>FWPV01000626.1_pt1 | contig 110040 bp, 104 predicted proteins | sample 2228371 | NCBI WGS metagenome assembly FWPV01 (sample SAMEA103939776, study PRJEB20133) | metagenome
GACCGGGAGTATCTGGGCACCCGCGGATGACAATGCCGGTGGACCACCATCAGGACCGGCTGGTGGCGACCTAACCGGAAACTACCCGAATCCAACAATTGCGAACAATGCGGTAAACTCCGACAAGATTCTTGACGGCACAATCAGTGGGGTTGATATTGCCAAACCCTGTGCATTAATCGCCTCTCTTCCCTATCCCCAAGTGGTATTAAGGATAAAGAACACAGGCGGTGGAAGTGGAGTTGGAATTGAGAGTACCGCTCTTTCTGGATTGAGTGTTGGGCGAGCGGGCTATGCTGGAGTCTCTATTTCCCGATCGGGCTCTTACGGACTTTTAGTTGACAGTGCGGGTATTTATGGGGTGCGGATTAACCGTGCGGGTAGTGATGGGATGTTCGTTCAGCGCGCCGGTGTGACCGGTCTCTGGGTTGACAGTGCCGGGTCTAGTGGGGTGCAGGTTGGGCGTGCGCCTCGTGGACTTGTTGTTTACCGGGCAGGAACTTATGGGGTCTATGTTGATAGTGCGAGCTCAGAGGGAATGCGGGTTTACCGTGCGGGCAATGGACTCGTCGTTTACCGGGCAGGAACTTATGGGGTCTATGTTGATAGTGCCGGCTCGGATGGGGTGCGCGTTAACCGGGCGGTCAATTTTGGGCTCTCTGTCTCCAGCGCGACTTATGGGGTGAATGTCTCCCGGGCGTTTTGGAATGGTGTTCAGGTTGCCCGAGCGAGCGCTTGTGGGCTCTATGTTGACAGCGCAGACATTAATGGAGTCTTTGTTAACCGTGCGGGTAGCTCTGGACTCTTTGCCGCCTCTGCTGGCTACGAGGGAGTCCTTGCTTATGGCGATCTCGTCGGTGGTAAGTTTGTGGGAGATAACGCCGGGGCGGAAGGTCTCTATGCCCACGCTTATGGCAATGTCTCAACCGATACCGCAATTCAGGCATACGGCAGAGGTTATGCGACCGGTGGCTGGTATACCGGCGGGCTTTATGGTGATAAGGAGGCGCCGTGCTTAATCAGTCCGGAGTTGGGCATCATCGCCAGCGGAACCGGCAAACTGGTTAACGGCACCGCCCGGATTAACCTACCCCAACTGATGAGAGAGAATTTGAGAAAGGATGTGCCAGTAAGAATTACTATCACCCCAAGGGGTAATCCAACTGGAGTTCTCTATCTGGCTGAACAGGATGTTAGTTCTTTCAAGGTTGTGATGAAAACAATTCCTGGGTGGGATGGTGAAAAGGACGTTGCTTTTGATTGGATCGCCTTTGGCACTTTAAGGGAATATGAGACCTCACCAAGGGCAAAGGCGGAGTGGGAGAAGATGATGCAGGAAAGGACTCAAAGAGCAAAAAAACGAGAAATTGGAGGCGAAGATGATTAAAAGGCACTGGCTCTCTCTTTTCTCGGTATTCCTTTTCCCTTCTTCTCTCCTCTTTGGTCAACCCTACCGCTGCGACTGGTGGGTGAACGGTATCGGTGGGAATGAGATATCCGCTGGCAACTACCGCTGTGGTGCCACTCTCGGTCAGACCGCAACTGGCTTACTGGCCGGCGAGAACCTCTTAGCCTGGATTGGTTTCTGGCAACCGATAGAAGAGATAGTCGGTATTGAAGAGCGAAAAGAAGAAGAGACCGAAAAGAGATTAGTCATTACCCGCTTCCTTCCGGGATACCCAAATCCATTTCGGGGATGGGTTGGGTTGCGCTACAGTTTAGGAGAAGAAAGGGTAGTCCTTTTGCGGATCTATGACCTTAAAGGGAATTTGGTTCGGACGCTCTTTAGGGGAAACCAGAAGCCGGGTCTCTATGATGTCATTTGGGACGGTCGGGATGGAAGTGGTCGGCAGTTGCCCTCCGGTCTCTATTTCTGTTGGTTCCGGGCTGGAGAATACCACCAACGCGTAAAGTTATTGCTTAGGCGTTAAAAAAATGGTCCTCTGGTTTTCATCTCTTAATCTTCTTATGCCCCCGGTGAAAAATGCCCTAAGGTCGATCCTTGGTAAATAGCCATAGAAGGAGGCGCCAAAGTCCTTCCGGGGCATTTTCTAAAAGTTGGACAAAACCGTCTCCTTGACAAAAAGGGAAAGGGGATTATAATTGGTTATGGCACAGAGATATAGACCAATTCCAATACCGGAGAAGGTAACGGTGCATAAAGTTAATGAAGAATTAGAAGTCTCTGGTCCCTTAGGGGGTTTAAAACTTAAAATCAACCCCAATGTGACAGTGGAGCTAATTGACGGAGCCGTTCAGGTCATTGGTAAAAACGAAAAGGCGAAACCATTTGTCGGATTGATGCGCGGCTTGATTCTCAATATGCTTATCGGCGTCACCCAAGGTTTTCAAAAGGTTTTGGAGTTGCGAGGAATGGGTTATCGGGTCCAAAAGACAAAAGAGGGCATTCAGATATTTTGTGGTTTTTCCCATCCGGTAAATTTTATTTCCCCTCCCGGAATCACAATTGATGCCAATACTGTCCCAAATCCCGACGACCCAAAGGTTCAAATTACCGAGATTATCGTGAAGGGGTGCGATAAGCAGTTGGTCGGCGAGGTTGCCGCTCGGATAAGAAGCATAAAGCCACCGGACGCCTATTTGGGAAAGGGGATTAGATACAAAGGCGAGATTGTTCGGAAAAAATTAGGAAAGAGAGCCACAACCGAGAAAGGTTAAAGACGGGGTTAGTTTGAAAAAGAAGGGCGTTATCTTTCTTGTTGAAGATGATGAAGATATCGCCAAACTCATCACTGATTATTTAGAAGGTGCCGGTTACGATGTCTACCATTTCGGTAAAGGGGAAGAGGTGCTCGTCTTTTCCCACCGCCGTTTGCCCGACCTTTTTATCATTGACATCCTCCTTCCCGGAATTGATGGTTTGGAATTGACCAAAGAGCTGCGCTATCGAGAGGAAACGAAGGAAATCCCAATAATTATTCTCACCTGTAAGGGGGAAGAGAGTGATAAGGTCTTGGGTTTGGAATTAGGCGCCGACGATTATATCACAAAACCTTTCTCCCTCAAAGAACTCTCGGTCCGGATAAAAGCCATTTTGCGTCGCCGGGCAACTGAGCCGAAGGAGAAGGTCTTAAAGGATGGGGGCATCATCCTCAACCCGAAATCCTTTGTCGCCAAATTGGAAGGGAAAGAACTGAATCTCACGACTACGGAATTCAAAATCCTCCAACTCTTCTTAGAAAAACCCGGACAAGTTATCAGCCGGAACAATATGATTACCACCCTCTATGGTTACGATAAACCAATAATTGACCGAACGATTGATGTCCACATTAGAAACCTTCGAAAGAAATTGGGTCGCCAGGGAGAGAAAATCAAAACCATTCGGGGAGTCGGCTATAAGTTCTCGGGGGAGATATGAGCCGGCGCGAGGCATTCCTGTTCTTCACCTTAACGGTTGTTGGTCTCTTCTTTATTCTCTTCACCACCTACACTATCATCTATAATCGCCAAATCAAAACCTCTCTAAGAAAGGAGTTGTTATCCCAAGCCTTCCTCATCGGGGAGAACCTAAAAATTGCCGAAACGAAAATTCCGAAAGAGGATATCTTAAATTGGGCGAGGAGCTTAGCCAAAGACGACTTAAAGGTAACTATTACCCGGAAGCCGATTTCCGAAATAACGGAAACCGTCACGAAATTTCCCGGCGATGAGAGAAAATGGTTGGCGATAAAAATTCCTCTCACCCTGCGAGAGTTCTCCGGCGAATTAGAAGTGGCTCGCCCCCTTCTCTTTCGGGGTCCGCCCTATTTCCCTTACTTTCTCCTCTTTCTCCTTTTCTCCTCGATCTTTGGTCTTTTCTTCTTCCTTCTCTCCAAAAGGCCAATAAGAGAATTCCTCTTCTCTTTTTCCCAAAATAAGGAGGCGTGGCGGAAGTTTATCGCCTCGCCCGAGGAAATCGGTGAAATTGCCCGTCTCGCCTTAGAAAAAGAGGAGAAGAAAGAAGAACTGATTGCCCGACTGAAGGAGAAGGAACAAAGCCTCTCCTCTTTAGTCTCTTCTCTGCCCGACCCCTGCTTCATTTTGGATGAGAAGAAGTCTTTTCTTTTTGCTAATCAAAGTTTCTTCAAATTATGCTCGGTTGATGAATCGTCTCTCATCTCTCGTGCCTCCCTCACCTTTTTTCTCAAAAACCCCCAAGTTGAGAAGTTTATCGATCTCGTTTGGCAGAAAGGTGAGGTGAGCGATTTTGAATTAGAATTAAATGGTGAATTCTATTTGGCAATAGGGAAGGTCTTCACCTTGGAAAATAAAGGACCGCGTCTCGCCTGTTCTCTCCGAAAAATTACCGAAAAGAAGAGGTGGGAAAAGACAAAGCAGGATTTTATCACGGCGGTCGCCCACGAGATTAAGACACCGTTGGCGACGATTAAGGGCGCCGTTGAGTCCCTCCACCCGAAGGTCCGAGGAAGGAATCGCCAATTTCTGTCTCTGATTAATGCCCACACCGAACGGCTAGCTAATATCGCCTCCGACCTGACTACCCTCTCCCAATTAGAGAGCGCGGATAAGACTTTCCCCTTTTTTCAGATTACGGACATCAATTTAAGATTAATCCTAAAAGAAGTGGTGAATCTTTTTTTACCCAGCCGGCGAAAGAAGCGGTTGAAGATAAAATTAAATCTCCCAAAAGAGGATTTAGTGATAAAGGGCGATGAGTATCTCTTGACCCAGGCATTTTCTAACCTCTTGGATAATGCGATAAAGTATACCGAAAAAGGGAAGGTCGAAATCCAAGTGGTTAATGGACTTGATTTTGTTGAAATTGCCTTTTCCGATACCGGCATCGGCATCCCCGAAGAGGATTTGGAGAGAATCTTTGAGCGATTTTATGTTGTTGACAAATCCCGTTCCCGAAAGACCGGCGGAACCGGATTAGGACTGTCTATCGTTAAGCACATCATAACTCTCCACAAGGGAAGGATTGAGGTAACGAGTGAATTGGGTAAAGGTTCAACCTTTAAGGTATTTTTACCCAAAACCCTTCAAGGTCAGCCATTTCGCTTCCGGAAATAATTGGAAAATCAGCTAAGTTAGGCAAAAAGATAATCTCAAAATCCAAGTATCTCTTTAGGTGAGAAAGAGTGCCCCCTACTCCCACCTTTCAAATCACCCTTTTAACTAAACAGCATCTTTTCGTCAAGATTATTTTTCAAAAACGCCTTTGACAAATCTCTCTTCCTCTTGTAAAATTAAATAAAGGGCGGACGGGTGGTCGCTCGGAACCTTTGGTTCCGGGAGGAAAGTCCGGACTTGTGGGCAAGCGGTGCCAACCGCAAGGTTGGGCTCCTTTAGGGCGACCTAAGGAGACGGAAAGTGCCACAGAAACGATACCGCTCCAACTCAGTTGGGGTAAGGGTGAAAAGGTGCGGTAAGAGCGCACCATCTCCGGGGGAAACTCCGAGATGGGCAAACCCCACCGCAAGCAAGGCCGAACAGGAAGGAGAGGTCTTGCCCCCTCGCTTCACTTCCGGGTTGGCCGCTAAGATAAATGACCGCTAAAACAGAATCCGGCTTACGGTCCGCCCTTAAAAATCTCTAAATTTTTCGGGTGGGATATAATCTCCGTATCTCTTTTGCGCCCAAAGGAGCCTCTCTTTCTGTTCATTCAAAATACGAAAGAGGACTTCTGGAACAGAACTCTCCTTTTGATAAATCCCAATTATCCGCTCAATCTTCTTTAAGTTCTCTGGCACCCGGAGGGTAAACTGTCTATTATAATCATCTAAGGGATAATCTCGGTTTAAGACCTCCCGAAATAATCTTCTCAGGTCTTCATATCTTGGCATATAACCGGTTGGGGTCTTTAGCGCCCCAACCTCTTTATGGACTCTCACATCCATCCATCTAAACCAAACGATCTTATCTTCCTTTTCGTTAAGAAACTTCCCTTCCTGGTCTCTTAAAAAGTAATTCACCCCAAAGATAATGGGTGGAGACTTTATCCCCTGACCGAAATTGAGATTAATTTTCAAATACTGGCTAATCGGTATGGAGAGAAAGTCAAGATTGGACATCGGATTAAACTTCCTCACCCCTTCTTTACCGAGGGTGGCGGCGGTCGTTTCCGACTCTAAGGATGCCCCCTTCGTGACTATTCCGTGTTCCCAAGAGAAAGACTCCTCCACCGGCACCGAGGTATCGGAATCGCGTCCACCGTAGACAATTCCTTTAACTAATATACCTTCTGGGTCTTCAGACTTTGGGTCAAAGTTTTTTAGTACCTTTAACTCTATGGTGAAACGGGCGTTCGGATGAGAAGGTGGAATTTCTTTGCCGGTCTCGTCTCTTTTCCCAATCCACCACTCACCGGAATGGTTATATCCCTTTTGGGGACAAGGACCGTCTTTACCAATCCAATAAACTGATTTATCGGGAGCCACCAGGACATTGGAGAAGATAATCTCAACCGGGCTAGAAAGAGCGGACCAGAGAATTTTATCATCCTTTGAGTTTATCCCCTGGATAATCCCAAAAATCCCCTTCTCCACATTCACCGCTCGGACTTCATCATTTATCTTTCGGAGATAGACAATATCATCCCCCACAATCACCCCGCCTTCCATCATCGCCGTTGATGTCTTACCACAAAGGGAAGGATAAGCTCCAGTAAAATAAGTTATCCTCCCTCCGGGACCTTTTATCCCCATAAGGAACATATGTTCACAGAGCCACCCCTCGCTCGCCGCCCTTTTGATCGCCAAACGCATGGCTAACTTCTTCAAACCAATCGTATTACCGCCATATTGGGTATTAACGCTATAAACTGTCTCTTCGGCTAAGTCAATATAGATTCTTCTTTTCGTCAAATTTTTTGAAGTTCGCCTCTCATCCAACTCTCCTTGGGAATGAATAAATTTGAAAAAAGGCGACTCCGGACCTCGGCGTCGGAACTCCTCATAACCCGGTCGGTAGAGGATAATTTCGTTATGGGCAACATAGGGCGAGTCAGTAATCTGCACCGCCGGGATAGAAAATTGAGAATTTTGGGGACCTAAGCAAAAGAAGAGGATATACATCTCCCTTTTCCGCATAATATCCCGGAGTATCTCCTGAATCTCGGAGATACCATCTTCTCTTCGCTTTGTCTCAATTCCTTTTCCCAGCTTCGTCTCTTGGATTAAAAGAATCTTTGTATTTTCTTTATCCCGTGCCTGGTCCAAATAGTTATCAAAATGAACCGTATGACCTGGGATTTTTAGGGGGATTTCCTCTCCATTCTGGATTGCCGCCTTCTTTATATATTCATCATCCGCCGGCGAGTTGGTGCTGACGAAGATTTTATCCGGATTACACAAACGGCAATAGTAGAGGATAAACTCATAGAGTTTGGGATTTTTTAGAGAAATGAGTTTTTGGTAATTCTCTTCCCCTAATTTCTCTTTAATCTCTTCTAACATCCTTCATTATAAAGAAGATTACTTATTTGTCAAACACCTGTTTGGTTGTGGTAATTAAATCTTTCCTACCTTTTACCAATTGAGCGCTTAAAAGATTTAAGGGGAGGATAGGTCGTAAAATTTACTCTATCCTCCCCTATTTTAACTTCTTACTGGATGATTACGAAGTCAACCCGACGGTTCAGCTGTCTTCCTTCTTCAGTATCATTAGAAGCAATCGGCTTCGTTTCCCCGTAGCCTTTAGCGGTTAGCCGTTTTGGGTCAATCCCACCATACTTAATTAAGAAATTCACCACCGCATAGGCTCTTCTTTCGGAGAGTTTCTGGTTATATTGGAGAGAACCGATGTTATCGGTGTGCCCTTGAATCTCAACATAGATGTCGGGATTATCCTTCATTATCTGAATCGCATCCATTAAGGCGGGATAGGATTCCGTTCGGAGTGCCGCCTTGTTAAATTCAAAATAGACACCCTTCAAGGTCAAGACCATCCCCTTGCTCACCAATTCAAAGTTCCGCTCGGTAACTTCACCCTTGTTGATTGAGAAGAGACTCGCCTGTGGTAAGTAGCCTGGGGCTTCAACCTTAACCTCATAACTACCCACCGGTAGTTCAATAGAGAATTGACCAGTAGCCGTATCGGTCAAAATCGCTGGTCGGGCGCCCTCCTTAAAGGTGATTGTCGCCGCCACTGGCTTGCCGGTGCTCTTATCCACAACCTTCCCCTTAAATGTTCCCTTCATATCCAAAGGCGCAAGACCGATTTCCAATTTGGCAATGCCACCATCCTCCACCTCAACCATTCTCGTCTCTGAGAAGTATCCTTCCTTTTCCGCTACCAGGTAGACAAGCCCGGCCGGCACATTGCTTATCTGGAAGAAACCGGTTACGGGATTTGACATCTCCGGTGGCAAGTTTAGGTCGGTGAAGGTTATCTTCGCCTCAAGCGGTTTTTTGGTATAGACATCATAAACTCGTCCGGCAACTGTGCCATAGGGCACGAGTGGTCGGAGGGCAAATGTGTAACTGGCAAAGCCACCATCCGTTATCACTAAGGGAACCGCTTCCGGGATATAACCCTCTTTTGTCGCCTCAACGATAACCACACCAACCGGCGCCTTTTGCATAAAGAAGATTCCATTCTTCGGGTCGGTCTTCATCGGACGGATGTGTTGATTGGGGAAAGTGATGGTTGCCTCCAGAGGCATACCGGTTCGGGCATCTTGCACCTTTCCTGCCAATCTTCCCCAAGGTTTACGCGGTGGCTTAGGGAAGGGCGAGATGAAGGCAAAGCCTAAAATCGCCTGGTAGTCTGGAACCGCATCGGTTAGACCAACCTCAACACCACCGTGGAGATGAAAATAAGGAACCCGAATCCGCACACCAGGTGTGAACCGAGCTCGGGCATTATCATCAAAGAAACCACCGCCGGCGCTCTTTTCGGAACTCGCCTCAATGAATAAATCAACCGCATTAGAAGCCATTTCTAAACCCGCTCCTAAGAAGGAATAACCATCCTCTGACTGAAAACTTGAACCGTAGTTAAGCATCAAGGTTGGTAGTGTCTTATAGAGTTCCCAGAAACGAAAAGAGCCGATTACTCGCCAGGACTTCCCCTTAGAAAAAAGACCATCCATAAATCCGTCAAAAGAGTGGTCGGACTTCTCTCGGACGTAATTTCCGGAAAGGGCTAATTTCACCACGGGAAAGTAAGGAAAGGAGAGTTTCAGACCAATCTGCTCTCCCTGCCAATCATAGTAGAGACGAGCCGGACTGGTCTTGGCATCAAAGATACCGAGAAAACAGCCAAATGCCTCAATGAATGGGAAGGGGGCATAGTTCATTTCCAGGCCAAAGAGTGGACCGCGATATTGGACAACATTACCCTCAAGCCTTGTTCGGTTAAATAACCAACGACTCGCAAAGACCAAGGCGCCGTCTTCTTCCACCCGCGCATCCTGAACCCGGAAGAGACCCCGGCCTCCTCCTAAGGCCGGATCCGCTACTGCCAAATTTGCCGCTAAGGCAATGGCGGTAATTAAAAGATATAATTTAGTCATAAATCCTCCACATAAATTTTCTAATTATACTAAAAAATTTAAGGAGTGTCAAGAGGACCGCAGGAGATGATGTCTACCCTGAAAAGATTTCTCCCCAAGAATCCTCTTGGGTTTTCAACTTAAAAAGGTTCTTAAAATCCAATAATCTCAATGAGAGAATTCGCTCCCGGAAGTTAGGGGTTGGGGAAGGATTTAAGGGATTGATTAGAGGTCTACCCCCTTCAATCTCGATTTCAATCTAAAGCGGAGTAATATCAAAACCGCACAACAGAATACTCAAAACCAGATTTATCCATTAGAAGAAAGGAGTTGACAGGAGGCAAAATTTTTACTATTCTAAAAAGGTTATGGAAAAATTTGCCTTAATCAGTGTCTATGACAAAGAAGGAATTAAAGAACTAGCCAAACTCCTCACCAACCTCAATTATAAAATTTTATCCACCGCTAAAACCGCCGATTTCTTAAAAAAAGAAGGAATTGAGGCTACCGAAGTCTCTAACTTCACCGGTTTTCCGGAAATCCTAAAAGGAAGGGTTAAGACTCTCCACCCCAAAATCTTTGCCGGGATTCTTTCCGACCGCGGCGAACGCGGGACACCGGCCTTTGAAGAAGAGATTCCCCTAATTGATTTCGTCATTTGCCACCTCTACCCCTTTGAAGAGATGATGAAAGAGAATCTCTCTTTGGAGGAGATGATTGAATTCATTGACATCGGTGGGGTCTCTCTCTTGCGCGCCGCGGCCAAGAATTACAAATTTGTCACCCCTATCCCGGGAAAGGAATTCTACCCAATGGTAATCAAAGAGCTGAGAGAAAAAAACTTTGTCTCCGAAGAGACAAGAGAGATTCTCTCCTTAAAAACCTTTGAAATCGTTACCCACTACGATGCCCTCATCACCGAATATCTGATGGCAAAGTTCCAAATGGTGAACTTTCCCCAATACTTCACCAAGACATTTCAAAAGACCTTATCCTTACGCTATGGTGAGAATCCCCACCAAAAAGGTTTCTTCTATCTTTCCCCCTTTTCCCAAATGAGAATTGAGCAAATATCAGGGAAGGAACTATCCTATAACAACCTCTTAGACATTGACTCGGTCCTTTCTCTCTTAGAAGATTTCCCCGAACCGACCGCCGGAATTATGAAACACAATACCCCATCGGGAGTGGGAAGTGCCGAGAGGATAGAAGAGGCGTTTCAGAAGGCATTAGAGTGTGATAAAAAATCTGCCTTCGGTGGAATTATCGGTGTCAATCGGGAGGTGAACGAAAGATTAGCCGAGGCGATTCGCCCTCTCTTCTTTGAAGTAGTCATTGCCCCTTCTTTTTCTCCCTCCGCCTTAGAAATTTTAAAGAAGAAGCGAGATTTGCGTCTCATCCAATCCTTTGGCTTTTTACCGGAATTGACAATTCGCTCTTGCCTCGGTGGTATCCTCCTTAGCGAAAGGGATAAGTTGAAAGAGAGTGAGAGAGAATGGAAGGTTATGAGTGAGAAAAAACCATCGCCGCAAGAGATTAAAGACCTAAAATTTGCCTGGAAGGTAGTCAAGTCGGTTCGTTCCAATGCCATCGTCATCGCCAAAGATAGTGCCACGGTTGGCATTGGTGCCGGGCAGATGTCCCGGGTTGATGCGGTTGAGATTGCCCTTAAAAAAGCGGAAGGCAGAGAGAAGGAAGCGGTCTTGGCCTCTGATGGGTTTTTCCCATTTCGGGATTCAATTGATTTAGCCGCTCAGGCGGGTATTACCGCCATCATTGAGCCAGGCGGCTCAATCCGAGACGAAGAGGTAATTAAAGCCTGTAACGAAAAAGGAATCTCTCTCATCTTCACGGGCATCCGTCACTTCCGGCATTAAACCATTTATGCAATTGTCTATATCTCCATTTTGGTCTTCATCCTATTCTCTCATTACTCTAAATTGAGAAACACCCAAGGAATTCTTAACTCCGGGTGAGTCTTCACCACCGGACGAATCTTATAGACTTCTTCTAATAAATTGGGCAACAAGACATTTTCCGGTCGGTCGCAAGCGATAATCTTGCCCGAAGAGAGGAGCAAGACCCTCTCCCCAACTAAACCGGCGAGGTTCACATCGTGGACCGCTAAGATAGTAGTAATCTTCTCTTTGCGATTCAATCTTTTCAAAATCCTCAAAATCTCAATCGTCTGTCCAATATCTAAATGTGATGTGACCTCATCCAGAAGGAGAATCCTTGGCCTCTGGGTCAAGACCCGGGCTAAGACGACCCTCTGCCTCTCACCGGTTGAGATATTGTTTATCCCCCTTTCTTTTAAGTGGAAGGTATTGGTCAGTTTCATCGCCCATTCCGCAATTGCCCAATCTTCCTTCCTTTCTCGCTCAAATCCCTTATGATAGGGATACCTCCCCATTAAGACAATCTCCTTTACTAAAAAATTGAATGTGAAGTGGCTCTCTTGGGGCATATAACCAATCAACTTTCCCCTCTCTTTGGGCAAAAGAGAAGAGATTTCTTTGCCAAAGATCCTTATCTCGCCGGTCTTGGGACGCAGTATCCCATCCATTATTTTCAGTAGGGTTGTCTTTCCTGAGCCATTCGGTCCAATTAAAGCCAGAAATTCGCCCTCCGAGATATCTAAGGAAAAGTCTTGGAAGACCCTCTCTGCGGAATAACCGAAACTTATATTGGTAAGTGTCAAAGCCTTCATATCCGCCGAAGGAGATAGAGAAAGAAAGGGACACCAAAGAGGGCGGTGATGACCGATAAGGGTAACTCAACTGGGAAAGCGGTCCGGGCGAAGAGGTCAGCAAGCAGGAGGAGAGAAGCACCGAAGAAGAAGGAAGCGGGCAAGACCTTCCGGTGGTCAAAGCCATAAAAGAAGCGGACAAGATGGGGGACGACCAAACCGACAAAACTGATACTCCCAACAAAAGAGACGACAAAACCAACGAGGAGGGCGGAGAGGAAAAATATCTTCTTTGTCAAATTGCCGATATCAATCCCAAGACCGATAGCTGCCTCCTCACCAGTAGAGAGGATATTTAACTCCCGGGAATAAGAGAAGAGAAGAAAGAGGAAAACGAGGCTGATGATAAAGAAGGCGAAGAAGAGTGAGAAGGTAACGGGAGTGAAGACGACCGAGAGGTTGCCCATAATGAGATAGATAATTTGGGAGAGTTGCCGGCCACTCAAGACCATAGTTAACATTGATAGAGAGGAGAAGAGAAAACTGACCAAAACTCCGGAAAGGATTAGAGACAATTTATGAATCCGTCCGGAGATGCCCGCCAGGGTGTAAACGAAGATGAGAGATAAGAGGGCAAAGAAGAAAGCAAGGGGTGGGAGAAAAAAATAAGATATTCCGCCAAAGAGAAGAAAGAGGCTCACCCCAAAAGTCGCCCCAGAGGCAATCCCTAAGATATAAGGGTCACAGAGCGGATTCTCCAATAGACCCTGCAAGACCGCCCCGACAAAAGAGAGGACTCCACCGGCATAAATACCTAATAGGACCCGAGGCAACCTTATTTTAATAATTATCTCTTTATCTAAACCACCAACCCCCAAAGAGAGGGAGAGGACAATTAAGGGAATGAGGATAATTAATGGGGAATTTCTCTTCACTGGGAAAAGAGACGAAAAGAGAGGCTCCTTAACCCCTCAACGATTCGGGGACCAGGTCGGAGGAAGAGGTCGGGATTTAGGTCGTCAATTATTTTGCCTTCCTTTACCGCTTTAATACTTTCAAAGCCAATCCTTTTCTCCACATCAGCCTTTTTTGCCAAGGGGTGGAGAATGATAATTACCTCTGGGTCTCTCTTCCTTATCTCCTCAATCTTCACAATTGGATACTCCTCAGCTATGTCCGAGAAGATATTCTTTAAACCCCTCTTTTCTAAGATATCCGAGAGGAAAGAGTTCTTGCCAACCGAGACGAATGGTTGGAGAGAAATCTCAAGGTAAACCTTTAGCGGCGAGAAATTGACCTTGGCCACCTCGTTGAAGAGATATTGAGCCAAAGACTCTCCTTCCTTCTCCGCACCTAAGATCCGGGCAATCTCTTTTATCTCTTGAAGAAGGGAGGAGAAATCCTTAGGAGAAGAAGCGAATGTCTTTATCTTTAAAAGTTCTAACTTCTCTTGGATTATCTTTTGGGTTGGCAGGGTCAGAAAGACGATATTTGGTTTTAAGAGGAGAATCCTCTCTAAGGAGGGATTGAGGAAATCGCCAACCTTATAGACCCTCTTCGCTTCTTCGGGATAGTTGCAATAGATGGTATTTCCAACTAAGAGATTCCCTTTTCCTAAGGCATAGATAATCTCGGTGACACTGGGAACTAAGGAGACGATGCGTAACCTCTCCCCCTTTTGCCGGGATGGGGCACAAAAGAAGAGAAAGAAAAGGAAGAGGAGAAAAAATTTATATCTTCTCATTCACCTTCTGGGCAAAGACTAGATAAGCGGTATGAAAGACTCCTCTCTCTTTTGGCCGGGTGCCGACTAAACGGACCATAATCTCCCGCTCCAGGGTTTCATAGACCTTTATCCGCACAAAACCCTCTAACTCCAAGGTCCGAACCGTCTTTTGAACCTGCTCAATATTCGGGGAAAGCGAGGCAAATGTCGCCCCTCCTTTAAGGGCAAGGGTTGAGGGATGAACCAACTCCCAAGGTTCACTCAAATCAATAAAGACACAATCCGCCTCCTTTTCCGTAAACCCGTCTTTGGCAACATCCCTCTTTATCAATTCAACATAATTTAGTAGTTTCGCCCTCTTCAAGTTCTCTCTGGCCAATTCCAAAAACTCCTCCCTTAAATCATAAGAATACACCTTTCCATTCGGTCGGACAAAATTCGCCAAAATTATGGTGAAGCCAGCAGAGCCGGTGCCAACTTCTAAAACCTTTGCCCCAGGAGAGATTACTGAGTTTAGGAGGATAAAGCCGGCGTCCTTCGGATAGATTATTGTCGTCTTTCTCCTGACCTTCATCGCTAAATCCTTTAGGGTCGGTCGAAGGATATAGAAAGGGTGGTGAGTATGACTAAAAATCTTATCCCCGAAATCTTTTTCCCTTATTTCCGCAAAAGAGATATTCCCCTTATGGGTTGAGAAATACCCTTCTTTTGGTAAGCTGACTAAATAATTGGTATTTTCCGAATTATACAAAAGGATTAACTCCCCTTCTTCAATCATAGATAAAGATAAGATAACCTAACCCAATGCCTAAGAGGTTGGCGACGATGTCCCGATAACTGAAATACCCCTTCGGTTTTCTTCTGTCCCAAAATTCCTTAAAGAGACCAAAGGTAAATGTCCCACCGAGGGAAAGGCCGACCGCGGCCTTCTCCCCTTTTTTCAATCGGCACTTAAAGAAATGGTAAGAGGAACCAACCAACGCCAGACTCATCCCGAAGTGCCAAAACTTGTCCTCCGCCAACCAGGCATCGTTCACCGAAGGAAGGGTATCCGAAACGAAAAGGGTATCCGCCGTGAAAAAGAGGCATAGCGGAAGAAGGAGCATAGAAAAATATACAGAGAAAAATTAAAATGTCAAAAACTTATAATATGAGCAATTTGATTATTCGCCCTTCCAAGTTAAGAAAGTAAATCCCCCTTGCCAATTTCTCCAATTCAACCATTAAGCCCTCTCTCTCTATCTCCTTTTCAAAATCTATCACCCTTCCGGTGAAGGAATAGATTTGGAGAGAATGAAATCCGGACGGGAAAAGAGAAATTGGTATTTTCCTGCTCCCTCTTCGGAAAATCAGCGTTGAGCAAAAACTTTCCTGCGGGTATAAATTTTTTGCCAAGATTCGGGAGATAGAAACCGAACCGAGAATAACGAAGGGACGAGGGGTAACAACGGAGATACTCTCCGAGGTTGTGAAGACCCAGAGTCTTAAATAGCAATTGTCCGAGGGGTGGTTAGGGATATTCCACTGCTTCAAACCATTATTCGGTAGACTATCATAAAGGACCGACCAAGGTCCGTTCGGTCCTTGAGAGGAGAATTCAACCCTCATCCAAGAAGGCGTCTCCAAAGAATTGGGAACAGCACTAATCCATTTAATGAAGCTTACCGAGCCGGCATAAAACCTCTCACCGCCTTTGGGAAAGATTGGTTTAATATCTAATTGAGTTGAAAGAGAATTCTCCTTAAAGAAGCGGAAGCGATTGCGGTAGTTTGGCCAACTCCCCTCTTCTAAGATAACGGCGATATCTGGATAACCGTTTCTGTCGCAATCGCCACCGACCCGCAACGCCTGACCATAGCCCGGAGAAGGAGTAATGATTCTCACCGTCTCTTGCCAGGCACCCAGCCCATTCCCCAACCAGATTTTCAAAGTGCATCTGCCCTGAGCGACGACATCTAAAAAACCATCAACATCCATATCAAAGAGTTGGATTCGGTTAAAATTGCTACTCGTCGGTAAGGAACCAGAAAAATTGACCCAAGTATCACCGCTCTCATTAAAGACCCAGACGGAGACCGCTCCTTGTGGGGTAATAAAGCCTAAGTCCATCCCTCCATCATTGTCAACATCTCCCAAGTCAACGCTCCGATAGGCATTATAGCTACCCGGGGGTGGTAGATTCCTATCCGCCCGAGTGAAATTACCTCTTCCATCCCCAAAGTAGACACTCCCGTATTGGTGAGCGGAAGCAAAGTCAACAAAGCCATCCCGGTTGATATCGCCAAAGACAAAATCCATATTGGAGTTACCGCCCGAAAAACCAAAACTTCTTCGCCAAACACCATTACCCAAATTTAGATAGATATGGATTCCATCATCGGCGCCAAAGGAGTTTGAGCCGATATCTAAGTAACCATCGTTGTCAATATCGGCCAAGTCGGTTCCAAACATCCCCCAATCCTGTCCGTGGAGACCCAAACTGTCATCCCAAGGAATCCAATTCCGACCTGTCCCATCACCTAAAGCCACTTCCATCACCTGGTCACCAAAGTCGTTGCCGGAGTAGTTGTGATGCATACCATAGCCGACATCCAAAAATCCGTCGTTATTCACATCGCCGACCGCAACCCCGCCATAACCGAAGTCGCCATTCATATAGACACCCCAATTCCCCCTTCCGTCACCAAACCAGACCATTATCCCGTGTTGGTCAGAATTGATATTGGGTGAGCCATGGTCGCCGATGGAGATTAAGTCTAAATTGCCATCGTTATTTATATCCACCATCTCAATCTCCGTCCGACCACCTTCCAAGGTTGGGGGGATTAGACCATTAGAGGATTCAAGATATTGAAGCGAATAAGAAAGACTAAAAAGGGCAAAGATAGCAAAAATTAAACTCCTTTTCATATTCACCTCCAAAAAGGAATTATAGATAGAGAGAGAAGAAAAATCAAGAGTCCGGTCTTTTATCCCTTTTGAAATATAATTTTTAGAGATTTGCCTTACAAGTTTTTGTTAATCAAAGACTTAAACATATGAAGGTTTTAGAAAATTAAGTGTAAGATTTTGACCCATTTTTTACTCTATATATAATGGGGGTCGCTCAGATTGGGTTCTAATCCCACCCCCAAAAGGAGATATGAAATATGAAAGAAGTTAGAACAAGGAAAATAAAAGAGATGCTTCTTCGGGAGGGATAAAGGGAAAATAGAGTTAATTTTTAGGAAGGTTCAAAAAGAGATTGGGCAAGGAGGGGATTTTTTCTTTTCTAAGTCGTATAGGGGATGCTCCCCCCAACCCCTTCTCTTTTGTTATCGGCATTGCCAACCCAAAACGGATTAATCCCCTTATTAAGGGAAAGACCTTTATCGATGAAATGAGACCTCTTAAGAGAAATAGGCCTCGGCACAATGGAGGACCTCTCTTTTGGGGGCTCGCCATTTTATCTTTGTGAGATTTTCTCAAATTTGATAAAAGACGGGTTGACTTTTTCTAAAAATCCACTAATAATTTTCGGTTAAAAGAGATAATTAGAGGAGAGGGTATGAAGGATATAAGAATTGAAAGATGGGCGAAGGTTTTGTTAGAATACTCCCTAAACTTAAAACCAGGCGATTTATTTCTCATCCAGGGAACACCCTTAGCGATGCCTCTAATCAACGAGGTCTACCGACTGGCTTTGAAAAAGGGCGCCTTCCCTTATGTGAAACTGACGGGTGAGGGAACAACCGAAATCTTCTATAAAGAAGCGAATGAAGAGCAACTGAAATTTATCTCGGAGCTGGACAGATTGGAAACGGAAAGGATTAACGCCTCTTTGCGCATCATCGCCGAGTGGAACCGAAAGTCCCTCACGAATATTGACCCGAAGAAAATCGCTCTGGCGCGCCAGGCCAGGACCCCCCTCTTTGAGCGCTTCTTAGAAAGGGCAGCTAAGGGAGAGTTGCGCTGGTGTTTAACCGCCTATCCGGATTATGCCCAGAGCCAAGATGCTGAGATGTCCTTAGAAGAGTTTGCCGAGTTTATCTTTGCCGCCGGCTGGCTTAACGAAGAAGACCCGATCGCCAAATGGCGGGAATTCTCAGAGAGCCAAACCCGCCTGATTAAAATCCTCAACACGAAAAAGATTATCTCCATCAAGGCGCCCGGGACCGACCTCACCCTATCAGTCGCTGGGCGGAAATGGATAAATTGTGATGGCAGAGAAAACTTCCCGGACGGAGAAATCTTCACGGGACCAGTTGAAGACTCAGTCAATGGCTTCATCACCTATTCCTTTCCTGCGGTTTATATGGGGAAAGAAGTCTCCGGGATTAGGCTTCTCTTTAAGGATGGCGAGGTGAAAGAGGCGAGTGCGGAAAAGGGCGAAGACCACTTGAAGGCGATGCTTGAAATGGACGAAGGTGCCAAAAGGGTTGGGGAATTCTCCTTTGGCACTAATTACGGTATCACCACCTTCATCAAAAATATCCTCTTTGACGAAAAGATTGGCGGGACAATCCATTTGGCCTTAGGTTCGGCTTATCCCGAAACCGGCGGTCTCAATAAATCCGGGCTCCACTGGGATATGATTTGTGACCTAAGAAAAGATGGTGAGGTGCGGGCGGATGGCGAACTCATCTACAAAAACGGGAAATTCATAATATAATTGAAAGTTAAACTTCCGACCCACCTTCCTAATTACTACCTTTGCTATAATGGCCCCTATCCCCTTCTCGTCTCCGAGAAGAGCAGAGAAAAACTAACTTCCAAAAGGGAAAAAGGTTTCTTTCTTAGCGCTTAAGGCCCGTCAGTCTTTTACCTTCTCTGATTTACTTGACCTTTGTCAATCTCTTCGTAATTGACGAATTTCCGTAATTCAAACGAATAAAGTAAATGCCAGGGACAAGTCCCTCCATATTCAAAGAAATCCGATAATCACCGGGTTGGTGTTGACCTCTCACTAACTCCTTAATCACTTTGCCATCAACCGAATAGAGGGTAATTCTTAAGTCGGATGCCTCCTTGACCGAATAGGAGATAGTGGCATTTCGGGAAAAGGGATTGGGGGTAATCTCCAAAATCTCTCCAACCTTCTTCCTCTTTAAGTTCTCCGCCATTCCGACCGCCGACAACTGCCAATATTCCACTGTGCGCAAAACATTGGTATCGTTCGCTGCCCGGCCCCCAAATACCCAAATGCCTGGTATGCCACCGGTATTCCGTGTTCCGGGGATAAGGACCCCCGCATGATTCCGTCTCGCCTGGTTAAGATAAGTGAAGGTTGACCAGGTATTATTTATCACATCGTAAATGAAGCACTGATTTGTCTCCCCCGGCCATTTCCCATTACCGGCAACGATAATTCTATTTGCGTAACCATAAGGAGAGGTGGAATCAAAACCAAAGGCTCTCGTCTCACCCGAGGAGTCAGGTAAATCCGCCAACCTCTGCCAACCAGCGGCTGGGTTCTCCGGGTCAAAGACCTCAACTATCTTTTGGGCATAGAGATAGGTTCCATTGAAGATATCACCGCCAATGGCATATATCTTATTATTGACGATAGCGGTTGTGATATAACTCCGGGAAATACTCAAATTAGCGGTCGTAATCCGACTCCAGCGACTACCCGCCGGTGCCAAGGGGTCATAAACCCAGGTCTCATTAGTTGTCCAAGGAGAAAGGGACTCGTTAAACCCGCCGAAGACATACATCTTGTTATTATAGACGACATTCGCCCCCGGGATGGGAATTCGGACACCGCCGATGCGCATCGGCAGAGGGTCGGTATCAATCGTCCGCACCGTATTGCTCTTTGGGTAATATACCTGAACCGCTGCGGTCTTTGGTCCACCACCCGTCCTACCACCAACGATATAAAGACCATAGGTATCAGTCGGTGAGTAGTCATCCCGTAAGATGCAGATATTATAGTTAGAGACCGGAACGGGCATCGTCACCCCCATACTCCGATAAATCCCAGAATCCGGGTCAAAACACCAAACTGTGCCATCAGTCGCATTATTACTCAATCTTCCGCCGAGGAAATAGACTTTACCGGTCGGTGGAAAATATTCACCATCAAAACGCGTGAAGCGGAACCCGGTCGTTGGACCATATTGCCAAGTCTGAGCGGCCACGAATGATAAAGATAGAATAGTTAAAAGGAGATACTTAACCTTCATAAAGACCTCCGTTTTTTATTTTTTAATCATATTTAATCATAACAAGAAAAACTTTTTTGTCAATAGCGTTTTTTGTCCAGTGCCAGGATATGATATCTACCTTAGAAAGGTCTCTTTTCAAGAGGTCTTTTGGGTTTTCAACTTAAAAAGGTTCTTAAAATCCGATAATCACAATGAGAAAGACCCATCCGGGTAAAAAAAGAAACTGATTGCGGCTCGTAAAGGGAATAAAAGTTTACCCTCCCGGAAGCCAAAAAGGGAAAGAGGAAATTAAACGCCCGAATTGAACCAAAGAAGATACTAATTAAGTTAATAGATATGGTTTCAAACTTTTCGTCGCCCCTATCTAAAGAATTTTTTTGTCGGCGAGAAGCAAGATCTTATGAGAGAAGAGCTTTAGAAGTGAGAAAGATTTTCAGTAAGGCGTCTGCCTTCAATCTTTATTTCAATCGAGAGCGGAGTAATATAGAAACCGGATTAACCCAGGTTGACACTTTCCATTTTCCCCTTTATTCTTAAAGGTTTAACGAGCGATTAATTTATGTTTCCGATTGAGGACAGTTTATATCCAAGCGAAGAGGGTATTAAGAAAAGGATTAAAGGCAAAAAACTCCTCCGATTTCTTTTGCCCTATTTCCTAAGATATCGGGTCCGAATAATCATTGGCGCCCTACTCCTCCTTTCTGCTACCTCCCTTTCCCTCCTCGGACCTCTCCTCCTCCGCTATGCGATTGATGTCAATATCAAAAACTCTGACCTCCCTGGGCTTCTTCGCACCGCCTTCTTTTATATCCTCCTCTCCGTCTTCATCTTTTTGGTCTCCTATCTCCAAAGGGTGCAACTGGCGATTATCGGCGAAAGGGCGACCGCCGACCTGAAGCGAGACCTCTTCTCCCACATCTTAAACCTTCCTCTTTCTTTCTTTGATAAAAACCCAACCGGCAAGATTTTGACTCGGATTGAGTCCGATACCGAATCGTTAAAGACGCTCTTCACGACCACCGCCGTCACCCTCTTGACCGACTTAGTGATGCTTGTGGGGATGAGCGCCATTATGCTTAAAATCAATTATAAATTGTATCTCTTAATTTTCCTCCTCCTTCCTCCCTTCTCTTATGCCTTCTATTGGTTTCAAAAGAAGGTCCGCCCGGTTTATTTAGAGGTGCGGAAGAAGGTTGCCGAGATAAATAACTTCATCAACGAGAATTTAACCGCTCTCTCCGTTGTCCAGGCATTCAATCGGGAAGATTTTTTATCGCAAAAAGGAGACCAGTTCAACTTAGAGAAATACGAAAGGGAGTTAAAGGGAATGAAGTTCTGGTATCGGATTTGGTTTCTGGTTGAGTTCGGTGAGGTCCTAAGCCTCGTTCTGGTTTTAGGTATTGGCTCTTTGTGGGCATTAAAGGGATGGATAACGATTGGCACCCTCTTTCTCTTCTTCAGCTATATTCAACGCCTCTTCTCCCCTCTTCGGGGGCTTTCTGACCAGTTGAATGTCATCCAGCGCTCTCTGGCGAGTGGGGAAAGGATTTACGAAATTTTCTCCCTCCCCCAGGAAGAGTTTACCGCGATTGCCAAGCGGGGCGAAAAGCCAACTCTTGACGAGGTCATTTTGAAGAAAGTCCATTTTTCTTATGGAGACGAAAAATTGGTTCTTCGGGATATCAATTTGATGATAAAAAAAGGAGAGAAGATTGCCTTGGTCGGTGAGACGGGCAGTGGTAAGACCTCTCTAATTAGCCTCATCCTCCGGTTTTATGAACCACTTACCGGCGAAATCAGTCTTGGCAACTCGGCTAGTGATTTACCAATCCAAGAGTGGCGGAAGAATTTCGGCTTTGTCCCCCAAGATATTATCCTCTTCCCGGGTTCGGTTCTAGACAACCTCCGCCTCTTTGACGAAGGAATTAGCGAAGAGGAGGTCTTTAGCGCCACCAAAAAATTGAAGATCCACGAGCGAATCCTCTCCTTTCCGGAAGGTTATTCCACCAATCTTTTAGAGAGGGGGATAAACCTTTCGGTTGGCGAGAGGCAACTCCTCTCCTTTGCTCGGGCTTTGATCTTCAACCCTCCCTTCCTCATCTTAGATGAAGCGACTTCCTCGGTTGACCCCCAAACCGAAAGACTCCTCCAAGAAGGATTCATTGAACTCCTAAAGGATCGGACCGCCATCATCATCGCCCATCGCCTCGCTACCGTCCAAATGTGTGACCGAATCGTCGTCCTCCATAAAGGTAAGATTGTTGAAGAAGGAACCCATGAAGAGTTATTAGAAAAAAGAGGAATTTATTATCGCCTCTATCAATTACAATTCGTGAGGGTATGAAACTAGTTAGTTGTTTCTGGCGAAAGAATAAATCTCGCCTCCTTTTTCTACTCCTTCTGACAATTACCGCTACCGCTACCAACCTCTCGTTTCCTTATCTCCTAAAGAATATCGTTGACGGTATCCAAAAGAGGCTAATTCCCAAAGAGATTCTAAAATATGTCTTTATTCTTTTAATAATTGGTTCTCTCCGTTCTTTCTTATCTACCTTTCTCCCATTTTGGCGAGGGAGAACCAATGAAAAGTTTGCTTGGCTCTGCCGTTCTTCTGTCTTCTCTTCCATTCTTAAAAAGGATTATAGATTTAGCGGTCAGTTCCCAATTGGTGATGTGATTGAGAGACTGGACCACGACTTGAATGACCTCTCTTGGTTTGCCTGTTCGGGAATCTTCCGACCGATAGAAGGTCTCCTCACCTTATTAATTGCCCTAATCATCCTCCTTAGTATCAATCCCCTTCTCACCCTCCTTTCCGTCATCCCTCCATTTGCCCTCGGCATCTTCTGGTCAAGATTGGGCAATCGGGTCTACTCCGCTTACCAGCTCTGGCGCAAGAAGATAGCCTTCGTCTGCAATTTCTTAGAATCCTCCCTCTCCGGCATAAAACTCCTGAAGGCGTTTACAAAAGAGAGAATTCAGGAAGAGAAATTCTCCTCCCTATTAAAGGAGAGGATTTCTTCGGCTGTCGCCTTCGCCAAGACCGAAGCCAAAGTGGCGGCTGGTTTTCAGGGCGTTGGTGAAATTGCTATCCTAATCATCCTCTTCCCCGGCGGCATCTTCGTCATTAAGGGGCTATTGACCCTTGGTGGTTTCATTGCCTTTATGGGCTACATCTCCCTCCTCTTCGCCCCGCTGTGGGACTTGGGGAATTTCTTTGTCGTCCGCAAAAGAGCACAAGCTGCCGAGAAGCGGATTCGGGAATTGGCCGAGTTTCCGGTAAGTATTAAAAGTGAAGACGGTCGCAAGGAGATTGAGGTTAAAGGCTTCCGATTTCAGTCAGTCTACTTCTCCTATAATGGCAAAGAAGTCTTAAAGAATATAAATTTGGAGATTAGAGAAGGGGAAAAGATTGGTATCGCCGGAACCGTCGGTAGTGGCAAAACGACCATCGCCAAACTCCTCCTCCGCCTTTTGGAACCGACAAGTGGTGAACTTACAATCTTAACCAAAGATGAGAAAAAAATCCCCTTAGCCAAAATTGACCTCACCGAACTCCGCAATCTCTTTGGCTATTGTCCCCAAGAGGCTTCGCTCTTTTCCGAAACCATTTATAATAATATCTTATTCGGTCGGGAGGAATTAAAGGGAAATATCCAAGCGGCAGTAGAGATTAGTAGTCTAAAAGAAGAGATTGAGACCTTTCCTAATGGGATAGAGTCACTAATCGGTGAGAGGGGAGTTAGACTTTCTGGTGGGCAGAAGGAGAAGGTCGCAATTGCCCGTGCTCTCCTCCACTCGCCAAAATTCCTCATTTTAGATGATGCCACCGCCTCCTTAGACGCGAATGTGGAGAAGAGGATTCTTCAAGACCTCTTAAAGAGATTCAAGACGATTATTTTGATTAGCCACCGTCTCTCCCTCCTCTCCCTCTGTGATATCGTCTATGTCTTAGATAAAGGTGAAATCGTTGAAGAAGGCACCCCAGAGGATTTATTAAGGAAGAAAGGTCTCTATTGGCAACTCTACGAGAAACAAATGATAAAGGAAGAGTTGGAGAGCGCTCCCTTATGAAAGAGAAGAGGATGTTTGTCCCAATCCGAGAAGTTAATAACCGCCATTTCTTACGCATCCCAATAAAGACCCACATCTTAACCGAAAGAGACGACATCATTTCTGTTGTGAAGAGATATTGTGGGGGAGTGATAAAAGAAGGTGATATCATCACCATCTCCGAGAGTGCGGTGGCGATTACCCAAGGGCGAGCCATCCCCACATCGCAATTAAGACCTCGCCTCTTGGCTCGGTTCCTTTGGCGGTTCGTCCGGAAGGTCCCCTATGGAATTGGTCTTAGAAATCCTTACAGTATGGAGTGCGCCATTCAGGAAGTGGGGAGTATTCGAATTTTAGTCGCCGCCTTTATCGCCGTCTTCACCAAACTCTTGGGAAGAAGGGGGGACTTTTATCAGATCGCCGGCAAGGCGACCGCGATGATTGATGCCCCCCACACCTCCGGAGTGAAGGAATACTATGAGTGCGTCATTATGGGACCAAAAGAACCCGAGAGGGTGGCAGAAGCGATTAAAGAGGCGACCGGTTGCGAGACGGCAATTATGGATGTGAACGATATCGGCGGGAGTTGGGCAGTTGGCGCCTCTTCGGGTATGAAAAAGGAGTTGGTTAAATTGGTGGAAGAGATAATGCTGGACAATCCCGCTGGTCAGGGTGATGCCTTAACCCCAATCATCATCATCCGTGAAATCAAAGAGTAGAGAGAACGCTTTCGGTTATGCGAAAAAGGTCCAATTAATTGCGAAAAAGGTTGGGTTTGATTGGCGAGATAAAAAGGGGGTCTTTGATAAGGTGTTAGAAGAGATAAAAGAATTAAAAAAGGCGATAAGAAGAAAAGAAGGAAAAGAGGTTGAAGAGGAATTGGGCGACCTTTTCTTCTCTTTAGTCAACCTCGCCCGCCATCTCCAGATTGACCCCGAGAAAGCGCTAAGGAAGGCGAGTAAAAAGTTTGCGAAGAGATTTTGGGCGATGCGCAAGAAGGGGAAAAAGAGAAAAACCCTTAGAGAGATGGATAAAATCTGGGAGGAGATAAAAGGTGTAACTTTGTGAAACTCAATCCGTCATTATTAATGGAGTTGGTAGAAAGGGTGAAAAGAGGTGACGAAGAGGCGTTTGACCAACTCTTTGCTTATTTATCCAGAATGGTTTATTCTTACATCTTTTATCTGGTAAAGAGGAGAGAAGATATTGAAGATTTGACTCAGGAAGTACTTTTACGAGTCTTTACTCACATAAAGGAACAAAGGGGAAATTTTCTTCCTTGGGTTTATAAGATTGCCCGGAACAAAACGATTGACTTTTACCGCCGGCAAAGGGCAAAAAGAGAGGAATACCTGAGCAGGATATCAGAAGAGAATCTTCCAGCCGAGAGCGGTCCCTTTTTTGAAAATATCAATCCGGAGATGTTGCGAGCGGCAATTACCCAGTTGCCTCCGGAACAAGCGGAAGTAATTAACTTGAGATTTATCCAAGGCGCAAGTATTAAAGAAGTTGGTGAGATAATGAAAAAATCGGTGGGAGCGGTAAAGGTCCTTCAGTTCCGCGCCCTCCACCGTTTACGAGAGTATTTCCGAAATAAAGGATATGCGATTTGAAGAGATACTTGACGAATTGATTGATAAATTGGAGAAAGGAGAGAATTGGGAAAGATACCGGGAGAAGTATCCGGAGTTTTTTCAAGAATTTGAGCCCCTACTTCCCTTGGTTTTGGCGATTAAAAACCTGCCAAAACCCGAGCCCAGCCCCGAAAGAATTACTACTATCCTCTTAACAATAAAAAGACAAATAAAGAAGAAGGAGAAAAAGATGCGTTTTCCTCTAATTGTTCCTTTGCGGGCGGTCGCCATCCCCCTCCTTCTCCTCCTCTTTGGCTGGTTGACCCTATTCTTCACTAATCGGAGTATGCCCGGAGAAGTCCTCTATCCCTTAAAACGGCGAATGGAGAAGTGGCAAATTTCCCTTGTGGCGAACCGGAAGAAAGATATTCTCCTTCACCTCAAATTTGCCGACCGACGCGCCAATGAGGGATCTTGGTTTTTAAGAGAAAGGAATCAGATTTCCGCCCCTCTTCTCCAGGGGATGCTGGCGGAAATTACCTCCGCCCTTTCTTTATTTGACCAAAACTCCTCTTCCTTCACCGAAGAGGAAAAAGAGTGTTTAATCGGCGAAATCAAAAATGCGAACGAGAAACAGAGGGGGATTTTAGCGGAGATGCGAAGTTGCGCTTGTGGCTGTGAGACCACTTTCCTTGATGCGGCAATTCGGAAATGTGAGAAAATTGGGGAATGGGTTGAAGAGCGGATGGGTAAAAAATCGCCCCCCAAAGAAAAACCCTGCCCTTGCCGTTAGAATCAATCTGTAACCTTTAGAAAATTTTTTCGTCAATTTTTAGAAAGGGGTGAATATGACGCAATTTATTTTACCGGCGATTGGGAAATTAGACCGGGAGCTATTTGAAGAGATAATCTTCCCGAAGTTGGGGAGAGAAGACCCGAGGGTGATAGTGAAGCCAAGGCACGGGGTGGATGCTGGGGTTCTTGACCTTGGCGACAGAATAATGGTTGTGGCGGAAGACCCGACTTTTGGTATGCCCGTCCTCCTTCCCAATTTTGGCTGGTCAATCGTTCACATCTGCGCTAGTGATGTCTGCGTCTTAGGGGTGAAACCGGAGTTTATGACCATCTCCCTCCTCTTACCTCCCGGAAGTCGGGCGGAAGAATTTTCTTGCCTTTGGAACCAAATTGATATGGAGTGTAAGAAGTTAGGTATTTCAATTGTTGGCGGTCATACCGGAGTCTATCCCGGAATCGCCTATCCCTTAAATGGCGGGTGCACAGTTTGGGGATTTGGGAGGAAGGAAGATTTAACCCCTCCCTCTAATGCTCAGGTTGGAGATAAGGTGATAATTACCAAAGGACCGGCAATTGAGGCAACTGGTATCTTAGCCCTTCAGGCGGAAGCGGAGTTAAAACTAAAGCTGGGGGAAGGGATTGTGGAAAGGGGGAAGGAGCTCTTCTTTCAAATGACAGTTGTCCAAGACGCCTTAACCGCCCACCCCTTCGCGCACGCAATGCACGATGCGACCGAAGGCGGTCTTCTAAATGGTCTCTTTGAAGTGGCGCAAGCCTCCGGAAAGGGAATAAGGATTTGGGAGGAGTTAATCCCCATTCCCGAAGAGGTGGCGGCGATTTGTTGGTATTTTGATATTGACCCCCTAATCGCAATTAGCGAAGGAACATTAATTATCACCGCCCCGGAGGAGAATGTCTCTCCTCTCTTAAACGCCTTAGCGGAGAAGAATATCTCCGCTTATGTGATTGGAGAGATTGAAAAAGAGGCAAGGGTCTTCATTCAGAAAAATGGGCAAAAAAGGGACTTGACCCCGGTGAAGGTTGACCCTTTCTGGGACGCCTACTTTCGCACCTTAGAAAAGAGATGAGAGATACGCGAAGTGGTGCGCAAGCACAGAGGACATTAAGCGAATTGCGAAGGGCTGTTCGGCGCTTGGAAAAGATGAAAAATTTTGCCCCGCTCATCCCGGAGGTGAGGACAAACTTCGTTTACGCCAAAGAAGAGCCGAAAGAGATTCCGGATGTGGCTGGCGTGGAAGGTCGGATTACGGTGGTGGGTGGGTATCCAAAGGCGGCGGGAAAAATGAAATTCGGTGCTTCCGACCATCTGGCTCGTCTCTTGATTGAAGTGGCGAAATATGATAAGGAGATAAGAGCGGCGTTAAATTTTAAATTTGATCGAGAGACCTTAGGCCGAGTGAAGAGATACACGAAAAAGAGAGGAATCCCTTTCGGAAAGATTGACCGAAGGAAGGAGCCAAAGAAGATAGCTAAGATAGAGAAGAGGTCTATCCCTTGGAAGGTGAAGACCTTATTCTCTTCGGCTAACCGGCAAATCCCGCGCATCTTCTATGAGACTGAGGGGTGGGGGAAGGAACCAATCTTCGTTTTGCTGGGAAGAGACCCAAAGGAGATTTTAACTATCCTCAAAGAGATAATCGGAGGGAAAGATGAATAAAATTTGGATAGAAATTATCTTATTTGGTTTGATTGCCCTCTCCTCCTTTTTCCGTTGCTCATCCCCAAAAAGAGAGGTCTCAAGGATTGGTGCTCCAATTCCGGAGACATTAAATCTCATCTCCTTGGCCGACATCCTCCTAAATCCGAAAGTCTATCAAGACCGAGAAGTTCTCTTGGCGGGGAGAGTTAGTTATTTCTGCGCCTCCGGTTGTGAGTTCAATTTTCAAGAAGGAACAAATTCAATAAAGGTCTTTTCTGACCTTGGGGCGAAGATTCTCCCCCTTTTGAAAAAGGAGACGTCCATAAGAATCTATGGCAAGGTTAAGGGAGGAGATAAACCATTCCTTATCCTTTTGGGTTTAGAGGTGAAATAAGTATGACCCTCTTCACCTTCGCCTTCAAAAACCTATCCCGAAGAAAGGTTCGCACCCTTCTTACCGTCCTCAGTATCCTTTTGGCAACGATTGCCCTCTTTCTCATCTTCTCCTTAGACCGCGGTTATAAGAGAGCGGTGGTTGAGGAGTTGGTGAAAAAGAGCGGTGTCCATATCTACATCTCCAAAGAAGGTTGCCCGATGGAGGCGGCATCAGTAATCGTTCAAGGTGGCGCCAGTCCAAACTTCGTTGAAATTGGCGTGTTGGAGACAATAATGAGAACAAAGACAAAGAGATATATAAAAGAACTCCTACCCTTCAGTATCAATTCACTAACCACCCCGGATGGCTCGCGAACCGACATATTCTTTGGGGTGACGGAGGCGATTCAGCGAATCCGTCCGAACTGGCGCTTGCGCGGGTCTTGGTTTAAAGATACAAACTCAATAATCCTCGGCTCAACTATCGCTCGTCAAGAAAACCGAGAGATTGGCGACAGGGTCTACTTTGAGGGATTTGACCGGGAGTTTGAGGTGGTTGGGATTTTGGAGCCAACCTACACCCAAGACGACGGCACATTCTTTTTTCCCCTTCCCGTCCTTTTGAAACTACTCAACCGAGAAGGAAAACTCTCCGGAGTCGCACTCCAGTTAACCTCCCTCAACCACTTGGAAGAGGTGAAGAGAGAGTTAAGGGAGGTTCTGCCGCCGGAATATTTCGTTCTTCCATCGGAGACATTAACTCAAGGGGTCTTAAACTTCTTTGGCACAACCCGGGCGATAATGCTCTTTATGGGTCTTTTGGCCTTAACGATGGGTATCTTCGCGATAATGAATACCTTCCTCATGGCGGTCTTAGAAAGGAGAAAAGAGTTTGCTTATCTAAGGTGTGTTGGGGCAAGTTCTCGTGACCTCGTCCAATTGGTTCTCTTAGAGACATTAATTGTTATCCTCATCGGAAGCCTCTTAGGGTTGGCGGGTGGTGCTCTTTTCGCCCCAAACTTTGAGACCTATCTAAGGAGATTTTTAGTCAGCTTTATCCCCCCAGCAAGGATTGTCCGTCCTTCATTTTCTTTGGCTCTCCTCACCCTTGGGTTAGTGTCTTTTACCGGCTTACTATCTTCCCTCTACCCGGCGGTAAAGGTCCAGAAAGCCCTTCCAATGGAGGTGATAAGGAATGAGTAAAAAAATTGCGGAATTGCGAGAGGCGGTAAAGGTTTACCCGCGGGGAAAAGAGAAGGTCTTCGCCTTAAATGGCGTCAATCTCACAATTGAAGAGAAAGATTTTTTAGCCATCGTTGGACCCTCTGGCTCGGGCAAGACGACCCTCTTAAATATCTTAGGCTGCATTGACCGCCTCACCTCCGGTCAATTCTCCTTTAAGGGAAAAGATTTGACCCACGCTCCGGAAGCGACGCTAATTCGGATGCGACAAGAGTCGATCGGTTTTGTCTTTCAGCACTTCTTCTTAATCTCAACCCTCACCGCCTTAGAGAATACCTTACTCCCTGGGATCTTTACCCGAAATGAGAGGAAAAAAGAGAAAGGAAAAGAGCTCTTAACTTTATTGGGTTTGGGCGATAAGATGAATGCCCGAATTAGCGAACTCTCCGGTGGTGAGATGCAGCGAGTCGCCTTCGCCCGGGCATTGCTCAATTCCCCGTCTCTCCTTTTGGCTGATGAGCCAACCGGCAACCTTGACTCAAAGACCGCTTTAACCATCTTTAATCTCCTTAAGGAATTAAACGAAAAAGGACTGACGATTGTCGTCGTCACCCATAACTTAAGTCTGGCGAATTCGGCAAAAAGGGTCGTTCGTTTAGAAGATGGTCGGATTCTTTAGTTTTTTGCCCTACCTCACATCTCTCCTCACCCTTTCCTTTGACTTAGACCTGAGATACCAAAATGATTTCCAAACTTCAAAATTTATCGTCTCGGGTTTAGGAGTTAGTCTCCGGCAGACCTTTTCCGACCCCCAAGGTGACCGCTTCCTCACCTTTCTCTTCCTTGATTGGCAAAAAAATTTTAAGAATCTCCACCTCGTCCAGTTTTATTTTACTTATAAAGGGCCGATGGGTCTTTGGCGGGTAAGCGGGGGGCGTTATATCATCCCTTTCGGTCTTCTCCCCAACTACTCAACTGAGAGATTATTAGTCTCCACCCTCGCTTCAAAGGTCTTGGGTAGTGATGTTGATAATGGGATTCTTTTCTCTCTTCTTTTCCATCAATTTGATTACCACCTCTCTTTAAGTCAAGGAACGGGTATGGAGTTTCTAAGAAGGGTCGGTCCTCTCTTTGCCTCCCGTCTCGGTTACCGGAGCGAGGATGAAGAGAAGGGCTTCGGTCTCGCTTACCTCTTCGGAAAGAGAGTGATGGCGGATAGCCAAATGGCAAAAAAATTTCTCGCTTTTGATGGAGAGAGATACTTTGGGAGATTGATTGGACGGGGCGAGGGAATCTTTGGCTTTGAGGAAAGGGAGTTCTCCTTTGGTTTCTTCTCCGCAATTGATTACTCCTTCCGGGGAGGACTTGATTTCAACCTCGGACTCCTCTATTGGCAAAGGGAAGGTTCGGTGACCTCCCTCACCTTTGGCTTCACCAACTCTTTCAACCTCTCTTCCTTTGCCATCGCCATCCGCCTCGCCTACCGATTCTCATTTTCGGGAGGGGGAGATGAATTCATTGCTCAGGTTTATAACTATTTTGGCCGCACTCTTTAATCTTTATCTATATCTATTTAGTCAAGAAGTCTACATCTGTATCTGGCGTAATCCCGAGCGAACAATGAAGAGAATCTTCCCTGACGCCTTTGATTACAAAACGAGGAATATAAAAATCTCTAAGGAAAAGCGAAAGAAAATTGAAGAACGGTTGGGGCGTCCCCTCCTTCCCGGACAGAGGGAAAACTTTACTTATTACGAACTATACGGAAAAAGGAAAGAATTGGTTGGCTATATCTTGGCGGTGAGCCAGAAAGGGGAATACGGTGCGATTGAATTGGTCTTCGGCTTAGATAAAGAAAAAAAGATTAAAGATATCTACATCCAAAGGGCGAGGGAGAAGGATAAGGAGTTTAAGAAGAAAGAGTTTCTTACTTTATTTCGGGGAGTTGGGATAAAAGATGAGGGGAGATTGGAGGATATTTTCAAAGGGGAGAGAACCTTTGCCCAAAAGGCGGTCACATTAGGAGTGAGGAAGGAGTTGATCGCCTTTGAAGAGCTGGTCTTAAAGAGATGAAAACTTGCCAATTTCCAATTTTTTCCTTATAATTAATTGTGGAATTGAAACACTTGGGTGAGGTGAAGACGATTCAAATGATAAAAAAGTTTGCCGGGAAGAAGAATCGGTTCTTAGAAGTTGGGATTGGTGACGACGCCTGCGTCTTAAAAGGCGGACAAATTTTAACCACCGACTCCTTCTTAGAAGGGGTCCACTTTGACTTCTCCTATTTTGACCACCAGTCTTTAGGGGCGAGGGTGGCGAGTGCGACCCTTGCCGATATTGCGGCGATGGCCGGAAAGCCAACTCTCCTGCTTGTCTCCCTCTATCTCCCCAAAGAGACGAAGAAAGAGGAACTCCTCTTTTTCTATAAGGGGATAAAAAGTATCTGTCGGAAATACAATTGCGCGGTTGCTGGTGGCGATATCGTCGCCTCAGAGAAGTTGGGAATAACTCTCACCGCCCTTGGTCAGACCGATAGACCAATTAAGCGGAGTTCTGCTCAGGTTGGAGATAAGGTATTCGTCACCGGTTTTTTAGGTCTCTCGGAGACCGGACGGATGGCGATAAGAAATGGTCTGCCCTTAAGGGATTATCGGGAGGCGACCGCCAAACACCTCCGACCGAAGCCAAGGATTGAAGAGGCTTGGCGTCTTAGAAAATCTATCAACTCTTTAATTGACACCTCGGACGGTCTCTCCACCGACATTAACCACATCGCCCGGGAGAGTAAGGTTAAGATAAAGATCTTCTGGGAGAAAATCCCAATCCATAAGGAGACAAGGTCCCTTTGCGAAAAGATGGGGATTGGTTTAAAAAATTTCGTCCTCTCCGCGGGTGAGGACTTTGAACTCCTCTTTACGACAAATAAGAAGCCCCCCAAGATAAAGGGGATAAAGATAACCGAAATCGGCAAATGTGAAAAGGGGGAAGGGGTATTCTTGATTGAAGGGGATAAAGAGGAAATTTTACTGCCGAGTGGCTATGACCACTTGACGAGTGGTGGATAATCTATTATATTAGCCTTTGGAGAAGTTATGCTGAAAGAAAAAGTAGAGAAGGTGATTGAAGAGAAGATAAAGCCCTATCTCGTAGCGGAAGGCGGCGACATCCAACTCTTAGAGGTGAGAGAGGACGGGCTCGTGAAGGTCTCCTTGAAGGGACTCTGTGCCACCTGCCCGATGGCGACTTTCACCTTAAAGGGATTTGTGGAGAAAGTCTTAAAGAGAGAGATCGCCGAAGTGAAGGACGTCGTAACCGAAGAAGAAGGGAAAGAATAAGTTTTAAAGTCTTCAATTGCCCGGGTGGTGGAATTTGGCAGACACATACGTTTGAGGGGCGTAGGCCGAAAGGCGTGCGGGTTCAAATCCCGCCCCGGGCATTAAAATCATAAACTCATCCAAGTCCGAGCCAAAGACTACCCTCTGACCTCAGAAATCTCCTCCGCCACTCTTTTTCCTGCCCTCTTTGCCCAAATCGCCTCCCTTTCCTCAGTTCCAACCACCAGGGCTTAGCGGTCATCTTACTCGGCACTCATCGGAAAAGAGAGGAACGCTCGGTCGACCGGTGTCTGCCAATGGAAGAAGCGGAATTTTGGCTCTCTTTGGACCGACCGGTGGCTATCGCTTCCGCTTTATTGCCACCACCTAGCTCATCAGCTCCTTAAAGAGACAGGTTGGCTTAACGCACTGAGACCAGATTCCTCTCCATTTTCTTTGCCCACATCCCAATTTATCGGGAATAGCCCCTTACGCGTTATCCAATCTCAACTTGCGTTATTTTCTGCCTCTCTTTAAAATTCTTCTTGACAAATTTGAGAAATTTATTGTTATGCCTCATTCATTTTTATTTCATTAGCCCTTGCCTCATTTTGTAGGCAAGATGGCTTAGGTTAGAGCCTGTGCCTGATGATGTCGGACCGGGAAGCGGTATCGCTTATGGGTGGAAAATAGAGTGTGGATTGAAACCCTTCAAATCCAAGTTGATTGGAGTCAGGACTTCTCATCTCCGATAATTGACCACCGGACCAGAACTTAGGTGGTCAATCTAATGGGAAGAAGGAAGAAGGGGAATACCAAATCGCCTGTGATAAGACCGACAACTCCAAAAAGAAGGTATCCCCTGGAATCTACTTCATTACGCTTGATAAAGGGGACTCCTCAGAAAGGTTTAAGGTGATAATTATTCAATAAAAGGAGGGGGCGGGTTCTATCCCGCCCCTTAAATTCTATGAAGAAAATTCTCTTGTTTCTTTTCGGATGAAGAAAATTATCCAGATACCTCCCAATCGCGATGGTAATACCTCTGGGTCTGGAACTGGCGAAGGATAAGATATATTTTCTGTTTACCCTTATTGCGGTCGTCGACAATCGGATAGATTCAATAGTAAACTGGATTAGTGGTTTTGAGGTTTGCTGGCCACTCGGCTACAATTCAAAAGACGACAAAATTTTGGCTCACCTCTTTTGCCCTTTGGGGAGGATTATCCGGGGATTTACAACTGCTTTGAGATAAGGTCTATTGGCTAATGCCGACAGTTTGTATGTGATTGATTGTCTGAGCGACTCGGTAATTAAACGGATAGGGGCGGGGAAGCTATTCAGGTAATAGGACTTCTCCCTTGGAACAACCGGCTATGCCTCGCCACGACTCATTGGAAAGAGAAGAGCTCTTATAATACCCTTCACCTCCTTGACTGTCGGAACGATTCCATAATCTCGTCTTCCTTCCGGTTTGGGAGATTAGCCTCGGGTATCACAGTCAATCCAAAGACCTACCAGATTTATATCGCTGACCAAAAGGTGATGATTTATAGCGCCCTCGGGATTTGGTGGCGGAACTCCCGTTTCGGGAAGGCGAAAAGAGAATCTATCTAAGACCCGGGGTCTACATCTTAAATGGAGAAGGTTCAAAATGGCGTTTTTCCAAAAGTTGGTCATAAAAGAGAAATCCAAGAATTTTCTCCCCTCATCAGAAGGACGCCGAAGAGAATCTCAATTAATGGTCTCGGTCTCTCTCCGGAGCTTAAGTCTTCGCTTAAAAAGAGACTTAATTCAGAATTTGACTAAGATTTAGGCCTCAGATTAAATTTGGGATTAGGTCTTCCATTAAGCCATTTATTAAACCTTCCCTTAAACCAGCAATTAAACCTATTTTCAAACCCTTATTTAGACCCTCAATTAGCTAAATCCTTAAACCTTTTCTTAAACCTCTAGTTAGGTCTTTTCTTAGATTAGGAATTATGCCCTCCCCTGGATCGCTCCCCCTACCTTTTTTTATAAAGATAATCCATCCCTGTTTTAGAGCTCAGTTCTTAGACTTCGCTTCTGAAGTCCGTTTAAGGTCTATCTAAATATAGAGTGAAAAAGGCACCAAAATCTTACACTTAATTTTAAGTTATTGGTTATTAAAAACTTATCCTAAGAAAAACTTTTTAACCGGGTCCAAAAACTTCTTCCGATTAAACGAGTAAAAATCTTCCCGGAGGGTGATAGGTCTTATTTATCCTCTGCCACCGAAGATGATATAGAGTTGGATATAGGGTTGACTTAGATTCAAGTCCGGTCCCTGATTCAAATCCCTCCCATCTTCATATTCCCAAGACTTTTTGGGAAAGAAGATGTAGCCACTTTTCAGACTGAGACCGACAAAGGAGATGGGGAAATCAAAAGAAAGCCCAGGGGCTAAGGCAAAACCACCGCTATTTATCTTGGTGCCGAAATCCGGACTTTTCAGGAGGTCTTCAAATTTGGTCGGTGGGCTTCGGTTTGGCTTGAAATAAAAGGTGAAGCCACCGCCACCAATTCCCAGGTTGATTCTCAAATTGAAAAACTTAGTAACGAAGGGGATGAAGCCAATCTCAAAGAAGCCAACCCCAAAATCACCATCAACCTCTAAACTATCACTGCCCACACTCTGCGAACCGCCGAAGCCAAAACCACCAATCGTTATCTTTCCCGCCTGCAGCCAACCACCGCCACCAAACCCCCAGTGCTTATTACTGAAAGTTGTGGCGAAGGCATTGTTCAGCAAAAGGTTATTCAACTTCCCAAAGTCAAAAAGGGAGATGGTTGGACCAAACCCGCCAAAGCCACCACCCCTAAATTTCACCTCCACCTTATGAATTCTTTTCTCTTTTATCTTTACGGTTAATCTCTTCTCCTCATCGCCCCGGAGAATCTTAAAGGCAACCGACTCTCCTTTTCTCTTCTTCTTAAGAACTTCTTCCATCTTTGTCTCCTCCGTCGCCTTTTCGCCGTCAATCTCGGTAATGATGTCGCCCGGGATAAATCCCGCCTCTTCCGCCAAACTGTTCGGAACAACCTCCGTCACCAATAAACCCCTCTCGTGCTTAGTGAAGCGAATACCAAAATGATGAGAAACGCAAGAATGGCAAACCCTTTGGCACTCTTCACCACTAAAGGCCTTGGCAATAAAAATGACTCCGACAATCAAAATGAGTAAAACATTTCTTTTCATTTCTTCCTCCGACCTCTAATCTAAGCAAAAGTTCTCTTTTTGTCAAGTTGACAAAATCTTTTTATCTTTTATAATAAAACTATGTGGAAAGGAACCTTAGAGAAAATTGACAATTGGCGTTGGCGGGTGCCAAAGAGTTATAAGCCCGAGATGCGGGTTGACGGGATAATCTACGCCAACGAAGAGATGATTCCCAAGGTGAAGGAGGATATGGCCCCAGAACAGGTGGCGAATGTTGCCACCCTACCGGGGATTTTGAAATACTCCCTGGCGATGCCGGACATCCACTGGGGATACGGTTTTGCCATTGGTGGGGTTGCCGCTTTTGATACGAAGACTGGGGTCATCTCTCCCGGTGGGGTTGGTTACGACATCAACTGCGGAGTTCGCCTCCTTCGGACGAATCTGACGAGAAAAGATATAAACGAGCGAATCTTAGAGGAACTCGTCCGAGCGATGTTCTCCAATGTTCCATCCGGTGTTGGCTCAACCGGTAAAATCTGGCTCTCCCAATCCGAGGTGAAGGAGGTCCTCAATAAAGGGGCGAGATGGGCTTATGAGAAAGGCTTCGGCTTAGAAGAAGACCTTCTTTACACCGAAGAGAAAGGAGAGATGAAGGGCGCGGACCCGGATAAGGTCTCAAAAAGGGCCTTGGCGAGGGGAGCACCCCAATTGGGAACCTTAGGTGCGGGAAACCACTTCTTAGAAATCCAAGAGATTGAAGAGATATACAACGAAGCGGCCGCAAAGGTCTTTAACATTGAGAAAGGGCAGATTACAGTTATGATTCATACCGGAAGCCGAGGTCTGGGCTATCAAATCTGCGATGACAATGTCCGGGAATTGGGTAAGGCGGTCCAGAAGTATGGAATCTATCTTCCCGACCGGCAACTAGCTTGCGCGCCGATTGAATCCCCGGAAGGGAGAAGTTATTTCGCGGCGATGGTCTGTGCCGCCAATTATGCCTGGGCAAACCGCCAGTGTATCACCCACTGGGTGAGAGAGGCATTCACGAAGGTCTTTAAGAAAAAAATTGAAGATTTAGGCTTAGAACTAATCTATGATGTTGCCCACAATATCGCCAAGTTTGAAGAGCATATCATTGATGGAAAGAAGATGCCCGTCTGTGTCCACCGGAAAGGGGCAACAAGAGCCTTCCCCCCGGGTCATTTAGCGGTCAGTGAGAAGTTCCGCTCAATCGGTCAACCGGTAATTATCCCAGGAGATATGGGAACAAACTCTTACCTCCTTTTAGGAACCCAGAAGGCATTTGAAGAGACATTCGGCTCAACCTGCCATGGTGCCGGAAGGGTCTGGTCAAGGACGAAGGCACTGGAAGAGACGAGGCATAGAAATATCGCCCAAGAATTAAAGGCAAAAGGAATCTTGGTGATGGCCGCATCAAGGGAGGTCTTGCGGGAAGAGGTCCCGGACGCCTATAAAGATGTGAATTTGGTCGTTGAGGTCTGCCATAATGCCGGGCTCTCCACAAAGGTCTGCCGGATGCGTCCCTTAGGGGTCGTCAAGGGATAATCTATTTCCGGATTGGGACGACGCAGATAAACCGAAATGGCGTCTCCTCTAAATTTTCAAATCCGTGCTCCTCACCCGCTTGGATGAATACTGAATCCCCGACCTCAACTTCGTATTCGCTGTCTTTCCCTTTTAATTTTCCCCTCCCTTCAATCACGAATATCTCGTGCTCAAAGTTATGGGTATGTAAGGGAATCTTCTCACCCCGATTTTTAATCTCAAAAAGTCGCAGGGCAAAATTCTTTGCTCCATCCTTTTCCGAGATGAGCCAACGGAGAGTCGCCTCCGCCCCAGCCAAAGAGGACCTCTCTTCTTTTACTTCCCGATAGTTCTTAATCACCATTATTCCATAAGGACGGTCTTGAAGGTTACTTCCTTCTCCGGGGTCTTGACCTTAAAGAAGGAGACCCCCTTACTCACCATCCCCCAAATCCGCAAAATAGACATCCCGCCAATATCCATAAGAAGAGACCTCAACCAATCTCTCGGGATAAAATGAGGCGCTTTCATAAAATAGTCGGTCAATGAGAAAATCTTCTCTTCTTTCTTCATCGGTGGTTGGATAAGAAACCTTCAAACCTCGCCTCAATGGCTGAGGTATCTAACCTCCAAAAAATTCGGCGCCTGACACCCCTTAACTAAATTTTGCGAAGTGCCAGGCGCCCTTCTTTATCACTTGAGATAGACGACCTTCCGAACCTCTTTCCCTCCTTCGCTATTCAGGCGGATGATGTAGATTCCTTCACCGACCGGTAGACCGGTTTTATCCCTTCCGTCCCAAGTGAGTTTCTCCACTGGTGGTAGGAGAGAGAAGCGCCTAATCTCTCTTCCACTGATATCGTAGATTTCTAATTGGACCGGGTTTTTCCCGGTGAGATGGAGGGAGAATTCAACCTTTCCCCGGTTGAGAGTCGCCAAATTCATCCGACTCAATTTCCTCTCCTTCACCTCGGTCAGACCGACGCGCATCGCTATGGTATCGGTCGTTATCTTTATCGCCCGACGCGGCACAACCGGGGCACAAGCCCGGTGGTAGGAGTTGTTGTATAAGGCATTAATCCCAATCGTATTCGTCTGGTCTTCAATCCCAATCGTCACCGATGAGTAGTTGTTGGCGGTTAGGTATTGAAAGACGATTTCGTTATCACCGGTATAGGTTGAAACCGTCGTGTCATACACGATAATCTGAAATTTGTCCCATGGCTCTCTGGGGCTGAAGTAGTGGACCGAATCCCATTCAATCACAAACCGGTGGGAATCGGGCTCGTAGAGATACCAGATGCGGTTGCCATAAGGTGGGTAGAGGTCATCCCAGAGCGGACAAATCATTGCGCTCGGGTTAGCGGAGGTTGGGTCAGGAAGTGGTTGGTTAGTATAGACCGCAGATGTTGTCCGGATTGGCGAAATCCAGCCGTTTCCGCAGACCGAGAGGGAATCGGTGTACCTCTCTCCGTAATACTTAAAGACAAAGGGCAGAGGAATCCTTATCGTCTGGTCATCACTGGTTATCGGGAGTTGTGTCCCGCGGTTTCTCAGCTCAATCCAGTTAAATGTCGGCGCCTCTAAGTAGAAGGTATCGCAATCGTCATATGCCCAATACCTTGGTGGTGTCCTTGGTCCATCCGGGATTGGGTCAACCGCGGTCACCTCACCAACGATAATATTAAAAGTTCGGATCGCGGCGTAGTTTAGACCATAAATCTCTAAGGTGCAGGGGATGGGAAACTCTCTCGGGATTCCGGAAGTCGCATTCACCCGGAACTTATCAACCAGATTGAACTTCACCGTATCCGCGTAGACTGTGTCGTAGAGACCAAAGGAGTCTAAGACGATAAACCTCGGGTCGGCGGACTTTAAGACCGCATAGACATTGTAGGCGTTACCGATTCCTGTATTCTTTATCCCGATTGAGATATTGGCGACTTCTCCTGGGTCAAGCCGACCATTGCCATTGCCTCCGGGTGGAGAGTCAAAGGCGATCACACCCTGGGGCAAAAGCGTGGGCGCACCGACCAGGATATGCAAGTCACTAACCCAAGTGGAATCGGTCGTATCCTTCACCACAACTTGGAGTGGGAGGCGATAATTGTTTGTGCAGTTGGCACTCACCGTAATATTGAAGCCATTCCTTCCGGTCCAAGCGGAATCACCAGGGGAAATGGTGCCGAAGTATTTCACCGTATCCGAGATTGAAACATTTGGGTCGGGTTCGGTTCTTCGCAAAATTCCCCAAACGCCACGGACCTGGTATTCACAGAGGTTCCTAACCCAAGTCGGCATCTCACAGGACTCACCCGGATTCAAAATCCCATCGCCATTACCTAAGGGCGGGGTATCTAAGATCGCATGCTTGTAATACCGAACACCTGTTGGCAAGGGTGTATAATAGACCGCTAAGGAGCAGTCAATCCGACCCGCACCAAAGCCGGTATCCTTGCCCGGACTCCCCAAGTCAACGACCGCATGCCGCTCAATGATTGAGTCGGTCTGTCTCGGGGTCAACATTGGGTTCTTAGAGAGCATCAGGGCACAGAGACCAGCCACATGGGGAGTCGCCATTGAAGTCCCAGACATCGTCGTATAACTCCGGTCATTAGAATAATAGGTTGAGAGGATATTAACCCCTGGGGCACAGACATCCGGGTCCATCAGGTATTGCGGCGGTGGATAGTCGCTCCAAACGGTCGTCGGACCCCAAGAGGAGAAACTGGCGATATTGTCGTTATTGTCGGTGGCACCGACGGTAATGACCGCGGAGCGGGCACCAGGCGGATTAGACGGATGGGGATAGGGTGGTGGACAATCTCCCGGGGTCCTAATCTTCCTCCCCCGACCTTCATTACCCGCGGCGACACAATGGACAATCCCGGCGGCTAAGACATACTCCTCAACCTGACGGTGTAAGAGGTATCTTGGTAGCCAACTGGCGATAAGACCAAGAGACATCGTAATCACATCCGCTCCGTTTAAGGTATCCCGCGGTGGTCGGACACAGAACTGAATCCCAAACCACATACTCTTCTCTAAGGATGTGTCCGGATAAGGGGAGTGGACATAGACATCAACCGGCACCGACATAATTAAGGCACTCGGGGCAACACCCATCGTATCCCTTGTCCCATTACCATAACTACCATCCGCGGCAACAATCCCAGCGCAGTGGGTTCCATGACCATAAAAGTCAAGGGGAGTTAGGGTATCATAGGAGGAAGGTCCGGGATGACCGAAGTTCATCTGATAGGAGGCGACATTAAAGCCGCAGTTGGGATAGGCGGTTGAGGTCCATAAGTGGTTCCTTAAGTCCTCGTGGGTATACCGGACACCGGTATCAACGACACCGACGACAATCCCCTGCCCGGTATAACCCTGTTTCCAGGCGCCGCGGGCATTGACCCGAATCAGGTTCGGTTGGACACTCTCTAAGACATCCTTTACCGCCATCCCTTCTTCCTTTCTAAAAGGCAGACTGACCGGGACCTTGTCGTAGAAGATTAGAGAGATCTCGTCTCGGTTCGCCAACTCGTAGACCACATCCCGGGTCGCCAGACAGCCGACTAAGTTCAGAATCCAGAGGCTAATGATATTTGAGACCTTGCCTTCCGCCTCTTTCTTTTGGAGATAGGCGAGGAGTTCCCTCTGGTGCTCTTCCGCAAAGTCCATCAGGACCCTTCCGACCTTAGCCCTCCTCTGGGGTCTGGGCAAACCTTCAACCAACCTCTCCACCTCCTTCGGGTCTAACTGGGCTTTCAGATAGAAGTTGACCGGGAGTTTTGCGTTCTCATCCAAGGCCGCAAACCGAGAGAGCAAATCCGGCTCAACGAGCGCCGCCGAAGAAATAGTAAAGATGGCTAAGAAGAATAAAAAGGTTTTTGTTAAATGCTTCATAAACCCTCCTTAACTTTTCTCTCGTCTCTCATCTTACTATCTATTTTACCTTAAAAAGATAAAAAGTCAAATCTTAATTAACTAGAACTAAAAATCAAAAATAAGTCAAGCGGTTTTTCCTCAAAGATAATCTTCTTGAAAAGAATTGTTTAGCCAAAATCCAAACCGATGTCTTGACTTTTTTTCTCATTTAATTACACTCCAAGGATTAGGAGGGAGTATGGCTTACTATCTTCTTTTAACCCGTTTAACCGATGAAGGTCGCAAGACCTTAAAAGATAATCCCGGAAGACTGAAAGAGGTGAACCGAGAAGTGGAGGCGATGGGTGCCAAGATAATCTCCCAATATGCCCTCTTAGGTGGTTATGACTTCTTAAACCTCGTTGAAGCCCCAAATAATGAGATGATTGCCAAGATATCCGTAGAACTGGGTTCCCGGGGGACATTAGAAATCACCACCTTTCCGGCGATCCCGATTGATGAATTCTTGAAGACCTTTAAGTGATCGGAAGGAGAGGATGAAAAACTATCTCTTTTTGGGTAAATTGACCAAAAAGACCACCGGTGGTTCGCCGATGGAATGGCCCTCCGGGGCAACAAAGGCATTAGAGGATTTAGGAATAAGTATCAATCATCTCTATTCTTTAAGCGGTCCGGATAATTTTCTTCTCCGGCTTGATCTCCCGGATAAAGTGACTGCCACTCAAATTAAGGAAGCGGTAGGTCCGTTTGGTGTAGAAGGAGAGGTTTACATATTTAGCGATTAAAGAGACCAAATCCTCTATCCTCTTAAATTGAATATCCTAATCATTCACGGTGGAGCCGGAAGGTGGCGGAAAGAGAATTTGTCTCTTGCCCGAGATGGTCTAAAAAGGGCGCTTTTTGCCGGTTATCAGGTTCTCAAAAGGAAGAGAAGTGCCGAAGAGGCGGTCTTAGCGGCGGTGCGGGTGATGGAGGATGACCCAATCTTCAATTGCGGGAAGGGCTCCTCAATGACGATTGATGGCAAAGTCCAGATGGATGCGGCGATTATGACCTCCGATGGTCGGTTCGGCGCGGTTGGGGCGATTGAAGGGGTTCGCCACCCGATTGATGTCGCCCATCGGGTAATGAAAGAGACTAACCACCTCTTAATCGTCGGTGAAGGGGCTAAGCGGTTGGCTCGCTTCTGGGGCTTTAAACCTTTTAACCCAAAGACCGAGAAGGCAAGAAAAGCCCTATTAAAATTAAAGAAAAACCCTAATCTCTGGTATCTCTCAAAAATTAAGAATTTCCTCTCCTTGGGAACGGTCGGCGCCTGTGCCCTTGACCCCGCCGGTCGTTTTGCGGCCGCTAACTCAACCGGTGGTTATACCGGAAAGCTCCCGGGAAGGATTGGTGATACCCCGATCTATGGCGCCGGGACTTGGGCCTCTCCTTTCGGTGCGGTCACCGGCACCGGCGTTGGCGAGGAGATAATCCGTTCCTTCCTCGCCAAAAAGGTTTCTGATTTGATGGAAAGATATCCGGCTCAGAAGGCGATTGAGATTGTTCTAAAAGAGGTGAGGAATTGTGGGATTATCGCCATTGACCGAAAGGGAAATGTCGGTTTGGGCTATAATACGAAGGCGATGCCTTGGGCTTATATCCGAAATGAGGAGGTAAAGATCTTTTAACCCTTAACCCTTTTTTCTTGTCTTCTGCGCCCCTTTTTCAAAGGAGGTGTAGAGAACCGGGATAAAGATTAGAGTCAAGACGGTTGAGAAGAGCATCCCACCAATCACCGCTCGCCCTAATGGCGCCCAGTATTCGGAACCCTCCCCAATCTTTAAGGCTAAGGGCAAAAGCCCAAATATCGTAGTTAGGGCGGTCATTAGAATCGGTCGCATCCGAATCCTTCCCCCGAACTTGACCGCCTCAATCAACTCCATCTCTCTCTTTCTTCGGAGTTGGTTCACATAGTCAATATAGACAATCCCACTATTGACCACAACCCCAATTAAGACCAAGAGCCCAATTCCAGAGATTAGTGAGAGTGTTGTTCGGGTAATAAATAAAATCCAGAAAACGCCGATTATCGCCAACGGGATTGTGAAGAGGATGATGAATGGGTCGCGGAAGGACTCAAATTGGGATGCCATAACCATAAAGACCAAGATGACCGCTATCAGGACCGCAAAGGCTAAATCCCGAAAAGACCGGACCATCTCCTCATAAGCCCCGGTCACCCTGATTTGGAAATTAGGGGGCGGGGTAATATCGGAAATTGCTCCCAAGACTTTCGCTCCAACCCTTCCCGCTGACTGACCGAAGACATTACCGGTAATCCTAACTATCCTTTCGGTATTCTTGTGCTCAATCTCTAAGGGACCTCGCCCAATCTCAACCTCAACGAGGTTTTTCAAAGGGACCGAACCAATTGGGCTATTGACCATCACCCCTAAAATCTTTGCCACCTCATCCCTCTGCTCTTTTTTTAATCTTAAGACGATATCGTATTCCTTCCCCTGCCACCGGTATTTCGTGACACTCTGCCCCTCAATTGAAGTCCGGAGGGCAAGACCGATCTGATAGGGTGAGAGACCGTAGAGCGATGCCTTCTGCCGGTCAACGACCAGTTGAATCTCTAAATCACCCTTCTCCCGACTGGATTTAAGGTCCACAATCCCGGGGATGGTCTCAATCCGAGAAAAGACCAATTGGGCCAAGGAATCGGCAATCCTTAGGTCATAACCCTTAATATCAACCTGAATCGGCGCCACACCCATAAGCGCCCCCATCCCACCAGTCCGACCCGAGCGGATGACCAGACCCGGGATCTCGGTTGCCTTCTTTCTGAGGTCCTGCGCAATCTCCTGAACACTCCGCTTTGAACCTCTTTTGACAATTAAATCAATCTCCGCGGAGTTCGCCCGGGCACCACCAAAGGCGGCAGCGTAAATCGTTGCTCCGCCACCAACTTGCACCGCCATCCCCTCCAAATCCTCTCCCCACTTTTCAACAAGATACTCCTCTAATTGGGAGATAGCCCGATTGGTCATCTCTAAGTTAGAGCCAACCGGCATCTCGGCAAATAACTCAGTATACCTAATCTCCTGCTCGGGCACAAATTCGGTGCCGATAAATGGGAACAAAGCAAGGCTGGTAAAGAAGAGGACGATGATAAGGAGAATAACCAATTTCCGCCGGTTTAGTGCCCAATCCAAAATCCTAAGATAAATCTCCTCAAATTTCTTATAGAGCGTCTCTGATTTCCCAAATAACCCCTTCTCTTCACCTTTGGTCTTTATCTTCAGAAATCGGCTGGCAAGCATCGGGATGAGGGTCAGGGCGACACCGAGAGAAGCGGCTAAAGAGAAGATGATTGCCCAAGCCAACTCCTTAAAGAAGACCTGCATCATCCCCCGGAGCAAAAGGAGAGGTAAAAATACCGCCAAGGTCGTCAGGGTTGAGGCGGTTATCGCCAGGGAGACCTCATTGGTGCCGATCCTGGCGGCGGAGACCGGCTCTTCACCCCATTCCCGATGGCGGTAGATGGCTTCAAAGACAACAATTCCGTTATCCACCACCATTCCCACCGCAATCGCCAGACCGGCCATTGAGAGGATATTGAGGGTGAAACCGAAGAGATACATAAAGAAGATGGCGAAGAAGATGGAGATGGGAATGGCGAAGGCAACAAACATCGTCGGTCGGAAGCGACGCAAGAATAAAAAGAGGATGAAGATGGCTAAGACCCCACCCAAAATTAGATTGTTCGCCACATTCTTCACCGACCGCTCAATCACCTCCGAACTATCCCAGAAGACCTCCAATTCTACACCCAAAGGTAAGGTCTCTCTTATTCTCTCCACTTCTCTCCTTACCGCCCTGGCCACGGCAATCGTATTGGCATCGGAGCGCTTCTGCACCCAAAGAAAGAGACAAGTCTTTTTATTGAGACGAATATAAGACTCTACTTCTTCTGCCCCCCAAAAGACATCCGCCACATCTTGGACATAAAGGGAAGAAGAACCCTTACTGCCAATTGGTGTCCTTCTAATCTCGTCCAAGTCATCATACTCGCCAACTAACCGGATGAGGTAGCGCTCCTCTTTGGTTGAGACCTTGCCGATTGGGAAGTTTAAGTTTTGGGCCTTAAGCGCTCCGATGAACTGCTCAATCGTTATCCCCGCCTTCGCCAACTCCCGCAAATCAAGTTTGATTTGGACTTGCCTCTGGGCACCACCCGCCACCCCAACCATCGCGACCCCTAAGACCCTCTGTAAACTTTGAGAGACCGCTTCCGCAATATCCCTCAGTTCAACCTCGGAGAGGGAACCCGAGAGGACCAAATTTACCACTGGTATCATAGAGGGGTCAAACTTAAAGACAAAGGGCTTTGTGACCCCTTCGGGAAGAAGAGCTTGCGCCATATCTAACTTATCCCGAATATCCGAAGAGGCGACATCTAAGTCTGTCCCCCATTCAAACTGTAAGGTGATGGACGAAGTCCCCTCGGTGGAACGGGAGGTAATCTCCCTTAAATTCGGAATTGTCCCCAACTGCTCTTCTAAGACATCGGTAACTTGGGATTCTATCTCCAAAGGACCGGCTCCGGGATAGAACGTGGCGACAACGATTACCGGGAATTGGATATTGGGAAATAAGTCAATCTTCATCCGGCTGACACCAATCACCCCAAAGAGGATTAGACCCAAGGCAACCATGGCGGTCGTCACCGGTCGCCGAATTGCGGAATCCGAAATCCTCATCTCTCCTCCACCACCCTAACCTTCTGATTCTCCTTCACCCGCTCCTTGCCCGTAGTGATTACCTTCTCCCCTTCTTTTAGTCCGGAGAGAATTTCGATCAACTCATCGCCCACTAACCCGATTTTCACCGGACGGCGCTTGGCCACCTCCCCCTCGATCACAAAGACCGAAGGTGTCGCTTCTAAGAAAAGGGCAGAGCGGGGAAGAGCCAAGACATCTCTCTTCTCTTCTAAAATTAGCCGAACCGAACCCGCCATCCCGGGAATCAACTTCCCCCCTCCATTGGGAAGAGTTACCTCAATCGTCGCCGTGCGCAAAATTGGGTCTAAAATCGGCGAGACGCTACTAACCTCGCCCAAAAATGATGTGTCCGGATAGGAAGAAAGGGTGAGGATTGCTTTTGCCCCTCTCTTCACAAAGGGCAAATCTTTATCGCTAACCGGTGCCTTAACCTTCACCCTTTTGGAATAGTCCGCCACCGTCGCGACTGGGGTCGTTGGCCCAACCGTCTGCCCAACCTCAACATAGAGCTTCCCGACTACCCCGGAGATTGGAGAAGAGACCGGACCTGGCTTATAGTCCATCCCCGGGATATCATTTAAGACATAAAGGAGGACCTCCCCTTCTTTCACCAATGAACCTTCCCCCTTTGAAATCTCTGTCACCCGACCGCTAATCTTGGGAAGGACGGTCACCTGCTTCTCCCCAGAGATTGTCCCGAAGAAGACGCCGTTCCTAACTACTCTCTCTTTCTTCACCATCGTCACCGCCACCGAGGGAATAACCCCTACCCTCTCCTTTGGACGAGAGCAAAAAATCAAAACGGAAAAGGCAAAACTCAAAACTATGTTTAAGCCTTTTGCTTTCCGGTTTAAGCCCTTACTTCTCATCTTCTCCTCCTAAAACTTTCCCATCGCCTTCTCTAACTTCGCCTTAATAATTTTATAGTTGGCGATTGACCGCCAGTAAGCGACCTGAGTTTGAAAAAGGTTGAGTTGGCAGTCTAAATACTCCAAGTTCGTGATCATCCCCTTCTCATAACCCTCTTCCGCCAATTCCAGGGCCCTCTCGGCGAGTGCCAAATTTCCCTCTTGGAGCTTGATGTTCTCCTTCTCCTCCTTTAGGCCACTGACCAGAGAAAGGATTTCCAACCTAATCCCTTCCTCAACCAAAGATAGGGCAATCCGAGCCTGGCGTTCCTTCGCCTGGGCACTTCTCACTTGATTGAGGTTGCTGAAACCGGTAAAGAGGGGCATACTGAAACCGAAGGTGAGGTTCCAATCCGTCCCCCATTTATCCTCAAAGCCAACTGGTTTCTTATACTCGTAATTCAATTGACCGAAGATTATCGGGAAATTTGCGGCGAGAGAAATCTTTTTCCCCAAATCCGCCATCTTGAGAGCCAGACGCAAGCGGTTAACCTCCGGACGAAAAGCGAGGGCAACCTTAGTCGCTTCCTCAATCTCAACCTCCCAATCCTCTTTACTCAACTCCTCTTGAAGAGAGATATTCGTCTCGGATGGCAGACCAAGGAGGGTCATTAAAGACCGCAAGGCGAGTTGGGAAACATTCTCCATCTTTTTCACCTCCAGGGAAATCTCCGCCACCTTCCCCTCGGTTCTTAAGAGGTCAAGCCGACTGACCAACCCCTTCTCATATAAATTCTTCACCCGCCTCAAGTGGCGCTGGAGTTGAGTGTTTGACTCCTTTAACAGTCCCACCATCTTTTGGGCAAGAAGCGCCGAATAGAAACCATCCACAACCGAGACCTTCACCTGGGCACAGGCCTCCCGAAAACTCTCCCGCTCCATATCTAAGGAGAGACCAGCGATGCGATAGGCATTTAAGAGTCTTCCCCAAGTGAATAAGGTCTGTTGCACCGTCCCCCGCAAAAGATAGTTATCCCGAAAGCCAAATTCCATCTCCACCGTATCCGCCCCAATCGGCATCGGCACCGGAGTCGTAAACCCGATTGTCTCCCCGGTTAACGGGTCAACCACCGGTAAGGGAAGGGCCTGATAGATTGGGGCCACCATCGTAAACTTGTTCACTTTACCCATCCGGTAATAAGTGCCGGAGGCACTCACCTGGGGGAGGAAGGAGCCGAAGGCGACCCCTTTATTCGCTTCCGCCTCTCGTAGTTTCCAACTCGTTTGGCGGATGAGGGGATTATTCTTCAAAGCCAAATTGACCGCCTCCGCTAAATTGAGAGAGATGGTATCAGAATAAGAACTCAGAACGCAAATCGCAAAACCCAAAACTATTTTTAAACCCTTTGCCTTTCGCTTTAAGCCTTTACCTCTCATCTCTCCACCCCCCGAAAGAATATCTCGGCGAAACCCTCTCTTTGCGACCGCCCCCCAAAGAGCATTTGGTAGAGAAAAGTAAGATGGAGTAAATTTAGGAAGAGAAAACTGGCCGCTTCTTGATTCACCTCTCTGAACTCTCTCTCTCTTACCCCCTCGCCAATTATCCCGCCAATCAGAGCGACCATCCTTCCTAAGCGGGGGAGAACAGCCCTCCTTAACTTCTTGATAATCTTCGCCGTGATATTGATATTCTCCAAGGATAAGAAACAGGGAAGCCCCTTGCTCTCTAAAATTCGGTTAATCCATTCTTCAAAGATAATCCTCAACTTCTCTTTTGGGGTCCCTTCTCTTTTAACCATCTCCTCTAAAAAGGCAATTCCTTCATCCAACTTTTTGGCCAAGAGGTCAATATAGAGGCTCTCCTTATCCTTAAAATAGAGATAGACCGTTCCCTTCGCCACCTTCGCCCGCCGGGCGATATCGTCAATCTTCGTCGGAAAGAACCCTTTCTTCAAAAACATCCTTTCCGCGGCTTCCAAGATTAAATCTCTTTTTGACTGACTGGTCAGTTTCATAAACTTTATGATACACGAAATTTTTGGACGGTCAAGAGAGAGTCTTCGTCAAAATGGTCTTAGAAAAAGAAGTTAAAGGGTTGGGAGGTCTTTCGGGTCAATCAACTCGTAACCCGCCTCCAAGGCTTTAAGGTTTTGGGGGAGATAGTCGGACACGACACGCTTCTCCAAGACCTTCTTCAATGAGGCGAGAAAGGCGATTCGGTATTGAAAAGAGAGGATTTTGGAAATTGTCCCCAGGAGGATAACATTGGCGAAGAGTTCTCGCCCAAACTTCTCCCGAGAGAGGGAGGAGAAAGGAAGGAGGCGGGCATTAGGTAAAGACTCCCTTTGGATATAGAAACTATCCAAGAGCATAATCCCATCCTCCCGAAGCAAGTTGCCGTATTCTAAATATGCCTCGCGCGAGAGACAGGCTAGGAGGTCTAAATTTCTTGCCTTGGGAAAGAAAATCTTTTGGTCACTGATGATGACATCGGAATGGGAAGACCCACCTCTCGCCTCCGGACCGTAATTCTGGGTCTGGACGACATATTTGTCTTCGTAGACCCCAACCGCCTCCGCCAGAATGACTCCGGCTAAAATTAGACCCTGCCCACCCGCTCCGGCTAAGCGAACCTCAACCCTCATTTTTTTTTCTCCCAACCATCTCTTCGTAACTCTCTAAGAAATCCTTTTCCTCACTCTCATAAAGAACGCCGATGACAATTTTATCTTTCGGCCACTCCCCTTTTATCGTCTTCACATCAATGGTTATCTCCTTAAAGTATTCTAACATCTTCACCCCGTCCCCAATCCGATTCACCCGACCAAAGAAGGTTGGGCATTGGGAGATGACTTCAACGACGGAGAAGCCCTTTTTCTTAATCGCCTGCTTAAGGATATTTCTCAGTGAGGCCACATGGTAGGTTGTCGTCCGAGCAAAAAAGACCGCACCCGCCGCCTTGCTCACCTCAAAGATATTAAACTCCCTCTCCGGATTTCTAAAGGGGGTAGTCAAGGTCAATTTCCCTTTGGGGGTAGTTGGTGAGACCTGCCCACCGGTCATTCCGTAATTAAAGTTATTGACGATGATACAAGTTAGGTCTAAGTTCCGACGGGCGGCATGGATGAAATGGGAAAGTCCGATCGCCAGAATATCACCATCACCGCCAATCACAATTACCGTCATCTCCGGTTGGGCTAACTTCACTCCGGTCGCCGCCGGAATCGCCCGGCCGTGGAGGGTATGGAAGGTATCGCAGTCCAAATACCCCGGCACCCGGGAAGAACAGCCAATTCCCGAAACGACACAAATCTTCTCCTTCAAAAGACCCAAATCAAAGAAGGCGAAGACCATCTGCTTCATTATCGTCCCAATCCCACAACCCGGACAGAGGATGTGGGGAAACCGACTGTCCAATCTTAAATAATTGAAGGCCTCGGGTTTCATTACTCTATCTCCGCTAAAATCTCCTCGGGGGTGAGTAGCTCGCCATCCACCCGGCTCACCAAAACGACCGGGATCTTTGGGTCAATCGCTCTCTCCACCTCACCCAAGATTTGCCCTTGGTTCATCTCCGCAACAATAACCTTCTTAACACCTCTCATTAGGACTTTGAGTCGTGCCGCCGGAAATGGCCAGATGACCCGGAAGCGCAAAAAACCCAAAGACCGCTTCCTCTCTCGCTCATAAATCAACTTCGCCTCCCGCACCACCCGAGCACAACTGCCATAAGAGACGACGCAGACCTTGGAGCCGATATCAAAGAACTCCATATCCCAATCCGAGAACCTTTCTAAATTATCCTCAATCTTTTCCGCTAACCTTTTCATCTTCCAAGATATGACCTTTGGGTCATTCGTCGGAAAACCGTCCGGACGGTGGGTAAGACCGGAGATATGAATCCGATAACCCTCACCGAAATGGGCAAACTCCGAACCGTAGTTCGTCTCATCCCCATAATGGAAATACTCCTCCTTCCCTTTTTTCTTCTTATTGGGAGAATAAATTTCAATCTCCTCGGGAAGGGAGAGAGCCTCCCGCATATGAGCCACGACTTCATCCATCAAGAGGATTACCGGAAGGCGGAAGTATTCCGAGAGGTTTACCGCTCTCACGGTGAGGGAAAATACCTCTTCAACCGTCTCTGGGTATAAGGCGATTGCCGGGTGGTCGCCATGGGTTCCCCACCGGGCCTGCATCACATCTCCCTGGGCCGGTTTCGTTGGGAGACCAGTTGCTGGACCACCCCTCTGGACATCAACAATTAAGCAAGGGATTTCCGCCATGCAGGCATAACCGATTCCCTCTTGCATCAAAGAGAAACCCGGTCCAGAGGTGGCGGTCATTGATTTCACCCCACCAGCCCTGGCACCCAAAACCGCATTGATTGAGGCAATCTCGTCTTCCATCTGGAGGAAGATACCGCCTATCTTGGGCAATTCCCGGGCCATAAACTCCGCAATCTCGGTTGAGGGGGTTATCGGATAACCGGCAAAAAATCTTACCCCAGCCCGAATCGCCGCCTGGGCACAGGCTTCGTTTCCGGAAAGAAGCTTTCTCTCAGTGGCTAGCGCCACGTTTCCGTCTCCCACCTACTTTTTCTTCCTTTCAACATAAATCGCAAAATCCGGACAGAGGTTCTCGCACAAGAGACAACCAATACACCTCTCCGGATGGAGAACTTCAACCCTTAGGTCTTCCCCAAAGTCCAAAGTCTGCGTTGGACAGAAGTTGATACAAATCCGACACATCTTACAAAACTTCTTAATGATGGAAATCTTATATCCTTTTTCCGTCTCAACCGTCTTCTCTTCCGGAATCTCTTTCTTCACCCCAACTTCACCCTCAATAGTTCTTTTATCTCGGATGGTTCAGAGAAGACCTCAATCCCTGCCCTCTGGAAGGCGGCGACTTTCTCCTGAGCGGTTCCTTTACCCAACATAATTATTGCCCCGGCGTGTCCCATCCTCTTCTCTGGTGGCGCCGTCCTCCCGGCGATAAACCCGAAGACCGGTTTCTTCATCTTCTTTTGAACATATTCCGCTGCGGTCTCCTCATCATCGCCCCCGATCTCCCCAACCAAAACACAAGCCTTCGTCTCCTCATCCGAGGCGAAGAGTTTTAAGACCGAAATGAAGTCCATCCCTTTAATGGCGTCTCCCCCAATCCCAACGATTGAGGAGAGACCAAAACCCGCTTCGGAGATATGGTAACCAATCTCATAGGTTAATGTCCCAGAGCGCGAGACCACACCAACGCATCCCTTCTTAAAGAAACCGGCGGGCATAATCCCAACCTTTGCCTCACCGGGATTACAGACTCCTGGACAATTTGGACCCAAAAGAAGGGTCTTCCTCCCTACCAGGTATCTCTTTATCTTCATCATCTCATGAGCTGGTATCCCCTCGGTGATGACAACGATGAGGGAGAGACCCGCATCAATCGCCTCATAGATGGCATCGGAGGCGAAAGGAGCCGGGACAAAGATGACTGAGGTATCAACCCCTTCTTTCTTCTTCGCCTCAAAGACCGTATTGAATACCGGAATGCCATCAACGGTTGTCCCACCTTTTTTCGGGCTTACCCCGGCCAAGACTTGGGTTCCGTAGCGGACCATCTCCCGAGTATGGAAACTACCATCCCGTCCGGTTATCCCTTGGACCAAGACGCGAGATGCCTTACTAATCAGAATCCCCATCTTAACCTCCCCCCTTGACCAACTCGCTCGCCCTCTGGACCGCCTCCTTCATCGTTGGCAGAAAAATCACCGGCGTTTCCTTCAATATCTCCTTTGCCTCCTTTTCATTTGTCCCAACCAAACGAGCCACGATTGGAATTTCCGCCTTTCGCCTTCCACTTTTCAGAAACTCCAATATCCCCTGGGCCACATCATCACATCGGGTAATTCCCCCGAAGATATTCACGAGGATTACCCTCACTTTCTCATCTTGGGTGATAATCTCAAGCGCCTTCTTCGCCTTCTGGGGGGAGGAACTTCCCCCGATATCTAAGAAGTTAGCCGCCCTTGACCCGTATTTGTTGATTAAATCTAAGGTCGCCATCGCCAAGCCGGCGCCATTGACAATTGAACCGATCTCTCCATCCAACTGGACATAGGCGAGACCTTCCCTCTTCGCCATCAACTCCCTTTCTTCTTCCGCCTTCTCATACTCTTCCCAATCCGGATGGCGAAACCTTGCGTTGTCATCCAAAATGATTTTGGCGTCCAGGGCAAAAAGTTTTCCCTCTTTTGTCGTGACCAGTGGATTAATCTCTACCAAATTTGCCTCGTTCTCAAAGAAGACCTTAACGAGCGCTTGGAGGAGAAGAGAGAACTGTTCCAGATAAGAAGGTTCCGGAAAGAGTTGGGAATAGACTTTTCGGCACTGATACGAGAAAAGCCCAAAGAGCGGGTCGATCGCCTCCTTGATGATACTCTTCGGCTTATTTTGGGCAATCTCCTCAATATCCATACCGCCAAATGGAGATGCCAAAAGGATTGGTTTTGCCAACCTTCGGTCAAGGACGATGCCGAGATACAACTCCTTCTCAAGCTCGACCTTCTCTGAGATTAGAACCTTCTTCACTGGCAGTCCTTTGATGGTTAGGTTAAAGAGGCTCTCTAAGTTAGAGAGGAACTCTTCCTCCTTCTCCACAATCCGGACCCCGCCCGCCTTTCCCCGACCACCAACCAAGACACAAGCCTTTAACACCCAAGGGAAACCGACCTCCTCTCTCCTCTCTCTTCCCTCCTCAACTGAATGGACCAATATCTCTTTTGGGCAAGGGATGCCATATTTCCGAAAGATCTCTTTTGAGTAAAATTCGTCTAATTTCATAACCCTAATTTATAAAAGAAATTTCCCAAAAGTCAATCAAATCGCCAAAACGATGAGCTAAGTCCCTAATTCCTTGGAGCGTCGGGCTGAATGGTCTAAGATAAGAATCAAATCCGCATCCCCTCGGATTTGAGCAATTTGCCGAGCAGTCAAAAAATGTCTAAGTTGGCAAACCCGGTTTATTCAGACCAGCATTGAGATAGGGTTGGTAGCTGTCGTATTGACCGGTTTGGTCGCGATAAGCCAAAAATCCGATATTCACCCCCGATTTGATCTTGAATAACGGACGATAGGTTTCATAAGAGTTTGCTTTGGCCCCGAGTATCGACGGTCATCGGTGAGGTCAACTATCCCATCAAAATAGATAACCGCATTGGGGTCATTAACCCGGACGTTGACAAAGACGATTCCGTAATTGTCGGTTGATAACCGAACCAGTTGGACCGGTCTTCCCCAGCTGGTAGTTGATAGAGCTTTAATATTTAAGGAAAACGCCCCTTGATTGACTGTCACCCAATTTGCCCGATTTACTTGCTCACTACCGGCAAATGAATAGGGTATCAATGGAATCCATCAAACCAAGGTCCTGAATCTCACCCAATTCTTCAATTTCGCCATCAGCAAAATTCTCAATCATTTCCGCCACGGGTAACTTTCTGACCAACGACTAACGAATCTTTTAGAATTTAATCGGCAACCGACTGAAGAGGAAAGTGATGATACTCGCTAAAATTAACCTCGGGATGGTCAGCCAGAAGAGATTGGCGCCCAAAGCAAAGAATAGTCCGGTATCTTCAAAAATCGCATGGCAGAGGGAGAGAAATACCGAGACTAAAAAGACCTGCTTTTTCTCAATCCTTTCCCTCTCAACCAAATCCTTAATCACCCCGGCCCCATAGATGATGCCAAAGAGAAGACCAGCGAAGAGGGGGGCGGAGGCGGCCTCCAAAAAACCCAAGAGACGAAGGAAACGAGCAAGCGATTTATATCCCCTCCTCAAAAACCCACTCCGCTCAATTAACTCCAAAAAGAAGAAGATGAGAAGGAGGATGAGAAATATCTTCACATTCAGATTGAATAATCCTTTTAAGTAATTGGCAAGTATCATAACCAAGCGAGGAGAAGACCGATAAGGACTGCCGTCCCAATGCGGAGAAGTAAAAGGGTGAGAAAGCGGGTTTTTAATCTGATAAAGACCGCGGTCTCAAAGATCTGACTGTGCGAGGTGAGGAGCATCAGAGAGAGAGTCGTCATCTGTTTTTGGGAGAGATTTAAGAGGGGGATGAGACCGAGCGCGGCGTAGAGGTTAACGAAGTTCCCTAAAATTAAAGCCAAGGCGCTCTCTCCCGGTAGACCGAATAGCGCCATCGCCGGCTTTAAGAAGTCCGCCAGAATTTTTATGAGGGGGGTGTGAGAGAGAAGAAACATAACCGTATAGACCGGAATGACTATCTTTAATAAATCCCAAAAGGCAACAGAAGTCCTCTTGGCGACCGAGGCGATAGCCGGACGAAGGTCCTTAAAGAGAAATCCTTTCACCACCAAAATGATAACCAAAACTTAAGAAGAAATCAAATCTTGGGTTGACGAAAGAGAAAAATGGTATAGAATAAATTTATGAAAAGACTAATCGTGATGCTTCTCTTTTTTGCCTTTCTTTTGGGCAATGAGAGCCCGGTGGATAAGATAAAGTCGGTCGGCGAGGAACTGCTGAAATCCTACACCCAACCTTTGATTAACTCCTTCGGCATCTTAACGAATACCGGCCTCTTCCATTCCGCCTATACCCATTCTCTTTTGGGTTTTGACTTGTCCTTAAAACTCTCTCTCTTACCAATTCCGCAGAGCGCCCGGTTCTTTTCGGATAGCGCCTTAGCCTGCTCTCTAAGACCCGGAATCGACTCCCTCCTCTTCTTTAAGGTCTATTTAGAAAGTGCGCCGACGATCTTTGGGTCAACGAAACCGGAGACGGTCTCAGTTCCCGGAAATGCGGTGGCAATTCCCAAGGTCCTTCCCGGGGGACTTAATCTCCCTCTCATCTTCTATTTTACCCCACAGTTGAATGTTGGTCTCCCCTTTGGTAGTGAGTTGACTCTCCGCTATATCCCATTTCCCTTTAAGTTGACAAAGGTTAAAATTTACGGTGTCGGATTAAAGTCAAACCTCAATCAATTATCTCTCTTAAAAAACCTTCCTTTCGCCCTCGCTCTTGGTCTGGCCTATCAGAGTTTTACAATTGGTGATGTCTTAAAGGCGAGCAATGTGAGTGCCCATCTCTTGGCGGGCAAGAGGCTTCTTTCCCTTGAGCCGAGCGTTGGTCTGGCTTATGAGATGACTAAGGTGAACTTCAACTACGATTTCCGCTATAAAGTCCCCAGCCCAACCGGAGAGATTGAGAAGACCAAAGAGGTTAAAATCTCTCTTAAAGGAAAGAATCGCTTCCGGGCTAATTTGGGTTGTGGTCTAAAACTTGGTCCTCTCTTCTGCCACCTCGCCTATGAGAAGGCGCTCTATCCGGTCTTCGCCCTCACCACTGGATTGAGTTTGAGGTAATTTTAGCGATGGGGAAGCAAGAGAATGGAAAGACAATCGTAGCGACCAACCGGAAGGCCGGGAAGAATTATTTTCTGGAAGAGACCTATGAAGCCGGGATTGAACTCTTAGGTTCCGAGGTGAAGTCTCTAAGGGAAGGGAAGGTCTCCTTAGACGGGGGCTATTGCGGCATTGAGGATGGTGAGGTCTTTCTCTACGAGGTGAATATCGCCCCTTATAGTAAGGGGAGCGTCTTTTTACCATCACCGAAAAGAAAGAGAAAACTCCTTCTCCATAAGAGTGAGATTTCCCGTCTCTACGGCAAAGTCCAGAGAAGAGGTTATACCCTCATCCCCTTGAAGTTGTATTTCAATCAAAGGGGAATTGCCAAGTTGCTTATCGCCTTGGCCAAGGGAAAGAGAGAGGTAGACCGGCGGGAGGAGTTGAAGAAGAGAGCCCAAGAGAAGGCGGAACGAATGGAAAGGAAGTATGGATAGGAAGTTTTCTTGCTGTTGGATGGACCACTCTCCTAGCCTCTTCTTCGCCTTCACTCTCCTCTGTTCCGTGGCTGTCACCACACTAGCGTATCAAGAGAGAGTGAAGATCAAGAATGAAAAACTTTCTAAGATTAATGTTGGTGATATCGTCTATCTCTCTTTGCCCCGAATCGTCTCTCTCTTAGAAGGGAAATTATGGTTATTGGATGATAAAGTCATCTGTCTTCTGCCGGATAGTGCCAATGAGTTGAAAAAGGAGTTTCTCTTCACTCTAAATTCCAATTTGGCGCTCGTCTCCGGAAGAGAGGTTTTGCTCTCCGCCCCAGTAATGAAGCAGGGTGAGCATATCCTCTTCCCTCTCCTCTCTCTTAAAGAGGTCTTTTCGGTCTTGCCCGAAGAGGAGATGGAGGAAATTTCTTTCATCACCGCCACGACCGCTAAGGAGACTACTTTTTATTTCTTTGCCATTGATTCATCTGTTTCTTTCTATAGTCGACAACTCTCTTCTCTATCTTTTGAATTGGTGATTGGAGCAAAACTTTCTCTTTCTCAACTCTCGCCTAAGGGCATAATCCGGGAAATAAAGGTTGACCGGAGCGAATCCGCCGAGCCGACAAGATTTAGGTTTTATTCTTCTAAACCCGCCAATTTCTCCCTCTTCCGAAAGAAGGATGGATTATTGGTTAAGTTCTATCCTTTTCGGGGATTAGTCCGGGCGAAAGAGAAATTCGTCCTCGTCTTGGATCCAGGACACGGTGGTCAAGACCCAGGAGCGGTTGGGAAGTTGGGGACGAAAGAGAAGGACTTAAACTTAGACATCGCCCTGAGATTAAAGAAAAGGTTGGTCAAAGCGGGCTACTCTGTCCTTTTAACCCGAGAAGGAGATGATTTCGTCTCCCTTTCCCAAAGGACGGAGTTCGCCAATAAGAATAACGCAGACCTCTTCATCAGTATCCACTGTAATGCCTCTAAGGAAAATCCGAGGGCGCTCGGTTTTGAGACCTATTTTCTCTCGGAGGCGAAGACCGATTTGGAGAGGGCTTGCGCCCTAAAAGAGAATGAGGTCTTAAGGTTAGAGAAAAAACCTTTCTTCAACGAAGACTTAGAGATTATCCTTTCCGATTTAGCCCAGACCGAATTCTTAAAAGAGTCAGAGGAGTTGGCTTGCGCCATCCAGGATGCGGCGGATAGGTATTTAGGTTTAGCCAATCGGGGAGTGAAACAGGCGGGATTCTATGTCCTCCGCTTCTCTTTAATGCCTTCGGTCTTGGTGGAGTGCGGTTTCCTTTCTAACCGAAGAGAAGAGAGACTCCTTAGGGATGGGAAGATGAGGGAGAAGATTGTGGAAGCGCTCTTTCGGGGGATTACAAACTTTATTTCAACTTATGAGAAGAAAGTCGCCAACCAGAGCATGGGGCGATAGCCGGGCGAAAGCCCTTGAGAGAAACAAACCGATCGGAGTCTTTGACTCCGGCATTGGTGGTCTCACCGTCGTCCGGGAGATAAGAAAACTCCTCCCCGAAGAGGATATCCTCTATTTTGGTGATACCGCCCGCCTCCCTTATGGACAGAAGTCACCGGAGTTGATAAGAAAGTTTGCCCACCAGGATGCGCGGTTCCTTGCCGAGCGGGGGGTGAAGATTATCGTCTCCGCCTGCCACTCCGCCTCCTCTTGGGCACTATATGACCTTCGAAAAAACTTCTCCCTCCCCGTAGTTGGGGTGATTGAGCCGGGGGTTAAAGCCTGCCTCTCGGCAACTAAGTTCGGGAGAGTTGGTGTCATCGGCACCCGGGCGACCATCGCCGCCAAAGCCTACGAAACCTCTCTAAAAGAGAGAAGAAAGGAGATTGAAATCGTCGCCAAGCCCACACCCCTATTTGTTCCCTTAGTGGAAGAAGGATTTATCAATCACCCGGTGACCTTATCCATCTGCCGGGAATACCTGAAAGTCTTCTTGGACGAAGGGATTGATACCTTACTCTTGGGTTGCACCCACTACCCCCTCTTAAAAAAGGTGATTGAGAAGGTCTTAAAGAAGATAAAGGTGATTGATGCCTCTTATGAGACCGCCCAGGAGGTGAAGAAAGTCCTGAGCGAAAAGGGTCTCTTAGCACCAAGAAAGAAGAGAAAGGGGAGGCTCGTCATCTATCTCTCCGACATCACCCCGGAATTTGAGAAAATTGCGGAAAGTTTCTTGGGGGAGAGACCAAAGACCTTTCTCTTAGCTACCCTGAAGGAATCTTTCTGATGACCGAAGTTAGTGATTTGCTCCAAAACGATAGCCGGACGCTAGCCCTTGACTTTTTCTCTTACCTGAAAGAGGAGAGGCGCTTCTCGCCGCACACAATTCGTGGTTATAAGGTTGACTTGAAGCAATTTTACGAGTTTCTCGTTGACCGGCGAAACAAAAACTCTTTCCTCTCCGTAGAGAGGGAAGATGTCCGGGATTTTGTCGGTTATCTCTTAAGATACGGGTATTCCGAAAAGAGCGCCCAGAGAAAGTTGGCTTCCCTAAGATCCTTCTTCGCCTACTTGAAAAGGCAGGAGATAATGAAAAAGAATCCAACCCTTTACATCCGCACCCCTCGTCCCGAAAAGAGACTGCCAAAGTTCTTGACCATCCGCCAGATTGAGAAGGCGCTCTCTTTTGAAGGGACGGATATTCTAACTTTAAGAAATAAGGCAATCTTAGAACTTTTCTACGCCTCGGGTCTGAGGGTGAGCGAATTGGTTTCTTTGAAAATTCCCGATATTGACTTTAAGGCTTCTATCCTTCGGGTGAGTGGGAAAGGGAATAAGGAGCGGATTGTCCCATTCGGTCGGTATGCAAAAGAGGCAATTTTGACCTACCTCCAGAAGAGAAGGAGTGAAAAAAAGGAGTTATTCCTCTCCCGCCGGAACCAACCCCTAACCCCCCGCCAGGTGCAAAGGATTGTCAACCGTTGTCTGACCGGGATTGGTGATGCCAGTGGTATCAACCCCCACATCCTCCGCCACTCCTTTGCCACCCATCTCTTAGAAAGGGGTTGTGACCTAAGGGCGGTGCAGGAACTCTTGGGGCACTCCTCCCTCTCTACCACCTCCCTCTACACCCACCTCACCATCGGTCAACTGAAAGAGATTCACAAAAAGGCTCACCCCCGGGGAGAGCTAAAGGTTTAAAAATAGTTTCGCGTTTTGCGATTTCCGTTTTGAGTCCTTATTCCGTTCGTCAAGCGCAATGAGGAGATTATTGACTAATTCATTCACTTCGCTATAATTAAGTGATGAAACGAATTCTTACTGGTGACCGACCGACTGGACCACTCCACTTGGGTCATTATGTCGGGACGATTGTCAATCGGGTGAAACTCCAATACGAGTATGAGACTTTCATCTTAATCGCCGATGCCCAGGCGCTAACGACCAACTTTGAACACCCGGAGAAGTTAAAGGAAGATGTCTTCCACTGTGCCTTAGACAACCTCTCCTGTGGCTTAGACCCAAATGTCTCAACCCTCTGTATCCAGACGATGATACCGGAGATTGCGGAACTGACGGTCTACTTTTCAAACTTGGTGACCGTGAATCAACTCCTCCACAACCCGACGATTAAGACCGAGGCGCGTTACTTCGGCTTTGAAGAGAGATACCCTTATGGTTTTTTGGGTTATCCAGTCTCCCAAGCTGCGGATATCACCTTCTGTCGGGCAAATTTGGTCCCGGTCGGTGAAGACCAACTCCCCCACATTGAACTGACGAGAAAGATTGTCCGCCGTTTCAACGAACTCTACGGTGAGGTGTTAGTTGAACCCGAGGCTCTCCTCTCCGATGTCCCTCGCCTCCCAGGTTTGGATGGGCAGAAGATGTCAAAGAGTCTTGGCAACTGCATCTTTCTCAAAGACAGTGATTATGAGATTGAGGAGAAGGTGAGGCGGGCTTTGACCGACCCAGCAAGAATCCATCCGAATGACCCGGGGCATCCGGAGGTCTGCATCGTCTTCACCTATCATAAGGCATTCAACCGGAAAGAGATTGAAGAGATTGGCGAGACTTGTCGGCAAGGGAAAATTGGTTGTGTGGAATGTAAGAAGAGACTGGCTGAGGAGTTGAAGAAGATCTTATCTCCGATTCGAAAGAAGCGAAGTTATTACGAGGAGAGGAGAGATTTAGTAATTGAGATCCTACGCGCCGGGACGAAGAAGGCGAAAGAGGAGGCGGAGAAGACCATTACGGATGTGCGGAAGGCGATGCGCCTCTCTTATTTTTGAAATCAATGAAAAACTATGCCCTAATTTTAGCGGCCGGGGAAGGGAGGCGGTTTGGTGGTCAGAAGCAATTCTTCCCTTTAAGAGGGAAGCCTCTATTTTTATACTCGGTCATTGCCTTTAACCGCTCCCCCAGTTGCGATGAGATTATTATCGTCACGAGCAAGAATAAAGTCGGTTTCGTCTCAAAGAAGGTGGCGGGCTTCAAGAAGGTGAAGAAGGTGATTACGGGTGGTGAGCGGAGGATGGATTCAACTAACCTCGGCTTAAGAGAGATTCCAAACGAGGGAATCGTTGCGGTCCACGATGCGGTCCGACCTCTGGTGAAAAGAGAGATGATTGAACAAGGCTTTAAGTTGGCCAAGAAATACCGGGCGGTTATCTTCGGTCTTTTGGTTGAAGAGACGATAAAGAGAGTTGAGGCAGGAAAGGTCTTAGAGACGATTGGTCGGGAAGACCTCTACCGGATCCAGACTCCTGAATTCTTTGATGTCGCCATCCTGCGCCAGGCTCTCCAAAATGCCTATTCCGCAGGGCTCTTCGCCAATGATGAGGCGGAGTTGGTGGAAAGGCTCGGCTATCCCTGCTTCCTCTTCCTTGGGGATAAAGAGAATATAAAAGTGACGACCAAGGAAGATATCCTTCTCGTCTCCCACCTGATGAAGAGTAAATGAATGTTACCATCATCGGCTCAACCGGTTTTTTAGGTCGCCAAGTCTTAGAGGTCATTTCCAACCAGAAAAATCAATTTAAGGTCTTCGCCCTGGCTTGTGAGAGAAATTACCGCTCCCTCTTAAAACAAGGATTCGCCTTCTCCCCCCGCTTTTTAGTTATCGCCAACCCAAATTTTTTTAACAAGCTAAAGAGAGAGGATTTGCCTTTGGGAAGTTCCCTCCTCTATGGTGAGGAAGGAGTTATGGAAATCTGCGCCCATCCTGAGGTCTCAACCGTCTTCTTCCTCTCCTCGGGCACAAACCTCCTCTTCCCCCTTCTTCTCTCAATTGAGAAGAAGAAGAAGGTCTGTCTGGCGAATAAGGAGTTGGTCGTCTCTTTTGGCAAATTCATCTTTGACTTGGCCAAAAAGAAAGGGGTTGAGATAATCCCAATTGACTCCGAAATCTCCGGTATCTTCCAATGTCTGAAAGGTAAAAGGGAAGGTGAGGAGGTAGAAAAAGTCTTAATCACCTCCTCGGGTGGTCCTCTCTTCAAAAAGAGAAAGAGCCCAACCTTAGAAAATTGCCTTTCCCATCCGGTCTGGCGGATGGGAAAGAAAATTACGATTGACTCCGCCACCCTAATGAATAAGGGTTTTGAGGTGATTGAGGCGGTTCGCTTCTTCTCCCTCCCGGCAGATAAAATTTCCGTCGTCATCCATCCCCAAGTCATCCTCCACGCCTTGGTCCAATTCTCGGACGGCAGAATCCTCGCCTCCCTCTCTAAACCGGATATGCACCTCTTCCTCCAATACGCCCTCCTCTATCCGGATAAAAAACCATCTTGGGCAAATCCCTTAGACCTCTCCACCCTCTCCTGTTTAGAATTCTTTCCCCCCGACCTTAAGAAATTCCCCTGCCTTAACCTCGCCTATCAGGCGATAAAAAAAGACGGCTCACTTCCGGTTGCCTTAACCGCGGCGGATGAGGTTGCAGTCTCTTACTTCTTAAAAGGGAAGATAAAATTCTCCTCTATCCCAAAGATAATTGAAGAAACCCTCTCCTCCCTCCCCTACCGAAAAGACCCATCCCTTAGAGAACTCCTCGCTTACGAGCGGGAGGCGAGAGAAGTGGCAAAAGAGATCGCCACAAAGATGAGATGATTTTCTCTTCCCTCTTCTTCGTCGCCATCGTCATCGGTCTTTTAATCTTCGTCCACGAGTTGGGACACCTCTTAGCCGCCAAGAAGGGAAAAATTCCGGTTGAGAAGTTCTCCATCGGTTTTGGTCCACCACTCATCTCCAAAAAGATTGGGGAAACCGAATATCGCCTCTCTCTCATCCCCTTTGGGGGTTATATCAAACTCTACGGCGAAGAGGAAGAGAAAGAAGGGGGTTTTCTCTCACAACCATTAGGGAAGAAACTCTCGGTCGTCTTGACCGGACCCTTCTTCAACTTCCTCTTAGGTCTTCTCCTCACCTTCTTCATCTATTTCTTATTCGGGATAAAGTTCGCCGAGCCAAGAATTGACTTAAAGGAGAAAGAGATATTCCCCTTAAAGAGAGGAGATTACATAGTCCGCATTGAAAGAGAGACGATTCCTGATTGGCATAAATTAGAAAACACTTTAAGAAAGAATCGGGAAAAGGAGGTATTCGTCTCTATCCAGAGGAATGAAGAGATTTTATCCTTCTCCGTCTTTGCCGATACCCTCCTTAATAACCTTGAGCCATTTATCCCGCCGGTAATTGAGCGGGTAAAGAAGAATAGTCCAGCGGATAGAGCCGGTCTCTTACCGGGGGATTTGGTCTTAGCAATTGATGACTCACCAATCTTCACCTGGGATGAGTTCACCGAGACCGTTCGGAATAGAGGTGGCGAGGAGTTAAGACTCACTTGGCAGAGAGGAAGAGAGACACTTTCTGCCTTCATTAAACCCGAATTGGTTGTTGACGAATTAGGTGATAAGCGAATTGGGCAGATTGGTTTATGGGTTCGCCTCCCAAAGCGATTTCCTTCTCTCTTTCCGGCAATTTGGATTGCCATCTCCAGAACGGTCTATGTCTGTGTCACGACTGTCTCCATCATCTACAAAGTGGTTGTTGGGAAAATCTCCCGCCAGGCGATTGGTGGACCAGTGATGATTGCCAAACTGACCTACGAAGGGGTCGCCTGGGGTTGGGAGTATATCCTATCCCTCGTCGCCGCCCTCTCTTTAAACCTGTTCATCATCAACCTCTTACCCATTCCGGTCGTTGATGGGGGGAGGGCACTCCTCTTCCTTTACGAGGGAATGAGGAGGAAGCGCCTCTCAAAGAAAGAGATGGAGAGGGCATTCTTCTTTGGTTATGTGATTGTCCTATTAATCGCCCTCTTCGCCTTCTTCAACGACATCCGAAGAATCTTCTTGAAATAAGTTCTTAATAATCAAAGACTTAAAAATAATTAAAAGTTAAGTGTAAGATTTTGACCCGTTTTTTACTCTATATTTATATAGGGCTTAAATGGGCTTCAGAAGTGGAGTCTAGGGATTAATCCCGGTCAGGTAGGGATTGTCTTTTATAAAAAGGGGGGGGCGATACAGGGAGCCTAAGGCAAAGTTTAACCTTTGGTCTAATTTGAGGTCTAAGGAAAGGTCTAAAAGAAGGTTTAACCAAAGGTCTAAATTTTAGCCTAATTCTTTGCCTAAGAAAAGGTCTAACCTTTGGCCTAACTGAGAGTTTAATCCAAGGCCTAAGCAGTAGTCTAATTGAAAACCTAAAAGAGAGTCTAACTCAAAGCCTAAGAAAGAGTTTAATTCTTTATTTAATCAAACCCAACCAGTCCCGAAGGAGAAATTGAATCCGCCCCAAGAGGAGGGAGACCCGAGCCATCACCGTATAGCCGAAAGAGGCGCCAAAGCCAATCATTAAAAAGATTATCCCCAAGTTCGCCAAACCCTTTGTCACCCCCTTTTGCTCCCGAGAGAAGAAGAAGTAAATGACCGTCGCCACAACACCAGTCAAAGAGATGATTCCCCAAATTAAGAGGTCGGTGCGGGCTAAGATATTTGGGGTGAGGAATGTCCCCTGCATCTGTTTTATGATATTCGCCTGTAAAACCGCCGGAATCGCCACCCCAGCCCCGTAACCCAAGACGAAGCCCATCGGAATCCGCATCAGCCAGGAGAAGCGGTTGAAGAAGATGGAGAAATATAAAAGACCTAAGAGGAAGGGAATTAGGTAGAAAAGGTTCCCTTGTTTGAAGAGGGGGAGAACTAAATCGGGATAGAAGAAGTTGTGCCAGGTGATGGCGATGGAGTAGCCAACCGAAACACCAACATAGAGGTGCTCGGCAAAGCGGTAGAATGGGTTATCACCATAAAGGAATGAGAAGATGAATAGGGTCAAAATTGCGGAAACCCAAGTCCAAATCTCCGGGGGAATCATCTCTTCCTCCTTAAAGCAAAATAACTGATATTCCCGATAATGACCAAAAGTATTATCACTAAGTGAGCTAGGGACTGGGAGTCCATCAACTGAGATGCCGGCTTAAAGGCCTTGGTATATCTCGCCTTTTCGTTTAAGAACTCGTATTCCGCGGCTGCCTTCATACCGCCCAAAAGACCGGTCAGTTGCCCAGACTGGAGATAAGGGTAGGCATCCGCCGCTGAGACCGCAGTTACGCCGCTCCCAATCCTAATCCCAAATCGGGTTTGGGCATAGGCAATCCAGGTCTCATAACCCGGCACACCAGCGGCGAGACTGACCATAAATGGTATATCCCGATAGGTTATATCCTTAGAGAATATCGGTAGGGAGTCATAAGGTGTGCCGTAGTAGTCGGTGGGGAATGTCTCTTTCATACTCCGCCCCATCCCCAAGACGACCGCGGTAATCCCCGGCTTCCAGCCTAAGAAGACATAATCCTCACCATAGACCTTCCGGTATTCTGGAGCCACGGTCTTTAACCCTTCCTCACCCAAACCAACTCCGGTCACCCAGAGACCGGTGACAATTACTTTTAGGTCTTTGGCAAAGGCGTGACGCAAAATGGCGAGGTACATCGGATATAACTCGGGCATAGATTGGGGGTCAAAGTCAATCGTAATTAAGAGGTAAGAGCCAGGAGGAAGCTGGTCAATCGCCGAAAACAGGTCTCTTGTCCTCTGTCCAACCCGACCGGTAAGATTTAAGGGAATAAATAGGGGGAGGATGACCACAACCGCCATCACCAAAAATATTATCTTCCTGTCTATCTTCCCTAACCTTTCCCACACGCTCTGCGGTGCGTCAGCACGGGAGTTCATCTCTTCCCTCCTAACCAACTCCGCTCAATTCCCAAGATAATTTTCAGAGAGGTCGCAATCGCCCCCAAGGCGACACCAAACATAATCCCTCTCTTCGCCGCCATATTCGGGACCGAAAGGAGCCATTCCGCAATCTCCGATAACTTGGGCGAGATGGCGGTGCCGATTGGCACCATCCCCAACATCACGATGAAGGCCGCGATTAACAAAAGTGTTGCCTCTTTTGTTCGGGCCCGGAAAGCCCGATAAGCCGCGGATGCCATATAAAAGGCGAGGATGGAGAACATCGTCGCCCCTAAGGGAACCATCACATTAGAAAAGATAACCCGTAAGTGAGACTTCGCCCCAACTCCCCAGATGAGCCCAGTCAGGGCGGTCGCCAAGAGGGAGAGAAGTGTCACTAAGGAGAAACCCCACTCCCCCTTTTGCCTCTTCACCCGCTCGTAATGCCGAACACTGACACTCCGCACCCCTAAGACCAAGGCGAAGGCGGTGATTATCCTAATCCACTTGATGATGATATCAAAGAAAGACTGGGAGACAGGATGGGGGATAAAAAATTGAATTGTCATTAAGACCCCCATCAGAAAGCAGAGGGCTAATGGTAAAGTCCGAGCCATTTTACCTCCCTAAGAGACCGAAAAGAATTTTAACATCTCTTGAAAGAAACGAAATTTTGGTAAAGCGGAGAGGAGTAAAAGGGCGCTCCCGATTAAAAGAATGAGAAGAATTAAAAACTTACCGTAGTCCTGCCCTTTGAGAGAACCGACCAAGAGTGGCTCCCGGGAGAGATAAGCAGAGGCAGCATAGAGTTCTTCGCCGATTAGGGTATAATCACAAGCGGTGATGAAGAAGGGTAATTGGTGGACCGCATCGGTGCCGGCAATCTGGATGGCACCGGTCGTCGCTCCGGTCTCCGCCAAAATGAGAGACTCCGCCCAAAACATCCCCATAAAGAGGTTGGTCGCTGGTCTCTCCCGAACCATTATCCCATCAACCGCTGCGGCATAGGCGAATTGGGCATCGGTGATGAAGAAGATATTCTCTCCCTTAAACCGATCCGGTCGCCCAACATTGGTATATGCCTCCTTACAGACCTCATAGGCGACGGTATAGACAATCGGGTCCCGATTCGGCACAAGGAGTGTTGTCTCGTATTGGGCAGTCTTCTTGGCCACCTCACCCAAGATATTCAAAGAGGCGATAGTGGCGATATCCGAAATTCCACCCAAACCCGGAATATAGAGAATTGGTTTGCCCATCTCCGTTGCCCTTCCGACCGCCTCCTCAACCGCATCCAAACCGGAGATCCGGCGGATGAATAACTCTCTCCGGCGGGCGTGATAGATGAAATAGAGGACTAAGAAGAAGAAGAGAACAACCCCAACCAAGACATTTATCCGATTGGTTGCGAACCACTGCGGTCTTGCCATAACTGGGGGGGAGATTTCCAACTCCACCCTCTCCTCTCCTTTCACCGCAACCACCTTATAACAGTAGAGGCGGTAATCTAAGACCTTATCGTCAACAAACTGACAGATGACATCCCCTGGGGTTGGACTCAATTTACCGCAAAGAGAGAACTCATCTTCGCCTTCGCCTCGCCGCCAGACTTCATAATAATCTATTCCTTCCACTAAGGGTTGCCAACAGAGGGTGATATTCTTACCGGCGTCATTCGGCGTATCAAAGACCCGCAGATTAAGATTACAAAAAAATAAGAAGAGATAGACCATTAAACCCTCCTAATCTTTACAGACACACCTCTTTTTTAAGCAGCGGGGGCAACCATCTTTATACTTCTCAACCGCGCGCTCCAAGTCAATCCCGCAGAGGGAAGCCAAAGAGACAAGCCAAGCGAAGATGTCCGCGAACTCTGTCGTCAAATTCTCTTTACCTTTAACCGATGCCCGGTTTTTTCTCAGACCCCGCGCCAATTCACCGACCTCTTCACAGAGCCAGCGGAAACTACCATCAATTCCCCGCTCTCTATCTTTCTTATAATAAATCCGACGGATTAACCTTTGAAACTCTCTTATCTCCATAGAAAGAATTATAAGCAAAATTGCCAAAAAGTCAAAAAAGAGGTCCGCCCCGGGTTCTTCCCGAAGCGGACCTCTTTATTCCTTGGGCTATTTCACAACGATAAGTTTTTCCTCTTCCTTATAGCCCTTTGCGGAAAAGCGGACGAGATAAACCCCGGCGGGTAGTTCCTTAACCGCAAAATGACCCTTGTCGCCTTTAGCCGAATAGACCATCTCACCTAAGAGATTAAAGACTTTCAGAGTTGCTATCTCCTTTTCCGGTGAGGTGTAATAGACCTTGACCACCCCTTTACTCGGATTGGTCACTTTAAAGGTGAACCGTTTGATTAGCGCTATCTCTTCTTTTGCAATCCCACCAGCCGAGGGTTCGCCGAAAATTTCCGGCGGGGTATAGAACCAAAACTCAGATGAGTTGTTGCCGATGAGACAGAAGATACCATTAGCGCCTCCTGTTAAAGACCTTCCGCACTTTATCCCCTTCGCCGGAGGCACTGGCCAACCATCGCCGACCTCACCGATATAGGTCCACCGGCTTTTTCCCGGCTCGTATGCCCAGAACTCTTTCGTATTGCCGCCTTTCACCGCATAGACCCGGCCGTCAAAGTATTCAATACAACCGCCTTCCTTAACCTTCTTCTTTCTCGTCCTAGCCACTAAGGGTAATGACTCAATCGGTGTCCAAGTTGGTGTCTCCGCCCCGAGGTCGCAATACCAGAAGTAGTTCCGCTTACCACCACCCTGGAGGAAGTAAATCTTTGAAACACCATCATAGGTGAGACCACTGCCCACCTTCGCCTTCTCCACCGGGAGAGCCGGGAGAGCTGCCTCCCAGACACTACTGGTTAAGTTGAACCTCTTCCATTCATTATTGCTCGCCCCACTCCCCGCATAGATATATCTGCCGTTGTAGTTCACATAAGAGGCAAAGCCACCTCTCATCCCTTTGGTAAAGCCGGGTTCGTTTAAGAAAGACCAAGAATTACTAGAGGGGTCATATTTATAGAACTCATTCGTCCCACCACCCTTAAAGGCATAGACATAAGTTTCATCGTCAACGATATAAGCACCCTTCTTCACCTTCTTATTCCTCTCCCCAGCCGGTAGACTACAGAGCGTTCGCCAAGAATTTTTGGTTAGGTCATAGCTGAGAAAGTCCCGAGTATTGTTGCCAAGGATTAAGTAGACATTTTCCCCCATCGCCGTAATTCCGCCACCGCCTTTAACCCGCTTGCCGCTCGGCTGACCAACCACATCCGGTCTCTTTGCCCAACCTCCTTCATAAGGGACAACTTGGAATGTGCCCCGCACGGTATCATTCGTCGGGTCAGCATCACCTTCCGCCCTTGTGTAGAATTTTACATTGAAAGTCCCGACACTGGTCAAGGTTAAAGGAACCATCTCAATCGGAATGAGTTCCTCGGGTTTTGCCCGGAGACCTTTCATTGAATCACGGTGGGGGATGGGTAGGTCAATAATTAAGAAGACATCAAAGAAACTCTCACAATCGCCGGAGTTATAGATATAAACCTTCGGCGTATCAACCGTGCCGACGGGCATCGTCCCTAAGGGCGAAGCAATCATTAAAGGAGATATGTCAACTTCATCCACCCGAACCGAAAGCCAGTCTCTATCCGTCTGAAAGGTATCGGTCTTGGATGTCGCCTTACCGAAGATACAATTGGTTGTCCAGAAAGGGACATCGGGTGGAATCGTTAGAATTGTCGTAAGGGTAGTTTCCGCTAATGGACCGAGAAGAGGAATGTCAAAAATTGGCGGCACTAAATCCCAGCCCAAGGGATTGCTCAAAACCACTCGGAGACTATCCGGGAAATTTCCTTTGTTCATAACCAGAAAGTTCAACGCTATTGATTGACCGCGTAACCCATGGGTATCCGGTCCAGGGGTAATGTCAACCGTTGGGATAATAAAAATAAAAGAGAAGTCCGAGGCGGTATCAATCCCAACCTCAGTTGGACGATAAATATGGCAAAAGACTTCGTTAATCGTGCCGATTTCGGTCTCCGGAGGGATGAAAACGACTGTGTGCAAAAGCGTCTCTTTTTCCGGGGCAAGGGGAAAAGAGAATTCATTCGGTAGAATTGGCCAACCCAAAGAATCAAAGACCAAACAATTTACCATCTGGGTAAAGTCTGAGTAATTCGTTATCGTAAATTCTTTAAGCAACGCTCGACCAGGGATTATGTAATCACCTCGTTCCCACCATTCCGGAACCAACGCCTTTAAGGCATTAAGTATCGCTTGCCACTCGGCCTTTCGGTCTTGGATTTCTTTCTTCAAAGAATCTGATAGCTTTGTCTTTCTACCATTATCCGCCCGCAATTGTTCGTTATCCGCCTGCCTTTCTAATCGGGCACGGAGTTCCGGGGTGAGTTCAATCCCTGGACCCCATATCCCCCTATCCTTTTTCTTTTTATGGTCCCATTCGTGAATTTTGGTTGAAGCCAGTCGGTCTGGACCCCCAGCAAACCCTGGTTCGCAAATCCGGATATAGCATTTCTCCGAAATATAACCTCGGGCTTTACAATTCGGGTCATAACTGATATCGGCTCCTTGGGGCACACCAGTATCATAAAGCGAATCAACCAGATGGATAATTGAGTCCCGATTCGCCCTTAACTTATCATCCTCCTCACTCATTTTGTGCTTAGCCCCTAACGCCAACTCTCGGTCCTTGGCGTTAGCGTATTCTTCTTCTGCCTTCTCCCGAGCTCTTCGATAGCGGTTTCCCCGCTCAATCATCTCCTTCAAACGTCTGATTTGTGTCGAATTCGGATAAGCCAAGAGAACCTTCGGCATAAGACCGGAAAGGATAAAAACTGCGATAAAAACTATCCCGAACCGTTTCATAGCCACCTCCTATTGGACGGAAAAGGTTATTGGGTCAGACAAAACCCTTCCTCGCCAGACGGAAATGCCATCTGGGTGTTTATAATAATTTCGGTAGAGGGCGCGAACCGTATAGGTGCCGGTTTGGGTAAAGGAAAATCCAACTTGGAAATCAAAAATTTTGCCCATAATTCTCCCGGGAGGAAGGATTTTAAAATCACTCCGCTTTGGGTCACCCGCTTCTTCATACAATAAGACGAAAGGCATCGTGTCACCACTCGGCGAAATAAGAATGAAAGATATCTGGGTATTTATGTCGTCTCTCTCACCAACCGTAAGCATCTGATTTAGGTTGAGGTCGGAAGAGCCGATATTCTCAATCAGCACTACACATTCCATCGTATCGGTTAAACCATAAATCGGGGTTTGAGAAGTAAAACGATACTTAGTCATTGCTATTGATACCCTCAGATTTGTCTCCGGGCAAAAGAGAGAGATGTCATCAACAAAGAGCCGTCTTCGGTTGGCATCACTCAGACAATGGAAACCGATGTAATAATTGCCCGAAGAAGAGACGGTAAAGTTCACGGCGGTGTCCCGATAAAGGGTATCGGTTATGTTGGTGCGATTAAAGATTTGGGTCGTCATACTACCCGAAGCCGGGGCGGTTCCAAACCAGATTGCCAATTTTTCCGGATTTGGGGCTGAACTCACCCGATATTTGAACCGAAGGGTATATTGAATGCCCGGACTCAAAGCCAGAGCCGGGGTGAAGAACCAGTCATTAGCCGGATTGACCGAGTGGGCAGAGTAACGGACGCATTTTGGTCTCACTTTATAACCACCATAGTTTTTTGTCTCCCACTGTTTGTCGTCGCCGTTCGTATTTTCCACCGTCCAACCCGCAGGTAGACCGGGAGGGGTTATCTCCTCAAAACTCTCCCAGAGGAGGAATTTCTCGCCGGTGGCGTGAAGGAAGGCTGTAAAAATAAGGATAGAAAAAATCCCTGCTCTTACCCTACTCATGTTCCCTCCTTGGCGCGTGTCCAAACAACCTTCTACCCCGTCCCTAAGTAGAAGTCTCTCTTACTTATAATTTATTATACCTAAAAATAAAAAAAGTCAATGCGCCTGCCTCTGGTTTTACAAAAAAACGCTACCTTGACTGAGTTAAAAATCCCTGGTATAATTAAAAATGAAAAAGATAGTCTTGGCCCTTGTCGGGTTCTAAATATTTCCTCCTTTTTCAAGCATCCTCCCAAAGAACTTGGACAAGGGCCTATTGAAATTTAAGAAAACCTTTCTATAATTAAATCTATGACTATGAAGATTATCTTCTCGGAAAAAGCACCGCGACCAATTGGACCCTATAGTCAGGCAATAAGGGTCGGGAATTTACTTATCAGTAGCGGGCAGATTCCAATTGACCCAAAGACGAACGAATTGCTTAAAGGGGATATCAAAGATGAGGTGCGGCAAGCCTTAGATAACTTGAAGGCGGTCTTGTCGGCGGAGGGGTTCTCTTTAAGTGATGTGGTGAAGGTGAATATCTATCTACTTGATTTGAACGAGTTCCCAAAGGTGAACGAGGTTTATGCGGAATACTTTAAGGAAAATTTTCCGGCTCGGACCACAGTTGGTGTTTCTTCTTTGCCCCAGGGGGCACGGGTGGAAATTGATGTCATCGCCGCCAAAGAAGAATAAAAAGATAAACATCCTCATCTTCGGCGTCGGCAACCCTTTAAGGGGCGATGATGGTATTGGCAGTGAGATTGCTAAGGATTTGCGCCAATTGGGCTACAAGAATGTGATTGATGCGGAGGATACCCCAGAGAATTATATCCTAAAGGTCTTGGAGATGAAACCGAAAAAGGTAATTGTTCTTGACGCCTGCCACTTTGGAGGAAGTCCCGGGGAGTTTCGGCTCTTTAAGGAAAGAGAGTGGGAAAAAATTTTGAACACTTCCTTCTCCACCCATACTCTACCCATCTCTCTCTTTATGAGTTTATTTGAGAAAGGGGGGATAGAAGAAGTTTATCTTTTGGGAATTCAAGCGCAAAGCCTCGCTTTTAACCAACCCGTAAGCCCTGAGGTAAAAGAGGCAAAAAGAAAGGTGATTGACTTTCTTGAAAAAATTATCTCTCAAAAAGAATAGAGATTGCTGACCTTTTGGAAATAACTCTCCTGCTCTTTAACTTTCTCTCTTAACCAATCTTGATTTTTTAGATACCAATCAACGGTCATTTCCAATCCGGTTTCAAACCTGGTCTTTGCCCGAAAGCCCAATTTTTTAATCTTTTGGGTGGAGAGGGCATAACGAAAGTCATGCCCGGGTCGGTCGGAGACAAATTCAATTAAAGAGAGTGGTCTTTTCATTAAAGAGAGAATTGACTTGACGACATCAATATTTTTCTTCTCTTCACCACTACCGATATTGTAAACCTCGCCGATCCTCCCCTTTTCTAAAATTTTAAAGATACCATCACAACAATCGGAAAGGTAGAGCCACTCCCGCACATTCTCCCCCCGTCCATAAACGGGAACTCCTTTCTCCTCTAAGGCTCGGAAGATGGCCAAGGGGATGAGTTTCTCCGGGTGTTGGTAAGGACCATAGGTATTGGAGGGGCGGGCGATAAGAACTGGCAGGTTGTGAGTCCGGTGGAAGGCTTTGACTAAAAAGTCGGCAGCGGCTTTACTGGCGGCATAAGGTGAATTTGGGTTGAGGGGACTCCTCTCGGTAAATCTCCCCCGCTTTATTTCGCCGTAAACTTCATCGGTGGAAACCTGGAGGAACTTCTTCGTTCCATAGGCTTGGGCGCAAGTCAAAAGGACATAAGTCCCCTTCACATTCGTCTCCAGAAAGGGGTTGGCATCAAGGATACTGCGGTCAACATGGGTCTCGGCCGCAAAATTGACGATGCAATCCGGTTTCTCCCTTCTTATAACCTCACCGACCAATTTGAAATCAGCAATGTCACCTTTGTAAAACTTAACCGCGGATTGGGGGATGCGCCGCAAATCACCGGCATAAGTCAGTTTGTCAAGACAGACGATGGTATATCCCCTCCGGACACCCTGGCGGATAAACTCACTGCCAATAAAACCACAGCCTCCGCAAACTAATATCTTTGCCTTACTCATTGAACTTAAAGGGTGAAGGTTTATCTTCATACCTTATCTCATCCACCGACTCCTTTTTCCCCCAACCCTTGTATAAGCGGTTGGGGAAGTTTATAACATAAGCCGGCGTCTCACCGATATTTTCATAACCATGAACCACCCCCGGGGGCACTTTTATCCTCACCACTTCCCCTTCCTTAATCGTTATCACCATCTTTTTGCCATAGGAGGGTGATTCCTTCCGATTATCCCAAAGATAAAGCTTAAAAGTGCCAATCCCGGGGAAACAGAAAAAATCGGTCTGGTCTTTGTGCTCGTGCGGTCCTCGACTCTTTTCGGGTAAGGTGAGGGAGATATAGGACATCACCGGCTGAAATTCCGGACTCAATTCGTCACTCCGAAACAATTCTACCAACCAACCCCTCTCGTCCGAATTCTTCTTCAACCCCTCAATCTCTACCCCTTCAATCATACTTCAATCTCCGAATCATCTGAGACGAGGAGTTTGAGGCAGGGGGAGGATTTCTGATTTTTACTAATCCGGACATTCCGTCCAATCAGGGAATCCGCCAGCATCGCCACCCCGATAATTTGACTCCCTGTTAAGATTATGGAGGAAGAAATTTTTGAATCCTTGATGAGACATTTATCACTAATGGCGGTAAAGGGTCCAATAGAGGAGTTTATAATCTCGGTTTCCTGACCAATCACAACTGGTCCCGAAATTGAACTATTGGTAATCTTCGCCTTGGCGCCAATTGCCACCCGGCCCGAAATTTGGGAGTTAGGAGAAATTTCCCCTTCTATCTTATTCTCAATTAGACTTCCTAAAATTATCCGATTTGCCTCCAAGAGCGAGTCTTTCTTTCCTGTATCAAGCCACCAATTGTTTAAGATGTAGGCCCTGACTGGTCTTTTGTTATTAATCAATTGAGAGATGGCATCGGTAATCTCAAATTCCCCCCGGGGAGACGGTTTTAATTTCTCAATACTTTGATGGATTGCCGAAGTGAAAAGATAGACGCCAACTAACGCCAGATTTGACTGGGGGGATTGAGGCTTTTCCTCCAAATGGATAATTTCTCCCTGGCGATTGAGAGTGGCAACCCCAAAAAGGCGGGGCTCCGATACCTCTTTTAAGAGGAGGAGGGCATCAATTTGGGAGCGGTTAAATTCATCGATGAACCCCCTCAAATTCCCACCGATGAGGTTATCTCCTAAATACATTAGAAATGGCTCGTCTTTCAAGAAATCTTTGGCCTGCTTCACCGCGTGGGCAAGTCCTAAGGGCTTCTCCTGAGTGATGAAAGTGAATTTTAAATCGGTCTTTCCCTCTTTCGGGTAATCCTGAATACTCTTTTCAATCTGCGCTCCGGTCTCCGGGGCGATGACAATCCCAATATCCCTTAAACCACTCTCCCAAACATTATCTAAGACGAAATGTAAAATTGGGCGATTCGCCACTGGGACGAGTTGCTTCGGAATCGTATAGGTTAAAGGCTTCAACCGCGTCCCTTTGCCACCACATAGGACTAGGCACTTCATATCTCTTAAAGCCATTTTAATAAATAGTTAATGAAAAGTCAAGTGGCGAGATTGACAGGTTTAATTGGCATTGTATAATCTAAAAGATGGTTCGTCCTCTCTTCCCTTTCTTGGTGCTCTTTTCCCTATCGTTTTTTGATTTAAGGGGAGAGGCGATTGAAAGTGTCCGATTTATTGGTAATCAGGTTCTTAAGACGCACTCCCTCCTCGGAATAATAAGCACAAAAAAGGGTGAAGACTTCTCCGCGGAGAAGATAGAAAGGGATGTTTCGGTTCTGTTTAAGTTTTATCAGGAGTCGGGTTTTTTCACTCCTCATATCTCTTGGCGGACTCATCAGGGAAAGAAGGGGAAGGTAGTAATCTTTGAGATTGATGAGGGGGTTCGGTGTGATGTGGAAACGGTTCTCTTTTCCGGAAAGAAAATTCCTCTAATTGATGGGTTCTTGAAGAAGAGTTTTGGTTTCTATTCCGATGAGAAGGTGAAGAAGTTGGAAGGGGACTTGCGGGAGGCTTATCTCAATTCGGGTTATTATTATGTTGAGGTAAAGGTGGATACGATTCTCATTGGTCCAGAGAAGATGAACCTCTCGGTTCGGGTGGATGAAGGACCACTCTGTTATCTCTCGGAGATAAAGTTTTTAGGGCTCCAGCGGGTAAGGGAGAAAGATGCCTGGCGCTTAAGCGAGTTGAAGAAAGGGGAGATTTATAGCAAGAAGCGACTCTATTCCGCCGCTCAGAGATTGTATGGGACTAATCTATTTCGGGCGATTTATTTTAAGGTAAGTTCAGAAAGGGAAAAGGCTGCCGGGGACAAAAGCGAAGCCACTGAGAGCCTCTCGGTGAGGTTTGACTGCCAAGAGGAGAAGGAAAGGATTTTTGCCTTCGGTTTAGGTTATTCCTCCCCCCCGCAAAGAACCTATCACTCCCTCACCTTGGAGCATCTCAATTTCTTGCGCAAACTCCACAACTTAAAGATTCTCTCAGAGCTAAGTCCAAACTGGCGAGGGAGTTATTCTCTATTAGTAAAAGGTTATTATCGGGTCCCTTTCATCGCCTCAACCAAAATAAACTTCCTCTGCGAGCCCTATCTTTTATTAGAGAGAGGACCAGAAAGGAAAGTCTGGGAGATAGGGGAGGAGACCGGTTTTTCTTATGAAATCACAAAGAACTTAGAGCTCTCTCTCTTTAATAAATACCGGAGGCGGACCGGGGTAATTGATTCGGCAAGAGGAATTACCAATTCGGTGGCGGAGAGGTTGTTGTTTGATTCCCGGGACGATTTTTTTGCCCCAAGGAATGGCTTCTACTCCTTCTCCATCATTGAATATGCCGGTGGCCTCTTGGGGGGCACAAATGACTTCTGGCGTCTCTCCCAGGAGGTCCGTTTCTTCTTCCCCCTATTATTTACCCAGGCGGTCCGGCTCAATCTTGGTTTGGTCTTACCCTATGGCCGGACAAAGGACCTTCCGGATTACGAGGTATTTTATTTGGGAGGAATGACCACCCTCCGCGGCTACGACGAAAAAAGCCTCTCCGGGAATCAGATACTCCTCTTCAATTGGGAAACCCGATTCCCGCTCAAGAAACTCTTTGGTGGCGTCCTCTTCTTTGATTTGGGATTTGTGAAAGAAATCTTTTATGATTTTGGGGTTGGTCTCCGGCTTGCCACACCCATCGCTCCTCTCCGTCTAGACTATGCTTGCGTTCCGGAAAGGTTTGGAAAGAAGAATTGGTGGAAGTTAAATCTCGGTTTAGGCAATGTCTTTTAGGGTTCGGCACCTTCTCATCCTCCTCTTTGGGTTATTAATCTTCTTTTTCCTTATCTTCCTTCTTCCCAAATTGGTCCTAAGGTGGGCGGTAAATAAGGCTCGGGAAAATTTTCGGGTAGAATTCTCTTGCCAAAAGATAAGCGCTAACTTCTTTAATTTAACCATATCGGGTTTAACTCTCTCTTCTCCCGAAGGGGTTCTCTTCTCCTCCCAAACCCTCTCCCTCCGTTATAACCTCATCTCCCTTTTAAGAAAAAGAGGCGAAATTTTTCTCTCTCTCCAAGGTGGGAAACTTCGTTTTCGGGAGAACGTCATCCAATTCAATTTTGATGGCCGGTTCTCTCGCAAAGGGGAAAAATTTTTCCTTTCGGCGGGGGAGGCAAAAATTGAGAGTCTCTCTTCTTCCCTTCCCTTAAATTTAGACCGCCTGACGTTAAAATTTATTGGTCTTGAATTTCCCAAACCAAACCGGGGAAAAATTGAATTTCTCATCCCCTCTTTATCTTTTAAGGATTTTAACCTCAACTCCTCCCTTATCACCCTTTCTCTCTCTGATACCATCCTCTTCTGGCGGCTAAACGCCGAGAGCGCTTCCCTTGTTTCCCAAGTCCATCTTAAAGCAAAGGATATTCAAGGCGATGGGTTCTTTTCACTCCTTGATACCAGTTACCAATTGAAACTTCACGCCTCACGAATCACGCTTCACGCCTCACGAATCAGGCTTCACGAATCGCAACTTATGCTTCGGGCGAGAGGAAAAGGGAGAGAGAAGGTTCAATTTGAACTCTTTGCAACACCTAAATTAAAATTTGAGGGGGAAATCCTTTCTCCATTTGAAAAGAATCGCTTGCTTCTCATTAAGCGAGGTGAGTTGGTGGATGGGGGACGGTTCTCTTTTACTGGAAGGATTAGAGGTGAGAGGGGGAGATGCTCTTTCCTTCTCTCCGACTTCTCTCTTCCCCGGGATGAGTTTCCCTTTAAGGAGATGGTCGGAAAGGTCTCGGGTGAAGGGAGGATTGAGGGCTCTTTTGATTCCCTTGCCCTCAACGCCTCTTTTCAAATCTCTTCTCTTTCGTATCAGAAGTTTAGTCTTGAGCGATGTTTTCTTCTCATCTCTTCGCCAAATCTCTTTTCCGCTCGCGGAAAACTCACCATCAAATGTCTTAATCTAAGGTGGGGGAATCTCCCCTTCCAAGCCCTATCCCTCTCTTGGGATGGGAAACTCCTCAACCTATTATTAGAGAAGGGACCCGACACAACCCTCTTTCTTAAAGCAAAGGTGGAATCCGGAATGCGGAATTTCTCCCCCACCCAATTTTCTATTTTAGGCGAAGAATTGACCCTCCGCCTGGGGAGGGATTCAATCTACCTCTCTTCCCCCTTCACCTTAAATAAAGTAAAGGATTCCTTAAACCTCTCCTTTCTCTTCCGTCTCGTCTCCGGGGAATTGGAAGGGAATCTGGCCTTAATCAAAAATCGCCCCCTCTCTGGGAGTTTGGTAATTAAGGAATTGGAATTAAATAAATTAACTCCCCTCCCAATTTCCGGTCTCACCAATGCCTCAATCATCTTTGAGGATTCCGTGGCAAAGGGAGAAGTTTTAATCAAAAATTTTACTCTAAATGGAGAAGAGATTGGTGAAATCCACTTCCATTGCCAAGGGAATCTCTTGCGCCGGGAAGAGATAAATTTGACTTCCTTCACCGTGCGGCGGGAAGGGAAGGAGTCTCATCTCTCTGGTTCTATTTATCTCAATAAGGGAAAGATTGAAGGTTGGGATATTCAGGCAACCCTTAATGACCCCGGACCTTGGGTCTTCTCTTTCCTTAAAAAAACCATCCATCTCCAAGAAGGCAAAATCTTTGGGAAACTTCGCCTCCGGGGGAATCCAAAAGAGCCGACCTTTGATGGTCGGGTGCGCATCCAAAATGGCAAACTCTTCTTCCCTTCTCTCTCCCTTTTGGTGAAGGAATTTGGTTGTGAGCTATCCCTCTTCCAAGATGAGATCATCCTCTTGGAAGGAAGGGGAAGGGTGGATAAAGGCGATATCGCCGGAGGTGGTTTCGTCAAACTTAAGACCTTGACCAAGGTCTGCACCCTCCACTACCGGATTGAATTTAACTCCCTGCCCTGGAAAATTTCTCAAGACATCTTTGGTCTCTTTTCCGGCACCGGCTCAATTGATTGGACACCGGAGATTCCCTTAAAACTCTCAGGGCATTTGCTCGTCAAAGAAGCCCTCTTAACCGTCCCCTTTGGTCAGAAGCGAGGCGCCCCTTCCCCAACGACGACTGGGGAGATAGATTTTGATGTGAAGGTGGAAGGCGAGAAAGGGATATGGCTCAGGAATCAAAACGCCGATTTGGAGTTGGGAATCGACCTGAGGGTAAAGAACGAGAAAAAATCCTTGACTTTAACCGGAGAACTCGTAACCAGAAGAGGACAACTCTACTACCTTGACCGCACCCTCCAGGTGAAGGAAGGGAAAATTCTATTTGAGAATATCGGTGGGATTGACCCAAGGCTTGACCTCCGGGGTGAGTTAGTAACAAAACCGATTAGAATTGGCAACAACCCGGCCCAAAGGATAACCATCGTCTTTCTCGGTCAGGGAACTCTCTCCCAACCTGAGTTCAAACTCCTCTCTGAGCCACCTCTCCTCTCCGAAAAGGACATCATCACCTATCTCACCCTAAACATTACCCCGGAAGAGATTGGCTCCCTATCCGAAAGAGAGATCTTCTACTCTATGCTCCAAGAGAGGCTCCTCTCTTACTTTGAGCGGGAGGTGGGAAGAAAGTTGCGTCCCTATCTCACCTTAGACTACCTCTCCTTTGACCAGGGGCTCTCCGGAGAGGGGCAAAGGATTACCGTCGGTAAATACCTGGCGAAAAATTTCTACCTCACCTATTCCGCCGTGGTGGGAAAGAGTGAGCGCGACGAATACAAAGCGGAATACTTCCTCACCCGGAGACAGGCAATCAGTGCGGAAAAGACGAGTGAAGGCAAATATATCTTAAAATATCAATTTCAGATTCGGTATTGAGGTTTCCTTGTTTTACAAAGTAGCGGTATTCGGATTAAGGCTTCCCCCCCTCACTTACTCATCCCCAGAGGAGTTAAATCCTGGTTCTTTGGTGAGAGTGAAGTTGCGGGGAAGGGAGAGACTTGGTGTTGTCTGGCAAAAAGACCCCTCCCCACCCCCAACCGAAATTAAAGAGATTGAGGAAGTCATCAATTTTGATTTCTTTTCCCTAAAACTCCTCCGTTTTTATCACTTCTGTGTCCGCTACTACTTTGTCTATCCTTCGGATGTCTTATCTTTAGCCTTCCCCTTCGCCAAAATCTCCCAGAAGAAATTATCCTCAACCCTCGCTCTGCTCACTCCACCGCCTCCCTCCTTTCGCCCGGCCAACTTCTCGGTCTCCCTCTTCCTCGGGAAGAGAGAAGAGGAGGAGATGAGAATCCTCTTAAACGAAGTCGCCAAAAATTTCCCGCTTCTCTTTCTCGTCCCCGAGGTCACAATTGGGGAGAGGGTTTTTTCCTCCCTTCAAAAAGAGGTGAAAGAGATTGTCTTTTACCATCGGCAACGAAAGATAAGTGAGGGGATAAAGATTTGGTCCGAGATAAAAAGCGGGAAGTATAAAATTATCGTCGGTCTCAAACAAGCCGTCTTCCTCCCCATCCTTAACTTAAAAAAAATCTTCGTCAAAGAAGAGGAGAGTCAACTCTATAAGGAAGATAAGAGGCACTTCCGCTACCAAGGACGAGACTGTGCCCTCCTTAGGGGAAAGATAGAAAATATCCCGGTCGGTCTCTTCTCCCTCACCCCTTCCTTGACCTCATACGCCAAGGCGTTAAAGAAGAAATATAAAATCTATGGGGATTTCAAAAGACCAAATGTGAAGTTAATCATCTCCCCCCAGAAGGGGGATGAGATTCTCACCGAAACCCTAAAGAAGTTTTTGGCCCACCACCGCAAAGGAGAGCGCGCCTACCTCTTAATCCAACACCAGGGTTTCGCCCGGTATATCTACTGTCTGGACTGCGGTTTTATCCCCCGTTGTCCCGCCTGCGGTTTTTCCTTCTTCTACCACAAAGAAGGTCTGACCCTCACTTGCCACATCTGCCGAAGAGAGGAGAAGGTCTTTGACGAGTGCCCAAAGTGCGGAGGGACAAACTTCCTCTTCAAGGGGATTGGGCGAGAGCGGGTAGTGGCGGAACTGAGAAATCTCTCTCTTCAAAGAGAGGGGATAATCATCGGCTCTTCCTTTGGTCTCTCCTCCATTAGGGATGGCGAGTTGAACTTCGCTTCGGTCATCTCTTTAGAACAACTCCTTTCTTTTCCGGACTACCGCACCGAGGAGCGAGCCCTTCAAACCACCCGCTCCCTCCTCTTTAAGATAAGACCGAAAGGGTTCCTCATCATCCAAACGAAAAACCCCTCCCACCCCCTCCTCAATCACATCTTTAACCCCATCCCCTTTTACCGCCGGCTCTTGAAAGAAAGAGAAGATTCTCTCTTCCCGCCCTTCACCTCAATTATCGCCCTCAAAATCTTCGCCGACGAAGAGACGGTCACAAAAAGGTATGAGGAAGTGAAAGACCTCCTTAAAGAATCTTCGGGGGATTTGACCATCTTCCCCCCTTTCCGCTCTCACCAGAAGAAGAGGGGAAAGCTTCCCTATATCATCCTTCTAAAAACCAAACCCGGAATAAGACTTTCTCCGTTATTAAAAAAAGAAGTTTTATTCGCCTGGAGAGGAGAGGTTGAAGTTGATGTTAATCCCGCTAATCTCTTGACATAGCGGCTTAAAAATAGTAGAGTTAAAGATGAAAGTCATTCGCTATCTTCTCTCCTTTCTCCTCCTTTTCGCTTGCCTCCCACCGAAGAGAGAGGTAGTGAAACCACCGGCCTTCTCCTTTGACCTCATCTATTGTCATTCAACCTCCTTTGAGATTTTACCAAAACTCTTCTCTCTCAAAGAGAGCCTATCCCAAGAGCAACCGACCCTTTTTTTCTTAACCAGTGATATCTTTCTCAACGACCTCCTCAATTGTGGAGAGAAATCTTCCTTCTTCTCGCTGGTTAGAATAATAAACCGAATCGGGGTGGATGCCGTCCTCATCACCCCGGCTCTCTTCCCCTTCTTTAACAAATTTAAGAAGGAAGTCTTTGACTCAAGTCAATTCTTCCTCCTTGCCTCTAACCTCTTCCAAAAGCAAGAGAGAGTTGGTGCCAAGAAACCCGTCTTCCACCAATTTCTCAATAAAAAACTGGCTGGACACGACCTCATCTTCTTAAATGTCCTGTCCGACTCAAACCTACTCCCCAATGACTTCTTCTTAGAAGCGCCTTCTTCTTTTTTGAAAAAGAGAATCACCCTCCACGGAAAAACCTCCCTTATCGGTTGTTTCGTTGATACCCTACCTAATTCTTTCTCTTCTCTCCCCGCCCTTTTCCTCCGGCTACCAAGAGGGGAATCTCTAATTTGCTACCGAGTCACTTATGAGATGGAAAACTACTCGCTCAAACCCCTGACAATTCCACCCCTGGCGGGAAAACCGACCTTAAAAGAGAGCGTCTCTCTCCTTGAGAAAAGGATTGAGAACTTCTTAAACCAAGAGATGGTGGAGACGAAACAGGCACTTTCGCCCGAACGATTCTCTTCTCTCTTCTTTAACTTTCTCTTAAAGAGAGAGAAGGCCGATTTCTTTTTCGCGGTAAAGAATCCAATCAAAGGCGGCCTAAAAAAGGGTAAGGTGAAAAGCCAAGAGATTTGGGCGAATCTGGAAGAAAGAGGATTTCTAATCCTCGGCCTTCTCCCCAAAGAGAAGATAGACGAGATGATGGAAAAGAGAGAAATCTATATCTATCCCTTAAAAAAACCGACAAAAAAAATCTGCCGCGTGCTCGCCACCAAGGACGTTTACCGAAAAGAGAGACTCCCCTTATTCCAAATCTCTTATCCTCCCAATTCCCTCTTTGAGTCAACTGTCAACTTCCTCCGGGCTGGTTATGGCTACTGACTTCAATCGTTCTTTCAAAATCCTCCGCTCCCTCTGGTGCCTCTTCCTCTTTCTCTACTTTTACCACTTTCCGAAGAACCTCTTCGCCGACGCCCTCCCCGAAAGGTCTCTTATCCCAACCCTCTTCTTCTGGTTCTTTTCTTATCACCTAATAACTGAATACTACTTCTCCTCCCCTTTCTTCCAATCCGGGGTCTTTCCCTTTTCCCCTCTCTTAAAAAACCTCTTCTCTTTCTACTTCTACCCCTATTTGATATTTCTTATCTTTGATTATGGCTGGTGGGGAAAGGGGCAGATGAAATTCCTCTCTCCCGCCATCAACATCTTCGGTCTTATCCTCTTTCTCTTCGGTGTCTCGCTTCGCCTCTATACCCTCTTTTTCTTTCTCACCCAACCCTTAAATAAGGCTTTTAAGGGAAAGCTATTTAGAGTCTCTCGCCACCCCCGTTATTTAGCCACCCTCATCCAACTTCTCTCTCTGCCTTTTGTCTTCTCCTCCTTTATCGGTCTTTTCTTCTTCTTCCCTGGTTTTCTCATCATCAAGAGAGAGGCGGAATATGAAGATAAAATGATGAGAGAGCATCTGAAGAGAGAATACGAGAAATACCTAAAAGATACCCCCCTTCTCGGCCCAATCTTAAAATAAGCTCCTGAGAGTAGATAAAGGCTATTTCACTTAGACTCACTGCGGGAGGGGTTTTTACTTATCCTCTTATTCTCGTTAAATTTATAGAGGTGGGCGGAGACATAGGCATCCGCCATATTAAAGACATGGCAAGCCAGGAGCCACCAGATTAAATCACTCCTTCTCTCTTTATCCTTCTCTCTTCTTGCCAAATAGAAAAGTGTCCCCTCTCCTAATAAGAAGAGCGTCCCTTTTAAGAACCTTTCCGTATAGAACTGTCCTCCACCCGGCAGGAGAGTGGAGAAGAGAACCGCCTTCATCGGCGACTTCTCATAGAGGGAAAGAGACTCACGAGCTATCGTCTCGGGCACCAATTGGATTAAGAAGAAAAGGGCAAGTGCCATTTATCTTTATGGCTGGATGGTGATTTCTGCCCGGCGGAGTGGTCTCCCACCCTCATCTCGCCCCAAAACGCTACTCACTAAATATATCCTCTCCTTGGGAATGCCGTTAAGGATTAGGTATTCGGCAATCGCCTTTCCCTTGGCATTCGTGAACTCCCAATTGGTTGGGTAAGTTTTTCTAAGACTTGGGGGCAAAGAGTCTGAGCCATAATTATAAATATAGATACTCCCCTCACCCTTTAACGCCTCGGCAATTATTCCGCTCAGTTGGCTCTTCCCCTCCTCCTTTAAGAGAAATGACTCCTCTTTAGGAAAGAGGTCGTCCCAGAGGAGAGTGAACTGGGTAGGGGTAGGGGTTTCGCCCATCTTCTCTTTTAACTCCCCCACCTCCTCTTGCCACATCCGGTTCTCATCCACCAATTTGATGTAGGCATCCCGCAGAGGGATGTATTTGAGATTATAGAAGATGAGGAAGGCAAAGAGGGTGATTAGAAATAGGAAGGAGGCGAAGTATTTCATTTTAAGAAAGAGAGGTTATTTTCCAATCTCTTTAACTTCTCGCTCAACTCTTTTTGCCGCACCATCTCCTTCTCCTTCACATCTGCCTTCGCCTTCTTTTGAAACTCCTCATCACTTAGGCGTCGGGCAATCCTTTTCAATTCCTCTCTTAAAGAAGAGACCTCCTTCTCAATCCTTGTTTTCTCCCTCTCTACATCAATCAAATCTTTTAAGGGGAGATAAAATTCAAAATCGGGGGTTGAATAAGAAGATGATTGGGGAGGTCGCTCTTCACTTAAACCGACCTTTTTCACTCCGGCTAAATTGAGAAGGTGCTTTCTATTCTCCGAGGCGAATTGAATCAACTCCTCTCTGGTCAGTTTCGGATTGAAAAGGATTGAGAGTTCCTTCTTTGGCTCAATTCGCAACTCGCTTTTTATCACCCTCACTCCTTTTATCACCTCTTTTAGAGAAGGGACAAGCGAAGTCTTTGGGGAAGGGGTGAAGGAGAGCTCTTCTGGCCAATTCGCCTCTAAGATGCTCTCCCCAAATTTAAATCTCCGCCAAATCTCCTCGGTGATGAAGGGCATCACCGGATGGAGAAGTTTTAGATAATTCGGAAAGATAAAAGAGAGAGTAGCGAGAGTCCCTCCTTCTCTCTCCTTCATCCCTCCCTTGGAGAACTCTAAATACCAATCGCAAAAGGTATGCCAGAAGAACTCATAAAGAGAAGAGGCAGCGGCCGAGAAGTTAAAGGAAGAGAGGTTTTTGTTTATCTCCCAAATGAGGCGGTTGAACTCAATTAAAATCCACTCATCAATTGGCGAGAGAGAGACCTCCCCAAGTTTTGGCATCTTCTGGGAAGAGGTGAGATAGGGATAAAGCAAGCGGGCGGAGTTCCAAATCTTATTGGCGAAGTTTCGCCCCAAGACCACCCTCTCTTCCCAGAAGCGAAAGGAGATAGAGTCCGTCTCAAGATAGGTGAGGGTAAATCTTAAAGCATCACTCCCGAACCTCTCAATCAAGAGATCTGGGTCAACTCCAATCCCCTTAGAGCGACTCATCCGCTCTCCAGATTGGGTCAAGACCGTGGAGTGGATATAGACCGTATGGAAGGGAATCTTGTTTGTGAAGTAGAGGCTGGAAAAGACCATCCGAGCCACCCAGAGGAAGATGATGTCTGGGTCGGTAATTAAGACATCGGTCGGATAGAAAAACTCTAAATCTCTTGTCTCTTCGGGCCAACCCAAGGTGGCGAAAGGCCAGAGTGCCGAAGAGAACCAGGTATCTAAAATATCTTCATCCGGCTTTACATTTCTACTTCCACACCGCTCGCACTCTCTCACCTCCTCCCTTTTGACCATCACCTGTTCGCAATCTAAACAGTGGAAGGCGGGAATCCGATGACCCCACCAGAGTTGGCGGGAGATGCACCAGTCTTTCACCTGCCTTAACCAATCCAAATAGACCTTCGCCCAACGCTCGGGGAAAAAGCGGACCACCCCCTTCTCCACAACCTCCGCGGCCGGCTTGGCTAACTCCGCCATTCGCAGAAACCACTGCTTAGAGGGAAGCGGCTCAATCGGCGTCTCGCAACGGGCGCAGACCTTTAAGGGTAAGAGATAATCCTCCTCTTTCCATAAGAGGTTCTCCTTTTTTAAGTCCTTCAATATCGCCGCCCTTGCCTCCTCCCGACTCAAACCGGAATACCGCCCACCTTCTTTTGTAATCCTCCCCCTCTCATCAATCACCTTCAAACTCGGGAGGTTGTTCTCTTTTCCAATCTCAAAATCAGTTGGGTCATGAGCCGGTGTCACCTTCACCGCCCCGGTGCCAAACTCTCTATCAACCAAGGGACTAGCGATAATCGGAATCTCTCTTCCTAAAAGGGGCAAAATGACCTTTCTGCCGATAAACGCCTTATACCGCTTGTCATCCGGGGAGACCGCAACTGCGGTATCGCCAAGCATCGTCTCCGGTCGGGTGGTGGCGACAACAATCCCTTCGCTTGCGTCAACAAACGGATATTTTATAAACCAGAGCTTTGAAGAGACCTCAATTGTCTTCACCTCCAAGTCGGAGATAGCGGTTTGACAACGGACGCAGTAGTTAATGATCCGGTAGTCCCGATAGATTAGACCCGCCTCATAATAACGGATGAATGCCTCCCGCACCGCCTTTGAGTAACTCTCATCCATCGTGAAACGCCTCCTCTCCCAATCGCAGAGACAACCCAACTCCTCAAGTTGGGTTAAAATTCTCTTCTCGTACCTCTCCTTCCACTCCCAGGCCCTCTTTAAGAAAGCCTCCCGCCCCAAGTCAAACCTCGTCTTCCCCTCTTTTGCCAAGTCCTTCTCAATCTGGACGTGGGTCCCGATTGAGGCGTGGTCCGTCCCTGGAACCCAGAGCGAAGCAAAACCAGTCAATTGCTTCCAGCGGATGAGGATATCCTGCAAGGTGTTATTCAGGGCGTGTCCGATATGGAGGGAGCCAGTGATATTCGGCGGGGGAATGGCAATGGTAAACTTCTTCTTCAAAGGAGAAGGTTCAGGGTGGTAGTAGCGCCTCTCTTTCCAAAACTTATAAATCTTACCCTCGACCTCTTTTGGCTTATAGACCTTTTCAAATTCCATAACGCGTTAAAAGTTTCCTATTTTAAGCAGGATTCCCTTTCTGTCAAGGTGCGGTTTTCGGGTTCAAACGATAGCTATCACCCCTTCATTCACGAATTGAATCAATTCCAATTTTTTGAGAACTCTCCCTCAGACCTTTCAACTCGTTTAATTTAGGAGAACAATCTTTCTCTCCCCTATCTCCCTTATCCCCTTCGCCACCCGATAAATCCTTAGGAAATAGAGACCATTGGCTAATCTGGGCAGCTCTAATTCTATCGGTCGACCATAAGACCTCACCTCATCTTTCCCGAGGAGAGAGCCAGTGGCACTAAATAATTCTAACCTTAACTTCCCCTCCAATCCGGTGAGGAAAATTTTTCCCGAAGAATAAGTGAGGAAGGGCGAACTCTTCTTTCCTTCCGCCAGACCAACACCCGTGACAAAGAAGGAGTCAAGCTGGGTCCTTAATGTCTCCTGCCCATCGCTAAACTCAAAATGGAAATAGTGCCAACCAGGAGAGAATCCAGTATGAGACCTTCTAAATAAAGAGCCATCTAAATAGTAGTGGTCAGGGGAACCAATCCGGTATTGATTATCGTCAATATTCAGGTGGCGAAGAACCGGAAGGTGATTATTGGTATCTTTATAAATGACCGAGAAGTTAAAGCTATCACTGGGCTCACCAATCCGGGGAGAGACAGAGGCGTTGAGTAAGACCGGTCGGTCATTTGTCCCAATCAGAAAGGAGTGGGTATTCGGGTAGAAACGGGTTGGTTGGGTTCCATCCGCTAAGGTAAACTCGCCGCTCAAGGTCACCTGGGCGGTTGCCCCGGCAATCGCGATGAAACCTTCGTAGGTCTCAAATTGGGGGTCATTAATTAAATCCCCCAAGCGGAAGCGGATGTCTAATTGACCACCAAAGGTCTGTTGGTCAATATTGCCAATTCGGGTAAGTGTCCCTAAGGGGTCGTCAACGTGGAGCCGATAAAGCCCGGGGTCAAGTTGGATAACCCCCGGGATATTGATACTTGCCCTTACCGCCAGATAGACATAGTCGGTATCACGCATAAAGGGACGGGGGTTGATTATCGCGGTTCCGTAGATGAACCAAGGACCAAGGAGCCCAGCGTTATAGGGCCAACTTGTGGAGTTATTGATGAGCCGAATGTAGATATAATCTAAAGAATAGCCAACAAAGAAATCCCGCAACTCTAAGTTTGCCCTCCCTGGGATTTGGCAGTCATTGTCTGGTTCCTCACCGGTATGAGTTAAGAGATTGGTGGTTGGCGGCCAGGTATTATTCCCGTTCAAAGGACTCTCGGTCGCAAAGTTATGAGAGTCCCGGTCAACTGCCACTGAATAATAGATTATCGTCCCAGAAGGGGGAAGAAGTTTGTCCCTCTCCCAAGTCTCCTCATAGAACAACTCATTCATCTTCCTTTGGGGTAAACTCTCCCAGGTTGCCTGATTGTCCGTTGAGTATTTAATCCAAGCGGAAACGACCGAGTCTAAGCCGATTGGATTGCCTAAGGTGTCTTTGAGTGTATCGGGAATGATGTCAACATTGAAGAGAAGGGTCTCGTTGCCAACCGGTGCGGAATTCGTGATATTCTCTAAGTAGGGGGCGGTGATGCTGAAACTCTCAAACTGGGCCCAGAGAGATCCGGCCCAGGTAGATAAAAAGAGAAGAAAGACTTTCTTCACCATATACCCTCCCCTTTTTTATTTTGGCACAACTATCTTTTTCGTCAATCCCTTTTTTCCTTTCAAGATATAAACACCAGGGGTGAGAGAAAGTTTGGAAAGGTCTCCTCGCTTTCTTATTTCCCCATCTCCAACCTTTCTCCCGGTAATCTCGTATATCCCAAATAAGCCTTTAGCCAAAGAGAGACTTGGGGAGCCCTTCTCTTCCATCCCCGAGGGCCGGAGATAGCAGACGGTGTAGTAATCATAATAACTCCCTCTCCCCTCACTGGCGCCAATCACCACAAATCCATCCCGAACCTCCGCCACTTTTATCCCATAGTCTTTTCTTTCGGCTGGGCCATCGTAGATATGGCGAAAGTCTTCATTTCCCGTGAGATAATAAATCAAAGAGATTAAATCATAATTACCTCCTCTTTCCGAACACCCCGTAACCAGCCAAAATCTTTCATTAAGGCTACTCATTGAGGCATTTATCCCGTAGCCGAAATCCTCTCCGCCACCATCAAAAACCCAATCTCGGATCTCTTGACCAGCAGTATCATAACATACCGTTAATAGGTCATACCGAGAAGAGAGAGAATAACTGTAGCCGGTAATCCCCAGAAACCCATCATTGTATTTGATAGCGGTGGCGTGGTCATCCCAACCCCGGTCAAACCTCCTCTCCCATAATAGATTACCAAGAGAATCAAGTTTTAATGTCCAGTAATCACAAGAATTGACTCCAACCGAACTTCCGGTGATATAGATATTCATACTATCGGTGACGATACCCCTTGGATAGTCGTCATCGTCTCCTATCCCGTTGAACCGGCGGACAAAAATGAGATTCCCGCAAGGGTCGTATTTCAATACCAGATAATCAAACCTTTGCCTCTCCCCACCCCAGGAATAGACCGCCAGAAAGATATTATCATTTCGGTCAATCACCATCCCCACCGGGATGTCATTCCCATTAGAATCGCTATTGTAGAACCTCTGCCACAAAGTCTCACCGGAATTAGCGTATTTTATAATGGTCGCATCATAAGCCCTTAAATCGTCAACATAAGAGATACCGCCAACATAGACATTACCATTTCGGTCTACCTCCAGATAATAAGGTATATCATCATTATCTCCGGGACCGTTATCTCTTCTCTCCCAAAGGAGGTCACCATTTCGGTCATATTTCAAAGTGAGAAAGTCATAACCGTATCTCCCTTGACTAAAGCCGGTGACAAAGATATCTCCTGAGGCGTCGGTTTTCCCGGCGGTTGCCCCATCATACCCGTTAAATTCCGAGTTATAGCGTCTCACCCAAATCGGATTATGTCCAAAATTGGGATATTTAATTGTGAGAAAGTCATAATAAGAGGTATCGCCATAACTCATACCGGTCACATAGAGAAAGGCACCGCCTGCGTCCGAAAACTGCCAAACGGCGGTTGGGTAATCTGCCCAATTACCCGTTCCGTTATATCTGTGCTGCCAGAGAACTATCCATTGGGAGGGGAGAAAAAAAGGTAAAAAGAGAAGAGAGATGTATCGCAACATATCTCCTCCTATCTAAAAATGACGACCTTCTTTGTCACCTTCCTCTCCCCCGCCTCAATCCTCAGAAAATAGATACCCGAAGGGAGGGAAGAGAGAAATCTGTGTTTTCCAGGAAAGAGAAACCCGCGGTAGATATCTTTAACCCTTCTCCCAACTTGGTCAAAGAGGGAAATAGAAAGATTCGTCCCCTTTTGGAGATAGAAGGAAAAATCTAACTCTCGCGCCGGAGAAGAGAGAAAAACTGGTAGTCTCCTCAAATCCGGAGTGTAGGAGAGAATCGGAAGGAAGGAGCTGGCCTCGGGAATTAAAAGATAGGAAGGATGTTCTGGGTCGTGATAGACGAAATTGGTGGCAACTAAGGTGTGGAGGGTGTCATTCCTTCGGAAAGGCGCCCCGGTATTTGGATTTCTCTCAAATCTCGGATAATTGGAAGAGGTGATACTAATCCTCAACCGGTGTCCGGTATTGAAGACATTGGCGATTGACCAGAGGTCAATGTCAAAGGTATCAATCTGGTAAGGGATGAGGGAATCTTCCCGGTCTAACCCGTGGCGGTGTCGGGCCATAAGGATATTGTCGGTCATTAGAATGCTTCGCCCATCCGGATAGACATCGCAGACCCTCACCGCCCAATCGGTATCATAGCGGTTTGAAGCACCAAAGAGGATGAGCCGCAACTTCCCGCAGACCGCTACCGGGGCAGAAAAGGGTGGAGTGGTATAGACCAAGACATCGCCTCTCCCCTCAATTGGTCTCTGGTCTCTTGGACCATAACGACCGGGAATCCCGATATACTCCCTTCCACCAATCGTGGGTGAAGGGTCTCTTGGGTCATAAAGGAAGGAGTCCGGAGGCGAAGGGGGCGGTGGCAGGGTATCTAAGAGACCATTAGGGTGGAGGTAATACCTCTGATAAACTACCTGGGGCAAAGGCCAAGTATCGGCAAAGACCCACCGGTTCCAAAGGGTTGTGTCCGGACTCGTCACATCACCCATCAGATAAAACCTCACCTTCGGCTCTTCCGTAATTCCAGTTGAATCTCCTCTCAACCAATAGTCATACCAGCGAACTACCTCCAAAATCTGTTCTTCTTCTGAAATCTGGGCATTCGGGGGATAGAGCAATTCCCCTTGCTGGCGGGTTCCCCAGGCACCACCGTGTCCCCAGGGTCCACAGAATAACTTCTGGTTACCAAAACGTGCCTGTAATTCGGAAAAGGCGCTAAGTTGACCATCGGTATAGAGGTCAAACCAACCGGTGATGTGAAACATCGGATAAGGAGCGGAATCCCAACGGGAGGTCAAGTCAACATCTCTCCAGAAGGGAGAGTAGTTGGGATGATTGGCGACCGAGTCAATGAGCCAGGGCGTGCCAACACCGGAAAGCCAGGTCTCAACCAATCCCTTCCGAAAGACACCGCCATTATAGGCGACATGATGATACATACTTGGACCGGCGACAATTGGCGCACAACAGCGAAGACCACGAGGGGTAGTGCCAGCCGCCAAATACTGGGTCATTCCGTGGGCGGATGCCCCATACATCCCAATCAAACCCGAGCACCAACCCTGGGACAATAGCCATTCAATCGCATCATAGCCATCACGCAAATCTCCCCAACCATCAGTCAAGAAGACCAGAGGCGACCCCTCAGAACCATAATAACCCCTTAGATTCTGAATCACTAATCCGTATCCCTTAAAATCACAAAGAAGGTAAGCGAACATAGAATCCAACTCCCTCTCATCATAAGGGGTGCGGTTTAAGAGAATTGGATAAGGGGGTGGAAAGGTAGTTGGTAGATAGACATTCGTTGCCAAGCGAATCCCATCCCGCATTGGCACCATCACTGTAAACTTAATGAAGGCAAAGACTGGTAAATAGAGAAATATCAATAGAATCCTCTTCATCATCACTCCTTAGGTTAGTTTACTAATATACACTAACTAATCCCAGAACTTTGTCAAGCCCCTCACCTCACCCGAGACTGGGAATCTCTTCTCCATCCCCTTGGAGATTAACTAAAAATATTGCTCTCGGGAAATTGCTTGGTATAATTAAATTATGCCGAGGAAGTGGCGACTATTTCTCTCTCTCCTCATCATCGTTTTTGGCTTGGTCTTAATCCTCTTTCCCCGAAGGGGCAGGAAAGAGATTGGGGAAAGGGAGGGTATCTCTTTTGATCCATTAAAGAAGGAGATAAAATTCTTCGGCTTCGTCCAGAGAAATACCGGTTGGGTTAGGCACCTCATCTATCTGGAGGGCTATAAGTGGTTAAAGGATAGTTCGGCGATTGTCTCGCCTCTTCCCTTAAAGAGACTCCAATTGGCTCTGGCCAAGATCGACTTCTATCTCTGGGATAGCCTCTGGCAGGGGAAAATTAAAGAGAAGAGAATAAAGTTATTTATTGATAATATCCCAGCGGAGAGTTTGGTAAGAGATAAAAAAGATTTAGAGGTTTACGACCTCCTCTTCTTCGGCTCGCCCCAATTTGACCATATCGCCCTCTCGGGCGACCAAGGTCTCTGTGCCCAATGCCCGTTATTTGATTTAGAGAAGAAATCCTTTGACGAGCTATTTGGGAAAAGGAAGGGTCTCTTTTTAAGGGAAGGTCTCTTGCCGGCGGGAAAGAGGATTGAGCTAAGGTTAAGGGTAGATTGAATCCAGTACTCCAAATCTTTCTCTTAGGTCTTGCCACCTCCTTCGGTCCCTGCCTCTTTCTCTGCGCCCCTTTAATCTTCCCTCTGCTCTTCACCCAAAATCAGAGATTCCTCTTCCTCTTTCTCCTCTCCCGCCTTCTCACCTTTCTCCTTCTCTCCCTCCTGGCTTATCTTTTGGGGAGGATTTTTTTCCAAGTCCTTGGCGGAGCGAAAGGTCTCTTGTTTCTTTTCGCCGGTCTCTTCCTCTACTTTCTTGGGATTTGGTCAACACTTAGGGAAAAACGGGTTTCTTGTCCAAAGAGGCTTACTAAGGGTGGTTCTTTCTTATCGATCTTCTTAGGTCTTCTCTTCGGTCTCCTTCCCTGCCCCCCTTCCTTGGCGGTCCTAACCTATATTATGGTGGAAGGGAAAGGTTATCTCCACTCCCTACTCTTGGGTCTGGCCTTCGGTAGTGGGGAATTAATCTTGCCTCTTTTTTTGGCAAGTTTTCTTCCCTCCCTTTTCTCTCGGTTAAGCCCGAAGGTTTATAAAGTCTTTCAATTTCTCTCCCTAATCATCTTCTTCCTCATCGGCGCCCAATTAATAAGAAGAGGGTTGCTAAGATGAGGCTGGAAAACTTGAAAAGAATAATTAACTTTTGGAGGGGGATAATCCCAAGGGTTGGGATGAGAAGAAGGGAAGAGAGAAAGGCGCCCAATGCCCCACCCAATAAATCAGAGGCGAAGAGAACCCCAACCGTCTCCCCAACCTTTTCCCGTTTTTCTAAGTAAAGGGAGTTGGCGAGGGGGAAGGGAAAACCCAAAAGGAGACCAGCGGCAAAGGTGAGAAGAAAGAGAACCTCGGGAGAAAGAGAAGTTTTAAGGAAGGATAAGAGGAAGAGAGAGAAGAAAAGAATAGCGACTTCGCTTAAGAAAAAGAGCCTCTTCGGATTGGTGGAAAGAAGAAGGGAGAAGAGGCTACCGAGTGACGCCCCAAGCATAAAGAGGGTTATGAGGAGAGTTATCCGGGTAAAGAGATAACCGAAACGGATTTGGTAGAAGAAGATTAACAGAATATTCTCAGCCATCCCCCAAAAGCCAGTGGCAAAGAGGATGAACGGGATGAACCCATCTCGCCTCTTTCCCAAACTAAAAATGAGGGCAAAGCCAAAAAAGAGGAGCGGAAGAAGGAGATAGGTCTTAAAGTCGGCTTTTTCTATCTCGCCGTAGATTCTCGGTAACCTCGGAGAGGAGAGGGCGGTAAGATAAGAGAGGCTACGCAAAAAGCCTTTCGGTCTTAAATCAGAATTTATCTCAAAAACCTTCTCTTTTCCCAAAATCTCTTCCCAGGTTTTATAATAGTGGGGGGCTAAACGAACCTTTAAATACTCTAAAGAAAAGAAAGGAGCCTCAATCTTTCGCTCCGACCAACGGGTCTGAAAGGTATTGAGGTTAAGCGACAATTCCTTTTCACTGGCGATATAGAGATTAATGTCACCAAGTATGGTATAGACATAAGGGAAGACGCTCTTCTTTGTCCAATAATGGGTCAAGACGAGATTTTTGACCTCTTCACTCAAATAGGTGAGAGAAGAGGGAGAGATGGTCACTAAAATTCCATTGGGCCTTAACCTCTCTCTCACCCTTAAGTAAAATTCTCTTGTGAAGTAGCGATTGAAGTTTAGGGTTAGGGGTAAGAGGTGATTGATGACGACGACATCATAAGACCTCCTCTCTTTCAGAAACTCCCTCCCATCCCGGTAAAAGAGATTGACCCTTCGATCTCCAATCTCCTCTTCAATTAAGGAAAGGTTTATGGTTTTGTAGGTCTCAATTATCCTTGGGTCAAGTTCTAAATAGTCCAGCCTTTCAATCGGGTGCTTTAAAAACTCTCTAATCAAGCCACCCAAACCCTGACCGATCAAGAGGCAGGTTTTTGGCCTCGGATGGGAGAGTAAGGAGAAGTGAGCCAAATCTCCAAGGAAGGCGAGATCCGGATTGGGAATGGTGAATAAGGGGAAGTTATCATAAAAGAGGGTATATTCCCCTTCCTTCTCGGTGATGGTGATATTGCCGTATCTCGTATTCTCGTAATGGATGAGATTCTCCCCCTCCCACCAGAGAGAGAGGAGGGAAGGACGGAGATTCGGCTCAAAGATAAAGAGAAAGAATGGGATTAAAGAGAAAAGAAGAAGATAGCCTCTTCTCCCCAATCTTGCCCCGAAGAGAAAAAGAAGCAAAAGGTTAGAGAAGGAGATGAGAAAGGCGATGCGAAAAGGAGAGAAGAGGGGAAGCAAGATGAAGTAGAGGAGAAGACCGCCCAAGATGGTTCCCCCGGTCTCAAAGATGTAGGTCTGGCCAATCGGGAGGAGAAGACTTCCTTTCCCCTTAAGATTGAGTCGCTGGGCGAAGACCGCCGCGGAGATGGGAAATAGGGCGCCGTGGAGGAAAGAGACCGGAAGGATAGTGATTAGAGAGAGGAGACCGAGTTGCGGAAGGATTAAAATTTCCCCGTAGGTGAGACCGAAGAAGTTCCGGGAGAGAAGGGGAAAGAGGAGGACTAAGGGCAAGAGGATGGCAAATAAGGAATTGAAGAGAAAGAAGAGTCTTTCAACCCCTCTCTTCCACCTTTTGATTGAGAAGGCGCCCAAACTCTCTCCAATCACCCAGAGCCCCAAAATTAAGCCAATCGCCAATTCGTTTCCTTGGGCGGTTAATAAGAGCTGGCGGAGGAGGATAATCTGGGCGGTGATCCCAAAAGCTCCCAAGATGAGGAGATAGATGATGAACATAAGCCATTTTAAAAAGGGGAGACCAAAAGTCAAACCCGAATATTTGACCGATTCATTAAATCGGGTATAATTGAATATGGCAAAAGGGAAAGACTTGGGATTCCGGATTCCAAAGATAAATATCATCAAAGAATTTGCCAAAAGAAAGGTCTTTAGACCAACGAGGGTCTTCAAGCGGGAGAGATACCTTCGCCCAAGAGAGAAGGAGAGATTAAAGAGAGAGATTGCGGAGGAGACCTATGGAAAGGGATAGGGCATTAAATTTGGTTAAGGAGCGGGTGAAGAATGAAAACTTAAGGAAGCATATGCTCGCCTGTGAGGGTTGTATGCGGGCATTAGCCCGCCACTTCCAAGAGAACGAAGAGGATTGGGCGATTTGTGGTCTCCTCCACGACTTAGACTATGACGAGACCGCCAAAACCCCCGACCTTCACGGATTAAAGACAGTTGAGTGGTTAAAGGCGATGGGGATGAAAGAGGAGGTCCTCTCCGCAATTCTTGCGCATAACCACCACAAGCCCGCCACCACCTTGATTGAGAAGGCTCTGTTGGCGGTTGACCCATTGACCGGTCTCATCGTCGCCTCCGCCCTGATGCATCCGGATAAGAAGTTAAAGAGCATTGACCCGGAGTTTGTCCTGCGTCGCTTTAAGGAGAAGAGGTTTGCCGCCGGTGCCAATCGGGAGCAGATAAGAACCTGCGAAGGTATGGGTCTCTCCTTAGAAGAGTTTGTTGACATTTGCCTAAAGGCGATGCAGGAGATAGCTTCCGACTTGGGGCTATAAATTAAAATGTTAGTGTCACTAACATTTTTTCAAGTTCAAAATTTCAAATTACCCACTCATTTTCCAAAACTTATGCGATCTTTTGCGAGAAATGGGAGGCGGTAGGGGGGACTACCCCAAGACCAATCTTTAGCCAAGGAGAAGCTTTAACGAAAGACCTAATCTTTCGCCTAACCCTTTTTGAAGCGAAATCTTCCTTGACGAGGTAAGAATTTTGGCTAAAATCGCCTGATGAAGAAAAGGACATTTCAAGAGATAATCTTTGACTTACAGAAGTTCTGGGAGAAGAGGGGATGTCTAATCTTCTCCCCTTATAATTCTGAGGTCGGGGCCGGGACATTTAACCCCGCCACCTTCCTTCGGGTCCTAGACGAAAAGCCCTGGCGGGTCTGTTATCTTGAACCCTCAAAGCGACCAAGGGACGGTCGCTACGCCAAAAACCCTCTAAGGGTCCAACAGTTCTGGCAGTTGCAGGTGATTTTAAAACCCGTGCCCAATGAGATCCAGGATATCTATCTCAAAAGCTTGGAGACGATTGGCATCTCCCGAAAAGAGAACGATATAAGGTTTATTGAGGACGATTGGGAATCACCAACAATTGGTGCCTGGGGCTTAGGCTGGCAGGTGGAGTTGAACGGGGTTGAGATTACCCAATTCACCTACTTTCAGCAGATGGGGGGAATTGACTTAAACGTGATTCCGGTGGAGTTGACCTATGGCTTAGAGCGGATTGCGATGTTCATCCAAGGGGTTGACTCAATCTTTGAGATCAAATGGACTAAAGATTACACCTGGGGCGATATCTACCGTCAGAACGAAGAGGAGTTTTCGGTCTATAACTTAGAAGAGGCGAATCTGGAGATGCTCTCAAGTTTTTTCAATCGTTATGAGGAAGAGGCGAAGCGGCTCTTAGAAAAAGGGTTGGTCTATCCCGGGTATGACTGTGTGATTAAACTCTCCCACCTCTTCAACCTCTTAGAGGCGAGGGGAGCGATTAGTGTCTCGGAGAGGACAAACTATATCGCCCGAATTAGGCGGTTGGCGAAGTTGTCCGCCGTTAAGTATCTGGAGAAGAGAAATGCCGGTCTATGAGTATCTCTGTCTAAATTGTCAGAAGAGGTTTGAAATTTACGCCTCAATCAAAGAATACGAAAGCCTCAAACCCTTTTGCCCAAAGTGCCGAAGCCAAAAGGTCCGGCGGGTCTTCGGTCGGATAAATATCAAGACGGAGAGCAAGACCGAAGAGGGGTTTGAAGACTTTGGCGACTTAGAAGGTTTCGGCGAATAAGAAGTTTAGGCGGGCGGGAGGACTTTAAGAAACTTCCTCTTCCCAACTTTAAGGGTTATCTCTTTCTCAATTTGGAGGAGATAATTTATATCCCTCACCCGCTCGTTATTGATATAGACCGCACCCTCGCTGATCTTTCGCCGGGCTTCACTCTTTGAGGGCAAGAGTCTACTCAAAAATAAAAGTTCAACTAAGAGAATCCTCTCCTGGGGCGCCTGGTAGGTGGGAATCACCTCGGGCAATTTCTTCTCTTTGAATATCCGGTCAAACTCCAAGGCGGCTTTTTCTGCCTCCGCCACCGAATGGTAAATTGCCACGATATCTTTCGCTAATGAGGATTTCAAATCTCTTGGGTTCTCTCCCCTTTTTAACCTCCGCTCAAACTCCTTTATCTCCGAGGGCTTCCGGTTGGTCGCTAAAGAGAAATACTTGATTATCAAATTGTCCGGAATGGACATTATCTTCCCATACATCTCCTGGGGCGGGTCGGTAATGCTCACATAATTATTATAAGACTTGCTCATCTTCAACCGACCGTCCAGACCCTCTAAGAGGGGAACGGTCATAATCACTTGGGGCGAAAGGTTATACTCCCGCATCAGCTCCCGACCGACGAGTAGATTCCAATACTGGTCACTACCCCCCAACTCCACATCCGCTCGGGTGGCGATTGAGTCATAACCTTGAAAGATGGGATAGAGGACCTCGTGGAGATAGATGGGATTACCTTCTTTTAGGCGCTTGGCGAAGTCCTCCCGCTCAATGATCCGGGCCAAGGTGTATTTTGAGGTCAACTCAATTATCTCATAAGGATTTAAGGCACCGTTCCATTCGGAGTTGTAGCGAAACTCCGTCCTTTCGGGAATGAGGATTTTGAAGACCTGCTCTTTATAGCGCTTAATATTCTGATTAATCTCCTCTCTCTTCAATTGGGGTCGGGTCTTAGACCGACCCGAAGGGTCGCCAATCATTCCGGTGAAGTCACCAACAATTAGAACCGCCGTGTGCCCGAGCTCTTGAAAGCGACGGAGTTTTCGCAAAACGACCGCAAAACCGAGGTGAATCTCCGGACCGGAGGCATCAATCCCCAACTTCACTCTCAATGGGGAAGAGGTAAGGAGCGAATTTTTCAGTTTCGCCTCTAACTCCGACTCGGTCACTAACCGATCAATTGGGCCGGGCTCGTTTTTAAGAATTGACAAATCACTTTTTACCCGCCTTTCCCAATTATCCACTTTGGTAAAGAAGGCTAATTAAATCTCAAAATCCCCTAACTCTTCCGGGTCGGTTTCCTTTAACCAATCCTCAATCTCTTTAATCCTATCCTCCGGTGCCTCCGGAATGACAATTCCACAACTCTCCATCACCGCCTCCGCACAATAGATGGGACAATTGACCTTCAAGGCCAAGCCAACCGAATCCGAAGGTCGGGCATCAATCACCACCGTCTTCCCGTCTTTCTCTAAGACGACCTCGGCATAAAAGGTGTTATCCTTAATCTCGGTGATGACGACCTTTAAGACCTTCCCCTCCAAACCCTCAATCAAACGCTTCATCAAATCAATTGTCAAAGGCCGGACAAAGTCCACCTTCTCTAAGGCGTAGACTATTGAAGTCGCCTCCGCCGGTCCAATGAATATTGGTAAAACCCGATTGCCGCTTATCTCTTTCAAGAGGACGACCGGAGAACGGCTCTTCTCGTCAAACTTCACACTCATCACCTTCACCTCAATCACTTCTCCTCCTTCATCACCCACAGTTTGAGAACGGTCTTTATCTCCGGCTCCAATCGGATTGGTATATCATAAACACCGGGGGATTTAAGTGGTTCTTCCAAAACGACCCACCGCTTGTCAATAAAAATCCCCTCTTTGGCTAAGAGGTCGGCGATATCCGAAGCGGTTATCCGTCCAAAACTCCCCTCTTTTCCAATCGGCAGTCCGGTCTTTAGGATTAGGTTCTCAATTCTGGTGGCGTATTCTTTTGCCTTCTCCCTCATCCGCATCCGACTCCGTTCCCTCTGTTTTTGGATATCCGAAAGGTGTTTGAGGTTAGAGGCGGTGGCGGGTACGGCTAATTTCCTCGGGAAGAGGTAGTTCCGGGCATAACCGTCCCGGACATTAACCAGGTCCCCTTCCTTCCCTAAGTTGGGGACATCATTTCTTAATATTACCTTCATTTCACCTCATAAGGCAAGAGACCAAAATTCCTGGCCCGCTTAATCGCCTTGGTTAAAGAACGTTGGTGCCGGGCACAGGTTCCGGTGACCTTCGCCGGCAGAATCTTTCCCCTTTCGGTCAGAAAGCTCCGTAAGGCACCATCCTTATAATCAACCCTTTTTAACCCGCGTTCACAAAAAAGACAACTTCTCTTCATATTAAAGATAATAAAAGAAAATAAAAAAATGTCAATCATAATTTGATGAGAAAATCCAGGCGAATGAAGGCAATGAGCGAGATGAAGGCAAAGGCGTGTTCAGAAAAGCGAAAACTTGACGAGAAAAAAAATTAGCTTAAAATCGGAAGATGTAATTTGAGGAGGAGATATGAAGGCTTATATTGAAACGGAAGTTTGCACGGGCTGTGAACTTTGTGTCACCTCTTGCCCGGATGTGTTTGAAATGGCGGGCGATGTGGCGAAGGTGAAGGTAGAGATTATTCCGGAAGGGGCAGAAGGCGATGTCCGTCAGGCGGCCGAAGACTGTCCGGTTGGGGCAATCAAAATTGAAGACTAGTTAATGCCCTTAGTCCCCATCTATGAGATCGGAGAGAAGTTAGGAATTGACCGAGACCTCTTAATCCCTTGCGGCAATTATAAGGCAAAGGTCTCTCTCAAATTCTACGAGAAGATAAAAGAGAAAAAGGACGGCAAGTTAATCTTAGTGACGGCGATGACCCCAACCCCCTTGGGCGAAGGAAAGACGACGGTAGCAATTGGACTCGCCATGGCCTTAGAGCGAAGAATTGAAAAGAGGTCAATCGTCTGTCTCCGGGAGCCTTCCTTAGGTCCGATATTTGGGAGAAAAGGTGGGGGCACGGGTGGGGGCAAATGCTCGGTTTTACCCGCAGAGGACATCAACCTCCACTTCACCGGGGACCGACACGCCGTCGCCATCGCCCACAACCTGTTGGCTTCTATCTTAGATAATCACATCCACTTCGGCAATGACTTAGAGATTGATGAAAGGGAGATTCTCTTTAAGCGAACCCAAGATTTATCCGACCGGAGTCTGCGCAATATCGTCGTCGGTTTGGGTGGCAAACTGAATGGGCCCGCCCGAGAGGATGGTTTTATTATCACCCCGGCTTCTGAAGTGATGGCGATACTCTCCCTTTCTCGTTCCCTGGCCGAACTGAAATCCCGTCTCGGCTCAATCCTGATTGCCTATGATAAAAGGCTAAACCCAATCTTTGCCGGCTCGCTTGGGGTTTGTGGCAGTATGGCGGTCTTATTAAGAGATGCCCTAAAGCCGAATTTAGTCCAGACCTCAGAAAATACCCCGGCCTTTGTCCATACCGGCTGTTTTGCCAATATCGCCCATGGCACCGCCAGCCTCATCGCCATTAAGATGGCACTGAAGTTAGCAGACTATGTCGTGGTTGAAGCCGGCTTCGGCTCCGACTTGGGAGCGGAGAAGTTCATCAACCTCTTCGCCCGGATTGGTAACCTACCAATTGATGCCGCTTGCTTGGTGGTGACCACCCGGGCCCTGCGCTATCACGGCGGAGCAAGAGAATCAGAGTTGGAGAAGGGAACGATTTCTCAATTACGGAAGGGGTTAGAGAACTTAGGGAAACATATTGAAAACCTTCGCAAGATGAATATCCCCTTCATCGTTGCCTTAAATCTCTTTCCCAACGACCGGGAGAAAGAGATAAAAATTGTGAAAGGCTACTGTGACTTCCAAGAAGTCCCCTTTGTTACCTTTAGCGGTTACCAAAAGGGTAGCGCCGGGGCGATAGAATTAGCCGAAGGAGTGGTTGAATTGACCAAAAAGGGAGAGTCATCCCCAAAGCCAATCTATCAATTAACCGATGGGGTAAAGGAGAAGATCAAGAAAGTGGCCCAAGAGATTTACGGGGCGGATGATGTGATATTTACCTCAACCGCGGAGAAAGATTTGGAGCGAATCCAGAAATTGAAATTGGAAAATTTGCCCATCTGTATCGCCAAAACCAACCTTTCGCTTTCCGACAACCCAACGCTTTACGGCCTACCCAAAAACTTTAAGATTACCATCTCCCGAATTGTCCTCTTCTCCGGAGCGGGTTATCTAATCCCCATCGCCGGAGAGATCAATCTGATGCCCGGTTTACCGAAGAGACCCAACGCCTTAAAGATTGATTTAGACGAAACTGGTTATATCAAAAACCTATTATGATTGAGGTGAAACTTGCCACCGAAGAGAAGAGGACCCTTTCGGCTGACGAGAGAGAGATCTACGACCTCTTAATCATCGGCGCCGGACCAAGTGGTATGACCGCTGGGCTTTACGCCGGAAGGAAAAAGTTGAAGACCTTAATTATCGCCCTTGATTTTGGTGGACAGGCCCTTTTGGCCGGCGAGATTGAAAACTATCCGGGTTACCAAAGGGTTTTGGGTCGGGAACTGGTGGAGAATTTTAAGAGGCAAATCTTTCTCCTGCCCATCGCCACCCGCATCCCCGACGAGGTCTTCTCGCTCAAAAGGAAAAATGACCTCTTTCTCTTAAAGACGAAGTTTGGCGCCCAATATCAGGGAAAGGCGGTCATCGTCGCCACCGGCAAAAGACCGAAGACCTTGAATGTCCCCGGCGAGAAGGAGTTGACCGGAAGGGGGGTCTCCTATTGTGCCACCTGTGATGCCCCGCTCTTTTCCAATAGAGTGGTGGCGGTCGTTGGTGGTGGAAACTCAGCGGTCACCGCCGCCTTAGATTTAGGTAAAGTGGCGAAGAAGGTTTACCTCATCGTCCGGAGCCAACTGCGGGCCGAACCCCTCCTCATTGAGAAATTAGAGAAGATGGAAAATTTGGAGAAGTTAATCCCCTTCCAGCCAATAGAGATAAAGGGAAAGGAAAGGGTTTCCGGAATCCTCTTAGAAGGGGTAGAGGATAAGGGAAGAAGGGAGATCTCTCTTGATGGCGTCTTTATTGAAGTTGGGCTCGTTCCCAATACTGACTTCCTGAAAGGGAGATTAAAGACGAACGAATTGGGTGAGATAATCATTAACTGTAATTGCGAAACCTCCGAAGAAGGGATTTTCGCCTGTGGCGATGTGACCAATGTCTCTGGTAAGCAGATTGTCATCGCCTGCGGCGAAGGGGCAAAGGCTAGTTTATCGGCCTATCGGTATCTTCTCCGGAGGTGAAGGAGGGATTATGGGAATGATATTGAGTGCCACGGTTGAAGAAGAGTTAAAAAGAAGTTTCCAAGATTTAAAAAATCCAGTGGAATTGGTCGTGTTCACCCAAGAGTTGGAGTGCCAATTCTGTCGGGAGAACCGGCAGTTAGCCGAAGAGGTGATAAACCTTTCCCCCATCTTAAAGCTCTCCGTCCATAACTTCCTCACCGAAAAAGAAAGAGCTTTAGAGTATTGGGTTGATATGGTGCCCGCGATTGTGGTGAAAGGGGAGAGAGACTACGGGATAAAGTTTTATGGCATCCCCGCGGGTTATGAGTTCACCTCTCTAATTGAGGCGATAAAGATGGTCTCCGCCCGGGATTCGGGCTTAAGCGAAAAGACAAAAGAGACCTTAAAGAAACTAACTAAACCAATTGACATCAAGGTATTTGTTACCCTCACCTGTCCCTATTGTCCGGGGATGGTGAAGTTAGCTCACCAGTTTGCCTTTGAGAGCAACTTTATCCAGGCGGCGATGATTGAGTCCGCGGAATTCCCCCATTTAGCCCACCGCTATGATGTCTACGCGGTACCAAAGACCATCCTTAACGAGACCCTCTCCTTTGAAGGGACTCTAACCGAAGATTTATTTTTAGCCGAAGTCCTAAAGACCCAGGCCTCCGGGCTATAAGTCCTTATTTTAGATTTGCTCCCGCAAAAGGGGTGAAGACCCGGGTTGAGTTGGGCTTCGGGAAGATTCGCCTTAGCGGATAGTATAAGTTAAGGTTATCTTCAAAATCTCTTCCCCTTTCTCCTGGGGGATGACTTCCTCCTTCAGACCAACGACTTCACCCAAGGCAAAACCCGCCTCCTTCGCCACCCTCTGCGCCTTATTCTTCACCCTGGAGATTAAAAGAAACCTCGTCTCCCCCCTCAGCTTCTCCATATCCTCAGGCAGAAATTTCACCTCCGGGACCAAAACCCCTCCCTTTTCACCAATCTTCTTTATCATCGCGGAAAGGCGCTCCAAATCCTTCACCTTCGCTTCGTATTCCTTCGTCACCTGAAACTTCTGGACCCGCATCCCCAGGGATGTATCCGAGACCAAGCTGATGTTATACTTCGTCTCTTTAATCTCCTCCCTTGGGACGCCAAATTCCGCCAGGGCGGCAAAGAGGCTGTCTCTCTTCTCGTCATTTAACCTCTGCGTCTCGTCAACCTTCAGGCCTCGGGTGATGACCGCAAAGGAAAGCAGGGCAAATTCTGGTTTTGGGGAAATCCTCTCTTCGGCGGAGAAGGTAATTTCTCGCTCCACCCCCTTCTCCCCTAAACTGCGGAATTGATAGATAAGAGAGAGAAAGAGATAGAGAAGTAGCCCAGAGAAAAAGAAGAGGAAGAGATAAAAGAGCCGATTGGCAATATCAAAATCTCTCTTCTCTTCAAACATCACCCCTCCCTTAAAAAGTATTCGCTCAATATCTCCTCTTTCACCCTCTTCAATTCCGCCGAGGGGAAGATTCTTAATAACTCCCAGCCCAGGTCAAGGCTCTCTTCAATTGAGCGGTTCTCATCTTCACCTTGGGAGACAAATTTCTCTTCAAATTCATTGGCAAACCGTAAATAGACCTTATCCATCTCCGAAAGTGCCTCCTCGCCTAAAATTGTCTTTATCTCTTCCACCTCTTTGCCTCGGGCATAACAAGAAAAGAGTTGATTGGCTAGGTCCGGATGGTCTTTTCTTGTCTTCCCTTCACCAATCCCCCGGTCGCGGAGACGGGAAAGGGAAGGCAAGATATCAATCGGCGGATAGACCTTTTTCCTCAAGAGGGCTCTTGATAAGATTATTTGACCCTCGGTGATATAACCGGTTAGGTCGGGAATCGGATGGGTCTTATCGTCTTCGGGCATAGTGAGGATGGGCATCAGGGTGATTGAGCCTTTCTTTCCTTTTATCCTTCCGCACCGCTCATAGATACTGGCTAAATCCGAATAGAGATAACCAGGATAACCCCTCCGCCCAGGGACTTCTTTTCGGGCGGCGGAGACTTCCCTTAGCGCCTCACAATAACTGGTCATATCGGTTAAGATGACCAAGACATGCATATCACAATCAAAGGCGAGGTATTCCGCGGCGGTCAAGGCACAGCGTGGGGTCGCCAACCTTTCAACCGCTGGCTCATCCGCCAAGTTTAAGTAGACGAGAGTTCTCTCTAAGGCGCCCTCTTCTTTAAAAGAGGAGAGGAAGAACTCTGCCTCCTCAAAGGTGATTCCCATCGCACCGAACACGACCGCAAACTCCTCTTCTTTACCCAAGACCTTCGCCTGCCTCACAATTTGGGCGGCTAAGCGGTTATGGGGAAGACCGGCACCAGAAAAGATTGGCAACTTCTGTCCCCGCACCAAGGTATTCAAGAGGTCAATTGCCGAGATCCCGGTTTGGATAAATTCATTTGGGTATTCTCGGGAATAGGGGTTGATTGGTGCCCCATTTATGTCTCTAAACTCTTCGGGAATAATCTCCTCTCCTCCGTCTCGGGGTTTACCCAAACCCGTGAAGACCCGACCCAAGATCGTTCGCGCCAAAGGAATCGTTATCCCCCGACCCAAAAACTTAATTTGCGAGCGAACGGTATCTAAGCCAGCGCTTCCCTCAAAGACCTTGACCAACACCGCCTTATCCTCATCTACCTCTAAGACCTGCCCCTGCCTCTTTGTGCCATCCGGAAGGATTATCTCCACCAAATCTAAATACCTCGCCTCTTCTACCCCTTCGACAACCAAAAGTGGTCCTTGAATTTGAATTATCTTCCGATAAAGCCTTATCATATCGCTTTAACTTCCTCTCTTAACCCAAATAACTCTTTCTCGTCAAGGTAGCGCATCCGGGCGATTTTCTCCCGGAGGGGATGTTTCTCAATCTCTTCAATCGTGATCTTATTTTCCTTCAACTTCTTTCGCAAAACATAATTGAGGGTAAGGATTGTGGAGAGCATTAGGTACTGTTTCGGAAAAGAAGAGAAGGAGTCGATCGGGTCAAAGGCGGACTGGTGGAGAAAGTCTTCCCTTATCATCCGGGCAATCTCTAAAATTAGCCTGTCCTCCGGGGAGAGGACATCCTTGCCGACTAGGCGGACAATCTCTTCTAACTCCGCCTCCTTCTCCAAGAGAGCCATCGCCTCTTTCTGCAAATCAAAGAACTCCAAGGAGACCTCGTCAAATGTCTTCCGGACATCATTTAGATAGAGGGAATAGGAGTTTAGCCAATTTATCGCGGGGAAGTGTCTCCGATAGGCTAACTTATCCTCTAAACTCCAGAAGACCTTTACCACCCGCAAGGTCGCCTGAACTACCGGGTCGGCAAGGTCACCACCGGGTGGTGAGACTGAGCCGATAATTGAGAGATAACCCCGACGCTTCTCCGAACCGAGGCACTCCACCTCACCGGCCCTTTCGTAAAACTCCGCAATCCTAGTTGCCAGATAAGCTGGGTAGCCTTCTTCTCCGGGCATCTCCTCCAGTCTCCCGGAGATTTCCCGCATCGCCTCCGCCCAACGGGAAGTAGAGTCCGCCTGTAAGGCGACCGAATAGCCCATATCCCGAAAATATTCGGCAATCGTGACCCCAGTATAGACCGAGGCCTCTCGGGCCGCGACCGGCATATTAGAGGTATTGGCGATGAGACAAGTCCGCTTCATCAAAGGTTCGCCAGACTTTGGGTCTTTCAACTCGGGAAACTCCAATAAGACACTGGCCATCTCGTTTCCCCTTTCCCCGCAGCCAACAAAGATAATAACCTCCGCATCCGCCCACTTAGAAAACTGGTGTTGCATCACCGTCTTGCCGCTACCAAATGGTCCAGGGATACAAGCGGTTCCGCCCTTGGCGATTGGGAAGAAGGTATCGCATATCCTCTGTCCGGTAAGAAGGCTTTCTTTCGGAGGCAACTTCTTTTTCACCGGGCGGGGAATCCGAACCGGCCACCTCTGCATCATCGTGAGAGGGACTTTATCTTCCTTCCCGGCATTCGTTCTTAAGATACAGACTGGCTCTTCAACCGTAAACTCTCCTGCAAAAATCTTTTCTATCTCCCCGCCAATTCCTGGGGGAACCATTATCCAATGCTTGACCAAACTTGTCTCTTCCACAAAACCGATGATATCTCCGGAGAAGACCTTTTCCCCTTCTCTCCTTAGCGGTTTGAAATCCCACTTCTTATTTCGGTCTAAGGCGGGAAGAGATGCCCCCCTTTTAATAAAATCACCCTTCACTTCCTTTAAGAGAGAGAGAGGTCTCTGGATGCCGTCAAAGATAGATTCAATCAACCCTGGTCCTAACTCAACCATCAGGGGTTGGTGAGTTGGAAAGACTGGGTCTCCCACCCCTAAGCCGGCGGTCTCCTCATAGACCTGAATAAAAGCTAATTTTTCTTTAAGACCGATATTCTTCTCAACCAACCTTTCTTCAAGACCGATAATCTCCCCAACCAGCCTATCTTCTCCCACCAGACAGATGTCATACATTTTGGCATCCTGAATCTCCTTGGCGACAACCAAAGGACCGGAAACCTTTACAATCTTACCTATTTCCATAAGAACTTCTCCAATAAACCCTCCTCCTTTTCCCGGCTTAGTGGAAAAACGATTGGAAAGGTCAACTTTCTCTTCTTCACTACCTCACTCACCTCCTCAAAAATCTCCTCTTGGACAATTAAGAGTTTATCCCCCTCCTCAATCTCAACCGCTAATGAATCTCCCTTGGGTAAGGGAATGATTTGACAACCGAAAATTGCCAAGAAAGAGACCTTATCCCTTTCCCCAATCACTTTAATCATAAGACGACCAACTCCCGAAGGAGATTCAAATCGGTAATCCCGTAGAGGAAGCGGGCTAAATAGACCCGACGGAGATTTAAGATCTCCTGCCTCTTCAAGAGATAGAAACTTGATAGAACCTCATAACCGTATAAGAGATACCTGGTGGTGCGGAGATAGGAGAGAAGAAGAGAAAAAAGCCTCCGCTCCAAACGCAAAAAGCCAAAATCGCCATCACTAATGAAAGGTAAAGACTCTCTTAATATCTCGCCAAAAATTTTGGGCAAGCGGGAGGGGAGTTCATCAAGCGAAAGATGGGTGAGGGCAAAGAAGAAATCCTCCCCAAAATTAGAGTGGGGAAGAAAAGAGAAGGATTTCAAACCAAACTTTATTGTCCGCACCAAAGTCAAGATATTTTTAATATCCGATAAGAGAGAGAGATATTGGGCACAAAAGGGAAACCTTAATGATAAAGAATAGACCTGGTCAAAGAAAATAACCTCCAACCGGTCGAAAGGGAGGTCATCCCTTTGGAAGGTCTCCTCCATCTCCGCTGGAATTTGGCCATAGGGGAAATAAGAGAAAGGCGAAGAGTATAAAGACAGGTCTTTCCCCAATCTCTTTTCTCTTCGCTTCAACTTTAGGTTATGTAAATCAAAGGGGAAGAGGAGGACCCGCAAAAGTTCACCTGAGTGGGCATACGCCAAAAGAAAGAGGTGATTCTCCTCTTCCGCCAACTTCAGAACCTCCAAAAGATTCCTCCCCTTAAACTGGGCATAGGGGGTATCGGAGAGAGAGGAGAGAAAACCCTCTTCCCTCTCCTCCCCAATCAACCTCTCGTAGCGCTCCCTATCCAATAGAAACTTCTCCCGAAACCGAATCCGCCCCGAGACAAACCCATAATCCGGGTCCTGAGCTTGATGAATTGGTCTCTTAGCCCTTAGTGTCATACTCGCTTCTCCCACATAAGAGACTAATTATAAGAAAAAATCCGCTTTCGTCAACAGAAAGAATGAGAGAAATTTCCCTTTAAGCCAAAAATCCAAGATCGGGAGATGTAAAATCAGAGAGTTAAAAATTAGGTTTAAGCTTTGGGCACCTCTTTTACTCTATATGGGCATAATCCCTAATCTAAGAAAAGACCTAAATAGAGGTCTAAGCGAGAATTTAATCCTTCATCTAAGTAAAGGTCTAAATGGGAGTTTAAGAGAAGGTTTGATTGAGAGTCTAAGGAGGGGTTTAACCAAGGGCTTGACATTAGATTTAATTCCAAATCTAATCCGAGACCTAAAACCACTTTCAAGTGCCCGGTCCTGTGGTGTTCGGGGACATCGTCCCTACAAATGAGGTCCTTACTAAACAAATCTATTTCATCCAAAATTACCGGCGCCAA
>FWPV01000629.1_pt1 | contig 109770 bp, 93 predicted proteins | sample 2228371 | NCBI WGS metagenome assembly FWPV01 (sample SAMEA103939776, study PRJEB20133) | metagenome
CTCGTGGTGAGCATCCCGGCGAGCGACAAGGTGCGCGCGGTCGAGGGCGCAGCGGGCGACGCGGGCGCGATCGAGGTGGGCGGCGAGGGCGGCGTGGAGGCCCTGCGGCGACTGAAGGCGGTCGTCGAACGTGTCGCCGCGCAGTGGCAGCCCGCGAGTGCGGATGAGGCGTACGAGATCGTGCGCCGTCGACTGTTCGAGGACATGACTGACCCGGACGCGTTCACCGCGCGCGATGCCGTGATCGACGCGTTCATGAACCTCTACCGCGCGCAGAGTGGTGACTTCCCGGGCGAGTGCCGTGAAGCGGAGTACAGGCGGCGACTGGAAGCCGCCTACCCCATACATCCCGAGGTCTTCCAGCGCCTGTACTCGGACTGGTCCACGCTCGAGCTTTTCCAGCGCACGCGCGGCGTGTTGCGGCTGATGGCCGCTGTCATCCACGCGCTTTGGGTCCGCGAGGATGCAGGGCTGCTGATCCTGCCCGGCACCATCCCCATCGACGATTCTGAGGTGCGCTTCGAGCTCACCCGCTACGTTGAGGACACCTGGAAGCCGGTCATCGAGCGCGACGTGGATGGGCCCACGTCACTGCCGGTCGCGCTCGACAAGGAGAATCCCAACCTCGGGCGCTACTCGGCGGCGCGCCGGGTCGCGCGCACCGTCTACATGGGCTCAGCGCCCACGGCGGGCACGACACACCCGGGGCTCGAGGACAAGCGCATCAAGCTCGGCTGCACGCAGCCTGGCGAGGCTCCGGCCGTGTTCGGCGATGCGCTCCGGCACCTCTCGGACAAGGCCACCCACCTCTATACGGATGGGTCGCGCTACTGGTTCGCCACGCAGCCGAGCGTGACACGACTCGCGCAAGAGCGCGCCGAGCAGCTGCCCGAAGCCGACGTGCACGCGGAGCTCGTGAAGCTCGTGCGTGCCGAGTGCGCGCAGCGCTCGGACTTCTGTGCGGTGCACGTCGCGCCCGACTCGCCCGGCGACGTCCCTGATGAAGACGAGGTCCGGCTCGTGGTGCTCGGGCCGCGCTACCCACACTCGCCGAAGGTGCAGCTCTCGGAGGCGACCAAGCGTGCGCAGGAGATCCTGGAGAGCAAGGGCTCGGCGCCGCGCCGGTTCCGCAACATGGTCGTCTTCCTCGCACCTGACCGCACCGCGCTCGATGCGCTGGATGCGGCGGTTCGGATGACGATGGCGTGGGAGTCGATCGTGCGCGACTCAGGTGCACTCAATCTCGACGCCTTCCAGAGCAGCCAGGCGATCAGCAAGCTGCAGCAGGCCAAGGAGGCCGCGCAGCACCGGGTCTACGAGACGTTCCAGTGGGTGATAGTGCCGTCACAGCCGGACCCACAGGGCGGAACCGAGTGGCGGCAGGTCAAAGCGGCCACGCAGGGGCAGCTCCCCGAGCGTGTCGCCAGCAAGCTCAAGCGGGAGGAGCTTCTGCTCACCGAGTGGGCCGGGGTGCTGCTCCGGCACGAGATGGACAAGGTGCCGCTGTGGCCGCAAGGCGCACAACACATCCAAGTCAAGCAGCTCTGGGGGTACTTCGCTCAGTATCCCTACCTGCCACGGCTCAAGGACATCTCGGTGCTCAGCAATGCCATTCAGCACGGCGTCAAGGACCTGTCGTGGCAGCAGGACACCTTCGCCTATGCCGAGGCCTACGATGAGGCGAGTGAGCGCTACCAGGGGCTCAAGTGTGGAGAGATGACGAGCGTGCAAGCAAGCGGGCTCGTTGTGCATCCGGATGCGGCGACGCGTGCTATCGGGCAGCATGCCGCTGATGTTGCCGCCACGGCCCCGATGCCGACGCCCGCCGGCACGACGGTGACGACGACCGGTGCGCCAGATGCCGCCGCAGGGCCATCCACGTATCGGCCGAAGCGGTTCTTCGGTGTGGTCACCGTGGATTCGCAGCGTGTCGGGCGGGATGCGGGCACGATCGCCCAGGAGGTCGTGGGGCACTTGCAAGCGCTCCCGGGCGCCACGGTGACAGTGCAGATCGAGATCTCCGCCGAGGTGCCGGACGGCGTCCCCGAGGATGTCGTCCGCACGGTCTCGGAGAATGCGCGAACCCTCAAGTTCGAGCAGCAGGGGTTCGAGTAGCGGTCATGGCCTTGTGAAGCTCGCTCCCTGATTCGCCGTGCGGCTGCCCCTCGTGACCGCGCAGGCGTTCTTGGTGTACGTTTGCCTCCACAAGTGGTGCGCGGTCGTGATGTGAGGAGTGACGGTGACGCCCGAGTCCGCACTACCGTCGGCGATCCTGACGGACCTCTATCAGATCACGATGGCGTACGCCTACTGGCGGGCAGGGCTCGCCGACCTGGAGGCGTGCTTCCACGTCTCGTTCCGCGAGAATCCCTTCGGCGGGGGCTACGCGATCGCGTGCGGGCTCGCGCGCGCGATCGAGTACCTCGAGCGCTGGCGCTTCGAGGACGAGGACTGCGCGTACCTCGCCACCCTCACGGGCAACGACGGCAAGCCGCTGTTCGACGAGGTGTTCCTCGCGTGGCTGCGAGAGCTGCGCTTCACGTGTGATGTCGATGCGGTGCCCGAGGGCACCATCGTCTTCGCGCGCGAGCCACTCATGCGCGTGGTCGGACCCATCCCGCTGTGCCAGCTCGTCGAGACGGCGCTGCTCAACGTCATCAACTTCCAGACGCTCGTCGCGACGAAGGCCTCGCGCGTGTGCTACGCGGCCGACGGCGACCCCGTGATCGAGTTCGGCCTGAGGCGCGCGCAGGGGCCTGACGGCGGACTCTCGGCGAGCAGAGCGGCGTACATCGGCGGATGTGTCGCCACCTCGAACGTACTCGCCGGCAAGCGCTACGGCATCCCCGTCGCCGGGACGCACGCGCACAGCTGGGTGATGGCGTTCGACAGCGAGCGCGAGGCGTTCCTCGCGTACGCGGAGGCGATGCCCAACAACGCGACGTTCCTCGTCGACACGTACGACACGCTCCAGGGCGTGCACGACGCCGTGGAGGCTGGACGGGTGCTCAAGGAGCGCGGTCACCGCATGATCGGCGTGCGCATCGACTCGGGTGACCTGGCGTGGCTCTCCAAGCGTGCGCGCGAGATCCTCGATGCGGCCGGCTTCACCGACGCGCGCATCCTGGCATCGAGCGAGCTCGATGAGTTCCTCATCCAGTCGCTCAAGGACCAGCGCGCCGCGATCGACGTGTGGGGGGTCGGCACGAAGCTCGCGACCTCCGACGGACAACCGGCGCTCGGGGGCGTCTACAAGCTCTCCGCGGTGCGCGAGCCCGGTGGAGCGTGGCAGCCGCGCATCAAGGTCTCCGAGCAGACCGCCAAGGTGACGATGCCGGGCCTGCAGCAGGTCCGCCGGTTCGTGCGCGATGGTGAGTACGTCGGTGACATGATCCTCGACGAGCTCGCCCCGCCGGATGGTTCATGCGAGATGGTCGACCCCGACGACCCGACGCGTCGCAAGTCGTTCTGCGAGGAGGCGTACGAGGAGCTGCTCGTGCCGGTCGTGCGTGCGGGAGAGCGTGTCTACGACGTCCCGTCGGCCACACAGGCACGCGAGCGCGCGCAGGAGCAGCTCGCCCGGTTCGATGAGAGCATCAGGCGACTCCTCGATCCGTACCGCTACCCGGTGGGGGTCGAGCGTGGCCTGTTCGAGTTGCGCACGAGGCTCATCCTGGCGGCACGGGGCATCGACCAGTGAAGGGGGAGACCATGAGGGCACTCATACTCGTCGACATCCAGAACGACTTCATGCCGTTCGGGGCGTTGCCCGTTCCCGACGGCGATGCCGTCGTGCCGGTCGCCAATGCGCTCGCACCTCTGTTCCCGCTCGTCGTGGCCACGCAGGACTGGCACCCGCCCGGCCACGGCTCGTTCGCGAGTGCGCATCCGAGCGCCAAGCCGGGAGACGTCACCACACTCGGCGGCGTCGAGCAGGTGCTCTGGCCGGACCACTGCGTCCAGAACATGCCCGGGGCGTCGTTCCACTCCGGGCTCGATGTCGCGTACATCACGCACGTCGTGCGCAAAGGTGTGGACCCGGCCATCGACAGCTACAGCGCGTTCTTCGACAACGACCGGCGCTCGAGCACGGGGCTCAGCGACCTGCTCGAGCGGCACGGCGTCCACGAGCTCGTCGTGCTGGGCCTTGCGACCGACTACTGCGTGAGGGCGACCGTGCTCGACGCGCTCGCGCTCGGGTTCGGCGTCACGGTCGTGCGGGATGGCTGCCGGGCGGTCGAGGTGACGCCGGGTGACGCGGAGCGCGCGTACGAGGACATGCGGGCCGAGGGTGCGCGCATCGCCACTAGCGAGGCCGTGGCGAGCGGACAGTGAGAGGAGCGCGGACGTGAAGGTCGTGGCATTCAACGGGAGCGCGCGTGCCGATGGCAACACCGCGGTGCTCCTGCGTGCGGTGCTGGCGGAGATCGAGGCGGCGGGCATCGAGACAGAGCTCATCTCGCTCGCTGGCAAGCGGGTCCACGGGTGCACCGCGTGCATGCGGTGTCGCGAGACACGCGACGGCAGTTGCTCCGGCCTGAACGATTTCGGCAACGAGTGCATCGACGCCGCGCGCGAGGCCGACGGCATCATCATCGGCTCACCGGTCTATTTCGCGGACGTCACGGCGGAGACGAAGGCGCTCATCGATCGGCTCGGCTACGTGGCGCGCGCGAACCCCGGCATGCTCCGACGCAAGGTGGGAGCGGCGGTCATCGCGGTCAGGCGGGCAGGGGCCATCCATGCGTTCGACACCATCAACCACCTCTTCCTCATCAGCGAGATGATCGTGCCCGGCTCCTCGTACTGGAACGTGGGTATCGGTGGAGCGCCCGGCGAGGTCGAGAGCGACGAGGAGGGCCTTCGGACCGCTGCGACGCTCGGGCGCGCGATCGCGTGGCTGCTGCCGCGCATCGCGGACCGCGAGGGCTGAGCTGCCTAGAAGAGGCTTCGCACGTCCGCGAGCGTCTGGACGGCATGCTCGAGGTTCCAGTCCTCGAGCGAGAGGTAGAAGTCGGGGTTGAACACGAGCCCCATATCCTGCACCAGCTCGATGACAGCCTGGAGCAGACCCTCGCGCTCGATGAGGTACGGCACGACCTCGGGGTTGATGATGTCGAGCTTGGACTGCGAGGGCGTCCACAGCATGTCGTGGTCGTCGACCTCGACGATGAGGTCGAAGCAGAAGTTGCCGGCCGTCGTGACCGCAAGGTGAGCGCCTCGCACGCCCTTGACCCTCTTCCGCAGCACGGCCCGATCCTTCTTGAGATGCGCGATCCTGGCGAGCGTCGCGTCATCGATCGCCATCGTGCACGGGTACGAGGGCAGTTCGAGGAGCGCTTCGCGCAGGTTGACGGCTGCGACGAGCACGCGCTCGGGCGTCGTCTCGCGCAGGATGTCGATGGCGAGGTTCGCCTCGAACTGCGAGCGGGCATTGACGATGACCGCGAACAGCTCGGGTGCTGCGCGGAAGTGCTCGCGGAGGAGCGGGAGGGTCGTCGTCGCCGTGACCATCGTTCTCACCTGGGCGGGTCGTTGCGGTTCGCCCCCAGGTATCGGCAACGACGGCCGTGCGCTCGGTGGCGACGGTCACGTTCTGCGAGACGACCTGACGAGCGGTATGGATGAGCGCCGATGTCGCGTCAGGCGCTCGCGCGTGCGGCCCGCACCCGCGGGTGGACGCGTCCCACGAGGTACGTCACGGCCGGTGCGAGTACCGCAGCAGCGCCGAGCGCGGTCATCTGTACGAGGTCGAGATCGTACTTGAAGCCCCACATGAGGTCGGGCAGGCGCCAGACGGTCTGCGCTCCCCAGTACCACCAGAACCATGCGACCTGCCACGCGAGCAGGGCTTGCGCTGCGAGGACCGTCGTCACGCCGAGAGCGAGCCAGCCGGCGGTGAAGCCGTCCTCCGGGCCGCGTGGCCGCGCGCGGAGCGCCACGTAGACGAGACCAGCCACGAGTGAGCCGATGAGCGCTGCGGCGACCGTCTCGGCCATGCGGCCGTTGAAGAACGCTTGGATCATCGATTCCTCGTTGAACGTCGACAGCGACCAGCGGTACCCATGCAGCCAGAAGAAGGCAGCGTTGTACAGCACCGTGTACGTGAGGGCGCCAGCGAGTGAGGCCACGAGGGCGCGCCATGACGCGAGGCCCACCACAGCCAGGACGACCGCAGCGGCGAGCGCGATGGCGAGTGCGACGGGAAGGCGCTCGCGGCGATCTCGCGCCGCTCGCTCGGCATCGGCCGCAGCGATGATGCGCAGACGGTCCGCCGCCGAGCCGATGCTCTCGATGCCGTCGGTGGCGCCCGCGCCGGCCACCTTGCGGGCGTACGCGAGCGTGACACCGGCGGCACGAACGACGTTCGCATCGCGAGCGCGGCCGTTCCCGTCCGTGAGGACCGCGTCGATCACTGAGCCCATCGCGAGGGCAGGCGCCTGCATCCCCGCGAGCACCGCTACCGTGGGCGCGACGTCCTCGAGGCGTGCCTCTGTGGTGGTGTGCTTGACGCCGGGACCCGCGAAGACGGCGAACGTGTGGATGACCGGGTCCTCCCAGCCGCCATGACCGCCGGTGGCCGTGTGCCCATGGTCAGGGAAGACGGCGAACACGGTCTCGCCATCGTCGAAGACCTCGACGAGGCGCGCGAGGTCCGCATCCACGCGCTTCGTCATCCCCGCGTACTCGGAGGACGCCGCGCCGTGCGCATGTCCGACATCGTCGACATCGGGTAGCAGCGCGACGATGACCTGTGCGTCGTGCTCACGGCCGAGGCGGATGGCCGCATCCACGATGCGTCCGGAGCGGTACTCGCCCTCTCCCCACGGGATGAGCGCGGTGGCTGAGGTGAGCTTCGAGACACCGAAGAGCGCATCGAGGTCGTCCGGGCCGCTCACGGCGAGCGCCCTGCCGGACCCGACCGCGACATCGAAGAGGGACTCCACCTCGACGCGGCGGTCGTACCAGTTCGTCGTCACGCCGCTGATCTGGGGCGGGGCTCCCGTGAAGGCGGTCGTCCACATGGGGTACGAGAGGCTCGGCTGCGGGATGGTGAGCCGCACGTCAGCGCCGCGCGCCCGCAGCGCCTCGATGGTGGGCATCGAGCGCGATGCGGCGTCCGTCAACCCGTCGATGAGCACGATGACGGCGCGGCGTGCCTGGGCGCCGGGGATGGGTGTGTCCAGCGGTGGGCGAGGGCCGGTGAACGTCTCGCCGTGAAGCGTCGTGAAGGGACTCGCGTAGTCCACCACCTGGTTCCACGACCAACCGGCGAGCGCGTAGGCGCCGTATGCGGTGGCCAGTGCGACGATGAGCCCGCACGTGAGCAGCAGCCACGAGCCGCGTCCTCGATGGGCCGGTGCGACGGGGGGTGCGGTGCTGTTCGTGGTAGCCGTCATGCGTGAACCTCCTTGCGCGGTCGATGCTTCGAGCATGCACGCCCGTCGACGCTCACGCAAGGGGCCTGGACGTCGAGCGATCGTTGCAGCATCATCGAACGGTTGACCGAACGCAAGGGAGTGCCATGGGCGTCAGGATCGTCACGGATAGCACCGCCAACCTCCTGCCGGAGGAGGTCGAGAAGCACCGCATCCGCGTCGTGCCGCTGTCGTCCACGCTCGACGGCGTGACGTACGTCGAGGGCCTCAACGACGCTGCGTTCTACGAGGCGCTCCGCACGACGCGCTCGTTCCCGACCACGTCGCAGCCCTCCGCGAGCGTGATCGCTGACGCGTTCCGTGAGGCCGCGGAGGCTGGCGATGAGGTCGTGGGCATCTTCATATCCTCCGAGATGAGCGGCACGTACTCGACGGCGCTCCTCGCGCGTGACATGTTGCGCGAACGCATCCCTGACGCCGTCATCGAGGTCGTCGACAGCCGCTCGAACTGCATGGAGCTCGGCTTTGCGGTGCTCGCTGCGGCGCGCGCCGTGGAGGAGGGTGCGGATGCGGCGAGCGCAGCACGAACCGCTGAGGAGACGACGCTTCACACGCGCTTCTTGTTCGTGCCCGATACGCTCGAGTATCTCAGGCGTGGCGGCCGCATCGGCGGTGCATCGGCGCTGCTCGGCGCGCTCCTCGAGATCCGGCCCATCCTCACCGTCGTCGACGGCAAGACGGACGTCTTCGCGAAGGTCCGCACGAAGCGCAAGGCGATGCACGAGATCGTGGCTGCTTTCGAGCGGGACGTGGAGGCCAAGGGTCTTCTCGACGTCATCGCGCACCACATCGATGACGTGGCCGAGGGTCGCGAGCTCGCCGAGATGGCCTCGCGTGTGGCCGGCCGACCCGTGCCCGTCCTGCCGATTGGCCCCACCATCGGGTCGCACGTCGGGCCCGGCTCGGTCGGGCTCGTCTACCAGACCGAGGCGCCGATGGACAAGCACACCAACAACAGGAGGAGCTGACATGGGCGAGCGCCCCATCCTCGCGATCGATTCGTGCTCTGACATCCCCGCCTCCATCGTGGAGACCCTGGATGTGGAGGAGCTTCACTTCCCGTTCACGCTCGACGGCGAGGAGCGTTTCGACGACTTCGGACGCACGCTTCCGCACAAGGCGCTCTTCGATGCGATGCGCAACGGGTCGCAGCCGACGACCGCGCAGATACCGCCGAAGGAGTTCGAGCGCGTGTTCGAGGCTGCGGCGCAGGCCGGTCGTCCTCTCGTGTACCTCGGGTTCTCGTCGGGCATGTCGGGCACCTTCGACAGTGCCCACCTCGTGCGTGATGCGGTGCTCGAGCGTCACCCCGGAGCCGACATCCGACTCGTCGACACGAAGGTCGCCTCGGCAGCCGAAGGGTTCCTCGTGCTGGAGGCGGCTCGCGTCCTCGACGGCGGCGCCGACGCCGACGAGCTCGTCTCTTGGGTCGAGGGACACAAGGCACGCGTGAACGGCTTCTTCACGCTCGAGAGCCTCGAATGGTTGCGTCGCGGCGGCCGCATCTCGGATGCCGCGGCTGCGGCTGGCACGGTCCTCGACATAAAGCCCATCCTCTCGATCGACCGAGACGGAAAGCTCGTGCTCAAACGCAGCGTTCGGGGGAGGAAGCGCTCGATCGCCACGCTCATCGACATCATGGCGGACCGGTACGACCCGCGGGTCCACTCCGACAGGGTCGTCGTCGCGCATGCGGATGCACCGGTGGAGGCGGCCACCCTCGTCGAGCGCATCGAGGAGCGCTTCTCGCCGGGCGAGATCACCACGTTCGAGATCGGTCCGGTGATCGGCGCGCACGTCGGGCCGGGCATGCTCGCTGTGGTGTTCTGGGGGCCGGAGCGCTAGTGTCAGTCTTGAGCTCGGCGGGGAACCGGACATCATCGGTTGAACATCGGTGTGACGTGCTCGAGTAGCCCCGAGTTGATGATGCGCACGAAGGCGTCCAGGGGGATCGACGTGTCCCATTGGCCGGTGAGCTTGGCGAGCGCGTAGATCCCGAGCCAGACGCCCACCACGAGCGACGGCCAGAGCCACGGAGCGATCCTGATGCGGCCTGCGACGCTCGCTTCCAGGCATCCGTCCACCGGACAGATGTTCACGCAGTCCATGCAGCCATCGCACTCGGGGGCGCGTACCACGTGCGAGCGCTGCACATCCACGAACGCATGGCACACCTGCGAGCACCTCCCGCACTCGATGCAGCTGCGCTCGTCGCGCTCGACCGCACACGGGGAGGCGAGGCTGACAGTCGAGTACAGCGCTCCGAGTGGGCACAGGTACCGACACCACACCGGTCCGATGAGCATCGAGGTCGCGAAGGTGAGCAGTGCGACCGTGATGAAGAGGGGGTTCCCGAACCCCCGGACGATCTTGATGTCGGCGACCCACATGTACGGGATCTCGCGGAACGCGACAGCCTCGGCGATGGGCACCATGGCTATGGATGCGAAGAACGCGAACCCGATGAGGTAGCGCAGTGCAATGCCGGTACGATCCAGCCAGCGGGGCAGTCGGATGTTGTGACCGATGAAGTGTCTGCCGAGCGCGGAGGCCGCTTCCCACACGGTGCCCACAGGGCAGATCCACCCGCAGAAGCCACGCTTGAACAGTAGCGATGTGGTGAGCGCAGCGATGATGATCACGAGACCTGCTGGAAGGTACGTATCCCATCCGCCGCCCTTGAGCCACCCGAAGAAGCTGGTGAAGTGACCAACCGGCAGGATGCCGGCGACGGCCTCGGGTCTCGGCACGAACGGGCCCTCGCCGCGCGCCCACGCAGCGAAGGCGAGCAGGCGCGCGGTGGCCCAGATGAAGTAGGCGAGGAAGGCTCCCTTGACGAATGCACGGGAGGTGAGCAGGCGGACGAGTCTGCGAAGCGGTGCGGGCATCGGTACAGCCTCACGAGGTGGACGGAAGCAAGCCATGAGTGTGGGGACAGCGTCCGGGGTCGGATTGTAGCAGAGTGGTGCACGGGTGCGGCCAGGTGGTCACCGCCGCGTGCCCCCGGGGACCATCGACGCGCGGAGCGGTCACGCGCGTGGGTGGCGGCATATGGGTCGGCTCGCGGTCAGTGATCCCCGGCGGAGTCACGCGCATCGGGGACGATGCGCGTGCCGGCGCGGCCCGCGAGTGCGTCCTCGAGCGCTTCGACGGCGCAGATGACCGCCTCACATCCGGTCGTCCGAGCGAAGTGCGCGCAGGCCTCCACCTTGGGCGCGATGCTGCCGCGCTCGAGCGATGCTGCGAGCGTGTCGGCCTCGCTCACCGACAGGCGTTCGATGCGCCGGGCGTGCGGCGTTCCGTAGTCCGCGTAGACTGCGTCCGCCTCCATGAGGATGACGAGTGCATCAGCATCGATGGCGCAGGCGAGCACGGCGGAGGCCCAGTCCTTGTCGATGACGGCGTCCACGCCCCGGAACGTGCCGTCAGGCTCCTCGACGACCGGGACGCCACCGCCGCCCGCAGCGAGCACCACCGTGCCGGCGTTCGCGAGCAGCGCCACGACATCCGCCTCGACGATGCGCAGGGGGCGCGGCGAGGGCACGACGCGTCTGAAGCCCGCGCCGGGGACCTCAGTGAAAGCCCAGCCCTCGGTGCGGGCGAGCTCCTGGGCGCGCTTCTGGCTGTAGTATGGGCCGATCGGTTTGGTCGGTGTGGCGAAGGCGGGGTCCTCCGGGTCCACGATGCACTGCGTCACGACGGTGCACACGTCCCGGCGGAAACCCGCTTCGATGAGCTGGTTGTGCAGGCTCATCTGGAGCATGAGGCCGATGCCGCCCTCGCTGTCGGCATCCGCGATGTACAGCGGCATCGGCGGGATCTCGCGCCGCGCAGCCTCGTTGCGGATCAGGATGTTGCCAACGACCGGGCCGTTGCCGTGCGTCATGACGACCCGGTGCCCCTCGCCAAGGAGGCACGCGATGTGGCGCATGGACGCATCGGCGCGGCGGAACTGCGTCTCGATGGTGCCGTCGTCCCCGCGGCGCAGGATGGCGTTGCCGCCGAGCGCCACGACGAGCAGGTCGGTGCCGCTCGCGCCCATGGCACTCACGTCCTGATACCGCGCTCGGCGAGGAAGGCGTCGATGATGTCGTCGATGGTCGGCTGTGAGACGTCGGTGACCGCGTAGGTGGCTCGCACGGTGGGCTTGTCGATGCGGATGAGCCGCGCCAGGTCGATGGGCGTCGCCACGACGACGACGTCGCACTCCGCAGCCGCGATGGTGGACTCGAGGTCAGCGAGCTGCGCCGGCGAGTAGCCCATGGCCGGCAGCACCTCGCTGAGGTGCGAGTACGTCTCGAAGGTCCGCGCGAGCGAGCCGGCTGCGTACGGGCGCGGGTCGACGAGCGCGGCTGCTCCATGCTCCCGTGCCGCGATCGCGCCGGCGCCATACGGCATCTCGCCGTGCGTGACCGTCGGGCCGTCCTCGATGACGAGCACGCGCTTCCCGCGCACGGCATCCGCGTCGTCGAGCGTGATGGTGGAGGCGGTCTCCACGACGATGGCGCTGTGATTCACCTCGGTCGCCACACGCTTGAGGGCGGCGACCGCGGAAGGGTCGGCGGTGTTCACCTTGTTGATGACGAGCACGTCGGCGCGTCGCAGGTTCGCCTCGCCTGGGTGGTAGGCGAACTCGTGACCCGGGCGGTGCGGGTCGAGCGCCACGATCTCGAGGTCCGGCGCGAAGAACGGCAGGTCGTTGTTCCCACCGTCCCAGACGATGACGTCCGCCTCTTGCTCGGCTGCGCGCAGAATCGCCTCGTAATCCACGCCCGCGAACACCACGACGCCGTCGCGGACGAGGTGCTCGTACTCCTCGCGCTCCTCGATGGTGACCCCGAGGCGGTCGAGGTCCTCGATCGAGGCGTAGCGCTCGACGCGCATGGAGAGCAGGTCGCGGTACGGCATGGGGTGGCGCACATCGACAGCCGCAAGGCCACGCTCCCTGAGAGCGGCGATGACCCGCTTGGAGATGCCGCTCTTGCCCACGCCTGTGCGCACAGCGCACACCGAGATGACCGGCTTGCTCGAGGGCAGCATCGTCGGTAGGGAGCCGGGTAGCACGAACTCGGCACCGAGCGCCACGACGAGGGATGCCTTGTGCATGAGCTCCACGTGCGCGATGTCGCTGTAAGCGAAAACGACCCGCTCGACGCCGTGAACCGTGATGAGCTCGGGCAGGCGAGCCTCAGGGACGATCGGGATGCCATCGGGGTAGAGCGGTCCGGCGAGATCGGGCGGGAAGACGCGGTCCTCGATCCCTGGGATCTGCGTTGCGGTGAAGGCGACGACCTCGGTGCTCTCGTCGTCGCGATAGCGCGTGAGGAAGTCGTGGAAGTCTCGACCTGCCGCCCCCATGATGACCGTGCGCGTGCGCTTCATGCAGTGCACCTCCGCTTCTATGCAGATAGGACAGGTGCTCACGCCGAGAACCTACCCAGCGAGGATACGCCTTATGCGATGAGGAGAGAAGAGCCGCCACGACCCGCAGCGCGCATCATGCGGGAGCGCACACTCGACGGTGACCTAGACCTCACGGCTGCGTGGCCGTGACGACCGCGTGGTAGCGCAGGACGTCGTGCACGGTAGCGTCCGCGAAGCCGGCAGCGGCGAGCGATGCTGCGATGGAGGGTGCGTCGATGCGGTGCGACAGCGGAGGCCCCTTCGGTGTGGGCTCCTTCTTCCAGTCGACGATGGCGATGCGCCCGCCAGGCCGGATCACGCGTCGCGCCTCCCGCAGGAACGCCTCCACGTCATCGAGCTCGTGGTGCAGGTTGATGGTGTATAGCAGCCCGAGCGACCCGTCCGGCAGCGGCAGGGCGCTCGCGTCCGCCTCGACGATGGCAAGGTTGATGCCCTCGGGTACGGTGAGGTGCTCGTGCATCCAGCTCGTCATCTCTGGTGCGGCGTCGATCGCGTAGAAGGTGGTGCCTGGGGCAGCGAGGTGAGCGAACTCGCGGACGAACATGCCCGTCCCGGCCCCCACCTCGGCGATCGCATCGGCGGTCGGCGCCGAGAAGACCTCCCACATGGTCTTCGGCATGAGGTCATCGAGTCGTGCGACGTCGTTGAGCTTGTCGAGCTTCGCAGGATCGAATCGCCAGGCAGCCATCACATCTCCGTTCGAGCGTTCACGAGACGGGCGGTGCGCGTTCACGACTCCTTCATACCGCGTGGTCATCATCCGAAGCAAGCGATGCATGCGAAACGCATGCGAACGGAAGGAGGTGCGTCTGCAGTGAAGACGAGCAAGAAGGTGGCCCTCATCGCAGCGGGTCTCGTAGCGGGTCTCGTGCTCGGGAGCATCGGTGCGGCGTTCGCCGCAGCTCCGGCCAGCACGGCGACGACGACTGCGGCAGGCGCCGGCTACGGCATCGGCGCATCGCTACGCGGTGCCGGCGGGCGACTCATCGACGTGGTCGCGAAGCTGACGGGGCTTTCCGTCGATGACGTTCGAGCCAAGCGAGCGAGCGGGCAGTCGATCGCGGATATCGCGAAGGCCGAGGGTGTCGAGGCCAGTGCGGTCGTCGACGAGGCGCTCGCTGTACGCAAGGCGGTGCTCGATGCGAAGGTCGCGAGCGGTGACCTCACGCAGGATCAGGCGGATGCCATCTACGCACAGATGCGCGAGCGGCTGACCGAGCGGGTCACGACCACACAGACCGGACGGCCCTCGTGGGCTGGCCAGGGCCGCGGTGGCCAGGGCCGCGGTGCGGGTCTCGGCTGCGGTGGAGGTGCGTGTGGCGCGTGCGCCGCGGGTACGCCGGTCACGCAGTAGCCATACCGCAACGGCAGACGAGGCGGGCGATGCCATCAGGCGTCGCCCGCTCTCGCGTCCCCAGGCACGTACGGCGAGACGGCGCCCGAAAGCGGCACTTGCGCTACGATGTGAGCTGCGGGCACACGCCCGCACCACGTACGGATGGGAGGGGCGATGGCAGACGACGCGCACTCGCTCGCAGTACTCATCGACTTCGAGAACCTCGCACTGGGATTCGAGCGCCAAGGAGCGAAGAGGCGCGGCGCGAAGGGATCCACGCAACCAGCCTTCGACATCAAGCTCGTCATGGAGCGACTCGTCGAGAAGGGGAAGCTCATCGTCAAGCGCGCATATGCGGACTGGGGGCGGTTCGCGCAGTACCGCGAGGTCATGCACGACGCCGGCATCCAGATGATGGAGATTCCTGAGCGTGGCATGACGGGGAAGAACTACGCCGACATCCAACTCGCCGTCGATGCGCTCGACCTGTGCTACTCGAAAGAGCACATCGACACGTTCGTGATCGTCTCGGGGGACTCGGACTTCACGCCGCTCGTGAGCAAGCTCAAGGAGAACGGCAAGGCGGTCATCGGGCTCGGCATGAAGGAGTCGACGAGTGATCTGCTGGCTGCCAACTGCGACGAGTTCATCTACTACGAGGACATCGTGCTCGGTCCGGGGGGTCCCATCGTGCCGCTCTCGTCCATCCCGAAGCAGAAGCGTCCGGCCATACAGCTGCTCGTCGAGGCGATCGAGGCGTTGCAACGCGAGAACAAGGACGTCATGTACTCATCCATGGTCAAGGACACGATGAAGCGCAAGCAGCCACAGTTCTCGGAGTCGTCGTACGGGTACCGGTCCTTCTCGGACCTGCTCCAGGATGCCGAGCGCATGGGTGTGGTGAAGCTGCGGACCGACCAGCGCAGCGGTACGTGGGTCGTCGTCGGCTTCGCTGACCGCGCGTGACCACGCTCGTACCACGCCGCACGAGGGCTGACACGGATGCGCATCGCCATCATCACCGACACGTACGCGCCTGAGGTCAACGGCGTCGTCACGAGCATCGTGACGCACACGCGCCTGCTCGCCGATCGCGGCCATGAGATCCTCATCGTCTGCCCGCGCTACGGCGAGGGCGAGGGGCCGTCATACCCTGGTATCACGGTCGAGCGCTACCCGGCGTTCAGCTTCGTGACGAACAAGGCGACGCGCGTCGCCGTGCCGTTCGTGCTGTCACTCGCGCGGAACATCCGGCGCTTCAAACCCGACGTCGTGCACGTCCATACGCCGCTCACGCTCGGCGTGACCGGGCTGCTCGTCGCCAAGTCGCTGCGGTTGCCGACCATCCAGACGTACCACACGTACATCCCTGACTTCATGCAGTACGTCGAGATCTCGCGCCTGCTCGGCATCGACGATCTGCAGGAACGCATCGCGAACTCGCTGTTCTTCGAGCGGTTGCTGCGCACGGGGGCATGGCAGCGCCTCGTCCGGTCGAGGGAGGCCATCGAGGAGCGGGCCGACGAGGTGCTCGACGCGTTCCTCGGTATCGGCGCCGACGAGGAGGCCGAAAGGCCCGAGCTCTCTGCGCGGATCGCCTGGCGGTACACGCGGTTGCTCTACAACCGTTCGGACCGCGTCATCACGCCATCGCTGACGCTCAAGCGTGAGCTCATCCGGCACGGCGTGACGGTCCCCGTCGACTACGTGAGCAACGGTATCGATCTTACGCTCACCCGGCCGAAGGACTCGTACGCGCCGACGGGGCGCATCATCCATGCGGGGCGTCTCGGCTTCGAGAAGAACGTGGATGTCGTCATCAAGGCGTTCGCTCGTGCGCTCGACCACGGTGTGGATCTCGCGCTCGACATCGTCGGCGACGGTCCCGCACGGGAGGGGCTCGAACGACTCGTCCAGCGACTCGGGTTGACAGCGTCCGTGCGCTTCCTCGGCTTCCTCGACCGCTCGACGCTCGCTTCCCGCTATCGCGACTACGACCTCTTCGTCACGGCGAGCACCATCGAGACGCAGGGCATCGTCTTGCTCGAAGCCATGGCGTCAGGGCTGCCCGTCGTTGGCGTGCGGGCGCTCGCCATCCCCGAGATCGTCCGTACGGGTCGCTGCGGCATCGTCGTCCCGCCGTTCGACGAGCAGTCCTTCGCGCGCGCCATCGAGAGGCTCGCGGGCGATGACGCGCTCCGGGAGCGCTTCGGTCGTGCGGCGCTCGCCGAGGTCGCGGCGCACGACGTGCACGCTGTCGTGTCCGAGCTCGAGAGCCTGTACCGCCTGACCGCGCTCGGTGTGGGTGCGTGATGCGGTCGCAGCGGGACGCTCAAGCCGAGATGCTGATGGCGGTGACGGGACAGATCTCCACGCAGTCGTTGACGTCGCCGTAGAGCTCGTGCGGTACGGGGTCCGTGAGGACGTAGGCGATGTCGTCCTCGCCGAGGCGGAAGACCTCCGGACAGGCATCCTCGCACAGCCCACAGCCGATGCACAGGGCGCGATCGACGACAGCCTTCATCGGGCCACCTCCCTTGCGTGCTCGCGTATGACGTCTCAGGGGAGTATGCCCGAGCGTACGCGTGCGAAACCGGCCACGGTCGTGCGCGGTCATCGGTCGCGCAGGACGAGCTCGAGGATCGCGACGTCGAGCCAGCGGTCGAACTTCCTGCCCACCTCATGCATCGTGCCCACGTACGTGAAGCCGAGCCGCTCGGCGAGAGCGAGGCTGGCGGTATTCTCCGTGCAGATGCGTGCGATGATGACGTGGACCCCCAGGGAGGGGGCGCGCTCGATGAGTGTCCGTGCGAGCGTGCTTCCGATACCGCGCCGCACGTGTGTCGGGTCGACGTAGACGGAGAGCTCGACCGTACCTTCATACGCACACCGATCGGCGTACGGCGAGAAGGCGCCCCATCCCACGACGGCCCCGGCTTCCTCCGCGACGATCACCGGATGGCGAGATTCCCGCTCGACGAGCCACCTGCGCCGGTCGTCGGCGGTCTTGGGTTCGGTGTCGAACGTCGCGGTCGTGTGCGCGACCGCATGGTTGTAGATCGCAGCGATCGCCGCGGCGTCATGTTCGCTCGCCGGTCTCACGTGCATCGCGGCCATCCCCTGTCCTGCCGTCGTGCGCCGTTGGGCGCGTCGGTCCCGTTGTACGGAGCCGGGTCCTAGCGTACACTAGCGTTTCCGCACGAGGACGACGGACACGACGCGTGTCTCATCGATACGCCTTACCCACGGCGGGAAGCAGCATCACGGCACCCGACCCTCGAGGAGGATGCACGGTGGAGCACAAGATGCCCAAGAATCTGCAGGTCGAGAGCACCCTCGGCGCGCGCGAGGTCAGGATCGACGACACCACCCTTCGCGATGGCGAGCAGACCGCCGGCGTCGTGTTCGCGCACCAGGAGAAGATCCGCATCGCCAAGCTGCTCGATGAGATCGGGGTGCACCAGATCGAAGCCGGCATCCCCGCGATGGGGGGCGACGAGCGTGACGTGATCGAGGAGATCGCACACCTCGGTCTCAAGGCATCCGTGCTCGCCTGGAACCGCGCGAACACGGTCGACATCAAGACGTCGCTCGAGTGTGGCGTGGACGCGATCGCCATCTCTCTGGCGACCTCGGATATCCACATCGAGACGAAGCTCAAGAAGGACCGGCCGTGGGTCCTCAAGACCATCCGTGAGGCAGTCGCGTTCGCGAAGTCCGAGAGCCCGGACATCTACGTCTCCGTGAACGCCGAGGACGCCTCTCGCACGGAGGTCGGCTTCCTCATCGAGTTCGCCCAGGCGGCGAAGGCCGAGGGCGCTGATCGCATCCGCTTCTGCGACACCATCGGACTCATGGAACCGTTCCGCACCTTCGAGATCGTCAGGCACCTGCGCGAGGAGAGCGGTCTGGATGTCGAGATGCACACACACAACGACTTCGGCATGGCCGTGGCGAACGCCATCGCAGGCATCCACGCGGGTGCGACGTGGGTGAACGTCACCGTCGGAGGCCTCGGTGAGCGTGCAGGTAACGCAGCGCTCGAGGAGGTCGTCATGGCCCTCAAGTACATCGAGGGCATGTCGATCGACATCGACACGACGCGCTTCCGTGAGATCGCCGAGTACGTCATGGCGGCCGCTGGCCGACAGATCCCTGCGTGGAAGTCGGTCATAGGGACGAACATGTTCGCGCACGAGTCGGGCATCCACGCTGACGGCGTCATCAAGAACCCCAAGACGTACGAGGTCTTCCCGCCCGACGAGGTGGGCCTCGAGCGGCAGATCGTCATAGGCAAGCACTCGGGCTCTCGTGCACTCGAGCTCAAGTTCAACGAGTACGGTATCGAGATCACGAAGGAGGAGGCCGCCGAGCTGTTGCCGCGCGTGCGCGCGATGGCCATCGAGCTCAAGCGGTCGCTGTTCGACAAGGAGCTCATCTACATCTACAACGACTGGAAGGCCGAGCGGGAGAAGTCTGCGTCCGCGTAGGTCTCTGCTTCGTGGCCGCAAGAGGCGAGAGGAGAGGTGGTCACCATTCCCGGCAAGACGATCGCAGAGAAGATCCTTGCTGCCCACGCAGGCACCGATGCACGCGCAGGTGACATCGTCGTCGCTGATGTCGACTTCGTGATGGGTCAGGACGGCACGACGCCACTGGCCATCCGTGCGCTCGAGAGCATGGGCGCGGATCGCGTGTTCGACCCGGCGAAGGTCGCCGTGGTCATGGACCACTCGGCGCCGAGCCCGCTCGAGGGCGTGAGCGCGTTGCACACCATGATGCGCCAGTTCGGCAAGCGCACCGGCTGCATCGTCTACGACGTCGGTGAGGGCGTCTGCCATCAGCTCATCCCCGAGAAGGGCCACGTCGTGCCGGGAGACCTCATGGTCGGGTGCGACAGCCATACGTGCACGTACGGCGCCCTCAACGTCTTCTCAACGGGGGTCGGTTCGACCGATGGTGCGGCTGCGATGGCGTCAGGGAAGCTCTGGTTCAAGGTGCCGGAGACGGTCAAGGTGACCTACACGGGCCGGCTCCCCGCAGGCGTCTTCTCGAAGGACCTCATCCTGTACCTCGCGGGCCTCATCGGCGTCGATGGTGCGACCTACCAGGCCATCGAGTTCCATGGTCCGGTCATCGAGGCGCTCTCCGTCGAGGCTCGCATGACCATGTCGAACATGGCGATCGAGGTCGGCGCGAAGGCGGGTCTCATGCGGGCGGACGCCAAGACGCTCGCCTGGTACGAGGGTCGCACGGAGCGGACGCCCCGGCCGGTCGACCCGGATCCCGACGCCGTCTACGCGCGCGAGATCACCATCGACGTGACCGATCTCGAGCCGCAGGTCGCCAAGCCGCACGCCGTCGACAACGTGTCGCCGTTGAGCGAGGTCGCGGGCACACCGATCCACCAGGGTGTGCTCGGGACGTGCACGAACGGACGGCTCGAGGACCTCGCTGTCGCGGCGTCCATCCTCAGGGGTCGCCGCGTCCACCCGGACGTGCGCTTCATCGTCGCGCCTGCATCCCGGCGCGTCCTGCTCGATGCCATCGAGGCCGGCTACATCCAGACGCTCGTCGAGGCGGGTGCCGCGCTCGTCACGCCGGGGTGCGGCCCGTGCGTCGGCACGCACAACGGGGTGCCGAGCGACGGCGAGAACGTCATCTCGACGGCCAACCGCAACTTCAAGGGCCGCATGGGTAACAGCAACGCCTTCATCTACCTGGCCAGCCCTGCGACCGTCGCCGCCTCGGTCATCGAGGGCGTCATCACCGATCCGCGCCCGTACATCGAGGGAGGGGAGGCGCGATGACGATCCGGGCACGTGCGTTCAAGTACGGTGACGACATCAACACCGACTACATCATCTCGGGCAAGTACAAGTTCAAATCTGCGGACATGGAGGCCATGGCGGTGCACGCCATGGAGGAGCTCGACCCCCACTACTACGAGAAGGTCAAGCCGGCAGGCGGCTTCCTCGTGGCTGGCAAGAACTTCGGCATGGGCTCCTCGCGCGAGCAGGCGCCGCTCGTGCTCATCCACGCGAACACGAAGGCGGTCATCGCGAAGAGCTTCGCGCGCATCTTCTACCGCAACGCCATCAATACGGGTCTGCCGGTGGTGGAGTGCGATACCGACCTCATCGATGACGGTGATGAGCTCGAGCTCGACCTCGAGGCGGGCGTGCTCAAGGACCTCACGAAGGGTATCGAGATCCCGTTCGCGCCTCTGCCGCCGGTCATGGCACGACTGCTTGCCGATGGCGGTCTCGTCGAGCACTTCAAGAAGCACGGCGGCTTCGCGCTGTGACGCGCGAGGGTGCTGCACGCTCCGCGCACGGGCGTATACGAGACACGAGGGCGAGGAGGCATCGCACGGATGGCCAAGCACACCATCACGCTCATCCCCGGTGACGGCATCGGTCCCGAGATCACCTCGGCGATGCGGCGGGTCGTCGAGGCGACCGGCGTCGACATCGCCTGGGAGGTCGCTGATGCTGGCGAGCACGTCATGGAGGAGTACGGAACACCACTCCCGGATCACGTCATCGAGTCGATCCGGCGCAACAGGGTCGCGATCAAGGGTCCGGTCACCACGCCGGTGGGAACGGGCTTCCGGAGCGTGAACGTGGCGCTGCGCAAGGCGCTCGACCTGTACGTGAACCTGCGGCCAGCCTTCTCGATCCCGGGCACCGGTGCCCGCTACGAAGGCGTCGACATCGTGATCGTGCGCGAGAACACCGAGGACCTGTACGCGGGCGTCGAGTTCGAGCAGGGCAGCCCTGAAGCTGCCGAGCTCATCTCCTGGGTGACAGAGAAGGGCGCAGGGGCCATCCGGCCGGACTCGGGTATCTCGCTCAAGCCGATCTCGGTCACCGGTAGCGAGCGCATCGTCCGGTGGGCCTTCGAGTACGCGCTCGCGAATGGGCGCAGCAAGGTGACCGCCGTACATAAGGCCAACATCCTCAAGTACTCCGACGGGCTCTTCCTCGAGGTGGCGCGCCGCGTGGCCGCCGAGTATGAGGGTCGGGTGGCGTTCGAGGACCGGATCGTGGACGCGACGTGCATGGGCCTCGTGTTGCGGCCGGAGGACTTCGACGTCATGGTGCTCCCGAACCTGTACGGGGACATCGTGAGCGACCTGGCTGCCGGACTCGTCGGCGGCCTCGGTATCGCACCGGGTGCGAACATCGGTGCCGAGCACGCCGTCTTCGAGCCGGTGCACGGCAGCGCACCCAAGTACGCGGGCAAGGACGTGGCGAACCCGACGGCCGAGATCCTCTCCGCTGTCCTCATGCTGCGGCACATCGGTGAGGGTGAGGCGGCCGATCGCATCCTCGCGGCCGTGCGCGCGGTCCTCGCTGAGGGGTCGCAGGTGACGTACGACATCAAGCGGACGAACACCGGCTCCACGGAGGGAGCCGTCGGCACGCAGGCGTACGCCGACGCGATCATCGCGAAGCTGTAGGCGCGAGTCGCACCCAGGAGGTCAGGCATGGCCGAGGTGTCCGAGTCCTCGACCGAACGCGGAGGCGCGCAGCGACGTCGCGCGTGGCTCGCGGCACTCGTGTTCGTAGGCGTGGCGGCGGTCCTGGCGGGCGTTGTGGCTTGGGTGCTCCTGACGCGCGACGCTCAGGTGGATCGCGCGGCGCTCACGGTCTTCGGCCTGCGACCGCCTTTGGTGCCCGTCACGACCGCGACGGTTGAGCCGACCTCGAGCGCCCCTACGACCGGCGCGCCGAGCGCCGAGGCGTCGCCGAGCGTGGTCGCAACGCCGGCCGTGCCGCACCCGCGCGGGCGCACCCTCGTCGCGTACCGGAGAGGAGGGTGGCTGTGCGTGGCTGCACCCGACGGCACCGATGAGCGGCGCCTCGTCCGTCTCGACAGCGGCGTGTTCGCGCTGTCACCGGACGCTTCGACCATGGCCCTCGTCGACCAGCGGCGTCAGCTGCTCGAACTCGTCGACGTGCCGAGCGGGGGTGTGCGCACGGTCGGTCCTGTACTCTCAGACCGACCCGCGTGGTCGCCGGATGGCGGCTGGCTCGCGTATGCCGCACCCGAGCGCACAGAGGCGGTCATCCGCACGGTCGCGCGTGACGGCTCGGGAGCGCGCACGGTCATGCGCGGCCGCATGCCGGCGGTATCGTTCCGCGGAGAGGTGCTCGGCCTCGTGGAGGGCGAGTCTGCCGTCTTCGTCGCACACCGCGGGCGTGTGCGCCGTTTGCCCACCGCCGGAACCCCCGAGGTCGTCGTGAGTGACGGTGCGCGCGTGTACTACGCGGTGCACGAGGCGGCTTCTGGTCTCGCGCAGGTGCGGGTGATGCGCGCGGACGGCTCGCGTGACACCGTGCTGAGCGAGGCGACGGCGAACCCGCGGCCGGTCTCCTACCAGGACCTCTGCCTCTCGTACGACGGCGCGTACATCGCCTACGCCGAGGCAGGCGATGATGGGTACGCGCGCTCGTACATCCTGCGTCTCACCGATCGCCGAATCACGCCGATCGCGCGCTGGCGCGACACGTACCCCCTGTGTTTCCTGCGTGATGGGCGTCTCGCCTTCATCGAGGGCAACGCGCTGCAGGGCGAGCCGACGCGGCTCGTCGTCGTGGCACCCGATGGGAGCGGCCGGACGGTCATCGTCGACGGCGCGACCCGGTAGGCCGGCTCACGGCTCGCGCAGGAGCTCCTCGGGTGGTTCGCGGTCGAGGAGCGCGTACGCGAGCGCGGTCCACGCGCGCGGAACGACGTCGTGCCACGCGTACCCGCCGCCACCGTGCGCCACGATGCGGTCGCCCGTGAGCTCTCGGGCCAGGTCGATCGTGCGCACCACGAGGGCGTCGTAGCCACGCAGCGTGAGTCCGAGTGTCGTGAGCGGGTCGGCGCGGTGCGCGTCAGCGCCGTTCTGTGTGACGATGAGGTCGGGGCGAAACGCGTGCACGGCAGGCGCGACGAGCGCATCGAACGCCTCACGGTATGCCGCGTCGTCAGCGTACGGCTCCATCGGGACGTTGAGAGCGGTGCCGAGGGCGTGATGCCCTCCTCGCTCGTGCTCGAATCCCGTACCAGGGAACAGGTAGCGGCCGGACTCGTGCATCGAGACGGTGAGCACGCGAGGCTCGTCCCAGAACGCCTCCTGCACCCCATCGCCGTGGTGGGCGTCGATGTCGATGTAGGCGATGCGGAGCTCAGGGAAGCGTTCGAGCGCCCACGCGATGCCGACGGCAGGGTCGTTGTACACACAGAAGCCCGCGGCGCGATCGCTGTGCGCGTGGTGGAGGCCGCCTGCGACCGAGAAGGCGCGCTGCGCACCACCCTCGAGGACCGACCGCATCGCCGTGATCGACGCGCCAGCGATGAGTGCCGCCGCCTCGTGCATACCGCGGAACGGCGGGGTATCACCGGGCCCGATGCCGCGCTCAGGCACGAAGCGCTCAGGGTCGGCCGACGCCCGCTTCACGGTCTCGATGTACGCGGTGTCATGCACGCGCAGCAGGTCCAGGTCGCTCGCGGGCTTGGGAGGGACCACTTCCAGTCCTCCGGGGCCGATGAGGCCGTGCTCGCGCATGAGCGCGATGGTACGCGAGACGCGCTCGGGCCGAAGCGGATGCGAAGGGCCGAGGTCGTAGGCGTCGAGCGCTGCATCGTGGACGAGCACGACCATCATGGGGCCTCGTTCCCGTGGGATGGCCTTCCGGCGTCAACGCCACATGGTAGCACCATCATCCCCGCTGAAGGCCCGTTCGCGCTGCCCCGACCCGAGGGGCCCGTCGATGAAGCCGTGATTCGCTCGCCGCGGGACCGGCGATGGTGTCAGGACGGCCTCGCAGCCTTCATCCCACCGGGCCGAGCGATCCCGGGAGCGGGGTCGCGCACGACTCCGGTATCAGTGGGCCGAGGGGATCGGTGCTCGTCGCGACCTGCGCCGCCCTCATCCGTCACGTTGTCCCGTGGTCTCTCGCGGGCCACGGGACGCCGGACCTTCACTGCGCGTCGGTTGCGATGGCGTGCTGCGAGTACTCCGCGCTCCTCGACGACCGACCCCCGAACGGGTGTCGTCCACCGGCCGCGCTGCTGTGCACGTCTTGATGCGGGTTGTGGTAACCTCGCTCCAGGAGGAGTCAGTGCCGATCCGCGAGCCCGTCCCGAGTCCGTATGGCCTCCTCTCGTGTCCGTGACTGGGGACCGTCATGGATCGCGCTGCGGTCACGACGCATCATCCACGCTGGTGACAGGAGAGCAGATGGGTATCGTCGAAGTCCGCGGCCTTCGCAAGCAGTTCGGGGACCTCACAGCGGTCGATGACGTGTGGTTCGAGATCGCCGAGGGGGAGGTCTTCGGTCTCCTCGGGCCCAACGGTGCTGGCAAGACGACCACCATCTCGATGATCTCGTGCCTGATCGATCCCAGCGACGGCGACGCGATCATCGATGGTCATTCGATCAGGTCAGAGGCCAGGGCGGTCAAGGTATCGCTCGGTGTCGTGCCGCAGGAGATCGCGCTGTATCCCACGCTCACCGCCGTCGAGAATCTGGCCTTCTGGGGCAGGATGTACGGACTCTCAGGGAGCGCACTCAAGGCGGCCATAGACGATGCGCTTGAACTCGCCGGGCTAGCGGAGCGCTCCAAGGAACGCGTGGAGCAGTACTCGGGCGGCATGAAGCGGCGCGTCAACATCGCTGCGGGCGTGCTGCACAAGCCACGCGTTCTGCTCATGGACGAACCGACCGTGGGTATCGACCCGCAGAGCCGCAACCACATCCTGGAGACGGTCAAGGACCTCAATGCCGCGGGGATGACGGTCCTGTACACCAGTCACTACATGGAGGAGGTCGAGTGCCTCTGCGATCGCATCGCGATCATGGACCACGGCTCGATCATCGCCATGGGCACGCTCAACGAGCTGCGTGATGTGGTAGGCGGTATGGATATCGTTGACGTCAAGGTCACCGAGGTGAGGGATACCGTGATCGCCCAGGTACAGGCGATCGACGGGGTGAAGCAGGTCGTGCGCACCGATGATGCCCTGCAGGTCCTCACACCGAGCAGTGGTTCCATACTCGGCAGGCTCGTAGCAACGCTGGAGTCGGAGGGCGCGCACGTGACCTCGGTGTCGGTGACCGAACCCGATCTCGAGAGCGTCTTCTTGCACCTCACTGGCAAGAGTCTGCGGGACTGACGATGGGCCGCCTGCTCACCATCGCACGCAAGGATGCGCTCGTCATCGTGCGCGACAAGGTCGCACTGCTCGTGATGCTCGCCATGCCTCTCGGGCTCATCTTCATCCTAGGTTCCGCGCTCGGCGGTATCGGAGAGGCGGGCGCGCTCGACGTCAAGGTGGCCATCGTGAACCTCGATGCCGGGGACACGGGAGCACGGTTCGTGGACGGTCTCACCCGGTCGGAGGAGATCGCAGCCATCTTCGACATCGTCGTGCGTGACGACGCCGAGCAAGTGCGCGCTGATGTCGAGAAGGGTGACCTCACTGCCGCCCTGCTCATCCCGGAGGACCTCACGGAGAGGATCGCGTCCGGCGAGCCCGTGGGACTCGAAGTGCTGCAGGACCCTGGCTCCAAGGTGGCCAGTGGCATCTGGGCCGGAGTGGTCCGTGCGGGTGTGGCGAACGCATCGGCACAGATCATCGGGGCACACGCGCTCGAGGAGTGGCATACGGAACTCTCGCCCAGTTGGCGTGCTCGTTCCCCAGTCCAGGCGCCGCCTGCGGGTATCACGTCGTCGGGAGCCGTATCAGGACTGGACTTCGATGCCGTGACGGTCACGGAGATCGAGGCACAGGTGAAGAAGCGGATCTCGATGATCTCGTACTACGCAGCGGGCATGACCGGCATGTTCCTGCTGTTCGGGTCGATGTTCGGGGCGTTCTCCTTCGTCAAGGAGCGGCGCGAGCAGACACTCGCGCGCATGATGGTCACCCCGGCGAACAAGTTCGACATCGTCGGCGGAAAGGCCATCGGCGTCCTCTTGATCGGCATCGGACAATTCGTGGCGCTCGTGGTGGGCACGAAGCTCATGTTCGGGGTCGACTGGGGGACCAACGTCCCTGGCGTGTTGGTGGTCGGTCTCGCCGAGACGATCGCCGCGGCCGGCCTAGCGATGACGCTCGCCGCCCTCGGCAAGACCGAGCGCGCGATAGGTGGCATCGCCCCTGCGGCCATCATGCTCTTCGCGGCAACGGGGGGTTCGATGATACCCACGGAGCAGCTGCCGTCGTTCCTCCTGCCCGTGCAGATGGTCTCCCCCGTGTACTGGACGGTGAACGGCTTCCTCGATCTCATGCGCGGCGCGAGCACCGCCGAGGTGCTTCCCGGTGCGGGCGCCGTGCTCGCGATCGGAGCGGTGCTGTTCGCCTTCGGCGTGTGGCGGCTGAGGTACGAATGATACGCAAGATACTGGCACTCGCATGGCTCAACGCCCTGCAGCTGCTCCGCAACCCCGGCGAGGTCGTCGGCGTCATAGTGCTGCCGCTCGCGCTCACGATGCTGTTCGGTGCCGCGTTCGCGGGGGGAAACGAGCAGCCCATGCGCGTGTTGCTCGTGGACGAGGACGGCACCACGTACTCGAAGCAGGTCGGCGAGCTCGTTGACGCCGAGGAGTCGCTCGAGACGAGCGTGGTCACGCGCGCGGAGGCAGAGAGCCTGATCGCCGGGGGCGATGCCGCGGTCGCGGTAGTGGTACCCGAGGGCTTCCAAGACGGGATCAGGGGCGGCGGAGCCGAGATCCAGGTCCTGCGTGACCCCGCGTCGGAGGGTTCGTTCGCGGTGTTGTCGGTGGTCCAGGGCGTTGCCATGCGCATGTCCGGCAACGCCGAGACGGCACGGATCATCGCGCGGGCTCGGCCCGCCGATGGCCCAACGGCATTCGACGCCGCGTATGCGATGACGGATGCCAGGTGGGAGCCCACACCGCCGGTGTACGTCCAGGGTCAGACGGTGATCGCCTCCGAGGTCCGGGGTGACTCGGTGATGGCGGAGGGCTCCACACTCAGCTCCATCGGCTTCACGGTGTGGTTCATCTTGTTCATGACCTTTGGCAGCGCAGGCGGCATCCTCGAGGAGCGGGAGCAAGGGACACTCCGCCGGCTGCTCGTGGCGCCGGTCTCACGCGGGACGATCATGGGCGGCAAGATCGTGGGCATCGTGCTGGCGGCGTCGGCGCAGGCGCTCATCCTGGTCGGTGTGGGTGCGTTGGCGTTCGGCGTGCCGTGGGGTCGCGATCCGCTGGGGGTCCTGCTCGTACTGGGGGCGTATGTGCTCGCAGGGACCGGCCTGGCGGTGATGGTCTCGGCGCTCGTACGCTCGCGCGACCAGCTCAGCGGGGCCAGCCCGCTCATCTCCACCGGGCTCGCGATGCTCGGCGGCTGCCTGTGGCCGATCGAGGTGGTCAGTCCGCTCATGCAGACGGTGGCGAAGTTCACGCCGACCGGCTGGGCGGTAATGGGTCTGACCGATGTCGTAGCACGCAACCAGGGGATATCGGCCGCGTTCATCCCCTCGCTCGTCCTCCTGGGAATCGCGGCGGTCACGCTCGGTATCGGCGTGCGGTTCCTCAGGTTCGAGTGATTCGCGCATGCGGTCCGCGCGGCGCCTCATCAGTACGATCGGGTCGCTTCGCGGGTCATGTTCCTCGCGGCTCCCCGTTCGCAAGACCTCCATGCCAGTCACGGTTGCCCGGCACGAAGCCGCTCGGCTATACTGCTGGCTCAATCCCATATGGGAATGGCGACGACGGGGAGTAGTAGAGGCCAATCCTCGCCACAGAGAGCCGGGGACGGTGTGAACCCGGCGCAGGACGCTTCGAATCTGGCCCCCGAGCCGCCCGGAGGAACGTGCTGACGCGACAGTGCCGCGAACGACCTTCGCTCAGCGTCAGGACCAGTAGGCCGGGTCGGTGGCATCCGTTACCTGCCGCATGAGAGGGCGTGCGTCGGCACAGGACGCACGTCAAGCAGGGTGGTACCGCGGGAGCGAGGCTCTCGTCCCTGGTCGGGGCGAAGCGCGCTGCGCGGTCCTTTCGTCACCGGCCGTTCATCTCCATCCTCTCGCGCATGCGGCACGCGGCACCGCCGACCCCTGGTGAGGGACGGGTGGAGCATGGAGTTGCGCAGTGACCGCATGAAGCGCGGATCGATCCGCGCGCCGCATCGCAGCCTGCTCAAGGCTGATGGGCTCACCGATGAGGAGATCTCGCGACCACTCGTCGCCATCATCAACTCCGCCAACGAGATCATCCCGGGGCATTTGCACCTCGACGCGATCGCCGATGCGGTGAAGGCCGGCGTACGCATGGCGGGGGGCACGCCGATCGAGCTGTCGACCATCGGCATCTGCGATGGCATCGCGATGGGGCATGCGGGCATGCGCTACTCGCTCGCGTCCCGTGAGGTCATCGCCGACTCGGTCGAGCTGGCCGTCCAAGCGCACGCGTTCGACGCCGTGGTGATGATCCCGAACTGCGACAAGATCATCCCGGGCATGCTCATGGCCGCGGCCCGTCTCGACCTGCCGACGGTCGTCGTGTCCGGTGGCCCCATGCTCGCCGGGCGTTGGCGCGGTCGACCGGTCGACGTGGATACCGTGTTCACGGCCGTGGGCAAGGTCGCGACCGGCGAGATGTCAGAGGACGACCTCGCCGAGCTCGAGGATGCCGCGTGTCCGACGTGCGGTAGCTGCGCCGGGCTGTTCACGGCGAACTCGATGAACTGCCTCACCGAGGCGATCGGCCTCGGGCTCCCGGGCAACGGCACCGTGCCCGCCGTGTTCTCGGAGCGCATCCGGCTCGCGAAGCGTGCGGGCATGCAGGTCATGGCACTCCTCGAGCGCGGCATCACGGCCCGCGCCATCCTCACGCGCGAGGCGGTGCGCAACGCGATGACGGTGGACATGGCGTTCGGCGGTTCGAGCAACACGGTGCTGCACCTCACGGCGATCGCGCATGAGGCCGGCGCTGACATCACGCTCGATGATTGGGCGGAGGTCTCCGCTCGCACGCCGAACCTCGTCCGCATCTCGCCAGCGAGCGAGTACCACCTCGAGGACCTCTACTTCGCTGGCGGCGTCCAGGCCATCCTCGCCGAGCTCGACACGGCGGGCCTCGTGGAGCGCTCGGCGCTCACGGTGACCGGCACGACCGTCGGCGAGAACATCGCCGGCCTGTCCGGAGCGGACGGCACCGTCATCCGTCGCATCGACGACCCGTACTTCCCCGAGGGCGGACTGCGTGTGCTCAAGGGGAACCTCGCGCCGTGCGGCGCGATCGTCAAGCAGTCCGCCGTCGCACCGGAGATGCGCAAGCATGCGGGCCCCGCCCGCGTGTTCGAATCCGAGGAGGCGGCGGTGGAGGCCATCCTCAGTGGACGGATCCGGCCGGGTGACGTCGTCGTCATCCGCTACGAGGGACCCAAGGGTGGCCCAGGCATGCGCGAGATGCTCTCACCGACCTCGGCGATCGCCGGCATGGGCCTGTCGACCTCGGTCACCCTGATCACCGACGGGCGGTTCAGCGGTGCGACGAAGGGTCCCTGCGTGGGGCACGTCTCGCCGGAGGCGGCAGAAGGTGGCCCGATCGCGCTCGTCAAGGAGGGTGACGAGATCCGGCTCGACATCGACGAGGGCACGCTCACGCTCGCGGTGAGCGACGAGGAGCTCGAGGCGCGACGCCGCGCATGGGAGCCGCTGCCGCCCAAGGTGACGCACGGGTATCTAGCGCGGTATGCGCGATTCGTGACGAGCGCCGACCGGGGGGCGGTGCTCGAATGACATCCCAACACCCGAAGGACAGGAGGTGATCGGATGAGGATCAGCGGTGCACAGGCGCTCGTGCGCTCACTCGCCGAGGAGGGCATCGAGGTCGTGTTCGGCTATCCGGGCGGCGTCGTGCTACCCGTGTTCGACGCACTGTACGACTACGAGGGTCTCCGCACGATCCTCGTGCGGCACGAGCAGGGAGCGGCTCACGCGGCCGATGGGTACGCGCGCGTGACCGGCAAGCCGGCCGCGGTCATCGTCACGAGCGGCCCCGGCGCCACGAACACCGTGACCGGCATCGCGAACGCCTACATGGACTCGATCCCGATGATCGTCGTCACCGGCCAGGTCGCCACGCACGTGATCGGCACGGACGCCTTCCAGGAGTCCGACATAACGGGTATCACCATGCCGATCACGAAGCACAACTACCTCGTGACCGACCCGGAGGACATCCCGCGAATCGTGAAGGAGGCATACCACATCGCGACGACGGGACGTCCAGGACCGGTGCTCATCGACCTGCCCGTCGACATGAGCAAGGCGGAGATCGCCTACAAGCATCCTGAGAGCGTGAACCTCCCCGGCTACAAGCCGACGTACCGAGGGCATGCCAAGCAGATCAAGCAAGCCGCCGCCTACATCGCGAAGGCGCGCAAGCCGCTCCTGTACGCAGGCGGTGGCGTGCTCGCCTCAGGCGCGTGGAAGGAGCTCAAGGAGCTCGCCGAGCTCATGCAGCTGCCGGTCATCACGACGCTCATGGGCAAGGGCGCCTTCCCGGAGGACCATCACCTGTTCCTCGGGATGCCAGGCATGCACGGCGGCAAGTTCACCAACTACGCGATCACCGAGACCGACCTGCTCGTCGGCGTGGGCGTTCGCTTCGACGACCGCGTGACGGGCAAGCTCTCGGCATTCGCCACGAAGGCCAAGGTCGTGCACATCGACATCGATCCGGCCGAGATCGGCAAGAACCGCGCCGTGGACGTGCCGATCGTCGGCGATGCGCGTCACGTGCTGGCGGCCATCACGGCGGAGTTGCGCAAGATGGGGGCCGAACCGCGGACGGGCGCGTGGCTGCGCGTCATCGATGAGTGGCGCGCGCGGTTCCCGTTCCACTACCACCCGCACGACGACGCGGTGATGCCCGAGCTCGTCGTCGAGCGCATCCGCGAGCTCACGAAGGACCGCCCCACCGTGTACTGCACCGAGGTCGGGCAGAACCAGATGTGGGCCTGTCAGTACCTTCGCATCCGCGAGCCCCGCACGTGGGTCTCCTCCGGTGGTCTCGGGACGATGGGGTTCGGGCTCCCGGCTGCGATGGGCGCGCAGGTGGCGCGGCCGGACCACCTCGTCATCGACATCGCCGGCGACGGCAGCATCCAGATGAACAGTCAGGAGTTCGCCACCATCGCCATCAACGAGCTGCCGGTCAAGGTGGTGATCCTCAACAACGGCTACCTCGGCATGGTGCGTCAGTGGCAGGAGCTCTTCTATGACCGGCGCTACGCGTCGAGCGTGCTGCCGCAGGACTGTCCGGACTTCGTGAAGCTCGCCGAGGCGTACGGCATCCTCGGGTTGCGCGTGACGCAGCCGTACGAGCTCGATGCGGCGCTCACCCGTGCGTTCGAGCACGACGGCCCTGCCCTTGTGGACGTGCGCGTCGTGCGCGAGGAGAACGTGTTCCCCATGGTCGCTCCGGGCGGCTCGATCGACGAGATGCTCGGCGGCATCCCCGGGGCTCCGGTCTCCGACATGCTCGACGAGGAGCTGCTCGAGGAGGTGTGGGAGTAGATGAAGCACACGATCTCGGTCCTCGTCGAGAACAAGCCCGGCGTGCTCACGCGTGTCGCGGGTCTGTTCGCTCGACGGGGCTTCAACATCGAGTCACTCGCCGTGGGCGTGACGGAGGACCCGACGCTCTCGCGCATGACGATCGTCGTGAACGCCGAGGATACGCCACTGGAGCAGGTGACAAAGCAGCTCCACAAGCTCATCAACGTCATCAAGATCCAGGACCTCGATCCGCGTGAGATGGTCGACCGCGAGCTCGTGCTGTTCAAGGTGAATGCGCCGCCCGACCGCAGGCACGAGATCATCGAGATCGCGAACGTCTTCCGCGCGAAGATCGTGGATGTGGGCAAGAACTCGCTCACCATCGAGGCGACGGGGACGGAGGACAAGCTCGCGGCGATGGAGGACCTGCTGCGGGCGTACGGCATCAAGGAGCTTGCGCGCACCGGGCGCATCGCGCTGTCGCGGGGCTCGCGGGACGTCTAGGAGACCGAGCGCGGCGCATCTTGCGGCGCGCACGACCGAAGGAGGTTGGTGGCCACGATGGCAACCGTCTACTACGAGCAGGACTGCGACCTTTCCATCATCCGGGGCAAGAAGGTCGCGATCATCGGCTATGGCAGCCAGGGTCACGCGCACGCGCTCAACCTGCACGACGCCGGGGTGGATGTGCGTGTCGGTCTGCGCGCGGAATCGAAGAGCTGGGACGCGGTCAAGGAGGCCGGCCTCAAGCCGATGACCGTCCGGGATGCTGCCGCCGACGCGGACGTCGTCATGATGCTCACGCCGGACGAGACGCAGGCACACCTGTACTACGCCGAGATCCATGAGTCGATGACGGCGGGCAAGGTGCTCGCGTTCGCGCACGGCTTCAACATCCACTACGGCCAGATCGAACCGCCTGCCGACGTCGACGTCATCATGATCGCTCCGAAGGGGCCAGGCCACATGGTGCGCCGGGTGTTCACGGAGGGCTCGGGCGTGCCGTGCCTGATCGCCGTGCACCAGGATGCGAGCGGCAGAGCCAAGGACATCGCACTGAGTTACGCCGCTGGCATCGGCGGGGCACGGGCAGCCGTCATCGAGACGACGTTCGCCGAGGAGACCGAGACGGACCTGTTCGGTGAGCAGTGCGTGCTGTGCGGCGGGCTGACGCACCTCATCCAGGCCGGCTTCGAGACGCTCGTCGAGGCGGGCTACCAGCCCGAGATCGCGTACTTCGAGTGCCTGCATGAGGTCAAGCTCATCGTCGACCTCATCTACGAGGGCGGCATGTCGAAGATGCGCGAGTCGATCAGCAACACGGCCGAGTACGGCGACTACGTGACCGGCCCGAGGATCGTGACCGATGAGGTGCGGAAGGCCATGGCGCAGGCGCTCTGGGACATCCAGAACGGCACGTTCGCGCGCCAGTGGATCCTCGAGAATCGCGCAGGGCAGCCGCACTTCAAGGCGATGCGCCGCATCCACGCCGAGCACTACATCGAGGAGGTCGGCGCCGAGCTGCGCGGCATGTTCTCCTGGATCGGCAAGGATGCCGGCTCCCGGTGAGCCGGCGGCACGTGCACCGTTCGGACGAGCTCGTGTGACGAGGAGAGGGAAGCGATGCAGAAGAGGTATCTGATGACGCCGGGGCCGACGCCCGTCCCGGCAGAGGTGCTGCTCACGCAGGCAGCGCCGATGATCCACCACCGGACGCCGGACTTCTCCGCGGCGTTCGCGGAGGCCATCGAGGGTCTCAAGTACGTGTTCCAGACGAGCGAGTCCGACGCGCTCATCTTCGCGTCATCGGGCACCGGCGCGATGGAATCCGCGATCGCGAACTGCTTCTGCGCGGGGGATTCCGTCATCGTCTGCCGCAACGGGAAGTTCGGCGACCGCATGAAGCAGATCGCCGAGGTCTACGGGCTGCACGTCATCGACCTCGCGTACGAGTGGACCGAGGTCGTGGACCCAGCCGATGTCGCGACCGCGCTCGAACAGAACCCCGGTGTGCGCGGCGTCATCGTCACGCAGTCCGAGACATCCTCGGGTGTACTCAACGACGTGAGGAGCATCGGCGCGATCGTGCGTGAGCGTCCCGACACGGTGCTCATCGTGGACTCGATCACCGGTATCGGGGCAGTCGAGTGCAAGACCGATGAGTGGGGGCTCGACGTCGTGATGACCGGCTCGCAGAAGGGGCTCATGCTGCCTCCGGGTCTCGCTGCGGTGACCGTCTCACCGAAGGCGTGGCGCGCCTACGAGCGCTCGACGCTACCGAAGTTCTACTTCGACTGGATGAAGTACAAGAAGAACCTCGAGAAGCAGACCACCCCGTTCACGCCCGCGGTGTCGCTCGTGCTCGGGCTCAACGAGGCGCTGCGCATGATCCGTGAGGAGGGCATCGAGAACGTCATCGCGCGGCACGCTCGCCTTGCTGAGGCCACGCGTCGCGGCTGCGAGGCGCTCGGCCTCAAGCTCTTCGCACCCCCCGAGGGTCGCGGGAACGCGGTGACGCCCGTGTGGGTGCCGGAGGGCATCGACGGGAAGGCCATCGTGAGGATCATGAAGGACACGTACGGCGTCACGATCGCTGGTGGCCAGGACCAGTACGCTGGCCGGATCTTCCGCATCGGGCACCTCGGCTACTTCGGCGAGTTCGACATCATCACCACGCTCGCCGCGCTCGAGATGGCGCTCGCATCGCTCGGCTACGACTTCGAGCGAGGCGCAGGCATCCGCGCCGCCGAATCGGTCTTCATGGGGGAGGCGTGAGATGAGGGTCCTCGTCGCAGACAGGATCTCGGACGCCGGCATCGAGAAGCTCCGTGCCGCTGGTCTTAACGTCGATATCAAGACCGGCCTGTCCGAGGACGAGCTCGTCGCGATCATCGGCGCGTACGATGCGCTCATCGTCCGTTCAGCCACGAAGGCGACCAGGCGGGTCATCGAAGCCGGCGAGCAGCTCAGGATCATCGGTCGCGCCGGCGTCGGCGTGGACAACGTCGACGTCGAGGCAGCGACCGAGAGAGGCATCGTCGTGTGCAACGCGCCGACCTCGAACATCGTATCGGCTGCGGAGCACACCATCGCACTCATGCTGGCGAGTGCGCGCAACATCCCGCAGGCCAACGCGAGCATGCATGTGTGCAAGTGGGAGCGCTCCAAGTTCACGGGTGCTGAGGTCTACGAGAAGACGCTCGCCATCGTCGGCCTCGGTCGCATCGGGACGCTCGTCGCTGAGCGCGCTCGCGGGCTCGGCATGAAGCTCATCGGTTACGACCCATACATCACGCCCGAGCGCGCGGCCGCTCTCGGCGTCGAGCTCGTCCCGACGATCGACGAGCTGCTGCCACGCGCCGACTTCATCACGGTCCACCTGCCGAAGACCAAGGAGACCATCGGCATGTTCGGGCCGGAGCAGTTCGCGAAGATGAAGGACGGCGTCCGCCTCATCAACACGGCGCGCGGTGGCATCTACCAGATGGACGCGCTCGTCGCGGCTCTCGACAGCGGTAAGGTCGCCTCTGTGGCGCTCGACGTCTTCGAGGTGGAACCGTGCACCGAGTCGCCGCTCCATGGCCGCGAGAACGTCATCCTCACGCCCCACCTTGGTGCCTCGACGGACGAGGCGCAGGACCGTGCAGGCGAGCAGATCGCCGAGCTCATCATCGCGGGCCTCGCCGGGGAGATGGTGCCGACGGCCGTCAACATCGCGCCGGTACCGCCCGAGGTCATGGAGAAGGTGCGGCCGTACATCCCGCTCGCCGAGAAGATGGGCTCGGCGATCGCCCAGCTTGCGGCACCGCACGGCGTCGAGGAGGTCGACGTGCTCACCGTCGGCCAGCTGGCCGAGCTCGACACGCGCATCCTTCGCACAGCCGTCCTCAAGGGGCTCCTCGGTCAGGTCTCGGACGAGCCGGTCAACCTCGTCAACGCTGACTTCTACGCCGCACAGCGCGGTCTGAGGGTCACCGAGACGAAGCGACCCGAGACGCACGACTACACGAACCTGCTCGTGGTCCGGGCGAGCACGGCCCGGGAGCCCATCGAGGTCGCGGCGGCGCTCATCGGCAAGAACGATGAGCCACGGCTCGTGTCGCTGTTCGGGTACGACCTCGACATGGCCCCCGGTCGCTACATGGCCTTCTTCCGCTATCCCGACCGTCCTGGCATGATCGGTAAGGTCGGCACCATCCTCGGCGAGGAGGGCATCAACATCGCCTCGATGCAGGTCGGTCGTACGGGCGAGGGCGGGACCGCTCTCATGGGTCTCGTCGTCGACTCCGCGATCACCCCGGAGCTCCTCCAGCGCATCAAGGAGGCTGCGGGTATGCAGGACGCGTGGAGTCTCGAGCTCTGAGGTGCCCATGACCATGCGCAACACATCGCCGACACACCCGATCGACCTCCGTGCTGCCGGCACGCGACTTACCGAGCCGGCGGGTCGCCCCGTGAGGCCCGCCGGCACGTGAGCGCACCTGACAGCACGTGACGATCGAGGGAGTGGACACGATGCACACGACCGATGTGACCCGGGACCGGGTGTACATCTTCGATACGACCCTGCGCGACGGCGAGCAGTCGCCTGGCGCGAGCATGAACACCGAGGAGAAGGTCGAGATCGCACGACAGCTCGTGCGGCTCGGCGTGGACGTCATCGAGGCCGGATTCCCCATCTCGAGTCCCGGGGACTTCGAGAGCGTCAAGCGCGTGGGCGAGGCGGTTGGGGACGCGGTCGTCGTCTGCGCACTCTCGCGGGCCGTCCCCCAGGACATCGAGGTCGCCGCGGAGGCGCTGCGCTCCGCTGCGCGTCCGCGCATCCATACCGGTATCGGGGTGAGCGAGTCTCACCTGCGCGACAAGCTCCGCATCACGCGTGAGGAGGCGCTGGAGCGGGCCGTCGCGGCCGTCAAGCTCGCGCGGCGATTCGTCGACGACGTGGAGTTCTACGCTGAGGATGCAGGCCGTGCCGATCCGGCGTTCCTCTACGAGATGGTGGAGGCGGCCATCGGTGCGGGCGCGACCGTCGTCAACATCCCCGACACGACCGGTTACAGCTATCCGGAGGTCTTCGGCGAGCTCATCCGAGGGCTCATGGAGCACGTCGATGGCATCGAGAACGTCATCGTGAGCGTGCACTGCCACAACGACCTGGGCATGGCCACCGCGAACGCTCTCGCAGGCGTCCGCGCGGGCGCGCGGCAGGTGGAGTGCACGATCAACGGCATCGGCGAGCGCGCCGGCAACACGGCGCTCGAGGAGGTCGTCATGGCGCTCAAGCAGCGCTACGACATCTTCGGCGTTCACACCGGCATCAACACGCGCGAGATCATGCGGACGTCGCGTCTCGTCTCGGGCATCACGGGCATCCGCGTGCAACCGAACAAGGCCATCGTGGGAGCGAACGCCTTCGCACACTCGTCCGGCATCCACCAGGACGGGGTGCTCAAGGAGCGCACGACGTACGAGATCATCGACCCGGCCGAGGTGGGCGCTGGCGGCTCCGAGATCGTGCTCACAGCCAGGAGCGGGCGCCACGCGCTCCGTCATCGGCTCTCTGAGCTCGGCTACACCATGGACGATGCCGAGTTCGACCGCGTCTATGAGGCGTTCCTCGACCTCGCTGACAAGAAGAAGGAGGTCTACGATGAGGACCTCGAGGCGCTCGTCGGTGAGGCGGAGCGGACGATCAACGAGGTCTACCACCTCGAGCAGGTGCACGTGAGCTGCGGTGATCCCGGCATCCCGACCGCGACCGTCGAGCTCGTCACGAAGGACGGTGAGCACCTCATCGACTCGAGTCACGGCAACGGACCGGTCGATGCCGTCTACAAGGCCATCAACCGCATCGTCCGCGTACCGAACGACCTCACCGAGTTCAGCGTCCAGTCCGTCACACGCGGTATCGACGCGGTAGGCGAGGTCACCATCCGCATCATGAGCGAGGACGGCCGTGTCTTCACCGGCCGCGGCGCGCATCCGGACATCGTCGTCTCGAGCGCCAAGGCGTACGTGAACGCTCTGAACCGCCTGCTCGTCGCCCAGAAGCCCACCGTGACCGAGGAGCTGTGACCCATGCCACGACCCATGACGATCACTGAGAAGATCCTCGCAGCCCATGCGGGTGTGGACGATGTGCGACCCGGTGACCTCATCGAGTGCGACCTCGATCTCGTGCTCGCCAACGATGTCACCGCGCCGATCGCGATCAAGGAGTTCCGGCGCATCGGCGTGAAGCGCGTGTGGGACCCCACGCGCATCGCGCTCGTTCCGGACCACTACACGCCGAACAAGGACATCAAGAGCGCCGAGCAGGCCAAGATGGTCCGCGAGTTCGCGCGCGAGCAGGGCATCACGCACTATTACGAGATCGGGTGCATGGGCGTCGAGCACGCGCTCCTCCCCGAGCAGGGTGTGGTCGTCCCCGGGGACGTCATCATCGGCGCGGACTCGCACACGTGCACGTACGGCGCGCTCGGCGCCTTCGCGACGGGCGTCGGCTCGACGGATGCCGCGGTTGGCATGGCGACCGGTCGCGCGTGGTTCAAGGTGCCGGCGAGCATCCGCTTCGATGTCACCGGCGAGCTTCAGCCGTGGGTGAGCGCGAAGGACATCATCCTGCACATCATCGGCATGATCGGCGTGGACGGCGCGCTCTACCAGGCCATGGAGTTCACGGGCGACACGATCGAGCGGCTCGACATGGATGGCCGCATGACGATCTGCAACATGGCCATCGAGGCTGGCGGCAAGAGCGGCATCATCGCCTTCGACGAGGTGACCGAGGCGTACGTGCGCGAGCGCGCGGAGCGGCCCTGGACCGCCTACGCGAGCGATCCGGACGCCACGTACGCGCACACGTACGAGATCGACGCGACCGCGATCGAACCGACGGTGGCCTTCCCGCACCTGCCGAGCAACACGCGGCCCGTCTCACAGGCGCGGGACGTGCGCGTCGACCAGGTCGTCATCGGCTCGTGCACGAACGGGCGGTTGGCCGATCTGCGCGTCGCGGCAGAGGTCCTTCGCGGTCGTCGCGTGCATCCGGACGTGCGCCTCATCGTCATCCCGGCCACCCAGCACATCTACCGGGATGCGGTGCGAGAGGGTCTCGTGGATATCTTCCTGGACGCTGGCGCGGCGGTCTCGACGCCGACGTGCGGGCCGTGCCTCGGTGGGCACATGGGCATCCTCGCCGAAGGCGAACGCGCCCTGGCCACGACGAACCGCAACTTCGTCGGACGGATGGGGCACCCCGGAAGCGAGGTCTACCTCGCCAGTCCGGCTGTGGCGGCAGCCACGGCGATCGCAGGCCACATCGCGCTTCCGGAGGATCTCGACTGACGACGGCGAAGGGGGAGGGGCGTGGGGGACCGCTCATCTTCAGGCGCTTCGCCGCTCATCATCGCAGCGTTCGCCGGCCCGGCGCTCTCGCTCATCACCGGGTCCGCGCCGAGCGCGGTCGATGTCGCCGCGATCGGCCTGGGTGCTGCGGGAATCATCGGCGGCGCGATGCTCCTGGCGAAGCGGGGCGAGCTCTCCATCGACGTCCGTGAGCCGGTCGTCGCGGCGGGGTTGGCCTTCATCGGATGGATGCTCGTGTGCGCACTCGTTTCCGGTCGCGGTTGGTCCGCATTCGTCGGCGAGCCGACGAATCTCATCGGGTGGTTCGCGCTCGTCGCGATGGCGGCCGTCGCTCTCGCGGCATCGTGGCGCGCCGATGAGGTGGTGCCGCTCCTTCGCACCGTGGCGCTCGTGGCGGTCGCGTTCCAGGTCCTCCTGGCCGTCGTGCAGCTCGTCGCGGGACGTGACGTGCGCGGGACGCTGCCGAACTCGACGTACCTCGGCGAGTTCGTCGTGATGCTGCTCCCGTTCGCGGCGAGAGAGGCGAAGCGGTACGTGCCAGCAGGCGGAGCGGTGCTCGCTTCGGCGACAGCGGCGACACTCGCTGCCGCGGGATCGCGGCTGGCAGCCGCGGCAGCGCTCGCCTACGCGGTGTTCGCCGCGGTGCCGTCCGTGGCATCGAACCGGCGTACGCGCACCCGCGTGCAGCTCGCATCCATCGCGCTTGTCGTTCTGGCTGGTCTCGCCTTCGCACGCGCGGAGATACTCGGGAGCCTGACCTGGCAGACATTGGGAGCGCGTCCCGAGATGTGGCGTGAGGGCTGCCGGGCCGTTCTCGCGCGGCCGCTTTTCGGGTTCGGTCCCGATGGATTCGTGAGCGGCGGCGCGAGCGTCTCGACGGTCGCGGAGCTCGCTGCAGGCAGGATCCTCACGTACTGGCTCATCGGAGCGGTCGATCCCCACGCGTTCCCGGTGTGGGTCGGCGTGTCGGGTGGGGTCCCCGGGTTGCTGCTCATGGCGTGGTTCTCGGTGGCGCTCGCGCTGAGGTGGGCACGGACCCGAGCGCGCGTGAGCGCTGCGCGAGACGGTGCGTGGGCTTTCGGGATGGCGAGCGCCGTCTTCCTCGCCGCTCCGGCGGCCATGCAGGTGCTCCCGCTCGCGGCGCTCGCGCTCGGCGTCTCGCTACCGGGTCTCGTGGAGGAGCGGGGGCATCGAGGCACAGCAGCGAGCACCGTCCTCGTCGCGATCATATGCGCGGCATCGGTGCTCTACGCAGCTTCGGCCGCAACGAGGCTTCCCTTCGAGGACCCGAGCAGCGACCGTTCGCCGGCGCGGGCGGCCGCTTCCTGGCGCGCGGCTGCCGTGTGGCGGTTCGACCCCTACCTGTGGTACCTCGCATCGCAGCACCTCGGCTGGGCGGCGCACGCAGGCATCGTGCCTCCCACGGAGCGCGCGGACCTCATAGCTGCCGAGCGTGCGGCTGCGTATGACCGGCGGCACCCCTTCTACGCGCTGGAGGTCGCGCGCTGCCACGTGTTCTACGGCAGCCACGGAGCTGTCATCGAGGCCGCGTATGCGGAGACCTTCCGTCGATGGCCGGCCTTCCCACTCGCACGGGCGGAGCGGGCGCTGTACCTCGCGCGATCCGGTCGACGCGAGGAGGCCGAGCGAGAGCTCGGAATCGCTGAGCTCGTGCGCGAACAGGACGGTGACCTGCGCGAGGCGGTCGCGGCGGCACGTGCATTGCTAGCGAAGTGACACGGTTCACAGCGTTCCCGCGGTCGCCATGTGGTAGACTGCCGCGGGCAGTCTGAAGAAGGGTTAGGTCGATGGCACGAACCTCCACGGCAGGGATGCAGGACATCGAGCGTCTTCGACGCGGGAACCGCGGGCTCGTCATCGCCATGCTCGTCATAGTGGTCATCATGCTCGGGGCGGTGCTGTTCGCGCTCATAGCGAACCTCGTACAGCGCCAGACACCCCGTACGCTCGTCGAGCGGCAACTCGTCACGCTGGAGCGGGTCGTGCAGGAGAAGCCGACCTCTGAGGAGGCATGGGCGGACTACCTGCTCGCCCTCGTTGCTGCGAAGCAGTACTCGAAGGCCGAGGCCACGCTGGCTCGCGCCGAGAAGACGCTCGGCACCGATGTCGTCGATCTGCTCTACGTGCGCGCGCGTCTCGCCGCTGCTCGCGGCGACCGTCAGGAGGCGCTCGCACTCGTCGATGAAGCCATCGCGGCAGGTCTCGCGTTTCGCACCAAGGAGCTCGAGCGCTTGGCTGCGAAGGGCACGGTCATCGATCCGCACGCGGTGAAGGGTGAGGTCCTCGCATCCGCCTACTACCTGAAGGCGCAGCTGCTCGCTGTCGACGGAGCGTGGCAGGAGGTAGTCGAGGTGCTCGATCGCGCCCTCGAGGAGAACCCGACCTCGGCGGATGCGCTCGTGCTTCGCGGCAATGCCCACCTCGAGCTCTCCGAGACCGCGTCAGCGACCGCTGACTTCCGGCGTGCGCTCGAATTCATCCCGGATCACGCCCCCGCTCTCGAAGGACTCAAGAAGGCAGGTGCCGACCAGTGACTGAGATACGTGACGCGATGGAGGCCGATGGGCGCGAGGATGTCGATCGCGCGGACGAACGCGAGTACGAGCGTGCGCGTCGCACGCGCCTGATCCTATCAGCGGGGCTCGTCATCCTGTTCCTGCTGCTCATCGCGATCCTCGCCTTCGTGGTACGGGTCGCCACCCCCGTCGGACGACCGGATCGGAGTGCGCTACCGGAGGGGCTGACGTGGGTGCGGTCCATCTACGGCTGGGGAGATGCGGAAGACGAGCAACTCTCTGGCCCCACCGACGTCGGGTTCGGGCCGGATGGCACCTTGTGGGTCGCTGATTCCGCGCGGTTCCAGATCGTCGGCTTCACCCCGGGAGGCACCCTCAGGCGCATCCTCACGCTCGGTCCGGGTGCCATGTTCCCGCAGTCCTTCGATGTGGCGGAGAACGGGGACCTGTACGTCTGCGACTTCGGCCACGACCGCATCGTCGTACTCACGCCGCAAGGTGAGCTCGTGCGTGAGTGGAAGGTGCAGCTCCCCATGGAGATCGCGGTGCGGGGCGATCGGGTCGTGGTGGGATCCCGCTTCGGGGTCGCGGTCTATGACCGTGAGGGCAACGTCATCTCCTACTGGGGCTCAGGTGGCTCGAAGCCAGACGAGTTCGACGTCGTGCGCGGCGTGGTCATCGCTTCGGATGGGACGATCTACCTCTCGGATACCCAGAACCACCGGCTCAAGGCGTACGACGAGCGTGGCACGCTCAAGTGGGTGTATCCGAGCCCTGATGAGATGGCCACGTTCGCCAAGGAGAGCGCCGAGACGACCGGCTCGCGCAAGCCCTTCCAGATCCCGACGGGCATGACGTTCGATGCTGCCGGGCGTCTGCTCGTCACCGACCCCTTCGAGTTCGCCATCATGCACATCGACCCGAACAACGGGCACATCCTCAAGCGCTGGGGTGAGTTCGGGGAGCAGGACGGCCTGTTCGCGTACCCGACCTCGATCGACTACGATCCTGCTCGTGACTGGTACGCCATCGCTGATACGGCGAATCGCCGCGTGCAGATCATCCGGCTCGTGGGGAGTGGTGGCGGTGTGGGCGCTGCGCTCCGGCGCGCTTGGACGGGTCCAGCGTGGGCGTGCTGGGGGCCGATCATCTTGCTGGTGATCGCCCTCATCGTCGCATTCGTGGGCAGGAGGCGACGCTACGAGGAGGCGCGTGTGAGTGAGGGAGGATCCTCCGGGGAAGGGTAGGAGCCCTCGGTCGTGTGAAAAGGATGCGGAAGAGCCTTGCGTCCCGCTCCCTCGCTGCCGATAATGAAAGCTAAGGAACTGGATACGTCGCTTCGCCGCAGAAGCGTGTATGATTCACGAAGGAAAGGAGGTGTGAAGCATCCATGAAGATGATCCATAACGAAAGGAGCATGCACATGATCCGGAAGTCCGCCTTCATCGCCTCGATGATCGCGATCATGGTGCTGGCCTTCGCCGCGTCCGCGTACGCCATCGGCCCTGCGTACATCACCTGGAACGCCGGTGGCGCGAACGCTGGTACTGGCGGCCCACACCAGAACTATCAGCTCACCACCGAGAAGTGCGCCGCGTGTCACTCGGTCCACGCTGCGGCCGTCTCGAATGCGGCTGCCGGCGACTTCGGCCCGGATGCTACAGGACCTGAGGAGACGCAGCTGTTGCTTCGTTCGTCCGTGGCGAACGCCTGCACGTACTGCCACATCACGTCGAACGTGGCCGGCCTGCAGATCTACAACGGTGTGGCGAGCAACTACACCACCGATGACGTCTACGGCCACAATGGCTCGACGTCGGCGGAGTGCGCCGACTGCCACGCGGTTCACGGTGCGGACACGTTCAAGGGCTACATCGCTGGCAAGATCCTGAAGGCCAACCAGAATACCGTGGGTAACGCCTCCCAGCAGGTCCAGCAGGAGGCGTACAACACGCTGAACACGCTCGTGTCAACCGGCACGGTGTTCACAGCGTCAGCTGCGAGCGACGGCGACTACCAGGTCACCGCGTTCTGCACGCGTTGCCACAAGACGTTCTCCGACGCCTCTGAGACCACCATCACGGCCGGCGGTCGCTTCGAAGAGTGGGACGGTGGCGTGACCTACACCTCCCGCTCCTACAAGAACCACCCGCTCAAGGCCGCTGAGACCACGTTCAGTGCCGCCGGTGCCAACTACACCGGTCAGGTCGCGTGGGTCGATGCAAAGACCTGCCGCTCGTGCCACGCTGCCGGTTCGACCCGCCGCTCGACGGCGTACGGTGGCCCTGGCGGTCTCGTGGCCTGGTCGTTCCCGCACCACACCCCGGGGAACGCCGAGTTCCTCGCTGCGGGCACGAGCATGGCTGATCCGAACATCGGCATCAACGACACCGCCGTCAGCAAGCCTGCGGGCTCCCACACCGTCACCGACGGTGCCATCGACGGCGTGTGCCTGCGTTGCCACCGGGATACCGCCACGTCGGGTGTGGCCTTCGGCTTCTAGCCGTAACGCAGCCGACCGATCGGCGTCTCGCTCAACGGGCGGGGTCCTTTCGGGGCCCCGCCCTCCTTTCCAGCCTTGATACGCGTCACGTGCGATTCGTGTACGCTACGCACGAACCAGTGATGGGGACTGAACATGCTCCCACGCGACATCGACCGTCCACGTGTACCAAGACCTGCACCGCGCGTCACGCAGCGCCACAGCCTGCTCGGGCTCGCTTCCGCCGCACTCGTCGCCGCTTCACTCATGCTCGGCGGCACGTCGACGCGTGCGGCGTGCGTCGCGTGCCATGCGAGCAGCGTGCCGCGTGAGGGGGTCGCGGCTGCGCATGCGCGGTTGTCCTGCTACCGGTGCCACCTCGCCGAGGGCGCCTGGAGCTGGCCCGCGTTCAAGGCACGGGAGCTCCTGGTGATGTATCCCCGCGCGCTCCAGGGCGCTCGTGCGCTCAGGGACACGGACCCGGTGTCCGACCGTGCGTGCCGCTCGTGTCACGGGCGCGTCATGGACGGTGTCGTCGAGAGCGTCGGCATCCGCATCGCGCACGCGAGCTGCGCCGTCGGTCGTACGTGCGGTTCGTGCCATGGCGTGAGTGCTCACGGCACGGCGCTGCGCTGGGCACGGCAGGCCATCATGGAGGAATGTGTCGCGTGCCATCGCACGTCCGGGGCGTCGACGTCGTGCGATGGATGTCACGTGGAACGAAGTGAACGCCGGCGTCTCGAGAAGGGGCCGTGGCAGATCACGCACGGTCCGACGTGGTCGAAGACGCACGGGATGGGCACGCTCGAGTGGTGCGCGACGTGCCATCCGCGCGGGTATTGCGTCCGCTGCCACGGAGTCGATCTACCGCACCCGGCGGACTTCGGTCGCACGCACGGCGCGCTGGCGCGCTCGGCTGACGCACGGTGTGAGACGTGTCACGACCGGCGCGCGCTGTGCGATGCCTGCCACGGCATCGAGATGCCGCACCCGGGCGGGTTCCTCGCGCGTCACTCGAAGGAAGCGTCGACCGCCTCGGATCCGCGGTGCTTGGCGTGTCACATCGCCAAGGACTGCACCGCGTGTCACGTCAAGCACATCCATCCTGGTGCGACGCGCGGCACGGCGCCATTGCCGCGGCCCGAGGACATCGGATTGGAGGGCACGCCGTGAGCGTCGTTGGCGCCCTCCAGCGATTCATCGAAGTCGTGCGCGAGGTCATCGCAGCGCCGCAGGCCAACCTCACGGCCGCGATGCTCCTGCTCGCGTCGCTCGCGCTGCTCATGCTCATCGTCGTCGGCGTGATCGCGCTCCTCGTGCTGCCATCCCCCCGGCGTCCACGGACGCGTACGGCCTCCGGGATGGGGAGAAGCGCCCTCGAGGGTCGGGCCGCGCCCCTGCTCACGCCGATGCGCGTCGTGGTCATCGCCGTGTTGCTCCTCGGTGCCCTCGCGATCGCTTATGCGGGGACATCCACGGACGGCGCATGCGGATCGTGCCATGCCGACATCCTCGCGTCGCGAACGGGTTCGGATGAGGTCACGGACACCGCGGATGCCGTCGCGTCCTCGCAGGCGCATCGCGGTATCCGGTGCGTGCGCTGCCACGAGGACTCCCTGCCCCTCGGGTTGCTCCCGAACGTCGGTGCGCGCGTCCGCATGGGGCTCGCCTCACTCACGGGACGCACGGCCCGAGGGTCGAGCGCGCTCGTCCCGTCGCGCCGGTGCCTCGCATGCCATCGCCGCATCCTCGACGGCGTGGTCGAGTCGACGGCGACCGGCGTGGTCATGTCGCATCGCGAGCCGCTCGGTGCGGGCGTGTCTTGCTTGGAGTGTCATCAAAACGTCGGGCATCAACCCGGTCCGCAAGGCGTGTCGATGAATACGTGCGTGCGATGTCACGATGGGGAGCGCGCATCGGCCACCTGCTCGGCGTGCCACACGAAGGACACCGCATACGCCGCTCGGTCGCGCCGCACGTTCGCGCCCGTCCATCTGCCGCCTGTGAACGATTGTGGGGGCTGCCACGACCAGCGGGTGTGCGATGCTTGCCATGGGTTGCGCATGCCGCACCCCCAGGACTTCCTCGACGGCGAGCATGCCCGGTCGGCTGGGTTCGAGAAGAAGGAGCTGTGCTGGCGCTGCCACGAGTGGACGGAGTGCGGGAAGTGCCACATGGTCAAAGCACCCGGGCGAGGCGCGTGGGGTCACGGCACCGGGGATTGGTGGCGGCAGGAGCACGGTCGCATCACGCCGAAGGGCTCACCGGCAGGCTGTGGCTGCCACGGCCGGAGCCCGTACGCGCGCTCCGGGAACTACTGCAAGGCCTGCCACTGAGGGCGAGGCAGCCAGCACATCGGGCGACCTGGCCGTGTGGTAGAATCCCTGCACCCACCCAGGCTCGGCCCGCCTACGCGAGGAGGTCCCATGCGCTTCGAAGGCATCGCTCACCGGTACGGCCGCGACATCGACACCGATGTCATCATCCCCGCCCGCTACCTGAACACGAGCGACCCGACCGAGCTCGCGGCGCACTGCCTTGAGGACCTCGACGCATCCTTCGTCGAGCGCGTCTCGCCCGGTGACATCCTCGTGGCCGAGGAGAACTTCGGGTGCGGCTCGAGCCGTGAGCACGCGCCGATCGCCATCAAGGCTGCGGGTGTGAGCGTGGTGATCGCGAAGAGCTTCGCGCGCATCTTCTACCGCAACGCCATCAACACGGGGCTTCCCATCCTCGAGTGCCCAGAGGCTGTCGACGGCATCCGCGCGGGTGACCGGGTGAGCGTCGATGCCGACAGTGGCACCATCACGAACCTGACGACGGGGGCGTCATGGCAGGCTCACCCGTTCCCGCCCTTCATCCGCGAGATCATCGCAAGTGGCGGTCTCATCGAGCGCACGCGCGAACGGCTCGGTGCGGGGCGTGGAGGTGCGTGATGAGCGAGACGAAGCGCATCTGCCTGCTGCCCGGTGACGGCATCGGCCCGGAGATCATGACCGAGGCCGTCAAGGTGCTCGACGCGATCGGGGAGCGGTTCGGTGTGCGCTTCACGCACGAGGAGGCGCTGCTCGGCGGAGCCGCCATCGACGCCACGGGCACGGCGCTGCCCGACGCGACACTCTCCGCGGCGCGTGCCGCTGACGCGGTGCTGCTCGCGGCGATCGGTGGCCCGAAGTGGGACTCGACCGACCCGGACGCGCCGCGGCCCGAGCAGGGGCTGCTCGGCATCCGTAAGGGGCTCGGGCTGTACGCGAACCTGCGCCCGGTGCGCATCTTCGAGCCGCTCCGCGACGCGAGCAGTCTGAAAGCCACCTACCTCGACGGCGTCGACATGCTCATCGTCCGCGAGCTCACCGGCGGGCTGTACTTCGGTGCCCGCGCCCGTGAGCGGGACGTCCCCGGCGCGGGCGCGGACGGCGCTTTCGGCATGCGGGCGTACGACACCATGGACTACCGCGAGTACGAGATCGAGCGCATCGCGCGCGTCGCGTTCGATGCCGCGCGCTCGCGTCGCGGGCGCGTGCACAGCGTCGATAAGGCCAACGTGCTCGAGACGAGCCGGTTGTGGCGCGAGGTCGTCCATCGGGTGCATGACGAGGAGTACCCGGACGTCGAGCTCATCGACCAGCTCGTGGACAACACCGCCATGCAGCTCATCCGTGACCCCGCCCAGTTCGACGTGCTCGTCACGGAGAACATGTTCGGCGACATCCTCTCAGATGAAGCGAGCATGCTCACCGGCTCGCTCGGCATGCTGGCGAGTGCGTCGCTCGGGGATGGGACGGCGCTGTACGAACCGAGTCACGGCTCGGCGCCCGACATCGCCGGGCAGGGTGTGGCCAACCCGCTCGCGATGCTCCTCTCGGTCGAGCTCATGCTCCGGTACTCGTTCGCGATGCACGAGGCGGCCGATGCGCTCGCTTCTGCGATCGCGGGTGTGCTCGACGATGGCTGGCGGACGCGCGACATCGCGGATGCGAGCACGTTGCCGCAGCGTACAGTGGGTACCGCTGCGATGGGTGACCTCGTGGTGGAACGGCTGCGTCGTCGATGAGACGGGACGGATGACGCGCACATCCGTTCTTGCCGAACCTGAACACCGACTGGTACGATGAGCTGGGTAGCCGTCGCATCCGTCGTCTGGAGAGGAAGGGTCGCGTGCACCGAATCCGGCGTGCACTCCTCGTGACGATCATGGGCTGCCTCGTCCTTGCGGCCAGTGCCGGTATCGCGTCGGCGCAGGACCAGTGGCCGTACGCAGAGTGGACCGCTGGAGGTCCGAATGCCGGGACCGCTGACACCCCGCATCGCGACTACCGTACGACGACCGTGAAGTGCGCGGTCTGCCACGCCGTTCACAACGCCGCCTGGTACACGACCGACGATGGCACGCCCGAGGGCAGCATGACGAGCGGGGTCGCCGTACCGGGGTCACCCTCGGAGCTGCTGCTGCGCACCTCGGTCGCCGACGCGTGCACGTACTGCCACATCGAGACCGCGATCGGCAGCATCGTGATCTACGGTGGGAACAAGGACCTGTACCTATATGACGACAAGCACGGCCACCAGGTCGAGGGTGGTGTGAGCTGCGTGGACTGCCATGCGGTGCACGGTGCGGGTACGTTCCAGTTCGACGGCGGCTACAGCGGGTTCCGGATCGCCAAGAACCTGAAGGTCTTCAAGATCCGTAGCGACGTGGCATCCGACTTCGCGGGCGGGGACGTGCAGCGGCTCATCGAGGCCACCGCGACGCTCACGACGCCGAACGGGGACGAGTGGCAGCCCGGCGAGTACACGGTGGTGGCCTACTGCACGCAGTGCCACGCGACGTGGTCCATGAACTCCGAGGACCTGCACGAGTCGACGGAGGGCACGGCGACCGTCTTCATCAAGACGCACCCGCTGCGCACGACGCTTCCCGTCTTCGAGGCCCAGGGCGCCTCGTCGGAGGTGACGAAGGTGGCGAACGGTGATACGCGGGACTGCCTGTGGTGGTGCCACGCGCAGGACCCGTTCGTCGACAAGGGCCCAGGCGTGCATCTGGATGACTTCCCGCACTACAACTCCCGTACGCAGCGCTTCGTGTACGCTGACGGGTACGATGTGGCTGATGCGAGCGCTGACGGGGTGTGCATCCAGAGCGGCTGTCACCAGTGGCGGGATGGCGAGACGACGCGAGGTGTCGGCATCGACTACTGAGGTGAGCGTCTCGGTTCCACGGCTGCGACGCATCGTCCTGGCGCTCCTCGTCGCCATCGTGCTCACGAGCGCGCTGCTCACCGTACAGCTCATCCTCCTGCGAGCGCCGCGGACCGCACTCGAGCGCGCGGTGCTCGTGGCCGAGCGGGCCATCCAGGATGGTTCGGCGACCGAGCAGACCTGGGCGGAGTACGCAGAGGCGCTCCGGTCCCTCGGTGCGGTCGGTGAGGCGGCGCGTGTCCTCGATCGCGCCGAACGCGCCTTCCCTGATGCGCCCCCCGTGCTCCTGGCGCGCGCGCGGCTCCTTTTCGCTCGCGGCCAGGAGAGCGAGGCGCTCGATGCGCTCGAACGCTTGCGCGACGCCATCGACGCGCGGCGGGACGCAGCCGCGGCGACCGAGGAGGCGGTGACGGAGCCGCCGAGCCGTGCGTACCGCTCGGAGCTCATCGAAGGTGCCCTCCTGGCCGCGAACATCCTGAAGGACGAGGGGCGGCCAGATGAGGCTCTCGTGTGGCTCGATCTCGCGCTTTTCGAGGACCCCGCGATGGCTGATGTGCTCGTGCTGCGGGCCGACATCGCGCTGCTCCTCGGTCGCCGCTCCGATGCGATCGCCGACCTGGAGCAGGCGCTTGGCTACGTTCCCGGCTACGGCCCCGCCGAGGAGCGGCTCCGACGTCTGCGCGAGGAGAGGTGAGCTCATGAGGTCGCTCTCGATGTCGCCGACGACGGTCCGTCGGCTCCTGCAGGGAGCCATCATCGTGATGTCGCTGCTGCTCGCCTTCCTCATCCACCTGACCATCAGGGTCGTCACGCCGGAGGGGTCACCCGTGCTGGCCCCACGAGGAGCGGGGCTCACGTGGGTCCGCTCGATATACGGCTACGGCAGCCGACCCGATACCCTCCTTCGTGGCCCTACCGATGTGGCGATCGGCCCTGACGGCACGATCTGGGTGACTGACCCCTCGCGCGCTCGCGTCCTCGGTTTCTCGCCTGGCGGCGCGCTGCGGCGTGCGCTGCCCTCCCTCGAGGTGACCGCTGGTTCCGGGGTCCTGGAGCGACCCGAGGGCATCGGTGTGGATGAGCGAGGTCGCGTGTACGTCGCGGACTACGCGCGCGAGATGGTCGTGTGCTTCGAGCCGAACGGTCGCGTCGTGCGGATGTGGCGCGTGCCGCTCCCGCTCGACGTGGCCGTACACGGTGAGCGTGTGTACGTGTCCTCGGTCCACGGTGTGGCGGTGATCGAGGGCGATGCGGTCACGCTGTGGGGCAAGCGTGGCAGGGCGCTCGACGAGTTCGACGTCGCGCACGGCATCGCGGTCGGGCGCGATGGGACGGTCTACGTGGCTGACACGCAGAACGTGCGCATCAAGGCGTACCACCAGGATGGCACGCTCAGGTGGGTGACGCACGGGACGGCTTCGCGCCTGCCGACCGCGACGCCGTCCGTGAGCGCCACAGCGTCGCCGAGCGTACCTGCGACGAGCGGTCCGTTCGAGCTCGCCTCGGGTATGGCTGTCGACGGCAAGAGCCGGGTCCTCACCGTGGACCCATTCGGTGGCAGCATCGTGGTCCTCGATGGCAAGACGGGCGCTTCGATCGCCGCGTACGGCAGCATCGGCGTGGCTGACGGGACCTTCCAGTATCCGAGCGGTGTGGCCTACGACCCGGTGCGGGACCACGTCGCGATCGCGGATACCCGCAACGACCGCGTGCAGGTGGTGCGCATCCCAGGCAGCGCAGCGCCGGGGGTCACGCAACGCGTGCGGCGGTGGTGGCCGTCCTGCCTCGCAGCCGGGCTCATCACGGCCCTGGGCGCGGTGGCCATCACGCGGAGGCGTCGTCAGGCGAGCTGACGCGAGCGTCGCTGGTGTCGTCCCGCTCGCCGCCAGACACCGTGAGCATGAAGGTCGCCGTGGCGATGATGCCAGCCACGAGCAGCGCGATCCCGACGAGGAGTAGGACAGCCCTCGGCATGGACCATGGGTGTTCGAGGATGCGCACGATCGATGGGATGGACACGAAGGACCTCCTGCCGTGCGATGCCCGCCAAGCGGCCTGTCCGCCACGGACGTGTCGCCTCGTGCATCGTAGCACGGCCGGTACTCGATGCGGATGGCGATATGCGCGAGAATCCACCACACGAGCGCGCCGAAGCGGTACACTATCTCGATACACACGGCCGCAGGAAGGGGAGACCGATGAGCGCACTGCCTGAGGTGGAGTACATCTGGATGGATGGCGAGCTCGTGCCGTGGGCGGAGGCCAAGGTACACGTGCTCACGCACGCGCTCCACTACGGTTCGGGCGTCTTCGAGGGTATCCGGTGCTACGAGACGAAGCAGGGCCCTGCGGTCTTCCGGCTCCGCGACCACATGGCGCGGTTCGAGCGCTCCGCGAAGATGCTCTTCATGGACCTCGGCGCCTCGGTCGACGAGATGGTCGAGGCTGTGAAGGAGACGATCCGGGCGAACCATCTCCCCGCGTGCTACATCCGGCCCATCGCGTTCCGTGGATACGGCGTCATGGGTCTCGACCCGATCCCCGCGCCCGTGCAGGTCGTCATCGCCGTGTGGCCGTGGGAGACGTACATGGGCGAGGAGGCGCTCGTTCGCGGTGTGGACGTCGGCGTGTCGTCGTGGCGTCAGCGTGGCATCAACTCGCTCCCGCCGGCCATCAAGGCGACCGGGAACTACCTCAACTCCTCGCTCGCGCGCATCGAGGCGAACCGTCACGGCTACAACGAGGCCATCCTGCTCAATGAGCAGGGCAAGGTCACCGAGGGTACGGGCGAGAATCTCTTCATCGTGCGCGATGGCGTCATCTCCACGCCGCCGGTCTCTGACGGCATCCTCGAGGGCATCACGCGCGACTCGATCATGGTCATCGCCGATGATCTCGGCTACCCGGTCGTCGAGGAGTCGCTCGTGCGCACCGACCTGTACGCCGCCGACGAGATGTTCATGACCGGGACCGCGGCCGAGGTGGTCCCGGTGCGCTCGGTGGACGGGCGTGTCGTCGGCGATGCGGGCCCGATCACGCTCGAACTCCAGCGCACGTTCTTCCGTGTCGTCCGTGGCGAGGAGGACGCGTACGAGGACTGGCTCGAGTATGTCTGAGACGATCACGCTGTACGACACGACGCTGCGCGATGGCACGCAGCGCGAGGGGCTGTCGCTCTCGGTGGAGGACAAGCTCCGTATCGCTGCGCGCCTCGACGACCTCGGCATCGACTACATCGAGGGCGGCTTCCCCGGCTCGAACCCCAAGGACGTCGAGTTCTTCGAGCGCGCCCGTTCGCTGCGCCTCTCGCACGCGCGCATCACGGCGTTCGGGGCGACGTGCCGCAAGGACGTGCCGGCCGAGCGCGACGCCGGTCTCCAGGCGCTGCTGGATACCGGGTGTGAGGCGCTGTGCATCTTCGGCAAGGCGTGGGACGTCCACGTCACCGAGACGCTGCAGACCTCGCCCGAGGAGAACCTCCGTATGGTGCGTGACTCGGTCGCCTTCCTGAAGGCGACCGGGCGGACCGTCTTCTTCGACGCGGAGCACTTCTTCGACGGGTACCTGCGCAACCCGGACTACGCGCTCGCCGTCTGCGAGGCGGCCGCATCAGCGGGCGCGGATGCGGTGGTTCTGTGTGACACGAACGGCGGTACGCTCCCGCACGTCGTGCACCGCGTGTGCCGCGAGGTGGCCGGGCGCGTTGACGTCCCGCTCGGCATCCATGCGCACAACGACGGCGGCTGCGCCGTTGCGAACTCGCTCGTGGCGGTGGATGCCGGGTGCGTGCACGTCCAGGGCACGATGAACGGCTACGGCGAGCGTGCGGGAAACGCCGACCTCACCGCCATCATCCCCGGGCTCGTGCTCAAGATGGGTCGTCCGTGCGTCACCGAGGACCAGCTCAGGTTGCTCACGGAGGTCTCGCACTTCGTCGCGGAGACCGCGAACGTCTCACCGAACCCGCACCAGCCGTACGTGGGCGCGAGCGCGTTCGCGCACAAGGGTGGCGTGCACGCGAGCGCGGCGTCACGACTGCCGGAGGCGTACGAGCACATCGACCCGGCTCTCGTCGGGAACCTGGCCAGGGTGGTCGTGAGCGAACTCGCGGGCCGCGCATCGCTCGTCATGAAGGCCAAGGAGATGGGCCTCGAGCTCGACCCGAAAGATCCGACGCTCACCCGCGTCCTCGATGCCATCAAGGAGAAGGAGCACCGCGGATACACGTTCGAGGCGGCCGATGGGTCGCTCGAGATCATGCTGCGCAAGGCCACCGGGACGTACGAGCCGTTCTTCCGGCTCGAGAGCTTCCGCTGCATCATGGAGAAGCGCGAGGACGGGCGCGTCGAGACCGAGGCGACGATCAAGGTGCACTGCCAGGGACACCGCTTCATCGCCACCGCTGAGGGTAACGGCCCCGTCAATGCGCTCGACCGTGCGCTGCGCATCGCGATCGGGCGCTTCTATCCGGCTCTCGATGCGGTCACGCTCACCGACTTCAAGGTGCGCGTTCTCGACGAGAAGAAGGGAACGGCCGCGGTCACGCGTGTCCTCATCGAATCGAGCGACGGAGAGAAGAGCTGGGGCACGGTCGGCGTGTCCGAGAACATCATCGAGGCGTCGTGGGAGGCGCTCGTCGACTCCGTTGAGTACGGGCTGTCGCATCCCAGGCAGGAGTCGGACCGGTCGTCGTTGAACTCCACATCGTGAGGGCTCGTTCAGCGACGCACGGAGGCGAGCGATGAAGGTCGTCCGCATCTTCCACGATGAAGACGTCCGATACGGGCTCGCGGACGACAGCACCGTGACGCTCATCTCCGATGAGCCTTTCGCGGCGTGGGAACCTGAGGGTATCGTGCCGCTCGTGCGCGCGCAGCTGCTCGCACCCGTCATCCCGTCCAAGGTCGTGTGCGTCGGCATCAACTATCGGTCGCACGCGAGCGAGATGGGCCACACGCTGCCCGACGAGCCGGTCATCTTCCTCAAGCCCCCGACGGCCGTGGTGGGGCACCGGGGCGACATACACGTGCCGGACGGTCTTGCGACGGTCGACTACGAAGCGGAGCTCGCAGCGGTCATCGGACGCCGCACGCACAAGGTGAGCCCGCAAGCCGCACGTTCACACATCCTCGGGTTCACGTGCGCGAACGACGTGACCGCGCGCGAGCTGCAGCGCAAGGACGGGCAGTGGACACGCGCGAAGGGCTTCGACACGTTCTGTCCGGTGGGGCCGTGGATCGAGACGGATGTGGACCCCTTGGACCTCGCGATCGAGTCGTACGTCAACGGCGAGCTCCGGCAGTGCGCTCGCACGAGCGAGATGCTCTTCGACGTCTTCGAGCTGGTGAGCTTCATCAGCGGCGTCATGACGTTGCTGCCCGGGGACCTCGTGCTGACCGGCACGCCAGCCGGCATCGGCCCGATGCGGCGTGGCGACGTCGTCGAGGTGCGCATCGAGGGCATCGGGAGCCTCATCAACCAGGTCGTGTGAGGCGCTCCGGCGCGCGCGGGCGTACGCCTTCCCGCCCGTCACAACTGCCCATCCGTTCGGCGGACGCGCCCGCGAGGTGTCGCTTGCCGGTGCTACCATGGATGCATCACCGTCGAGTCCCGTCACAGCACAGGAGAGTCTCACCATGCCTACCGACCGCGTGAGGACACCCGAGGTCGACGCCCTCATCGAAGCGTTGCTCGCGCTTCGAGAGCCGGACGAGGTCTACGCGTTCCTGCTCGATGTGTGCACCGTGCGTGAGATACACGACATGGCGCAGCGGCTCGCCGTCGCGCGCATGCTCGCCGCCGGAGCGCACTACCCGGACGTCCAGCGAGCGACGGGGGCATCCAGCACGACCATCAGCCGCGTGAGCCGCTGCCTGCACTACGGAGCCGACGGATACCGTACGGTCATCGAGCGGATCGGTGCGTCGGGCGGGGAGGGTGAACGGTCGTGACGCGCCCGTTCGTCCACCTCCATACGCACTCCGAGTACTCGGTCCTCGACGGACACGCCAAGATCGAACGCTTGCTCGACCGCGCTCATGCGCTCGGCCAAGAGGCGATCGCGCTCACTGACCACGGCGTGATGTTCGGCGCAATCGAGTTCTACAAAGCTGCGACGAGCGGCAGCAAGGATACCGGGCGCCCACCCTTGAAGCCGATCATCGGTTGCGAGGTGTACTTCACGCCGGATTCGCGCAAGAAGCGCGACGGCAAGCAGCGCCTGTATCACCTGCTGTTGCTCGCGCGCGACGTGACCGGTTATCGCAACCTCATGGCCATGGTCTCAGAGTCATGGATGAGCGGCTTCTACTACAAGCCGCAGGTCGATCTTGAGCTGCTCGAGCGTCACGCGGAGGGGCTCATCGCCACCTCTGCGTGCATGAGCGGCATCATCCCCAAGTCCCTCGAGCTCGGTGAGGTCGACGAGGCGCGCGCGTGGGCGGAGCGGTTCGTGCGCATCTACGGCGAGGAGAACTTCTACCTCGAGCTGCAGGACCAAGGTATCGTCTCGGAGAGCGGCGTCTCGCAAGCCGAGCTCAACCGGGCACTCGCGGACCTCGCGCGCGAGATGGGCCTGCCGCTCGTCGCCACGAACGACGTCCACTACGTGGAGGCGGAGCACGCCGCAGCGCAGGACATGCTCGTCTGTATCCAGACCGGCAAGACGCTCGAGGACACCACGCGTCTCAAGTTCTCATCCGACCAGTTCTACCTCAAGTCAGGAGAGGAGATGGCCCGAGTGCTCGCCGGTTACGAGGAGGCGCTCGACAACGCCTGCGCGATCGCCGAGCGATGCGACGTCTCACTCGAGTTCGGGCGCATCATCCTGCCGGTGTTCGAGGTGCCGGCTGGTAAGACGGAGGACGAGCACCTGCGCGAGGAGTGTCTCGCTGGCCTGGCGAGGCGCTACGGCGAGCCGATCCCGCCCGTCGCACTCGAACGGCTCGAACACGAACTCGCGGTCATCACCGCCAAGGGGCTCTCATCGTACTTCCTCATCGTCGCCGACTTCGTGCGGTGGGCCAAGCAGCGCGGTATCGGCGTCGGGCCGGGCCGTGGGAGCGCGGCCGGCTCCATCATCAGTTACGCCCTCGGCATCACGAACCTCGATCCGATCGAGCACGGGTTGTTCTTCGAGCGTTTCTTGAACCCGGAGCGCACGGAGATGCCCGACATAGACATCGACTTCGACGACGAGCGTCGCGGCGAGGTCATCGAGTACGTGCGCGCCAAGTACGGCGAACAGCGCGTGGCGCAGGTCGTCACGTACAACACGATGAAGGCCCGCGCCGCCATCCGCGACGCTGGGCGCGCGCTCGGCTATGCGTACGCCGTGCCTGACAGGATCGCGCGCCAGATACCCGAAGGGCAGGACGCCACCATCGATGCGGCCCTCGAGCAGAACCCGGACCTGCGCGCTGAGTACGAAGCCGGCGGCGACGTCAAGCGCATCATCGACGCCGCCCGTGCGCTCGAGGGCATCGTGCGCGGTGAGGGCGTGCATGCTGCCGCGGTGGTGATCTGCCGCGATCCCCTGCTCGAGCACGCGCCGCTCAAGCTCGACACCAAGGGTGGCGCGGTGATCACCCAGTACGAGGGGTCGGTCATCGCCGAGCTCGGCCTGCTCAAGATGGATTTCCTCGGGCTGCGTACGCTCACGGTGATCGCGAAGGCCGTCAAGGCCATCGAGGAGAACCACGGCGTGCGCATCGACATCGACGCCATCCCCATGGACGACGAAGCAACCTTCGCGATGATCCGCCGTGGGGATGTCGAGGCTGTCTTCCAGCTCGGTGAGTCGTCCGGCATGCGGCAGCTCGTCAAGGACCTGCAGCCCTCATCGTTCGCCGACATCGTCGCATGCCTGGCGCTCTATCGACCCGGGCCGCTCCAGTCCGGCATGGTGCGCGACTTCGTGAACCGCAAGCACGGTCGCGCGAAGGTCGAGTACTACGACGATCGCGTGCGGCACATCCTGGAGGAGACCTATGGAACGATGGTCTACCAGGAGCAGGTCATGCAGCTCTCGATGGAGATGGCGGGTTTCTCGGCCGCCAAGGCCGACAAGCTGCGAAAGGCCATGGGCAAGAAGATCCCCGCTGAGATGGCGAGATGGCGTGCCGACTTCGTGGAGGGGTCGATCGCGCGCGGGTACGACCGGGCGCTCGCCGAGCGCGTGTACGACGACATCGAGAAGTTCGCGGGCTACGGCTTCAACAAGAGCCACTCGGCTGCATACGGCCTTCTCGCCTACCAAACGGCGTACCTCAAGGCGCACTACCCGCTCGAGTACATGGCAGCCGTGCTCACGAGCTACACGGGCAAGTCCGAGTCGATCGTGCGCTACATCGCGGTATGCAACGCCGCGGGCATCACGGTCCTGCCGCCGGACGTCAACTCGTCGGGCCGCGACTTCACGGCTGTGCAGGGCGCGATACGATTCGGGCTGGCGGGCATACGCAACGTCGGCGAGGGTGTGGTCGACGCCATCGTCGAGGAGCGACAGCGCGGCGGCCCGTACCGCTCGCTGCACGACTTCCTCGCGCGGGTGGACCTCAAGGGCTTCAATCGCAAGACGCTCGAAGCGCTCATCAAAGCAGGCGCCTTCGACTCGACGGGGTACACGCGCAGGCAGCTCATGGAGCTCCTCGACCCGGCACTCGAGGTCGCCTTGAAGCGCCAGCGTGACGCTGCGAGTGGGCAGGTCTCGATGTTCGACCTGTTCGCGCCCGAGGAGCACGGCATGGTCGATGACGTCCCGCCGCCTGACGGTATCGAGTGGGACAAGGCCGCGAAGCTCGCCTTCGAGAAGGAGATGCTCGGCATCTACGTCTCGGACCACCCACTGTCAGAGATGCGTGAACTCATCGAGCGCGCTCGGACGCACTCGCTCGGCGCCACGGAAGAGATCAGGGACGGCGTCAGCGGGCACTTCGCCGGCATCGTGACCCGGGTCGAGCGCATCGCGACGAAGGCGGGCAAGCTCATGTGCTCGTTCGTCCTCGAGGACCTCGATGGATCGATGGAGTGCATGCTCTTCCCGCAGCCATACGAGCGGTACCGTGACGTCATCCACGAGGATGCGGTCGTGCGCGTTCGTGCGAAGGTCGAGGACTCCGACCGCGGCCGCAAGCTCATAGTCGCGGATGTCGAGGTGCTCTCCGAGGACGGGCGCTTCTCCCGTCCCCCGAAGCGGCTCATCGTGCGCGCGGAAGCCGCCATGCTCGCCGACGGGAGTCTCGAGGAGCTCGAATCGGTGCTCCGCCAGCACCCAGGCATCGATTCGGTCGCACTGGAGCTCGTCTACCCCGACAAGGTCCGCGTGATGGCGATGGGGGACCAGTACCGGGTCGATGCGACCGCGCCATCGCTGCACGCGGAGATCAAGGCCTTGCTCGGCGCTGGCTCGGTGCGCGAGGCGTGAGAGCTCTTCGATGGACTCTAGCACACTAGCACTCTACTGTGATAAAGTACCTATCGCGATGACCCCGTGACGCGAAGGTGGTGAACCGAGGATGCGCCCCATCTTGCCGCGTGGCTTCCGTGATGTCATCACGACGGAGGCCCGCGAGCGCGAGGAGGTCGTGCGTGCGCTGAGCAGTACCTTCGCTGCCTGGGGCTACGAGCCGATCGAGACGCCCGTCGTGGAGGACCTCCGCGTCGTCGAGCAGGGCATGGGGGGCACGGGGGAGGAGACGTTCAGGCTCATCGACGCCGACGGTTCGCTGCTCGCGCTCCGTCCTGAGATGACCATCCCGATCGCGCGCGCGGTCGCGATGCGGCTCGCGCACGAGCGTGGTCCGCACCGCGTGCGCTACGTGGCGCCCGTCTTCCGCGAGCGTGCATCGCTCAGGGGGCAAGCAAGACAGTTCACGCAGGTCGGTCTCGAGCTCATCGGTGCGCGAGAGCCGGCTGCTGACGCCGAGGTCATCGCGCTCGCGGTCGAAGGACTGCGCGCTGCTGGCCTGGAGCGGTTCACAGTGCAGATCGGTTCCGTGCGACTCCTCCACGACCTGCTCGAACGTGCCGACGGCTCGGCGTCGTGGCGCGCCGCGGTGCTCGCTGCGGCGCACAACCGGAACGTGGTGGAGATCGACAGGCTCGCTTCCGAGCCGTCGATCCCGCCGGCGGTGAAAGAAGCCCTCACCCGATGCGTGCGCTTGCGCGGTGGCCGCGCGGTGCTCGACGAGGCGGAGGCGCTGCTTCGCGCGTGCGGCCTCGAAGGCACGCTGCTCGCGCTGACCGAGGCGTATGACATCCTCGTTGCGAGCGGGCTCGGTCCGTGGGTTGCCGTGGACCTCGGGCTCATGCGGTCGTTCGACTACTACACCGGGATGGTGTTCGACGTGTACGCCCCTGGTCTCGGTCTGGCCATCGGGGGCGGGGGCCGCTACGACCGCATGCTCGCGGTCTTCGAGCACGGCCAACCCGCTGCCGGGTTCGCCATCGGGCTCGAGCGCCTCATGATCACGCTCGCAGAGCACGGTGGGACCCCGCGCGTGTCACGGCTCGACGCGGTCGTCGGAGGGACGGACGCGCGCGCGGTCTTCGCGTGGGCTCGCGAGCTGAGGGCCGCTGGCTGGAACATCGCGCTCGCGTGTGGTCTCACCGGCACGGCGCTCGTCGAGGAGGCGCGCCGGGTGCGTGCAACCGAAGCGCTCGTTGCGGACGATGCGGTGCTCTATCGCCTCGATCGGGCGGGGGCGTTCGCCTTGACCATCACGCGACCGGTGTCGCCTCCGCCTGCGGAGCGCACGTCGCCTGTGGGAGGTGACGCATGATCGTCCGTGGCACACGGAACGGGCCGCTGCGCGTGGGGATCCCGAAGGGGTCGCTGTTCGACGGCAGTGTCGAGCTACTACGGGCCGCTGGTTTCGACGTCGCGCCTCTCGTGGACGCGGGGCGCCAGCTCATCGTGCCCACAGGCGACCTCGAGTACGTCGTCGCGAAGCCGACCGACGTGCCGGTCTACGTCGCGTACGGTGGGGTGGATGTCGCCATCGCAGGCAAGGACGTCCTCGTCGAGGCGGACCTCGATATCGTCGAGCTGCTCGACTGCCGTTTCGGTGCGTGCCGTTTCGTCGTCGCGGAGCCGGAGGATGCGCACGAGAGCGTAGAGGAGCTGTATCGCCACCTGGGTCAGCTCCGCGTCGCGACGAAGTACCCACGCATCACGGAGCGGTACTTCGCTGAGCGTGGCGTGCCCGTGGAGATCGTCCGCCTCGGGGGCAACATCGAGATCGCGCCGCTCATCGGGCTCGCGGACCGCATCGTGGACATCACCGCGACGGGGCGTACGCTGCGCGAGAACCGGTTGCGCATCGTCGATGAGGTGATGCACTCGACCGCTCGCTTCGTGGCGAACCCGGCGAGCCTTGCGACCGACACGGAGCGTGTGATGATCATGGCGCAGCGGCTCGCCGACGCGGCGGCGCTCATGTGAACGAGGAAGCGAGGAACGCTCATGCGACGCATCGAACTGACGAGAGGCAAGCAGCTGAGCCGAGACGACATCCGGCGGTCGAGTGGTATCGACGCCGAGGTCCTCGGGGTCGCCCAGCGCATCGTCGATGACGTCCGCGCAAGAGGTGATGCGGCGCTCATCGAGTACACCGAGCAGTTCGACCACGTGCGCCTCACCGAGCTCAAGGTCACGCAGGAGGAGATCGAGTGCGCGCACGAGCTCGTCGATGACGACTTCAAGCGCGCCATCGCGCAAGCCGCCTACGCCATCGAGGACTACCACCGGCGGCAGGTGCCGCAATCGTGGTTCACGACCGATGAGTCAGGCGCGATCCTCGGACAGAAGGTGACGCCGCTTGCTCGCGTGGGGATCTACGTCCCCGGCGGACGCGCTTCGTATCCCTCGAGCGTGCTCATGAACGCGATCCCTGCACTCGTCGCCGGTGTCGAGGAGATCGCGATGGTCGTGCCGCCCGCGCCCGATGGGTCGGTGAGTCCGTACGTCCTTCTCGCCGCCGCGGAAGCGGGCGTGGACGAGATCTACAAGGTCGGCGGCGCGCAGGCCATCGCTGCACTCGCGTATGGAACGGCGTCGATTCCGCGGGTCGACAAGATAACTGGACCGGGCAACGCATACGTCACCGCCGCGAAGAAGATCGTGATGGGCGACGTCGGCATCGACATGCTCGCTGGCCCGAGCGAGGTCCTCGTGATCGCCGACGAGACCGCCCAACCCTCGTTCGTCGCCATCGACCTCATCGCGCAGGCCGAGCACGACCCGCACGCCGCCGCGTACCTCGTCACCACTGATGCGAAGCTCGCCGATGACGTCGAGCGCACCATCGAGGAGCTGCTGGCGACGCTGCCGCGCGCCGATATCGTCCGGCGCTCGCTCGAGGACAATGGGCTCATCGTGATCTGCCCAGACATCGAGCACGCCATCGAAGTGGCCAATGAGATCGCTCCCGAGCACCTCGAGGTCATGGCGGCGGAGCCCTTCGAGCTGCTCGGCGCCATCCGCAACGCAGGCGCCATCTTCTTGGGGCCGTGGACGCCGGAGAGCGTTGGCGACTACGTCGCAGGACCGAACCACGTGCTTCCCACGGGAGGGACGGCGCGCTTCTCGAGCCCGCTCTCGGTGGAGGACTTCGTGAAGCGTTCCTCGGTGATCTCGTACTCGCTCGGTGCACTGGCGCTCGACGCCGAGGACATCATCACGATCGCGCAGGCCGAAGGGCTCGAGGCGCACGCAGCCGCTGTCGCTCTGCGGGGCATGTATGCGTTCGGCGACGAGCTCGATTCCGACGAGGAGGACTGAGCGCATGGACCGCATCAGGGCGCCACGAGCCGACCTTGCCGCGCTCGCGCCGTATGACGCGAAGCACATCGAGGCCGAGGTCATGCTCGCGAGCAACGAGAACCCCCACGGGTTGCCCGGCGAGCTCGTCGAGAAGCTCGTCGAGGGTGTCCATCGGATGCGGCTCAACCGCTACCCCGACCCGCTCGCAACGAAGCTGCGCGAGCTCATCGCGGAGGCCAATGGGCTCGAACCCGAGAACGTCCTGGTGGGCAACGGCGGCGACGAGCTCATCTTCGACCTCCTACTCGCGTGGGGAGGCCCGGGGCGGACCCTCGTCGACCTGCCGCCGACCTTCGCGATGTACGGCATCGATGCGAGGGTCACCGGAACGGGTATCGTGCGCATCCCGCGCCGTGAGGACTTCTCCATCGATGAGGAGGCGCTCCTCGAGCGCCTGTCGCACGGCGACATCGACATCGTCATGATCGCGAACCCGAACAACCCGACGGGCACGCTCGCTCCCGAGACGCTCCTCATCGACGTCCTGAATGCCACCGATGCGCTCGTGCTCGTCGATGAGGCGTACTTCGAGTTCTCTCGCCACACGATGCGACCGCACATGCAGCGGCACGACAACCTCGTCATCCTGCGTACGTTCTCGAAGGCGTTCTCACTCGCTGCGCTGCGGGCGGGCTACCTGCTCGCGCACGAGGATGTCATCGCAGAGCTCACGAAGGTGCGGCAGCCGTACTCGGTCAATGCGTTCACGCAGATGGCGGCCGCGATCGTCTTCCGTGAGCGTCCCGTCTTCGAGGCGACGATCTCCCAGCTCATCCGCGAGCGCGACACGCTCATCCATCAGCTGAGCGAGATCCCTGGCGTGACGGTCTTCCCATCCGAGGCGAACTTCGTGCTGTTCCGCGTCGAGCACGCATCGGCGGTCTGGCGCGACCTGCTCCACGAGCACTCGATCCTCGTGCGCGATTTCTCGCGCACGCCTGGCCTTGAGGACTGTCTGCGGGTGAGTGTGGGGACGGAACAGGAGGTCGCGCGCTTCGTAGGCGCGCTCGAGCAGATCATGTCGCGCAGGGCGGCAGCACGGCACTTCGGTGCATCGGCCACCGCCATGCGCCACACGGAGGAGGGGTGAGTGATGGGGCGTTCCACCACCGTTACGCGTACCACGCGTGAGACCGATGTGAGCATGACGCTCGACCTCGACGGCACGGGGCAGGTCGAGGTCGCCACTGGCGTGCCGTTCTTCGACCACATGCTCGAAGCCCTCGGGCGTCACGCGTCGTTCGACCTTGCGGTGCAGGCGTCAGGTGACCTCGCTGTGGACGCGCACCACACCGTCGAGGACGTCGGCATCGTGCTCGGTCAGGCGATCGCTCAGGCGCTCGGGGACAAGCGCGGCATCACGCGGTTCGCGTCAGCGGTCGTCCCCATGGACGAGGCGCTCGTGCTCGCTGCCGTCGACGTCTCGGGCCGCGGTCAACTCCACTACGATGTCGCGCTGCCGATCGAGCTGATCGGGACCTTCGACACGACACTCGCGCGCGAGTTCCTCGTCGCGGTGGCGACGAATGCAGCGCTCACCCTGCACGTACGCGGGCTTGCTGGCTCGAATGCGCACCACATCATCGAAGCGGCCTTCAAGGCCGTCGCACGTGCGTTGCGCGAGGCGTTCCGTCTCGATCCCCGTGTGATGGACGTCCCGAGCACTAAGGGGTCTTTGTGATGCGCGCATCGTACGAGGAGGCTCGCTCGCGATGATCGCCATCATAGACTACGGGATGGGCAATCTGCGCAGCGTCGAGAAGGGCTTCGAACACGCGGGCGTTCGCGATGTCGTGGTCACGAACGATGCGTCGCTCGTCGCTTCCGCGGACGGCATCGTCCTTCCGGGGGTTGGCGCGTTCCGTGATGCCAGCGAGCACCTCAAGGCAGCAGGGCTCTTCGACCTCGTACGCGAGCGCGTCGGCGAGGGGGTCCCATTCCTCGGTATCTGCCTCGGCATGCAGCTCCTCGCGACGGCGAGCCACGAGGGCGGCGAGTGGGAGGGCCTCGACATCGTGCGGGGAACGTGCGAGCGGCTCCCAGCGCACGTGAAGGTGCCCCACATCGGCTGGAACACCGTATCGTACCCGCATCCAAGCGCGATCTTCGAAGGTATTCCCGAGGGTTCGGCGTTCTACTTCGTGCACTCGTACCACCTGAAGCCCGCCGATGATTCCTGTATCATCGGGCGTACCGAGTACGGCGTTCCGTTCGCCGCGGCGGTCGCGACGGGGTCCGTCTATGCGGTCCAGTTCCACCCTGAGAAGTCGTCGACGGTGGGTCTGCGGGTGCTCGGCAACTTCGGTCGGATCGTGGATGAGGCACGCAGATGATGATCATCTTCCCAGCGATCGACATCCTCGATGGCAAGGCGGTCCGCCTGCGGCAAGGTCGCCTCGACGCCGTCACCGTGTACAACGACGACCCCGTAGATCAGGCGAAGCGATGGATCGACGAGGGGGCCGAATGGCTGCACGTCGTAGACCTCGACGGAGCCGTCACCGGTCAGCCCGTTAACGCGAGCATCATCGAGCGCATCATCGCGCTCGGCGTGCCGGTGCAGGTCGGCGGTGGCATCCGCACGATGGAGGCGATCGAGCGGTACGCCGCGATGGGCGCGCGTCGCATGGTGCTCGGTACGGCGCTCATCACGCAGCCGGCGCTCGTCGCCGAGGCGTGCGAGCGGTTCGGGGGGGCCATCGTCGCGGGCATCGATGCGCGGGACGGGCGCGTCGCTATCCAGGGCTGGCGTGAGGGGACCGAGTACGGCGTGCTCGAGCTCGTCCGCGAGCTCGAACTGCTCGGTGTCAAGCGGCTCGCGTACACCGACATCTCGAGGGATGGCCTGCAGACCGGGGTGAACTACGGCGCCTACCGCGCGCTCGCCTCGCAGGTCGATATCCCCATCACGGCCTCCGGCGGCGTGTCGAGCCTCGATGACGTGCGCGACCTCGCGAGCATCGGCATGCAGATCGAAGGAGTCATCATCGGTCGGGCGCTGTACGAGGGTGCCTTCCGTCTCGCCGATGCGATGCGCGTGGCCGCTGGCGAGGAGTAGCCATGCTCATGAAGCGTGTCATCCCGTGCCTGGACGTCCATGCAGGTCGCGTCGTCAAGGGCGTGAACTTCGTCGACCTCAAGGACGCCGGTGACCCGGTCGAGCTCGCTTCCGTCTACGACCGCGAGGGCGCTGACGAGCTCGTGTTCCTCGACATCACGGCCACACACGAGGAGCGTCCGCTCATGCTCGAGGTGGCTCGGCGCACCGCCGAGGAGGTCTTCATCCCGTACACCGTCGGCGGCGGCATGCGCTCTCCGGCGGACATCCGCGCGATGCTCGCTGCGGGCTGCGACAAGATCTCGGTGAACTCGGCCGCGGTCGCTGACCCCTCGCTTGTCGAGCGCATGAGCGCGGCGTTCGGCTCGCAATGCATCGTCGTGGCCATCGACGCGAGGCGGGTGCCCGGCTCACGACCGGCACGCTTCGAGGTCTTCGTAGCAGGCGGCCGCAAGAACACAGGGCTCGATGCGGTTGCATGGGCCGCAGAGGCGGAACGGCGTGGCGGCGGCGAGATCCTGCTGACGAGCATGGACCGTGACGGCACGAAGGACGGCTACGACCTCGACCTCACCCGTGCGGTCACGCGGGCGGTCAACATCCCCGTGATAGCGAGTGGTGGTGCCGGCGAGCTCGATCACTTCTCGGAGGTCATCATCGAGGCGGACGCTGATGCGGTGCTCGCTGCGAGCGTCTTCCACTTCGGCGAGTTCAGCATCCGGCAGGTCAAGGAGTCGATGGCCTCGCACGGCATCCCCGTGCGGCTGGCGATGTGAGGTGAGGACGGTGGATCGGGAAAGGCGCGCGCTCACGCCAGATGAGCTCACGTACGACGACCGGGGTCTGATCCCGGCGATCGTGCAGCAGCACGACACCGGTGAGGTGCTCATGATGGCGTGGATGGACCGAGAGGCCCTCAAGCGTACGCTGGAGACGCGACGGGCGTGGTACTGGAGCCGCTCACGTCAGACGTACTGGATGAAGGGCGAGACCTCCGGTCACGTGCAGGAGGTGCGCGAGGTGCGCTACGACTGCGATGCCGACACGCTCCTGCTCCTCGTGCATCAGGCGGGTGCCGCATGCCATACCGGCGAGCGCAGCTGCTTCTACCGGACGCTCGCGCTCGAAGCGGGCGGTCCTTCGGCCGAGGAGGATACGAGGGGCATGCCCCTGTCATGACGGGAGACGACGTGGACGAGCGTACGCACGGTGAGGACCTCGTGGCGTCCCGGATCGGGCCGGTCCTCGATGAGCTGTTCGCCGTACTGCGCGCACGGCGAGATGAGATGCCGGAGGGGAGCTACACGGCCGTGCTGCTCGCGGGACCACAGGACAAGCTCCTCAAGAAGATCGCCGAGGAGGCCGCCGAGGTCATCATCGCGGCACGTGACGGCGATGCGAGCCAGCTGCGCTACGAGGCTGGGGATCTTGTCTATCACCTCCTCGTCGTGCTCGTGCGCGAGGGTCTCACGCTCGATGATCTCGCCTCAGAGCTCGAAGCACGTCGGAGGTAGGCCACCATGCGTGCGGACCGTTCGGGGTTGACGGAGGTCACGCTACCCCCGGGTGTCCGCTCCGATCGCATCGAGCCGCTCTGGCGGCGCGTCGAGCGCAACCGCCTGCGCTTCATCGGGCTCATGCTCGCGTACGTCGTCGTCGTGGCGCTGTCGATCTCGGCCTTCATCATGGCGATGGTGCTCATCGTGCCCCTCTTCGCACGCGCGTGGGAGGCAGCGGCGGTCGTCTGGGTCCAAGCGGGCGAGATCGCGTGGAAGGTCTTCGCGGTCGTCGCGTCCGTCGTCACTGTGCACATGCTCGTGCGGCTCGCCCGCTCCGAGCGTGCGCTCCTGGAGACCCTCGAGGCCCACATGCCCAAACCTGAGGAGGTCAGAGGCGTCCGGGAGGCACTCAAGGACATGGCGCTCGCTGCTGGGCTGGAGCAACCTCCGCGCCTCTACCTCATCGAGACGGACCGGGTGAACGCCGCGATCGTCGGCAGGCGCGTGGACCGAGCCGCCGTCGTCGTGACACGGGGATTCATAGAGAAGCTCGAGCGCGCCGATCAGCGTGCGGTGTTCGCGAACCTGCTCGCGCGGGCGCTCTCGGGTGACATGCTGTGGGCGACGGCCCTCTCCGCGCTCGTCGGTCCGATCTGGGCGATGCGCGATGCGAGCTTCAGTGCGCGAGAGCCAGCGCTCCTCGACGGAGCGGCAGAGGCGGAACGCCGCACGAATGCGACCGCGCGCGCCGCCCGCGAGCTCGGTCCGATGTTCGTGAGCTGGATCCTGCTCTACGGGTTCGTTGTGGTCGTGACCGAGCTCCTCACGTACTGGCACCAGGACGCCGCATGGCGAGCAGCGGAGAAGGCGGACGCCGAGGGGATGCTGCTGCTCAAGGACCCACATGAGATGCTCGCTGCGCTCGAGCGTGTGCTCTCGTACGACAACTGCGTGCCGACGGCGCGAGAGGCGTACTCGCAGCTGTTCTACTGCTGGGCGGGCTTCGGCTTCGCGCCCGAGGAGGACCCTGAGTTCCGACGCGTGGCTCGCTTGCGAGAGGTCCTCGGCGTCGAGGGGCTCGTCGCTCGCCCGCAGCCGAACGTCCCCGGCTGGCCGGTCGCCCCGCGGCTCGAGTACGCCGATCATGCGCCGCTCCCGCCGCCCGTCGCCACGCCGGTCGAGGAGGGTGTCGACGGCGTCGTTCTGCTCATCGCTACCGTGGTCATCTCCGCGCTCGCGATCGATGCGGTCTGGTTCGCCAGGGCCGAGGTGTTCCGTGCGCTGCGAGGACCGGCGCTGGCTGTCGCGGCTGTCGGTATCGCACTCGGCGTCGGGTTCGCATCACGCTTCATCGCCGCGAAGCGCAGCGGCCCGCGCGAGGCGCACATGGCCGCGCTCGTGGCGTTCGCGGTGTTCACGATGCTGACGCTCGGTCGCAGTGCGCTCCTGTCGCCGGTCTGGTTCATCGCCATGTTCGTCGGCGCTGATCGGGGCGCCGAGGATGCGAGACGAGCGTGGCGGGCATCGCTCGCTTGCAGCATCGAGACGCGCGCGCAGTCGATGCACGCGCCCTCGGTCGGCGCAGAGGGACCCGCTGCCCGTGCTCGCGAGCGCATCACCGTCACGTGCCGATGGTGCGGGGCCTCGAACGCTCCCGTCAACGAGCGGTGCGTCGTCTGTGGGAGGAGGCTCAAGCCGTGAGCCGTGGCGACGCGAAGCGCCTCGTGCGCGGAACGCTCGCCGCTTCGGTCGCAGGGGCGCTCGTCGCGATGTTCGCGGCCGGATGCGTGAGCGGCTGGCACCCGCGCCTTGCTCCCGTCGTGCGTTCGCATATCCCAGTGCCATCCGTCCTTCCGACCGTCACGGTCGAGCTGCCCGGTCCGACCCGTCCGGACCCGGATGCGGACGGCATCAAGATCGCGACGTATCTCGGTGACGAGACGCGCACGTACTACGGTGAGGGTCCAGTACCCGAGCGACTGCAGCTCATCTGGCGCGCTCACATCGGCAGCGGGCTGACGGGTGGCACCGGCAACAGCAGCAACGCCACCGGGACGCCGGGGGTCCCGGCTGGGATGGTCCGCTGGTCAGGTACGGGCTGGACCGGACAGCCCGCCCTCGTGCGCGAGGACGGCCGGCTCTGGCTACTCGTCGGGGGGCTCGATCACGAGCTCGTCCGCATCGACGCAAAGACCGGCGAGGAGCGGTGGGCGTACGCGTTCGACGACGTCATCAAGGGCTCTCCGGTCGTCTTCGAAGACCCAGATGCCCCGGGTGATCCTGCTCGCTACGTCGTGATGTGCGGCTCCCGCCGGGGGTTCCCGAGGAGCATGGCGGCGCCGGACATCGCACCGGTGCGCGCCGTCTCGTTCGCGACTGGCGAGGAGCTCTGGCGCCTGCCCGTGCCGCGGACGCGGAGCTACAGCCGTGATGCGGACGCGAGCGGATTCGTCCTGGATGGCGTGGCGTACGTCGCCGTCGAGTCGGGCTACCTGTACCGCCTCGATCCGTTCGAGACGGAACCGTGGCGCGAGCACCGAGCGCCCCGCATCCTGTCGAGCGCTCTGCTGCTCGGTGATCGACGATCCGCGCGCCACGGTGGCAACCTCGTCCTCGAGAGCTCACCAATGCTACTCGGTGACCGGGTCTACATCGCCTCGGGATCGGGTCACGTGTACGGGCTCGATCGGGACACCCTCGAGGTCGAGTGGGACTACTTCATCGGCTCGGATCTCGACGGTACGGTCGTGCCGACACGCGATGGTTGCCTCCTCGTGCCCGTCGAGAAGCAGTACATCCCTGGCCCCGGCGGCCTGCTCAAGCTCGACCCACGGAAGCCGCCGGCAGAAGCGCTCGTCTGGTTCCTGCCGGTGCGCGACCGCGCCTTCGCCGACTGGCAAGGCGGGATCATCGGGTCACCCTCGGTGGGGGATGCGTATGACCCTGCCGGGAAGCGGCCGGCGATCGCGGCGTGCGTGGGGATCGATGGTGTGCTCAGGCTGGTCTCGCAAGACGTGCTCGCGCCCGAGCGGGTCACCGGTCCGAACCTCGAGCGCGGCCTGCCGACGCCGGTCACGATCTTCACGGATCACATCGGCGGTTCCATATCGACGCCGATCATCGTCGACGACCACATCGTCGCGGCGGGTTACGATGCGAAGGTACACGTGTACCGGATCGAGTACACGCCGGGAGGCGATGGTCCTGGCGTCGCTCTGCCGAACGCGAACGGCGAGCTCGTGAGCGTGTCGGTGCGAGAGGTCGCCAGCTTCAAGGGCGGTGGCGTGTTCGAGTCGACCCCGATCGTGTGGCAGGGGCGCATCTTCGTCGGTTCCCGAGACGGCTACCTCTACTGCATCGGCGACCCCACGCTCGTGAGATGAGAGAAGCCCCGGTGGGAACCGGGGCTTCTCACTGCGGATCGCAGGCCGCTCGCTGTCAGCGTTCCACGATGCGGACCGTACTCGCGTTCACGCGGATGACCTCGTAGAAGCGGATCTTCACGCTGCGGGCCGAACTCGTCGTCGTGTTCCCAGCGTTGTCCTTGAGCGTCAAGCGCCACGTGTAGTCGCCCGCGTAGACCTGGCCGTCCGACCACTTGCCGTCCCAGACGATCTTGCCCGCACCAGCTGCGATGCGCTTGGAGAGCGATCGGACGACCGCACCCTTCGCGTTCCTGATCGTGACGGTCGCGGTGCAGTTCTCGCTGGCGTTGAAGGTGACGATGAAGTTGTCCTTGTACCCATCGCGGAGCCGCGGATAGAACGGGTTGGGCGCGCCGGCGAGGTTGGAGATGGTCGGGGCGATCCTATCGACGACGAAGGTGCGCGTGGCACTCGCGGTGCGCCCCGCCATGTCCTCGACCTCGGCTGTGAGCGTGTGGGTGCTCATCTGTGCGTAGGCGGTCAGAGGGACGGTCACCTGGTACGGTGCGACGGTGTCGGTGGCCACAGGAACCCCATCGATGTAGAACGTGACGCGCTTGACGCCACCGAGGTCGCGAGCGTCCGCCTTGAGCGTGGCGCTCGCGGGCAGGAGCTGACCGTTCGTGGCGGGTGCGGTGATGGCGATGGTCGGGGTGTCCGTGTCAACGACCGCCTGCACGGGATCGGAGAGGGGGCCGGCGTTGCCGGCACGGTCGACCGCGCGCACCTGGATGTTGTGACGACCGGACGGGAGCCCTTCGATGGTGATGGCGCGCGGCGTCCAGAACACGATCTCGCGGTCCCAGAAGTGCTCCGCGCCGTCGTAGAGCCGGGCGGGCTTGTTCTCCTCGACGCCGAAGGGCTTGCCGTCGATGTAGACGGCGAAGTAGCCCACACCGGCAAGACCGTCATAGCGCTTGTCATCCCACGTGAGGTGAGCGCGTGTCTGCGTCAGCACGGGCACCGACGTCGCGAGTACGTCGGGCTGGACGGCGAGCCCGGTGACCTTGGCCGGAGGCGTGACGTCGATGCCGAACGTCCAGAGGTACGTGGCGCCATACCCTCCGGTGGAGACGAAACGGATGTCGACCTGGTAGGAACCCTCGTACGGCTTCGTCCAGCCCGGAGCGTCGGTCGCCGCGACGCTCGGCGTGTTCGTCCCGGTGAGCGACGCGAGGAACGGATTCGTCGTCGAGGCGACGAGCCCCGGCATGTCGAGCACGAGCCGCCACGGCCCCGAGCCGGTGTCGGCGCGGTAGACGAGGGCGGGATCGACGCTGCTCCAATCGAATGGGACGACCGGTACGCGCGAGTCGTACGGGTCTTCGGGGGCATCCGTTCCCACGCGGCGCACCACGTACTCAGCCGACGATATCGGCCTCTGCCCAGGGTCGGGAGATGGGATGGTCACCGAGAACGTCGGGTACGGCGTGTTGCCCCACGTCTCACGCCAGAACGTGGGATAGTCCTGGTAGACGCTCCAGCCGACGGCATTGGTCTCGGACGACACCGGGTTCGATGGCATCTCGAGGATGTTGGCGAAGGCTGTCATCGGCATGGCGAGGCTCGCCACGAGTCCGAGACTGATGAGCGCCATCGCCCTTCTCACGCGATGCATGCGCATGCCCCCCTTCCAGGGCCGGGCAACCTCAGTACCGCGATTATAGCGTACATCGGAGGATGCCGCGGTGCAGTGGGCGCACGAGGCACGCAAGGCTTGCGTCCTGGCCGCGCGGGTGCTAGACTGCCGCCCAATCACATACGTGGCCTGTGACGGGGAGTAGTACTCCGGATCGAGAAGCCCAGAGAGTCGGGGATGGTGGGAACCCGACGTGATCGTCCGGCAGGAATGGACCCCTGAGGCTCCAGGGCAACGGCGCACTTCGCCTACTAGTCCTGGCGGACGCCCACCGATACAAGGGACCGGGTATGGACGGCCGATGAGCCGGAGTACTGCAGGCGAGTGGTCAGCGCACAGTCGCTGGCAATGAGGGTGGCACCACGGGAGTCGAGGCTCTCGTCCCTTACGGGACGGGGGCCTTTGTGTTTACCGGGTGCTGCCGGGAGGTGGACCGTGATCCTGCCAGACAGAGAGACGTTCGTACGGCTCGCGATGGAGCACGATGTCGTGCCGGTCGCGCTCGAGGTCTACGCTGACCTCACGACCCCTATCTCGGCGTTCGCCGCACTGGCGAGCGATGCTGAGTATGCGTTCCTGCTCGAGAGCGTCGTGGGTGGGGAGCGCCTCGGGCGTTACAGCTTCCTCGGAATCGGCGAGGGCGAGGTCGTGACGGCGCGCGGTCGAGATGTCGTGGTGACGAATGGGAGCGTGCACGGGCTCGCGCATGACGATCCGCTCCGCTTCGTCGTCGAGCGGTTGGGCAGCGGGCGTGTCGCTCGCGTGCCCGGGCTGCCGCCGTTCGTCGGAGGAGCGGTCGGCTACGTCGGATACGAAGCGGCGACCACGTTCGAGCGCGTCCCGCGCCACGATCGCGTCGAGCTCGACGTGCCCGATCTCGCATTCATGACCGCGGACGTCGTTGTCGCGTTCGATCACGCGCGGCGCGTCATGCAACTCATCGTGCCGGTGCGGGTGAGCGGCGCACCGCAGGCCGCCTACGACGCGGCGCTCGCCAGGGTCGCCTCGTGTCTCGCGCGCATCGACCGGGGCAGCCCCGGTGTGGCGCTCGGGGAGGTCGGTCGAACGGCCGAGGTGCCGCTCGAGGAGCACGGGACGCGCGAGGGCTTCCTCGCGAGCGTCGCGCGCGCCAAGGAGCACATCGCAGCGGGGGACATCTTCCAGGTGGTGCTCTCGCAGCGGTTCAGCGCGCCGTACGAGGGCGATGGACTCGATCTGTACAGGGTGCTCAGGGCGGTCAATCCGAGTCCGTACATGTTCTACGTACGACTGCGCGACCTCACGCTCGTGGGGTCGAGCCCGGAGCCGCTCGTGCGCGTCGAGGGGCGCGAGGTGCTCACCCGACCGCTCGCCGGGACGAGGCCGCGCGGCGCTGATGCGGGAGAGGACGCGTACCGCCGCGAGGAGCTCCTCGCTGATGCGAAGGAGCGAGCTGAGCACGTCATGCTCGTCGACCTCGGGCGCAACGACCTCGGTCGCGTGTGTGAGCCAGGCAGCGTGCGCGTCGACGAGCTCATGGACGTCGAGTACTACAGCCACGTCATGCACATCGTGAGCAACGTGACCGGCACGCTCACGAAGGGCAAGGATGCCGTCGACGCACTCAAGGCCACCTTCCCGGCCGGGACCGTCTCCGGCGCTCCGAAGGTGCGGGCGATGGAGATCATCCGGGAGCTCGAGCCAGCAGCGCGAGGGCCCTACGCTGGGACGGTGGGCTACTTCGGGCTCGACGGGACGATGGACATGTGCATCGCCATCAGGACGTTCGTCCTCACGCCCGGTCGAGCGTACCTCCAGGCAGGCGCGGGGATCGTCGCCGACTCCGACCCTGCGCGTGAGTACGAGGAGTGCTTGCACAAGATCCGCGCCCTCCACCACGCACTCGAACTCGCTGCCGGCATGCGAGAGGAGGCGCTGGCCCGATGATCCTCGTCATCGACAACTACGACTCGTTCACGTACAACCTCGTCCAGATCCTCGCTGCGCTCGGCGCTGAGGTCGAGGTGGTGCGCAATGATGCGATCACCGCTGAACACGCGCTCGAGCTGTCACCGCGTGGCATCGTCATCTCGCCCGGACCCGGGACGCCCTCCGATGCGGGCATATCGAGCGACCTGGTGCGACTTGCCGCGGATGCGGGCACACCCGTGCTCGGTGTGTGCCTGGGGCACCAGGTGATCGGTGAGGTCTTCGGCGCCCGCGTCGTCCGAGCCCCCCAGCCGATCCACGGCAAGACCGATGAGATCCACCACGACGGGCGCGGTCTGTTCGACGGGCTCGCGAATCCGTTCATCGCGACGCGCTACCACTCGCTCGTCGTGGATGCGGGATCGGTGCCTGAATCGCTGGAGGTTGTAGCGCGCACCGTAGACGGCGTCGTCATGGCACTCAGGCACCGGCACCTTCCCATCGACGGCGTGCAGTTCCACCCTGAGAGCGTGCTCACCCCAGAGGGGGTGAAGCTTCTCGCGAACTTCCTGGACGCCGTCGGCGAGGTGCCGCGTGCGTCGCGCACCTCCAACGCGGCGCGCGGGCGCTCGGACGACCGTGTCGCGACCGTGCTCGAGGCGATCGCCAGGGTGAGCGCTGGCGGGTCCCTCGACGAGGAGGAAGCTGCGACCGTCATGGGGTCGATCATGGACGGAGAGGCCACACCGGCGCAGATCTCCGCGCTCATCATGGGCATGCGGATGAAGGGCGAGACGGTCGAGGAGATCACCGGCTTCGCCCGGGCGATGCGAGCCCGTGCTGTTCCCGTGCGTCCGGCGGTCGAGGGTTGCGTGGACGTGTGCGGCACCGGCGGGGACGGGCTCCACACGTTCAACATCTCGACGTGCGCCGCCTTCGTCGTCGCTGGTGCGGGTGTCCCGGTCGCCAAGCACGGCAACCGAGCCGTCTCATCGGCGGCAGGTAGTGCGGACGTGCTCGAGGCCCTCGGTGTGCGCGTCGATCTCGATGCGCAGGCCATGGCGCGCTGCATCGAGGAGTGCGGCGTGGGGTTCCTGTTCGCCCCCACGGTTCACGCGAGCATGAGGCACGCCGCGGGTCCGCGACGGGAGATCGCCATACGGACGGTCTTCAACGTGCTCGGACCGCTCACGAACCCTGCTGGAGCGGCTCGGCAGCTCATCGGCGTGTTCGATGCGTCGCTCGCCAGCACGCTGGCGCGCGTGGCCGGTCGGCTCGGATCCGAGCGTGTGCTCGTCGTGCACGGGTATCCAGGCATGGACGAGGTCTCGTGTTGTGGCCCGACGCTCGTGGTCGAGTGGGATGCGGCGTGCGGTGATGTCCGCAGCTACGAGGTCCTGCCTGAGGAGCTCGGACTTCCCCGATGTCGACTCGACGACCTCATCGGTGGGGACGCTCACGCGAACGCGCGCATCGTCCGCCGGGTCCTTCAAGGGGAGCGTGGCCCGCAGCGCGACGTCGTCCTGGCGAACGCCGCCGCTGCTCTCGTCGCGGCAGGGGTCGCCCCCGACCTCATCGGTGGGGTCGCTCTCGCCGGGCAGGCCATCGACACCGGGCGTGCGCACGCGGTCCTCGGCCGTCTCGTCGAGGTGAGTCAGCGCCTAGCCGAGGGGGTGGTCGTGTGAGCTTCCTCGAGCGGGTCATCACTGCACGGCAACAGCGGCTGGCTAGCGGCAGTGAACGGGAGGCGCTCGCCGTGCACGACGGGAGCCGGCGAGGCGACCTCCAGCTGCACTCATTCGTGTCCGCGGTGCGCGATCGTGACGACGTGGGCATCGTCGCCGAGATCAAGCGCGTCTCGCCCACGGCAGGTCCGCTGACGGGCAGCGGTGACATCAGCGAGCGTGCTGTCGCCTACGTCCGGGGCGGCGCGGCGGCGGTGAGCGTGCTCACGGAGCCGGACTTCTTCGGTGGCAGCTTCAGCGACCTTGCGGCGGTGGCGTCGACGGTGAGCGTCCCCGTGCTCGCCAAGGATGTGGTGGTCGACCCGGCGCAGATCGAGCTCGCCCGGATCGCGGGCGCCAGCGTCGTGCTCCTCATGGTCCGCGTGCTGGGTACGCGTACCGGGGTGTTCATGCGGTACGCAGCGGAGCACGGGCTCGAGGCGCTCGTCGAGGTGACCGATGAGCACGAGCTCGCAGCAGCGCTCGAGGCGGGCGCTTCGCTCATCGCGGTGAACAGTCGTGACCTCGCGACGCTCGCCATCGACCGCGTGCGAGCCCTCCAGGTCATCGATCTCGCTGCACGCGCGGGGGCCACCGTGGTGGCGGCGAGCGGGATCTCAGCGCGCACGGACGTGGAGCGAGCCGCCGCGCACGGAGCTCAAGGGGTGCTCGTCGGTGAGCTGCTCATGCGCTCGCCGCAACCGGAAGAGACGGTCCGAGGACTCGTAGGCGTGAGGAAGGAGCAAGACCATGAGTGACGGACGGACACGCTTCATACTCGACGAGCGGGACATGCCGACAGCCTGGTACAACGTGCTGCCGGACCTGCCCAAGCCGCTCGATCCACCGCTCGACGCGGCGGGCAACCCCATGGGGCCGGAGCAGCTCGCGGTACTCTTCCCCATGGAGTGCATCAAGCAGGAGGTCTCACAGGAGCGCTCCATCGACATCCCTGGCCCGGTCATCGACGTGTACAAGACGTACCGGCCATCGCCCCTCATGCGGGCGCGTCAGCTTGAACGGGTGCTCGACCTGCCCGCCGGCATCAAGATCTTCTACAAGTACGAGGGCGTCTCGCCCGCCGGCTCGCACAAGCCGAACACGGCCATCCCGCAGGCGTACTATAACAAGCAGGAGGGCATCACCAGGATCTCGACCGAGACGGGCGCGGGGCAGTGGGGAAGTGCGCTTGCCATCGCCGGAGCCCTGTTCGGTATCGACATCGAGGTCTTCATGGTGAAGGTCTCCTACGAGCAGAAGCCGTACCGTCGTGCGCTCATGGAGACGTACGGCGCGACCGTGCACCCCTCACCGTCGCCGCTCACCGAGGCTGGACGTCACGTGCTCGAGATCGATCCTGACTCGACCGGTTCGCTCGGCATCGCGATCTCTGAGGCCGTCGAGGTGGCCGTGAAGGACCCGAACACGCACTACTCGCTCGGGTCGGTGCTCAACCATGTCTGCCTCCACCAGACGGTCATCGGCTTGGAGGCCATCAAGCAGATGGAGATGGCGGAGGTCGAACCGGATGTCGTGATCGGCTGTGTGGGTGGCGGTTCGAACTTCGCGGGTATCGCGCTGCCGTACTACCAGCGGCGCAAGGAGGGGCGCTCGAACGCCCGTCTCGTCGGCGTCGAGCCGAAGGCCTGCCCGACGCTCACCGCCGGTGAGTACCGATACGACTTCGGTGACGAGGCGAAGATGACGCCACAGATCATGATGTACACCCTCGGACACGACTTCGTGCCGGCCGGCATCCACGCCGGTGGTCTGCGGTACCACGGCGACTCACCCATCATCTCGCTGCTCGTGCACGAAGGTGAGATGGAGGCCGTCGCTGTGCATCAGACCGCGTGCTTCGAGGCGGCTGTGACCTTCGCGCGCGCCGAGGGCATCCTGCCGGCACCCGAGTCCAGCCACGCCATCCGAGTCGCCATCGATGAGGCGCTCGCAGCCAAGGAAGCGGGCGAGGACAAGGTCGTGCTGTTCAACCTCTCGGGTCACGGGCACTTCGACCTGGCGGCGTACGAGGCGTACCTGCAAGGGACGCTCGTGGACTACGACTACGCTTCGGGCACCATGCTCGAGGAGCGATAGGAAGGCGCGGTGCGCACACGCATCAAGATGTGCGGCATCACCACCCCGGCCGACGCTGCGGCGGCTGTCGATGCGGGCGCTGACGCGGTCGGGGTGGTGCTCGCCGAGAGCCCACGGCGGGTGACGCTGGACGAGGCGGTGGCCGTCCTTGCGGACGTCCCCCCGCTCGTCGCCCGCGTGGGCGTGTTCGTCGATGCGGACCCCGCGTTCGTGCGCGAGGCCGTCGCGCGTTTGGGCTTGACCGCTGCGCAGTTCCACGGCGACGAGACACCCGAGGCGTGCCGCGCGGTCGGCGTTCCTGTCATCAAGGCGGTGCGTGTTCGTGATCCGGGTAGCGTACGGGCGCTGACGCGCTTCGCCGGGGTCGCGGCCGCGATGCTGCTCGACACGCACGTGCCTCGCATCCCGGGGGGCACGGGTCGCGTCTTCGACTGGGATGCCGTCGCTCGCGTGCTGCCGCGTGTCGCGCCGATCGTGCTCGCTGGCGGGCTCGATGCCGCGAACGTGGGCGAGGCGATACGGGTGCTGCGCCCGTTCGCGGTGGATGTGTCCTCTGGTATCGAGCGCTCGCCTGGCATCAAGGACCCTACGAGGATGGCCGCATTCGTCACAGCCGTGCGCGCGGCCGATGAGGAGGTGTGACGTGGGAGACGTGCTCCTACCGTCCGCGGAGGCGGTGTACTCGAGCCCAGATGCGCAGGGCTTCTTCGGGCCGTATGGGGGGACGTTCGTCCCGGAGACGGTGGTCCCCGCACTCGACGAGCTACGTCGCGCGTTCGAGGCGGCGCTCGCCGATCCCTCCTTCGACGAGGAGCTCGCCTCGCTCCTGCGGGACTACGTGGGTAGGCCCACGCCGCTGTACGAGGCGAGGCGCCTTGCTGCGTCGGTCGGGCTTCGCACCGTCTGGCTCAAGCGTGAGGACCTCAACCACACCGGCGCGCACAAGATCAACAACACGCTCGGCCAGTGCCTGCTCGCCAAGCGCATGGGCAAGCGGCGCGTCATCGCTGAGACGGGGGCCGGGCAGCACGGGGTGGCCACCGCGACCACGGCGGCGCTCATGGGACTCGAGTGCTCCATCTTCATGGGTACGGAGGACATCCGCCGGCAGGCGCTCAACGTCTACAAGATGCGCCTGCTCGGCGCTGAGGTCGTCCCGGTCTCCGACGGTACGGGCACGCTCGCTGACGCCGTGACTGCGGCGCTCCGACACTGGGTCGAGCGCGTGGAGGACACCTTCTACGTGCTCGGGTCGGCGGTCGGGCCACATCCGTACCCCGTGATCGTGCGCCACTTCCAGAAGGTCATCGGCACCGAGGCGATCGCTCAGCTGCGCGAGCGAGGCGCGCGCATGCCGGATGCCGTCGTCGCGTGCGTGGGTGGCGGCTCGAACGCGATCGGCATCTTCCACCCCTTCCTGACGCAGGTCGGGCCAGCCGAGCGGCCGCTGCTCATCGGGGCAGAAGCGGCCGGTCTCGGCCTGGACACCGATAAGCATGGTGCGGCGCTCACGAAGGGGATTCCCGGGGTGCTCCACGGCTTCTACAGCTACCTGCTGCAAGATGACGCGGGCAACCCGCTCGAGGCGTACTCGATCTCAGCGGGGCTCGACTACCCGGGCGTCGGACCGGAGCACAGCTACCTCAAGGACGCAGGACTGGTGCGCTACGAGGCCGTGACGGATATCGAGGCGCTCGACGCCTTCGCGCTGCTCTCGCGCACCGAGGGCATCATCCCGGCCATCGAGTCGGCGCATGCCCTCGCGATGCTCCCGAGGCTTGCGGCTGAGCTCGGGCACGATGCGACCGTGCTCGTGAACGTGAGCGGTCGCGGCGACAAGGACATGGATATCGTGCGGGAGGCGGGGCTCGGTGTCTGAGCGCGCAGCGGCCGAGCCAGCCGGTGCTGGGTCGGCGCTCGATGCGGCGATCCGCGCCCGGACGCCCGCTCTCATCGCGTACCTCATGGCCGGGTACCCGGACCGGTCGACCTCGCTTGCAGCGCTCCTCGTGGCAGCCGAGGCCGGTGCGGATCTCATCGAGCTCGGTGTGCCGTACGGAGACCCGCTCGCGGATGGCCCGGTCATCGCGCAGGCCGCGCGCGTGGCGCGCTCAGCCGAGGGCGGCTTCGGGCTGGCCGAGACCATCAAGCTCGCAGGCGCGTTCCGCGACGCTCGCCGGTCAGCCGGTCCGCCCGTGGTGCTCATGACGTACCTCAACCCGCTCATGCGCATGGGGCTTCCACAGGCAGCCGACCGCATGCGCGACGCCGGCATCGCTGGGGTCATCGTCCCCGACATGCCGGTCGAGGCGGCGAACGGGTGGCTTTCGGTCTCGCGCGGGCTGGACACGGTGTTCCTGGTCGCCCCGACATCGACCGATGAGCGGATCCAGTCGGTGGCCACGGCCTCGGCCGGCTTCGTGTACTGCGTCTCGACGCTCGGCGTCACCGGTGAGCGCGAGCGGGTCTCGGACCGCGCTCGCGATCTCGTACGACGCGTGCGCGCGTTCACGACGCTGCCGGTGGCCGTGGGCTTCGGCATCGGGACGCCCGAGCAGGCCGCCGAGGTCGCCACCTATGCGGACGGCGTGATCGTCGGGAGCGCCATCGTCAAGCGGCAGGGCGACCCCGAGGCGCTCGGCGCCTTCGTCGCTGCGCTCTCGCGAGCGGTTCGCGGGGCGCGCGAGGGGGCGCCGTCCGCCTGAGCGAAGCGCCGAGGTCCCTCACCGGTGGAGGATCTCGCGCGCACGCACGCGCTTCGCGTCGCGGCGGATGACCGGCGAGGTGCCGAAGAGCAGCTCGTTCTCGAAGCTGATGCGATCGAGGGTGATGAGTTGCCGCGCGATCGCGTCGACGTTCGCACGAACATCCGGCGAGTCGACCGTGAGGTCGTGCAGGTCGACGCCTTCGAGGCGCCCACGCTTCCGTGCGTGTGTCTACGTCTTCCAGAGCGCCGCTCGCATGCAGCTCTTGGTGGACGGCTTGCGCAGTGCGTCCGCGATCGCACGCGGAGCGACTCGAGCTCGTCAGCTGGTGCGCTTGGGCAGCGCTGCGAGGCGACGACCCACCGCGTCGGCGAAGGGCCTGTCCGTCTCCTGCACGATGAACTTCAGCACGGGCCAGGCCTCATAGAGGTCGCCGCTGCGCTCGATGACCTGGCGACGCCTCCACGCCTGCTCGTTCGAGCGCCTCGATCGCTGCACGGCAGCCAGCGATGACGACGTCGGTCCGGTCGTGGCCGCGGCGATCGAGGACGCGAGCTCGGCCCGCCAGTACGTCCTGGCCCGTTCCCGTGAGATGGATCGGCATGCGGGGGACGCTGAGTCCCGCCAGGCATACCGGGCACACGGGGGTGAACGTGAAGTCGCCACGTTCACGCCCAAGGACCCCGAGTGCGTCGAAACCGTGCCCGTTGTAGCGGACGGGACAGTCGTACACGCACGCACTGATGCAGATACGCACCTTCTCGGTGAGGACCTCCGCCATGGCGCCTCCTCGTCCGGTCGGCGGGAATATACCCAGCGACGCTTCGGGAGGTGAGCAGGTGAGCGTGCGCATCGTGTGGTTCCGGCGGGATGTGCGCCTCGCCGACAACCTCGCGCTGCACGCAGCGCTCTCCTCCTGCGAGTCCGTTCTGGGGTTCGCGACGCTGCGGACACCCTACGAGGGTGCGCACGCCTCGCATGCGTGGCGAGCCATCTCGCTTCGCGCGTTGACCGCTGAGGTCGAGCAGCGCGGCGGGCGCCTGCTCGTAGCCGACACCGAGCCGGTCGAGGCGCTGCGGGAGCTCGTGATGCGGACAAGTGCGCGCGTCGTACACTGCACGCGCGACTGGTCGCCGCGGGGGATGCGCGAGGAGCGAGCCTGTGCGGAAACCCTCGCGACGGTCGGTGCTCGACTCTCAGTCGCCGAGGGACAACTGCTCGTGCCGCCGGATGCGATCCGCGCGGTCGATGGGCGGCCATACCAGGTCTTCACGCCGTTCTACCGGGCGTGGCGGGCGATGATCGGGCGTCCGGCGCTGCTGTCAGCACCGACGACGCTGTCAGCCCCAGTGCCGCCGTCAGCCCTTCCGCTCACACCGATGAGCGATATCGGAGCGGAACCGACATCGCTTCCAGGTGTCGCCATCGAGGAGCACTGGACGCCCGGGGAAGCCGCCGCGCAGGCCCGGCTCGCTGCGTTCGTGGAGACGACGCTCGCGGCGTATGAGCAGACACGGGACCGCCTCGATGTGTGCGGTACGAGCCAGCTCTCACCACACCTTGCGCACGGCGAGATCGCGCCCGCTCGCATCATGGCCGCACTCGACGGGCACCCTCCTGCGGTCACCGAGCCGTTCGTCCGGCAACTGGCCTGGCGCGAGTTCGCGTACCACGTCGTGCACCATCACCCCGAGGCCGAATCACGGCCGCTCAAGCCGGCGTTCGAGGCATTCCCGTGGGCTGACGACGAGGAGATGGCCGATGCCTGGCGTCAGGGACGCACGGGGTTCGCGCTCGTGGACGCGGGCATGATGCAGCTCGCGCTGACCGGTTGGATGCACAATCGTGCTCGCATGGTCTGCGCATCGTTCCTCACGAAGGACCTCCTCGTGCCGTGGCAGGCAGGCGAGGAGCACTTCAGGCGGATGCTCGTCGACTACGACCCAGCGCTCAACGTGGTCAATTGGCAGTGGGTCGCCGGCTGTGGGGCGGACGCGGCGCCGTTCTTCCGAATCTTCAACCCTGTGGTGCAGCAGCGGCGCTTCGACCCCGATGGGAGGTACGTGCGTCGGTGGCTACAGGCACGGGAGCCGGTCACCCCGATCATCGATCACGCCGAGGCACGCCAGCGTGCACTCGCGGCGTACGAGGCGGTTCGCCACCGGCGCTCTCGGACCGAGCGGTGAGCTTCGGCGTCCGGGTGCGTGTGACGGCGCGCGTGCGGGATCAGCCGGCCCCGCCGCCTCCGCCTCCACCGCCGCCTCCGCCTCCACCGGAGAAGCCACCGCCACCGCCGCTCGCGCTCGACATCTGGCTGGAGGCGACCTGGGCAGCCGAGGCGAAGCCGTGCGTGATGGCAGAAGCAGGCGAGTTCGTGCCAGCGCTCGGCGTCGCCCACCACGCGAGGTGAGCGATGTGCGGGTCCTCGAGGACCTGGGGTGCCTTGACACGCAGCGCCTCGATGACCTGCTCGGCGATGCCGAACACCACCGCGAGCACGAGGAAATGCTCCCATAGGACGACGTGCGTCGGTGGCGCCTCGTCGAGTCGGCTGAAGTCCGTGAGGTAGTTCTTCAAGGCTTCGTACTTGGCGTGCAGCGCGGCAGCCGCAGGGGTCCGCCGCGGCATGAGCAGCCCAAGGATGCCGATGCCGGCCGCGCATGGGAGGGCGACCATGAGGGACCACCCGATACCAGCAGCAGCGGTCGCTACGATGACGGAGACGACGAAGATGAGCACCGCCCAGGCGATGAAGAGCGTGCGGAGCACCGTGCCGCTCGACTCGAAGAACCCGCGACTCTCGGCGTCCTTGCTCACGGCCTCCTTCCAGCGGTCGAATGTTCTGGCGTACGCCTCGGCGTTCCGCTTCGCTCTCGCACGCAACTCGTCGATCGTCGTTAGTCTCCCAGGCTCGACGCGCTCGAAGATCGCTTCGAGGAGCGCTCGCTCGGCTCGGGTGAGCACGTCGAGGGGGGCGTCCGTGATGCTCAGCTGCCACGAGGTCCTCGTGGTAGCTCCGAGCAAGCCACGGGTGGTGATCTCCTGCGACTCCACGCGAACGAGACCTCGGTTCGAGAGGTCCATGAGCGTCGCGGTCAGTTCGTTCTCGCCCACGGTTCCCCACCGCATGAGCGCGCCCACGACGGCGGGCGGGAGGTCTGCCGGTAGCTCGCGGAAGTAGCGGCCCTCGAAACCGGCCCGGTGCTCCCTGCCGTGTCGATACCACAGCCCGAAGGCTGCAGCCAGCGAGAGGAGCGGCACGACGACGTTCACCGCGATGCCCGCCGCGACGATGGCTCGCGCACGACGTCGCTGAGCGTTCGCTTCTTCGGCGAGGCGAGACTCCTCGGCCAGTATGACTGAGACGCGCGCGCCGGGCGTGTCGGGTGCCCGTGAGAGCGCATCGCGAGGGAAGAGCGCTCGGGCCTCGACGAACGTGCGTGGCGGAAGGTCGTCGACGACGAGCGTCATCACCCCGCCCGCCCGGGATACCGTGCCGGTGAGCGGTCCGTGCGCCCAGACACGAAGGTCGTCCTCGCGCACACCCGGAGGGAAGCGCACCTCGATGGCGACCGAGCCCACGCCGACGTCCCACCGGTCCCCGATGAACTTCCAGTACAGCTCAGCCGTGTCGTCCCAGCGCTTGGCGGCGTCGTGGACGATGTAGCGCAGTGTGAACGTGGCGCGAGCGTCGGTCGTCGCGTGGTACGCCTCGACGCGGAGGCTGTCGCCCTGGTCGATCACCGTGTAGCGGCCAGGGATACGGTCGGTGCTCTCTTGGAGCTGGTACGTTCCGCTCGGACCGTCGAGCCCGAGTACGTCGATCCGACCGAACGTGTACTCCGGGTCGGATGGTACGGTGTCGAGCTCCCAGTACACGAAGGAGAACGAGCCCGAGAAATCGAAGGTGCGCTCCTCGGTCACGGACAGATCCCCGTTCGGCATGACCTCGGCTACGATGCGCACATGCGGCATGGTGTACGCTTTGGCGTGAGCAGACGAGGGCATCAGCGTGATGGCAAGAAGGGTGCTCATGAGGAGCGATACCGCTATTGCGCGCGCACGAGCTCGCATGGGTCCCCCTGGGCCGGTGTCCTCGCACGATGGTAGCACGGGGCGTGTCGGTGGGTGACGCATCGGGCGCGTGGTGCGCTACAGTGATTCCCGGGAATCCTTTGGGCTGGAGGCGAAGGGGTACTCATGCGCATCGCGCTCGCACAGGTCGACCCGACCGTCGGTGACATCGAGGGCAACCTGGTCCTGGCTCTTCAGGCTGCGCGAACGGCTGCTGAGGCGGGCGCGGACCTCGTCGTCTTGCCGGAGCTCGTCATCACCGGCTACCCACCGGAGGACCTGCTCGCCAAGCATCACTTCGTGGAGCGCGCGATGGAGGCCGTCGAGGTCCTCGCGTGTGAGGCGCCCTGTCCGGCGCTCGTCGGTACGCCGTGGCTCGATGACGGGCTCCTGTACAACGCCGCTGCGTTCATGCGGGCGGGTCGTATCGACGGGGTCTACCACAAGCGTCTCCTTCCGAACTACGGGGTGTTCGACGAGAAGCGGTACTTCACGCCTGGTGTCCGCGACATGGTGTTGGACGTGGGCGGTGTCTCCGTGGGTGTGACCGTATGCGAGGACGCATGGCAGCCAGAACCGGTCGCACGCCTCGCGAGCGCCGGTGCGGACGTGGTCGTGAACCTCTCAGCTTCGCCCTTCCACGTCGGGAAGGGGGCCTCCCGCGAGCGCATGCTCGTCCGGCGGGCGATCGACCACGATGTGTGGGTGGTGTACTGCAACCTCGTCGGAGGTCAGGACGAACTCGTCTTCGATGGGCGCTCGGTCGTCATCGCACCCGACGGTACCGTGACCGCCCGAGCGGAAGCGTTCGCGGAGGATCTGCTCGTGGTCGACATCGACCTGGGCGAACCTCATGTCCAGCGCGTGTGCCCGCGTCTGGAGCACGCCTCCGAGGTGTACGCAGCACTCACGCTCGGACTCGCCGACTACATCCGCAAGAACGGGTTCTCGGACGTGCTCGTCGGTCTGTCCGGCGGCATCGACTCGGCGCTCACCGCCACGCTCGCGGCCGATGCTCTTGGGCCGGGTCGCGTGCACGGCGTCTTCATGCCGTCTCGCTACTCCTCTGCGAGCAGCATCGAGGATGCGCGCACGCTCGCCACAGCGCTCGGCATCGAGACGTACGAGGTGCCCATCGAGGGGCCGTTCGCAGCCCTGCTCGAGACGCTCCGACCGATCTTCGGCGAGCGACCCATGGATGTGACCGAGGAGAACCTCCAGGCCCGCGTTCGCGGCACACTGCTCATGGCGCTGTCCAACAAGTTCGGCTGGCTCGTGCTCGCCACGGGCAACAAGAGTGAGTTGTCGGTGGGCTACAGTACGCTCTACGGTGACATGGTCGGAGGATTCGCGCCGCTCAAGGATGTCTTCAAGACGCGGGTGTACGAGCTCGCGCGCTGGCGCAACGAGCGTGGGGCGGTCATCCCCATCTCATCGATCACGAAGCCACCGAGCGCTGAGCTGCGACCGGGTCAGACCGATCAGGACACGCTGCCGCCGTACGAGGTGCTCGATGCGGTCCTCGCGGCGTACGTCGAGGAGGATCGCTCGATCGATGAGATCGTCGCGGACGGTCATGATCGCGCGCTCGTCGAGCGTATCGCATACCTGGTCGACGCCGCCGAGTACAAGCGCCGGCAGGGGCCGATCGGCATCAAGATCACCCCGAAAGCGTTCGGCAAGGACCGCCGCATGCCCATCACGAACCGGTTCCGTGGCTGAGGCGAGGTGGACGGTGAACGCACGGAGGTTCGCGACCACGCTCGTCTGGGTCGCGCGTGACGATGAGAGGCTTCGCGAAGCCGCCATCCTGCGCTACGAGGTCCTCATGGCGCCGTTCGGCGTACCACCCATCGACGATTGGGACGATGCCGATGCGGCTTCCTCGCACCTGATCGCGCAGGAGGACGATCGCGTCGTAGGATACGCTCGCCTCATCGATCTGGGGCATGAGGGCCAGCTGCGCCAGCTCGCCGTGGCGCTCGATCGGCAGCGGATGGGCATCGGGACGCGGCTCGTCGAGGAGGTCCTCGCGGAAGCGTCCCGGCGCGGGCTGGAGCGCCTCTTCCTGCACGCGCGTCTGGCCGCGGTGCCCTTCTACGAGCGTCTCGGCTTCCGCACCGTGAGCGAGGAGCCGTTCCCCTTCGGTCGAACCGGGCAGCTGCACGTCCGCATGGAGTGCGAGACGCGCTGATGGTGGCGCGGCGCGCCCGTTTGCCCTACCCTTGCATGTGCACCATACGGAGGCTCTGAAGGAGGAGGGATCGGTATGCCGAGCATCACGCGTGATGATGTGCGCGTGCCCGCTGACGTGCCAGCAAGCGCGCGCGACGCCTACATCGAGAACTACCTCAAGGCGACCCGGGGCACGGGCAGGCTCATGCTGTTCGCGTGCGATCAGAAGATCGAGCACCTCAACGATGACTTCTATGGCGAGGGCATCGCACCCGAGGATGCCGACCCCGAGCACCTGTTCCGCATCGGTAGCCAGGGCGTGATCGGCGTACTCGCCGGGCAGCGCGGCCTGATCGCCCAGTACGCGGCGGACTACCCCGGGATCAACTACCTCGTCAAGATGAACTCCAAGACGCATCTCGTGAAGTCCTCCGCGAAGGATCCGGCGAAGCACCAGGACGACCCGTACTCGCCGCAGCTGTATGACCTGCAGACCGTCCTGGATCTCAAGGACAACGGCGTGAACGTCGTGGGTGTGGGCTACACCATCTACCTTGGCAGTGAGTACGAGTCACAGATGATGACCGAGGCGGGCCAGCTCATAGCCGATGCGCATTCGGTCGGTCTCATCGTCGTGCTCTGGATCTACCCGCGTGGCCGTGCGGTGCCGGATGAGAAGGACCCGCACCTGATCGCCGGCGCTGCGGGTGTGGCCGTCAGCCTCGGTGCGGACTTCGTCAAGGTGAACCCGCCGAAGGGCACCGAGGAGAAGTCATCGGCCGAGCTCCTCGTCGAGGCGTCGAAGGCGGCGGGTCGCACGGGGCTCGTGTGCGCCGGTGGTTCGACGGTCGCGGCGGATGTGTTCCTGCGCCAACTCTGGGAGCAGATCCACGTCGGTGGCGCCAAGGGGAACGCGACCGGGCGCAACATCCATCAGCGCTCACTCGACGAGGCGGTGCGCCTCACGAAGGCCATCAGCGCCATCACGCTCGGCGACTGGAGCGTCGAGGACGCGCTCACGGTGTTCGAGGGGAGCAAGGACTTCGCCGTCTGATCGGCGATCCCCCATGGATCCTGACGCGGCGTCGCACGAGCGGGCGGCGCCGCGTTACCATAGGGAACCACTCACACAGGGCGATGGTAGGGGCGTGTGACCGATGCCCATCTCGGAATGGTTCAAGAAGCGCGAGAGCAGACGCTACACGGTCTCATCCGGCGTCTCCATCGAGGTGCCCGATGGCGTATGGTTACAGTGCGAGGGGTGCTCCCGCACCCTGTATCAGGGCGACCTGGCACGCTCGCTCCTCGTGTGCCCGCACTGCGGCCATCACCACCAGATGAGCGCGCTCGAGCGCATCGAGATGCTCGCGGATGAGGGGACGTTCGAGGAGATCGACGGCACGATCACGTCCGCTGACCCCTTGCGCTTCACCACTGCGAAGTCGTACGCCGAGGCGGTCCACACCGCCCGCGAGCGCACCGGTCTGACGGAGGCCGTCGTGACGGGCAGGGCCCTCATCGGCGGCCACCCGGTCATCCTCGGAGCGATGGACTTCCGCTTCATCGGTGCTTCGATGGGCTCGGCGGTGGGCGAGCGTATCGCTCGCGCCTTCGACCGTGCGATCGATGAGAGACGAGGGGTCGTCTTCGTGACCGCATCGGGCGGCGCTCGCATGCAGGAAGGGATGCTCTCGCTCATGCAGATGGCCAAGACGGCGGCAGCCGCCGAGCGGCTCGCACGGGCGGGCCTCCCGTACGTGAGCGTGCTGGCACATCCCACCTACGGTGGCGTGACGGCGAGCTTCCCCGTCCTCGCGGACGTCATCTTCGCGGAGCCAGGCGCGATGGTAGGATTCGCAGGGCCAGCGCTCGTCGAGCAGACGACGCGGCAGAGCCTGCCGAAGGGATTCCAGCGCGCTGAGTCGCTCCTCGAGCATGGCATGATCGATGCCGTCGTGCCGCGAGGCGAGCTCAAGTCGACCATCGCCCGCGTGCTCGACTACCTCGACGTGGCTTCACATGGCGCGACGGCCGGCGAGCATGGGTTGGCGACGAGAGGGGGTGCCTGAGGTGGCTCGGTTCGCCATGGAGTTCGAGCGCCCGCTCGTCGAGCTCGAGGAGCAGGTCGCTGAGCTCAAGCGACTCGATGTCGCATCGCGTCCGGATCTCGCCGCGGAGATCGCATCGCTCGAAGCTGAGATCGAGATGCTGCGCGAGGCGCTGTACTCAGCGCTCTCGCCGTGGGAACGCGTACAGGTCGCCCGGCACCCGGATCGCCCTAAGGCGCAGGACTACGTGGAGGCGCTGTTCACCGACGTCGTCGAACTGCGCGGTGACCGGCTCTTCCGTGACGACGAGGCGATCATCACGTGTCTCGCCACCTTCGGCCAGCATCGGTGCGTGGTGATCGGTCACCGCAAGGGCAAGACGACCAAGGAGAACATCCGGCGCAACTTCGGGAGCCCGCACCCCGAGGGGTTCAGGAAGGCGCGCAGAGCGATGCTCCTGGCGGAGCGCTTCTCGCTACCGGTCGTGAGCCTGCTCGACACCGCCGGAGCGTATCCTGGCATCGAGGCAGAGGAGCGCGGTCAGGCATGGGCGATCGCCGAGAACCTCGCGACGCTCGCACGCCTGCGCACGCCCGTCATCGTCATCGGTGTGGGCGAGGGGGGCAGCGGTGGGGCGCTCGCCATCGGCTTCGGTGATCGGCTCATCATGCTCGAGAATGCGTACTACTCGGTCATCTCACCTGAGATGTGCGCAGTGATCCTGTTCAAGGACGCGAGCCGGGCACCCGAGACCGCGTCGAGCCTGCAGCTCACCGCTGAGGACCTCGTGCGACTCGGGATCGCTGACGAGGTGGTGCCCGAGCCGCTCGGTGGAGCGCATCGGGATCCCGGCTTCGTCTACGCAGCGGTCGGTGATGCCCTGGAGCGCGCGCTCGCCGACCTCGTCGAGCGTGACGTCGACGAGCTGGTGGCTGCCCGGCAGGAGCGCATCGCCCGGATCGGCGTCTACCGTGAGGAGGGGTGAGCCGTGGCAGGACTGCGCCGCATCGGCGTCTTGACGAGTGGCGGGGATGCACCCGGCATGAACGCGGCCATCCGTGCCGCGGTACGCAGCGCGATCGCTGCTGGCGTCGAGGCCGTCGGCATCAGACATGGCTACGAGGGCCTCCTCGACGGCGAGTACGTGCCGCTGGACCTCGGGAGCGTCGGCGGCATCCTCGACCGCGGTGGGACGTTCCTCGGGACCGCCCGAAGCGAGCGGATGTTCTCGTCCGACGGGCTCGATCTGGCGGCCCGGCGTCTCGGGGAGGCCGGCATCGATGGTCTGGTCGTCATCGGCGGGGACGGCAGCTTCAGAGCTGCACGTGAGCTCGCGGCGCGCGGGGTTCGTGTCGTGGGCGTGCCCGGTACGATCGATAACGACGTCGCGGGAACCGACACCACGATCGGATTCGACACTGCGCTGAACACCATCTGCGACGCGACCTCCAAGATCCGCGACACCGCCTCGAGTCATGAGCGCACGTTCGTCATCGAGGTCATGGGGCGCCGCAGCGGTCTGCTTGCGCTGCACGCGGGGCTGGCAGCTGGTGCCGATGCCATCCTCGTCCCCGAGGTGCCCTGGACGATCGAGGACGTCTGCTCAGCGGTTGGGCAGGGGGTAGCCCGCGGCAAGAAGCACTCGATCATCATCGTGGCCGAGGGGGCTGGGCATGCGTTCGGCATCGCCACGGATCTCTCGGGGCTGTGCGGTCATCAGGTACGTGCCGTCGTGCTCGGACACATCCAACGTGGTGGGTCGCCCTCGGCATTCGACCGCATCCTGGCGGCTCGCATGGGCGCCGAGGCGTGCGCTGCGCTCCTCGACGGCGAGACGGCGGTCGCCATCGGTCTGCGCAATGCAGAGATGGCGCGCTATCCGATCGAGGAGGCCTACGAGCACCGCGTGAAGCTCAAGCAGCACATCTACGACCTAGCGATGGTGCTCGCGCGATGACGGGCCTGCCTGAAGACCTCTTCGCGTCCTTCCGTGACACCGGGCGCGACCTCTTCCTCTCGGGAGCGGTGACCAGCCACGGTGGCAATCTGAGCGTGCGCATCGGTGATGTCATCTGGATCACGCGCAGCGGGGCGATGCTCGGTCGTCTCACGACCGACGACATCGTCGCCACCCACATCGACCCGTGCGATGCGGACGAGGGCTGCAGTCGTGAGCTCGTCGTGCATCGCGCGATCTACAAGGCGACCGACGCACGAGCCATCGTGCACGCACACACGCTGCACACCGTGCACCGCTCGCTCCGTGAAGACGTCATCATCCCCGTGGATTCTGAGGGCAAGGCGATCCTCAGCGAGGTGCCGGTGGTCTCGGCCGCTCGGACGATCGCTTCAGCGGAAGCTGCGGCGTCGCTTGCCGCCGCGCTGAAGGACGCGAGGATCGCGGTGCTCCGGACGCACGGTCCCTTCGCTATCGGGGCGACCCTCGAGGAGGCCTTCTACCACGTGAGTTGCCTCGAGATGAGCGCCTCGCTGCTCGACCTCATCGAGTCGCACGGACCTTTGGGCTAGGCCCAGCGCGCACGCACCGACGCGCGCGCCCGCGCAGCGATGCCGACGTCGTCGGTGCGTACATCGACCGGCTCGTCGGGTTCTCCGGAAGCCGCGCTCGCGGTCGTCTCCGCGAAGCACACCCGCACGTCATCGGTGATGAAGCGTGTCCGTTGTGCGTACCCGTGACGGTCCGTCGCGCCGCGTCCGGCCACGTAGTAGCGCAGGGGGTACGTCACGTACAAGTGGTCCCGCGCTCGCGTGCAGGCCACGTAGAACAGCCGCCGCTCCTCCTCGATCTCGTCCGCTGAGGAGGTCGCCATGTCGGAGGGGATCATCCCATCCGCTGCATGGATGACGTACACGCACGTGAACTCGAGACCCTTGGCGGAGTGCATCGTGCTCAAGACGAGGTGGTCCTCGTCGAGCAGCGGTTCGGCCGCCAACTCACTCGTCCACTGCGGTGGGTCGCACGCGAGCTCGGCTGCGAAGCGAGCACGGTCGCGGAAGCGGCTCGCGATGGCCTCGAGCTGTTCGAGGTCGGCGATGCGAGCGGCTGCATGATCGTAGCGCTGCTCGATGATCGGCGCGAGGAACGCACGCGCCGCGCCGACCTGGGCAGCGACAGCTGTCGGATCACCGTGGCGCAGCGACCGGAGGAGCGTGACGAGTGAGCGCCAGGTCTCGCGCGAGCCTTCCGGCGGCTCCCATGTGACCCAGGCATCGAAGTCCCCATCCGCATGAGCGAGGCGTTCGGTGAGTGCCTGCGCGGTCCTCGGTCCGATGCCCGGTACGAGCTGCAACACGCGCAGCGCTGCGACGCCGTCGAAGGGGTTCTCCGCGAGCCGCACGACAGCGAGCAGGTCCTTGATGTGCGCCATCTCGAGGAAGCGCAGGCCGCCGTACTTCACGAACGGGACGTTCCGTCGCGCGCACTCCAGCTCGAGGTCGGCCGCATGGTGCGCCGCACGGAAGAGCACGGCCTGGGATGCGAGCGGCACACCCCGCTCCCGATGCTCGAGGATGCGCTCGACGACGAACGTGGACTGCTCATGCTCGTCCTCGCACAGCACGAGCGCCGGGCGCTCGCCACCGGTGCGCACGGCCGTCAGCTGCTTGTCGTATCGCTCGCGCGCGCACGCGATGATGCGGTTGGTCGCCTCGACGATGGGCGGCAAGGAGCGGTGGTTCCGCGTGAGCGTGAGGACGGTGAGCCCCGGGTACCGAGACGGCGCCATGAGCATGTTACGAACGCTCGCGCCACGGAAGCCGTAGATCGCCTGCGCGTCGTCACCGACGAGCGTCAGTCCAGCGCCGCCAGGTCGCAGCAGTTCGATGATGCGTGCCTGCAGCGCGTTCGTGTCCTGGTACTCATCGACGAGCACCGCATGGAAGCGTGCGCGGACCCGGGCGCCCGAGCGGGGGTCCTCGAGGAGCGCGTGCCAGAAGATGAGCAGGTCATCGTAGTCGCAGACGTGCTGTCGCTCCTTGAGGTCCTCATAGAGTGCGAAGAGGAGCTTCAGGTCATCCGTGGCGTCCTGGCACCACGGGAATGCCTCGGCGAGGACCTGCTCGAGCGAAGCGTCCTGGTTCACGCAGCGCGAGTGGATGTCAAGGCAGGTACCCTTCTGAGGGAAGCGTCGCCGCGAGGAACCCAGATCGAGCGCGGTGCGGGCCGCATGCATGAGGTCCTCGGCATCGGCGCGGTCGAGGATGGTGAAGTCCGGCGGTAGTCCGATTTCGGCGGCGTGCAGGCGCAGCAGGCGAGCCGCCACCGAGTGGAACGTGCCGCCCCAGGCACGACCCGCCAGTCCTGCGCCCGCGCTGAGCCCCGAGCGCGTGAGCACCTCATCGGCGCGCCGGAGCATATCACTGGCTGCGCGGCGCGTGAAGGTGAGCAGCAGGATACGTGAGGGGTCCGTCCCGCGGGCGACGAGATGGGCGACCCGGTGCGCGATCGTCGTCGTCTTTCCGGTGCCGGCGCCCGCCACGACGAGCAGCGGACCGTCGCCGTGGGTGACGGCTGTGCGCTGTTCGTCGGTGAGGCCGGCTTCGATCGGCCGTGTCGCAGGTGTCGCACCCAACGCCTGACGCTCCACAGGACACCTCTTTGTACGAACGGATGTTCGTATGCGAGTGTACCAGAGCAGTCCCGGGCTGTCGAACAGGTGTTCGCGCGGGGTTCAGGCGCCAAGACCGGCAGCGACCCTCTCGACCTTGGCGATGTGGGCGTCCTTCTCGGAGCGCGAGAGGAACGATGCCTCGAAGGAGTTCTTGACGAGCTGCACGATGTCCTTCGGCGTGAGCGAGAGCGCTTCTGCGACAGCGACGTAGTTGTCGACCAGGTACCCGCCGAAGTAAGCCGGGTCGTCGGAGTTGACCGTGACGAGGACGCCCGCATCGAGGAGACGCTTGAGCGGGTGCGCACTCAGCGAATCGTAGATGCCGAGTCGAACGTTCGACAGTGGGCACGTCGTGAGGGGGACCCGCTCCTTGGCCAACCGCTGCACGAGCGCCGGCTCCTCGATGCACCGAACGCCGTGATCGATGCGTTCCACATGGAGGACATCCAATGCCTCTTCGATGTACGAGGGAGGGCCCTCTTCACCCGCGTGCGCGACGACGTGCATGCCGTACGAGCGTGCCGTCTCGAACACGCTCGCGAACAGGCTCGGCGGATAGCCGGCCTCGGTCGAGTCGAGCCCGATGCCTGCGATGTGCTCGCGGTAGCGATGCGCCATCGAGAGCACATGCTCGGCTTCATCCACGGGTCGGTCACGCAGGATGCACGCGATGAGCCTCGAGGTGATGCCGAAATCCTCCTCGGCGTCCTCGAGTGCGAGGAGGATGCCGGTGACGGCGATGCCGAACGGGACGCCTCGACTCGAGTGCGCTTGCGGGTCGAAGAAGAGCTCGACGTGCACGATGTCGTCCTGTGCCGCCCGGGTGATGTACGACCACGTGAGGTCGTAGAAGTCCTGCTCCGTGAGAAGGACGCTCATGCCTGCGTAGTAGAGGTCGAGGAATGAGGACAGGTCAGCGAACTCGTACGCAGCCCGTACCGCGTCCGGATCAGTCCACGGCAGCGCGACATCGTTGCGCTCGGCGAGGCGGAGCATGAGCTCGGGTTCGAGCGTCCCCTCGATGTGCAGGTGGAGTTCGGCTTTCGGCAACGCTCGTACGAGCGTGCTCACGTCGATGGCGGCCACTGCGTCACCTCGCAGGATGCGGCTGCAGTACCGATGAGCATCGTAGCACGGGGAGCGGACGCGGACAGCGCATCGTGCGTGTCGCGTGGATGGTGGTGCCCGGGGCGGGAGTCGAACCCGCACGACCTTTCGGTCAAAGGCTTTTGAGGCCCCCGCGTCTGCCTGTTCCGCCACCCGGGCACATCGTCACCGCTCGGCGGGGATTATACCAGCCCGCCGCTGCGCGGTGCGCTAGAGCACGAATTCGAGCTGCTTGAGCGTGCCAAGGTCGCTCAGGACGGAGAAGAGGTTGAGCGCCGTGAACACAGCGACGAGCAGGAGCAGCGCAGCGCTCACCGCGAGCCGGATCCCAGTGCGGTGCATCGCCTCCGCGATGCGGTCGTCCGCTATCTGGAGCGAGGTGTCGGAGAGCCGCACCGCCTGCCGGCTGCCCGCGATCGTGAGAGCCACTGCGAGCGCTGCTGCCGCGACGGTGAAGACGATCCAGACCGTGTTCATGAGTGACGCGGGCTGCCCTCTAAGGATGAGCGACCCGAGCAGCATCGAACCAGCGATGTACACGAGCGGCAGCAGGGTCGCGAGCTGCGCGTAGTCCGTGAGACGCCGAGAGGCGCGCATGCTCACATCGACGTCGTGTCGCGAGACGGACCCTGGCGCACGATCCGCCTCGGGCTGCCGCGTGAGGGCTGCGCCGATGCGCAGCGCACGTGCGATGAGGGTCGCGCTGGAGATCACGTACACGACCGCGAACGCGATGTACGCGTAGACGTACGTCGTCGAATCGCTGAGAGACATCGGCCTGGCTCCCTCCCGCGGCGCCGGATTCATGCACCCTCAGCGTCGATGATAGCGGTTCTGCTCCTGGGTGGCCAGGTGACTCCTCAGGACACCTGCTCCAGCATCGATGAGAACAGTTCCGCGCGAGCCGGGTCCTCCGTCCGCTGACCGGTGACGGCGGCGATCGCAGAGACGACCTGCGGGTCGTAGCCCGTGCCGGCCTGCGACCGGAGCTCCGCCATGGCTCGCGCGGGCGTGAGAGCCGGGCGGTGCGGTCGGGGCGAGATCATCGCCTGGTAGGCGTCGCATGCGGCTATGATGCGCGCGAACAGCGGGAGCGCGTCGCCGCGGAGCCCTCGCGGGTAGCCCGTGCCATCGAGACGCTCGTGGTGACACAGGATCGCCTCCTGGATGGCGGGAGAGAACTGCGCCATCCGCGCGATGCGAGCGCCGGCCTCCGTATGACCGCGCACGACCATGAGCTCCTCGATGGTGAGTTCGCGTGGCGCGTCGATGATCTCCTCCGGGACATCGAGCATGCCGACGTCGTGCAGCATCGCGGCGATGCGCAGCTCGGTGAGCTCCGCTCTCGTCAACCCGAGGGCGACGCCGACGTTCACGGCGAGATCGGCTACAGCGGACGCACGCTCCGAGTACCCGTGCTGCCGCCTCCCTGCCAGTTCCACGAGCGTCATGAGGGTCCCCTGGAGCTGCGTCCGCGTGCGCTCGAGCAGCGCGTGGTTCTCCAGACTCGTGGCGACGATCTCAGCGACCAGCGAGAGTCCCTCGAGATCGCTTTCGGCGAACGAGTCTCGCTTCCGCCACACGCACAGAACCGACTCGAGCCTCCCATCCACGCGCATCGGGACGGCGATCGTATGAATGCGACCGTCGATCCCCTGCACGAGCTGGGGGTGTCCCTCACGTACGGCGGTCACAGCGGCCTGCATGCACGCGAGGGTCGGCTCCGCATGGTCGACCCCCTCCTTCGTCTCGATGTGCACGTCGTCCGTCACGAGGGCCGCAGCGTCGGCGTTGAAGTGCTCGACCGCAGAGACGAGAACGCGCGTCAGCCCGTTCGCAGTCGTCAGTGAACCCATCGCGGTGGCGCTCTCGTGCGCGAACGAGAGCCGGTCGACGGAGCCCTGCAGCTCGCGCCTCGTGCGCTCCAGCTCCTCGTAGGTCGCGAGCAGGTGGCGCCGCGTTCGCTGGTGCTGGTCGGCGAGGTAGAGCACGAGCATGAGCAGCAAGCCCGGGAACAGGGTCCGGAAGAACTCATTGCCGATCGGCCACAGGCTCGACGAGGGCACGGACGCGACGAGCGCTGCGACGAGCGAACCGGCGATGGCTATGAGCGTGACGATGATGATGTACGCGATCGCATTGAGTTGCTTCTCGCGCTTGATGATGCTATCGAGCATGCGGTCCATGGTCGCCCCTCGGGTCGTTCGTCTTGTCAGGACAATCGGTTTGCCGCCGATGAAAGGTTAGCATTATCCGATGAACGGTACCTAGAGCGATGAGAGGTCGCGAGTAGGAACCGAGAGGTCTCCGTGCGGCTCACGCGACGGTGAGCTGCGCAGCGCGCCCGTCCCGTATAATCCAGGCATGGACACGCTCGCATCGCTCACAGCGCACCTCGACGAGGACGCTCGCCGCCACCTCGTCAACGTCGCCGAGAACCTGCAGCTCATCGCCGACCTCGGCTACGGCGATGTCGCGCTTGCCGTGCACGACGGCGATGGGCTCGTGGTCGCCGCCGACGCGCGACCGATGACCGCTGTCGCAGCGCTGGCATCGAGCAGGGTCGGTCGAAGGCTCGAGCCAGCCGACGAGCCAGAGGCGTACGACGCCTTCGCGTTCCGGGCCTCGGTCATCGGCGTACGGAAGCGCACGACGCGCGGTATCTCATACATGACGTCGGCTCGATGCATCGCACCGGGCGATCGAGCGCTTGGGGTCATCGTGCGCAACGTGGCGCAGCAGGTCATCGAGGCACCGGGGACGATGGAGCGCGTCTTCATGTCGCTCGCGGACCGCGTGATGGAGCTGCTGGAGAGCGGACCCATCATGGACATCGACAGCAAGGAGCCGTTCTCCACGATCCGGAGAGCGGGCGATGGCGTCCTGGAGATCGCAGGGACCGGCGTCGTCTCGTACGCCAGCCCGAATGCGGTGAACATCATGCGGTTGGCCGGGATGGAGGGCGGACTCAGGGGGCGCTTGGCATCGACGTTGCCCGGAGGGGCGACTGCGATCGCGCCGGTCCTGGCGACGCCCGGTGCGAGAGCCGTGACGATCGAGGTGGCTGGCCGCGTGCTCAGGTACCGATCGATCGGCTTCGCCCAGGGTGCCCTCGTGCTCGTGGAGGACATCACGGACGTGCGGCGCCGCGAGCAGGAGATCCGCGTGAAGGAAGCGACGATCCGCGAGGTCCACCATCGGGTGAAGAACAACCTCCAGACCATCGCCTCGCTCCTGCGCATACAAGCCCGGCGAACGACCAGCGACGAGGCGGCACGTGCGCTCGCTGAGGCGGTGGAGCGCATCTCGTCCATGGCGGTCGTGCACGAGCTGCTGGCGGGAGCCACCGAGGAAGCGGTCGATTTCACTGAGGTCGCGCGGACCATCGTGGACATGGTGCACCGCGGCATGGCCGACGAGCGGAACGTCACGATGCGGGTCGAGGGGGAGACGGGCCTCATACCTGCGTCCACGGCGACGTCCCTCGCGCTCGTGTGCGCGGAGCTCGTGCACAACGCCATCGAACACGGATTGGCCGGGCGTCGCGAGGGTGTGGTCACCGTCTCCATGCGACGGGTGGGCGCCGAGCTCGTGCTCGTCATCCGTGACGACGGCGTGGGGTTGCCGGCAAAGTTCGATGTGAGAGCGTCCTCGCACCTTGGCCTCGCGATCGTGCGGACCATCGTCGAGGAGGACCTGCGCGGCTCACTCACGTTCACGACGGCGCGGGGGACCACGGCGACGATCACCGTCCCCGTCGGCGGAGAGGAGGCGGCATAGGGTATGCGCGTTCTCATCGCAGAGGATGAGGCGATCATCCGCATGGACCTCCGCGAGATGCTCGAGGAGGAGGGGCACGAGGTCGTCGGCGAGGCTAGCGACGGAGATGAGGCGGTTGCGCTGGCGCGCGAACTCGAGCCGGACATCGTGTTCATGGATGTGAAGATGCCCAGGACCGACGGTATCCGAGCGGCCAGCATCATCACCGAGGAGCGCATCGCACCCGTCGTCATGGTGACCGCGTTCTCCCAGGCGGCCTACGTGGACCAAGCCTCCGAGGCGGGGGCGATGGCGTACCTCGTCAAGCCCTTCAAGAAGAGCGACATCCTGTCGGCCATGCGCATCGCGGCGTCGCGGTTCGCGGAGCTCCAGGAGCTCGCGAGCGAGGTGAGCGACCTTGCCGAGCGACTCGAGGCGCGCAAGGTCCTCGATCGCGCCAAGGGCATCCTCATGGCGCGCGGCATGACAGAACCGGAGGCCTTCGAGCGGCTCCGCAAGCTCGCGATGGACCACCGTAAGACACTCCGGGAGGTCGCGGAGGCGGTGATCCTCGCGAGCGAGGCGGAGCGGTAGGAGCCGTGCGCTGGAGCGTCAGACTCGAGCGCTCCCGTTCACCTGTTTGAAACACGTGTGAGGCGTGCTATACTTCTTTGGCCGGCACGACGGTGTGCCGCAGATGGAGACGAGCAACGACGCTCACCCAAGCCTTCGGGCTTCGGTGGGCGTTTTCGTTTCTCGCGATCACGTGGAGGCGTGACCATGAAGGAGTTCGCGGTCTTCTGGGGATGCACGATACCCGCGCGGTTCCCCATGATCGAGAAGGCCACACGGTTGGTCTTCGAGGGGTTGGGTGCGCACGTCCGGGAGCTCGAAGGGCACACGTGCTGCCCCGAGGGTGTGCTCGTGAAGTCGAACGACGAGGACGCGTTCTACCTGACGGCCGCACGGAACCTCGCCATCATCGAGGCAGCAGGAACCGACGTCGTCACGCCGTGCAATGGGTGCTACTCGACGTTCAAGGAGACGCAGAACCACCTGGCCACGGACTGGCGCCTCACCGAGTCCATCAATGCCCGTCTCGCCTCACAGGGGCTGCGCTACACAGGTGCGGCGCGGGTGGTGCACCTCGCGGAGTGGCTCGCAGACGAGATCGGCGGTGCATCCGTCGCCGCTCGCCTCGCTCGGCCGTTCTGGGGCGTGCGGATCGCCGTGCACTACGGGTGCCACCTGTTGCGCCCGAGTCCCGCGGTGCGCTGGGATGACCCACTCTCGCCGCACAAGGTCGAGGCGCTCGTCGCTTCGCTCGGCGCGACCGTGGTCGAGTACCCCACGAAGATGCAGTGCTGCGGAAACGCCCTCGACCGCGTCGGGGAGCGCGACGCGTCCCTCGCGTTCGCTCGCCGCAAACTCGAGGACCTGCAGCACCACGGCGTCGATGCGCTCGTGGTCGTGTGCCCGAGCTGCTTCCAGCAGTTCGACCTCAACCAGGCGGCGCTGCAGCGCGCCAAGGAGGACATCAACGTGCCGGTGCTCTACCTGTCCGAGCTCATCGCGCTCGGCCTCGGGCACGCTCCGGACGACATCGGGCTCGACATGCACAGGGTGAGCGTGGAGCCGTTCATCACGACGTGGGAGAGCCGCCAGGCGGACAAGGCGCGTCTCGCGGCACTGTTCGACATCTCGCTGCTCGCGAAGTGCGCGAGCTGCCAGGCGTGCAAGGACGACTGCCCCGTCTGCAAGATCGATCCCGCCTTCCAGCCCACGGAGATCATGGAGCGCTTGCTGCGGGGCGAGATCGACGAGGTGCTCGCCGACCCTCAGGTCTGGAAGTGTCTCGAGTGCTACACCTGCCAGGAGCTCTGCCCATCGCGCATCGGCATGGCTCATACGTTCAGCCGCATCAAGTCCCTCGCGATGGGGGTGGGCAGCGGGCCCGCACAGGTCAGCTCCGCGTTCGAGACGTTCAAGGCGACCGGCGCTCTCGGCACGCCGCGCGAATCGGCGCGCAAGAAGCTCGGGCTCGGCCCGCTTCCACGGTCCGGTGGCGATGATCTCGCGGCGTTGCTCGCGGACGATGAAGGAGATGAGTGAGATGACGGTGAATCGGCCACGGTATGCCGAGGAGGCGCCGTTCAAGATCCATGGTGGCTGCGGACTCATGGGAATCTGCGACGAGAGCGGCACACCCATCAGCGGCGAGCAGGCCATTCGCGCCATGGCGGTCCAGCGGGATCGCGGAAATGGTCTCGGTGGCGGTTTCGCCGGGTACGGGATCTACCCTGAGTTCGCGGACCACTTCGCCTTCCACATGATGTACCACGACGAGCGTGCACGCGAGGAGGCCGAGGGGGTCATCGCCAAGCACTTCGTCGTCGATCTGGCCGAACCGATGCCCACGCGTCCGGTCAAGGGCATCTCGGATGCGCCGCTGCTGTGGCGCTACTTCCTCAAGCCGCTCCCGCACCTGCTCGAGGAGACCGAGCTCTCACCGGAGGACTACGTCGTCCGGACCGTCATGACGATCAACGCGACGGTCGACGGCGCGTTCGTGGCGTCATCCGGCAAGAACATGGGCGTCTTCAAGGGCGTCGGTTTCCCCGAGGAGATCGGACACTTCTTCCGGCTCGAGGAGTACCAGGCCCACACGTGGACGGGTCACAACCGCTTCCCGACGAACACGCCCGGCTGGTGGGGAGGTGCGCACCCCTTCGCACTCCTTGACTGGACGATCGTGCACAACGGCGAGATCTCGAGCTATGGCATCAACAGCCGCTACCTCGCGCAGTTCGGGTACGCATGCACGCTCGGTACGGATACGGAGGTGGCGGCGTACCTGTTCGACCTCATGCTCAGGCGGCATCGTCTGCCACTCGAACTCGCGTGCAAGGCGTTGGCCGCTCCGCTGTGGTCCGAGATCGAGCGCATGCCGGAGCACGAGCGTGAGCTCATGCGCTCCCTACGAGCGGTCTACGGTCCTGCCATGCTGAACGGCCCGTTCGCCATCGTGCTGGGCTTCAACGGAGGCATGGTCGCTCTCAACGATCGCATCAAGCTCCGGCCGCTCGTCGCAGCGCGAAAGGGGAGCGTCGTCATGGTCGCCTCCGAAGAGGCCGCCATCCGAGCGGTGATCCCGGATCCCGACACGGTGTGGGCGCCCAAGGCCGGGGAACCGACCGTGGCCCGCGTCGAGGGTATGCCCTGGCCGATCCACGGCGAGCTCCACGTGTCGCCGGCCGAGGTCTCGTGTGCGGTGGCCAAGGTCGAGCCCGCATGCGATGACGTCGAGGTGGAGGTGACCGCGTAACCATGCCCGTCTCGTTGATACAACCCGAGTTCCGTGTCCGCATCGACTATGACCGGTGCCACAAGTGCGGCCGCTGCGTGCAGCAGTGCGGGTGGGGCGTGTACTCGTTCAACGAGCGCCCGATCCCGGATGATGCGAAGTGCCGCGCGTGTCACCGCTGCGTGACCTTCTGCCCGGCACACTGCATCACGATCGAGAGGAACCCGCTCGCGTATCGCGAGAACGACTCGTGGTCCGAGGCGGCGCGCAAGGCCGTGTGGAAGCAGGCTGAGACGGGAGGCGTGCTCCTCACCTCGATGGGGAACCCGCAGCCGTACCTGCGCATATTCGATCACCTCGTCCTGGACGCGTGCCAGGTCACGAATCCGTCCATCGATCCCTTGCGTGAGCCGATGGAGCTCCGTACGTACCTCGGACGCAAGCCTGATGCGGTGGCAGTGGAGCCCGATGGGCAGGGTGGCTACCGCCTCGCGCCCGAGGGCGGCATGACGAACAACCTCACGCTCGAGACGCCGATCCTGTTCTCACCGATGAGCTACGGTTCCGTCTCGCTCAACGTGCACAAGTCGCTCGCGATGGCCGCGAGCCGGCTCGGGACGTTCATGAACACGGGTGAGGGCGGTCTGCATGCGGATCTGTATCCGTATCAGGACCACGTCATCGTGCAGGTCGCATCCGGGCGGTTCGGTGTCAATGCCGATTACCTCAACCGAGGTGCCGCGATCGAGATCAAGATCGGTCAGGGCGCCAAGCCGGGCATCGGCGGTCACCTGCCGGGCGAGAAGATCAACAAGGAGGTCTCCTCCACGCGGATGATCCCGCAGGGGACCGACGCGATCTCCCCGGCACCGCACCACGACATCTACTCGATCGAGGACCTGCGGCAGCTCATCTACGCTCTCAAGGAGGCCACTGGGTACAAGCCGGTTGGCGTGAAGATCGCAGCGGTCCACAACGTCGGTGCGATCGCGAGCGGCATCGTGCGCGCTGGCGCCGATTACGTGTACCTCGACGGATTCCGTGGCGGTACCGGTGCGGCTCCACAGGTCATCCGCGACCACATCGGCATCCCCATCGAGGTCGCGATCGCGGTCGTCGATCAGCGTCTGCGCGACGAGGGTATCCGGAACCAGGCATCCATCATCGCTGCCGGATCCATCCGTTCCTCGGCGGATGTCGCGAAGGCCATCGCGCTCGGTGCGGATGCGGTCGCAATCGGCACCGCAGCCCTCATGGCGCTCGGCTGCCACGTCTGCCAGAGCTGCCACACCGGATGCTGCTCGTGGGGCATCACGACGCAGAAGCCGGAGCTCACGCGTCGCATCGACCCCGAGTGGGGTGCCGAGCGGGTGACGAACCTCGTGCACGCGTGGAGTCATGAGTTGCAGGAGATCCTCGGCGCGCTCGGGGTCAACGCGATCGAGTCGCTGCGCGGCAGCCGGGAGCGCCTGCGCTCGATCGGGTTGGATGCGCAGCTCAATGAGGTCCTCGGCGTCAAGCCGGTAGGACGGTAGGGGAGGTCGTGATGAGGACGATAGGCCTGATCGAGGGGTACGCTCGCGTCGCACCTGCCGTGCGGCTGGAGGGCGACACGGCGGTGATCGATGCGAGCGGCATCTACTACCGCCAGCTCAATGAGGCTGTACGGTCCGCGGTCGCTGGAGGCGCGAAGCTGATCCGTCTCGAGGGTGTGAACGGTCAGCGCTACATCGGGACGGGTGTGTGTGGCTCCGATGTCCACATCGAGGTCCACGGGACCGCGGGCAACGACCTGGCCATGCTCATGGACGGTCCGACGGTCGAGGTGTTCGGCAACGCTCAGGACGGCGTCGGGAACACGATGAACGCTGGCACGGTCATCGTGCATGGGGATGCCGGTGATGTCCTCGGCTACGGCATGCGTGGCGGCCGCGTGTTCGTTCGGGGCGATGTCGGCTACCGCGTCGGGATCCACATGAAGGCGTACGAGGGTCACGTGCCCATCTTGGTGTGCGGCGGTAAGGCGCGCGACTTCTTCGGTGAGTACATGGCCGGTGGGGTGCTCGTCCTGCTCGGCATGAACTCACAGTTCCCGGATCAGCCCATCGTGGGCGGATACCTCGGCGCTGGCATGCACGGCGGAGTGATCTATGTGCGCGGTCCCGTGGCACCGTGGCAGTGCGGCAAGGAGGTCGCCGTCACGGAAGCCACCGACGAGGACATGCGGACGCTGAAGCCCATCCTCGGGGACTACTGCCAGGCGCTGGGTCTCGACTGCGACGAGGTGCTCGCAGGACCGTTCACGCGCATCGCGCCGTTCAGCCACCGTCCGTACGGCAAGCTCTACGCCCCCCTGTGAGGGCCGTGATGCTGATGGGGCCCCGTCGCGTGGAGGCGCGGCGGGGCTTCATCGGAAGCGTGCGGCCGATGCGAAGGCTTCATCGGTACGAAACATGGACGAAACACAGCGACCGTATCGTGGTCTCAGGTTGGAACCCGGTTCGCGAAGCGTGAGCGAGCGGGCCATCGATCGAGGAGGAGTGGGCAGGTGGCAGTGACATTCGACAAGGAGTACGTCCTCAAGACCGTCGAGGAGCGCGGCATCCGGTTCATCCGGCTCTGGTTCACGGACGTCCTCGGGGTCCTCAAGTCGTTCGCCATCACGGACAGCGAGCTTGAAGGTGCTTTCGAGGAGGGGATGGGCTTCGATGGCTCGTCCATCGATGGATTCACGCGCATCCAGGAGTCGGACATGGTGGCCTTCCCGGACGCCAGCACCTTCCAGGTGCTGCCCTGGCGACCTGGCGAGGACGGCGTGGCCCGCATGTTCTGTGATGTCGTGAAGCCGGACGGCACGCCCTTCGAGGGTGACCCGCGCTACGCACTGCGCCGCATCACGGACAAGGCGGCGAGCATGGGCTACACGATGTACGTCGGCCCCGAGCTCGAGTTCTTCTACTTCAAGGACGACAAGGGTACCGAGATCCTCGATGAGGGGGGTTACTTCGATCTCACGCCGCTCGATGTGGCGAGCGACCTGCGTCGCGAGACCGTGCTCACCCTCGAGAAGATGGGCATCCCGGTCGAGTACTCGCACCACGAGGTGGCCCCCTCGCAGCACGAGATCGATCTGCGCTACGCCGACGCTCTCACGATGGCCGACAACGTCATGACGTACCGGCTCGTCGTCAAGGAGGTCGCGTACGCGAACGGCGTGTATGCCACGTTCATGCCCAAGCCGATCGAGGGTCAGAACGGCTCGGGTATGCACACGCACCAGTCGCTGTTCACCAAGGACGGCAATGCGTTCTACGATCCGGACGATCCGCAGCACCTCTCGAAGGTGGCGCGCCACTACATCGCAGGGCTCCTCAAGTACGCCCCCGAGTTCTGCGCGGTGACCAACCCGCTCGTGAACTCGTACAAGCGGCTCGTGCCCGGCTACGAGGCGCCCACGTACGTGTCGTGGGCGCGCCGCAACCGCTCGGCGATGGTACGCGTGCCGATGTACAAGCCCGGCAAGGAGGCGGCGACCCGCATCGAGCTGCGCTCGCCGGACCCCTCGTGCAACCCGTACCTGGCGTTCGCTGTCATGCTCGGCGCTGGCCTCAAGGGCATCGAGGAGGAGCTCGAGCTCATGCCCGAGGCCACGAACGACATCTTCCACATGACCGAGGACGAGCTTGCGGCTGCTGGCATCAGGACGCTGCCCAGGAACCTCGGGGAGGCGATCGAGCTGTTCGAGGCGTCCGAGACCATGCGCGAGATCCTCGGCGACCACATCCACAGCTTCTACGTCGAGAACAAGAAGGCCGAGTGGGCCGACTACATCAAGAACGTCTCGCAGTGGGAGCTCGACCGCTACCTGGCGGTCACCTGATCCCTGCGACAGTGCACGTGATTTCGGCAACGGCGCCGGGCGAGGTCTCGTCCGGCGCCGTGTCATCTCGCTCGCACGAACGGGAAGATAGGCGAGGATGGTCAGATGAGACGGGTTCTGGTGGCATCGAGCGACGATCACGCGGTCGCGTGGGTGCGGAGCGCCCTCGACGGACTTGACGTGGGCGTCGTAGAGACACGGCTCGAGGAGTTCGAGGTGCTCGCTGAGGCGGAGGATCTCGACCTCATGATCATCGACGCGGGTTCGCGACCGGAGACGGCCGTGGCCACGGTCGAGCGACTCGCCGGGCACGGCGTGGAGAGCTGTGTACTCTTCATCGTCGAGCCAACCGCGCTCTCCACGCTGCGTCTGCCGGTCGCGATGCGGTCGGACTTCGTCGTTCGAGGGGCGCAGGCCGCCGAGGTTCAGGCTCGCGCCCGCGGACTCCTGTGGCCGGGCCAGGAGGTCACGCCGAACGAGGTCCTGCGCGTCGGTGACCTCACCGTGAACCTCGCGACGTACCAGGTGACCATCGCTGGCAAGCCGATCGAGTTCGCGTACCTCGAGTACGCGCTGTTCGCGTTCCTCTTCACGCATCCCAATCGGGTCTACAGCAGGGACGTGCTGCTTCGGCGCGTGTGGGGGAGCGACTACTTCGGTGGCGCGCGCACAGTGGATGTGCACGTGAGGCGCATCCGCGCGAAGCTCGGTCCGGAGGCCGCACGTCGCCTCGAGACGGTCCGCAACGTGGGATACCTGTGGCGGCAGGAGTGAGTGGGTTCGCTCGTGTATGCACGCATGACCGGGTAGAATCGTGCCGCACCCAGCGGATGCAGACGGGAGACCTCCATGCCGAAGCGCACCATCGCCGTCGTCGACGGGAACAGTCTGCTGCACCGCGCGTTCCACGCGCTGCCGCCAACGATGAGCGCGCCTGACGGTCGCCCGACGAACGCGGTTTTCGGCTTCATGACGATGCTCCTCAAGCTCGTGAGCGACCTGCGTCCTGACGCACTCATCGTCGCTTTCGACAAGGGCCGCCCCGCTTTCAGGAGCGAAGCGCTCGCTCAGTACAAGGTGCAGCGGCCCCCGACGGCAGATGAGCTCAAGGTCCAGTTCCCCATGGCCAAGGAGCTCCTCGAGGCTCTCGGTATCCCTATCGTCGAAGTCGAGGGATGGGAGGGGGATGACGTCCTCGGATCGCTGGCGAAGCGTGGCGCGGCGGAGGGCGCTTCCGTGCTGCTCGTCACGGGCGACAAGGACGCACTCCAGCTCGTCGACGATGCGGTGCGCGTCGTGAGCACCCGCAAGGGGCTGACGGACATCGTGGTCTACGACCGTGAGGGGGTCATCGAACGGCTCGGTATCGCCCCCGAACAGGTCGCGGACTACCTCGGACTCAAAGGCGACGCATCGGACAACATCCCCGGTGTACCCGGGGTCGGTGAGAAGACCGCAGCCAAACTCCTGCACGAGTACGGCACCCTCGAGGCCGTCCTCGAGCACGCCGACGAGATCCCCGGCAAGCTGGGAGAGCGCCTGCGCGAGGCTGCCGATGCGGCTCGTGCGAGCAAGCTCGTCGCGACCATCCGGACCGACGTCCCCGTCGAGATCGACCTGAGGTCGGTCCGATGGGGCTGCTTCGACCCCGATCGCGCGGTCGCTGCACTCTCACGCCTCGCCTTCACCTCGCTCATCGACCGCGTGCTGACGCTCCGGTCGGTCGAGGCCGGGACACCCGGAGCTGACGCCGCACCGACAGGGTCACCCCTTCCTGGCGCCGAAGCGCTGGCGGGAGCGCTGGAGGGGGCTGATGCTCGTGCGTGGCTGGCGCGGATCGCTGCGGAGCCGCCTGACGCTTGGGTGGGCGTCGCACTCGGCCAGGGCACGGACGGTCGCCTGTTCGCGGACGAGGCCGAGGTCGCGTGCGCTGCCGGCGAGGTGGCGGCTCGCATCACCGGAGGGGATGCGGAGGATATGTGGCGCATGCTGCTCGAACGAGCGCGCGTCGCGACGGGTGACCTCAAGGCGCTCCTCGAGGCGTCCTGCCCTCCGGGCAGCGTCAAGCAGCGCGACGGCAGCGGCGCGGACGGCGTCGATCCTGCGCGTACGTTCGACTGCGGGATCGCTGGCTACGTCATCGCTTCGAGTCGTTCCTCGTACGATCTCGCAGCTCTCTCAGCCGAGCACCTCGGCCGCGCGGTGGCGCCGGAAGGCGGGTCGGTCGCCTTCGCGCGGGCGGCCGCGGCGCTCGCACCGGTGCTTGCTCACAAGCTCGAGGCGATGGGATCAGCGGAGGTCTTCTGGCGCATCGAGATGCCGCTCGTGCCGGTGCTCGTGCGCATGGAGGAGGTCGGCGTCGGCATCGATCGGGAGAAGCTCTTCGAGTTGGCCCACGAGACCGAGGCGCGCATCGCAGCCCTCCGGGCCTCGATCTTCGAGCTCGCTGGCTGCGAGTTCAACATCGACTCACCGAAGCAGCTCGGCGAGGTGCTCTTCGAGAAGCTCGGGTTGCCTGCGACCAAGCGCACGAAGTCAGGCTATTCCACGGACGCTTCCGTGCTCAGCGGGCTCGCCACGCAGCACCCCATCGCCACACTCCTCATCGAGTACCGGGAGATCACGAAGCTAAAGAGCACGTACATCGATGCGCTGCCTCGCCTCGTTGGCGAGGACGGCCGTCTGCACACGACGTTCAATCAGACCGTGGCCGCAACGGGCAGGCTCTCATCGAGCAATCCGAACCTGCAGAACATCCCGGTGCGCTCGGATCTCGGCCAGCGCATTCGAGCCGCCTTCGTCCCAGCGCAGCCCGGCGATCTGATGGTCTCAGCCGACTACTCCCAGATCGAGCTCCGCGTGCTCGCGCACCTCTCAGGCGACAGTGGCCTCATCGAGGCCTTCACCTCAGGTCGGGACTTCCACACCGCGACCGCGTCCCGCGTCTTCGGCGTGGAGCCCGACGCGGTCACCCCGGAGATGCGGCGACGCGCCAAAGCCGTGAACTTCGGCATCGTCTACGGTCAGAGCGCCCATGGTCTGGCTGAGTCGCTCGGCATCGCACATGCAGAGGCGCAGGAGATGATCGACCGCTACTTCGCCGCGTATCCGCGGGTCCGAGCGTTTCTCGACGAGACCGTCGCTCGTGCGCACCGCGATGGGTTCGCGGTGACCATGTTCGGCAGAAGGCGGCCCATCCCTGAGCTCGCCTCAGCTAATCACAGCTTGCGGGGGTTCGGCGAGCGTACGGCCATGAACCATCCGATGCAGGGCACCGCGGCCGACATCATGAAACTCGCGATGATCGAGGACGACCGACGACTGCGCGCGGAGGGGCTCGCCAGCCGGATGGTCCTCCAGGTGCATGACGAGCTCGTCTTCGAGGCTCCGCCCCAGGAGATCGATGCACTCGCGACGCTCGTGCGCGACGCCATGACGAGCGTCGTGACGCTCGCCGTCCCACTCGAGGTCAGCGTGGCGTGGGGGCCGGACTGGGCGAGCGCGAAGTAGCGACGTCCGTCAGGGTTCACCTGGATTCATGGACGTGCTAGCATCGCGGCAAGGGGGTGGTCAGTGTGCGGGCACGGCTCCTCATCGCAATCGTGCTTGTTCTCATCGTCGTTGCATCAGCGTCGCAGGCGTTCGGTTGGGCAGAGGGCGACTGCTACTACAACCAGGAAGGCCTCGATCCGATGGATTGCGCGGCGTGCCATGCCGAGGACTTCCCCTACACGTCGCGCTCCGGCCCTCACGGCGGGTACACCACCACCACAGCGAAGTGCAGCATCTGCCACTCCGTCCATGATGCGCCTGCAGGTGGTGTGATGCTCCTCCCCAAGGAGACCATCAAGGATACGTGCATGTTCTGCCACGACGGAACGGGCGGCTACGGCGTGTACGGCGCCATCCAGGCACGAGGACTCTCGGTGGGCGCACGGCATTCGATCGATGCGACGAACGTCGTGCCGGGTGGTGACGCTTCGACGGGCGGGTCCGCCGTCGTCACATTCACGGGCGAGAACGGCTACCTCTCGTGTGATGATTGCCATTCCCCACACGCATCGAGCGTTGTGGCGACCTTCTCGGGGGAGCGCATCCGCTTCCACGCGAGCGATCTCAACTGGCTTCCGTACTGGAGCACGAACAAGCTCCTCAAGCAGCGACCGACGGGGGCGACGACAGCAACGCCCGTGTACGGCTCGGACTGGTGCCTCGGGTGTCACAAGGGTCGCGCGAGCGGTGTCATGGTGATGAACCACCCCGTGGACTCGACGGTGTCGACAGTGACTCCGTTCTTCTATGACCGTGTCGCGATCGTCACGACGGATACGTCGCTCGAGACGACGTACGGCACGCTAGGCCTGCTCGGTGCGATACCGGGTTCGCTCCCGAGTGCCATCTGGCACAACCGCGGTTTCGTGATGCCCTATCCACGCACCCCCGAGCAGGTGGGGCATGCGCCGATCTGTCAACAGTGTCATGAGGACAGCCGGATCGTCGGGGAGCCAGGAGCTGTCGCGCCGGCGCGCGTGTACCGCTACGGTGATGGCCAGACGAGCGGCGATGCTGGCACCGACAACCCGCTTTTCCAGTGC
>FWPV01000630.1_pt1 | contig 109766 bp, 99 predicted proteins | sample 2228371 | NCBI WGS metagenome assembly FWPV01 (sample SAMEA103939776, study PRJEB20133) | metagenome
GGGGGGGGGGGGTGGAGGTGAGCGGCCGCATGCTCCTCGACGACACGCTCACGCTGGCGTTGCAGTTCGATGGGCACCGCGTGCCCCTGGCGAGGATGGCGCGGTGGGCGGGCATGGCGGCGCCGGTGGAGGGGGGCGTCGGCTTCGCGGGTACCCTTCACGGCCCCCTGGAGCGACCGCAGGGGACCATTGCCCTGCGCCTGGAGGGGGTGAGCATCGCTGGCGCCGACCTGGGCTCCGGCCGTGGTCGAGTGACGGTGGGCGGCGGCGCCGTCCGCCTCGAGGGGCTCGAGATCGGTCCGTTCAGCGCCGATATCGACGTGGATTTCCCGCACTGCCAGGCGTCGGTGGCCGCGGAGCTCAAGGGGTTTGCCCTGGAGCGGCTCTCGCCTCCCCTGGCGCGGGTGCTGGGTGGTGCCCTCGACTGCTCCTTGCGCGGCGCGTTCCCCTTCGAGGCGCCTTCCGGCACGTTGTTGGTGAGCACGGCTGGCGGTGCCCGTGGCGAGGTCGAGCTGAGCGGCGAGGAGCTACGTCTCGAGGTGGAGCGGCCCGGTGCCTGGCGGTTGGCCAGTCGTCTCGCACGGCAGGGTCGCGCCTTCAAGGGCAAGGCGCAATTCGCGGTCAGCTCGTGGCGGCTCCTCGCTGAGCAGTTGAACGCTGGTGAGGTGCCCGTCGACGGCACCCTCGCCGGCGAGGCCGAGGTGCTCCTCGACCCCGCGCAGCCGCTCCGCCTGACGGGCAGCATCACCGAGGCCAGCGTGGCCCTCGAAGGCGGGGCTGCGCGGCTCGAGCGGCCGGCTCCCTTTTCCGTCGTCGGGAGCGCCATCTCGGTGGGCGAGGTGAGGCTCGCCGGGGCTGACATGACGCTCCTGCTCACCGGACAGCGGGCCGCCAACGGGCAGCTTGCCGGCCGGATCGAGGGCGACCTGCCGGCGGAACTTTTGGGGCTCTTCTGGCGCGAGGCGCAGCCGCACGGTCGGATCCGTCTGCAGGCCGAACTGGGCGGCACCGACGGGGCGCCTGCCTTTGTCGGTGGGGCGGACCTCGGGAACGTGTCGTTGACCATCCCCGGGGTGCCCGGACGGGTCACCCGCATCGATGGTCGGGCCACCATGGTCAACGGCGCGCTGCAACTGGCTGACGTGCGTTTTGCCGCTGCTGGCGGGCATGGCACCTGTGCAGGACAGATCAGGTTCGCCCCCGAGGTCGAGCTGGATCTGGCCCTCGACGTGACCTCGGTTCGCTGGCCGCTGGCGCCCGACCTCTCGCCGGTGGTGTCGGGGTCGGTGCGCCTGGTCGGACCGCTGGCGGGCCTGACCCTGAGCGGCCACGGTTCCGTCGAATCGACGTACTACCGCCGCAATATGAGCCTGCAGAGCCTGGTCCTCGATGCCCTCTTGGCGGCCGAGCGGGCACCTGCCCAGGAGGAGACGGGGGTGGCGCTCAACCTGCGCGTTGCGATTCCCGGTACCCTGATGGTGGAGAACGCCCTGGCGCGGCTCGCGTTCGAAGGCGAGTTGCGGATCGTGGGCGACTCCAGCCGACCAGGGGTGCTCGGCGAGCTTGCCGTGCTGCCGGGGGGCGAGGTCACCCTTTCGGGAGTCCGCTACGACGTGGAGCGGGCCATCGTGACCTTCATCGACCCACGCGCCATCACCCCCTATCTCGACGTGCTGCTGCGCGGCACGGTGGACTACTGGGAGATCACCGCGTCCCTCGCGGGCACCCTCGACCGGCTGACGCCGACGCTGTCGTCGAACCCACCGCTGCCCGATTCGGACATCCTGGGGCTGATGTCGTACGGTCGGGCGCCGCGGCGGGCGGGCGTCGGCGAGGGACAGGTGGTGGCAGGTGGCCTGCTCCTGGAGCAGCTGACCGGCGCCGTGACCGGGAGAGCGCGAACGCTTCTGGACCTCGACCAGTTGCGTGTCGACCCGACGGCGCTGACCCAAAGCGGCGCTCCCACTGCGCGGGTCACCATGGTGAAGCAGCTCAGCCCCGACTGGAGCGTCACCCTCTCCACCAACCTCACGTCGAACCGCGAGGAGATCATCATGTCCCGCTGGCGGCTGGCGCCCGGCGTCTATCTCGAGGCGATGCGGGACAGCGACAGCTCGTACTCCGTGGAGGTCAAGTGGCGGCGCCTGTATTGAGCTGCGCGCTGGTCGCGGCCTCCTTGGCCTGGGGCTCGACGCCGGTGCAGGAGGTGATCGTTCAGGCGCCGGGCGCCTCGAGCCTCAAGGGACTGCGGCAGTACTTCGGGCTGGCGCCGGGTGCACCCCTTTCGCGCATGGAGATCCGCCGCGGGGTCCACGCCCTCATCGCCTCCGGCCAGGTCGAAGACGTGGTCGTCGAGGTGGAAGAGCGGTTGGGAGGCGCTGTCGTCATCGTCAAGGCGCAGATGGCGAGCCGCATCGCGAGGGTCGAGGTGACGGGCCTTGCGCGACGTCACGAACGCCTCGTCCGCGACGCCATGGACCTGTCGGCAGGCGAGACGTTGCGGGTGGCGGCCCTCCAACACGCCGAGCGGCGTGCGGTGGCGGCGCTCAAAGCCGACGGTTACCCCGAGGCGGAGCTCGACACGAGCCTCGACTTCGACCGCCAGGGTGAGACGGTGGCCGTGCGGGTGGCGGGAAGGGCGGGCCCCCGCCTCCTCGCCGGGAAGGTCGAGGCCCCGGGGGCGGGTCTCGACCCTGCGAGCCTCTGGAAGGCCACGCGCCTGCGGCCCGGCGCTCGGCTCAGCCAGCGCCTCCTCGCCGAGGCGCGCGCCGCCTTGCTCCGGCACCTGCGCAGGGCGGGGTTCTGGGAGGCCGAAGTGGGGCAACCCAGGGTGACGGGGCCGCCGAAAGAGGCGACGGTAACCATCGATGTGGAGCGTGGTCCCCACTACCGCCTCGAGCTGCGGGGCGAGCGACTCACCAAGGTCATGCGCCGGGAAGCACTGCCGTTCCTCGACGGTGCCGAGGGGTTCGGCGCGACGGAACTCGACGGAGCGGTAGCCGCGCTGCGGCGCTGGGCGCAGCGGCGCGGTCACCTCCTCGCCGCGGTCGAGGGGGTGATCGTCGAGGGCGAGGACGGGAGGGTGCTGCGCCTGGAAGCGTCGTTCGGTCCGCGCCTGCGCATTGCGGACGTACGATTCCCTGGCGCCCCGGCCGGCGCGGAGGCGCGGCTGCGCGCGGCGGTGGCTGTGCGACCGGGTCGACCCGGCCAGCTGCGGGGCGAGCCGGTGGACGAGGAGACCCTCGAGGCGGACGCCGCTGCGGCGCGGGCGGCGCTGGCGGCAGCAGGGTATGCGGGGGCCGAGGTGGGGGAGGCCCAGCTGGTGCGGGTGGGCGGCGGCGTGGCGGTGGAGTTCCCGGTGGTCGTCGGGGCGCTCTGGACGGTACGCAACGTGACGGTCGAAGGGATGCCCCAGGACGTGCCCTTCCCCCCATTGCCCCTCGCTGCCGGTAGCCCGTGGAGTCAGGCGGGGGAGGAGTTGGCGCGCCAGACCCTGCTCGAGACCCTCCAGGAGGCCGGCTATGCCGAGGCCCAGGTGTGGAGCGAGCACAGCTGCCAGACAGCCGCCTGCGACGTACGGGTGACGGTGGCTGCCGGTGGGAAGACGTTGCTGGGCCGGCTGGTCATCGCCGGTCTCGAGAAGACCGACCCGGCAGTCGTCGACAAGGTCCTTCGCCTCAAGCCGGGCCGACTCCTCACGCCGGAGAGCTCGCTCGCCGCCACCAGGCGTCTCCTCGCCCTGGGGATCTTCAGGAAGGCGACCTTGCGGCCCCTCGCGAGGTTCGAGCCGGGCGAGGCGCGCGACGTGGTCCTGGAGGTGGCGGAGGCTCCCACCCGCTCCATAGGGTTCGGCCTCGGGTGGGACACGGAGTCCCGAGCGAACGTGTCGCTTTCCTGGTCGGAGCTGAGCCTCTTCGGCACCGGCAGGAGCCTCGCCTTCGATGGCCGCTACTCGAGCCGCGAGGCGCGCTGGCAGCTCACCTTTCGCGAGCCGGCGGAGCTCGCTCTCGTGGGCGTGCCGGTGTGGGTGTCGGTCTTTCGCGCCGACGAGACCTACGAGACGTACGATCTGCTGCGGCGAGGGATGTGGGTCGAGCTGGGCGACCGGCGACGGGTGCCGCGCCGGGCATTGCTGCGCTACGAGTACGAGATCACGTCGCCCTCGGCGCCGGAGGCGATCCTTTCGGATCTGGAGCGGGAACACCAGCGGGCCAGGGTCGCGTCGTTGACGCCCATCCTGGAGTACGACTCGCGCGACGACGTGTTCGAGCCGCACCGCGGCGTGCAGGCGAGCCTCCAGTACCAGAACGCATTTCCAGCGTTCAACGCCGACGCGGCGTTCCACAAGTTGACCCTGTTCGCCAGCGCGTACACGCCCATCCGTCGCGGCGTGCTGGTGGGAAGCGCCCGCCTGGGGGGGATCGAGCCGAAACGGCGCGTGCCTGGCACGCCGGACAACCTCCTGTTGCCCATCGCCACCCGCTTCTTTGCCGGCGGCCGGATCTCCCACCGCGCCTTTCCCATCGATCGTCTGGGTATCCCCGGCGAGACCCTGGACGCCAGGGGAAACCCGCTCGGGGGCGCGGGGCTGGCTCTGGTGAACCTCGAGTGGCGGTTCCCCGTGGCCGGGGTGGTGGGCGGGGCAGTGTTCGTGGACGGGGGGAACGTCTGGTCCAGATGGCGCGACATGGAGGGGCGCGACCTGCGGTGGGGGGCGGGGTTGGGAATGCGGGTCGCCACGCCCATCGGCCCCATCCGCCTGGAGTACGGGTGGAAGCTCGACCGCCGCGAGGGAGAATCGGCAGGCGAGCTCTTCTTCGCCTTCGGCAACCCGTTCTGACCGCGCGAGGCTTGCCAACGGGTGTATCATGCTGCCGCCCGGGCGGTGCACCGAACCCCGGACAGAAACGAGGATCCCCGATGCGAGGAGCCGTCCCCCTGGCAGTCGCCCTGATGACGATGGGTGTGTTCGCGACGGCTGAGCTGTCGCCGGCCATGAAGGAGTGGCCGAACGGCCCGGCTGGTTTCCTGTTGACCAAGAAGGAGAAGAAAGAGTACGCCAAGTTGAAGTCCGACGCCGAAGCACAGGCCTTCGTCGAGCTCTTCTGGGCCAAGCGCGACCCGGATCTGGAGACGGCGGTCAACGAGTTCAAGCAGGAGTTCGAGCGGCGGGTCGAGTACGCCGACGCCCACTTTGGCTACGGCAAGATTCGCGGATCCTTGAGCGACCGCGGTCGGACACTCATCGTGATGGGACCGTGGGCGCACCGGGCGGCGCTGCCTCCCGGCGAGTTCGTCCGGCGGCTGGAATCGGAAGCAGAGGCCAACGTGCCTACCGAGGGCGGTGCCGCGGCCGAGGTGTGGGTGTACCGCCAGGGCCAGTTCCCCGGCGACATCAAGGCCGACAAGATCACCTTCATCTTCGTGCAAAGCCGCATTGGCCTCGACGACTACCTCTTCGCCCGCGCCGATTCGCGGACCGCGACGGCCATGCGAGCCCTCGACGAGATGCCCGAGGCCCTCGTGCGCCACAAGGAGCTCACGGAAGTGCCCCGCGTGGGCATGGTACGTGGCTCCAAGGCAGCGACCCCGGCGGATCTGGCCGTGTTCGCGGCCGAGCCCCGCCCATGGCCGGAGGGGAGTGTGGTGCGTGCCGTGACCGGTACCCAGAGCGAGGCCGTGTTCCCCATGTGGGTTCACGTGCGCCTGCCCGGGTCGGTCCCGGCGGCCACCAGGGTCGTGGGGCGGGTGCGCAGCACCAGCGACAGCGAGGCCGGCACCTTCGTCAAGGCCATCCAGCCGCTGCCCTCCGGCACCGGCAACGTGTACGAGCTGGCGCTGCCCGTGGGGGCCGGGAGCTGGCTGGTCGACCTGGCCCTGGAAGGGCAAAGCGGGCCGCTGGCCGTCACGACCGTCGAAGCGGTGACGGAAGCGCCTGCAGCGGATGCGACCTTCATCGGCCCGTTCATCTGGGGTGTGGATGTGCGCCAGGAGGTGAACGCCCACCTGGGCGATCCCTTCAACGTCGGTGGCTGGCACGTGCTGCCCAACGTGGACAACCGCTACACCCCTGCCGACTCGTTGTCCTACTTCTGCTACATCGTGCGGCCCGGGTTGAAGCCGGCGGCCGGGGGCGAAGGCGGCGAAGGGGAGCCGGCCATGGAACTCCTGGTGAAGGTGTCCCTGGACGGAACCGTCCTCGGCGAGTTGCCGCCCCAGAAGGTGACCCTGTCGAAGGTGTACGAGAACGTCTGGATGTTCGGCAACGCGTTGCCGTTGAGCGGGTTCCGCAAGCCTGGCAGCTACGTCCTCGACCTCACCTTGCGCGATACGGTGAGCGGCGCGTCCCGTCGGGCCGAAATCCCCGTCGACATCGTCGAGAGCAAGGCGCCCTGAGCGGGAAAGGGGGGACCGTGGCCGATCTCGACGACGTCCTCGTCTCGGTGGAGGCGGCGGCGGAGGAGTTTCGCCAGGGCCGCTTCGTGATCATCGTCGATGACGAAGATCGAGAGAACGAGGGGGATCTGGCCATCGCCGCCGAGAAGGTGACGGCCGAACACATCAACTTCATGACCATCCACGCGCGGGGGCTCGTCTGCCTCGCCCTCACCGAGGAGCGCTGTGACGAGCTGGAGCTTCGACCGATGGTCGAGCACAACACCTCGCCCCACCAGACCGCTTTCTGCGTCTCGGTGGAGGCGCGGCACCACGTCACCACCGGCATCTCTGCCGCCGACCGCGCGGCCACGGTGCGGGCCTGCCTCGATCCGGCCACCAAGCCTTCCGACCTCCTGCGCCCTGGTCACATGTTCCCGCTGCGGGCGAGGCGCGGCGGGGTCCTCAAGCGCACCGGGCATACGGAGGCGTCCGTGGACCTGGCGCGGCTGGCGGGGTTGCAGCCGGCGGCAGTGATCTGCGAGATCATGGACGCCGACGGCTCCATGGCTCGCCTGCCGCGCCTACGCGAGGTGGCCCGCGAACTGGGCTTGAAGATCGTCACGGTGCGGGACATCGTCGCCTACCGGATGCGGCACGAGACGCTCGTCGAGCGCATCGCGTCGCCCAGGCTGCCGACCAGGTACGGAGATTTCCGCCTCTACGCCTATCGCTCCTCGGTGACCGACGAAGAGCACGTGGCCCTGGTGATGGGCGAGATCTCTGCCGAGGAGCCGGTGCTCGTGCGCGTCCACTCCCAGTGCCTGACCGGTGACGTGTTCGGTTCGCAGCGGTGCGACTGCGGGGCCCAGCTCGAGACGGCCATGGCGCGCATCGCCGCCGAGCACCGGGGGGTTCTCCTGTACCTGCTGCAGGAGGGGAGGGGCATCGGCATCGTCAACAAGTTGCGGGCGTACGAGCTGCAGGATCGCGGCGACGACACGGTGGAGGCGAACCGCAAGCTGGGTTTCCCTGCCGATCGCCGGGAGTACGGGGTGGGCGCCCAGATCCTCCGCGCCCTGGGCGTGCGCCGCATGCGGCTGATGACCAACAACCCGGCCAAGTACGTGGCCCTGGAGGGGTACGGTCTCGAGATCGTCGAACGGGTGCCCCTCGAGGTCCCGCCGACCGAGCACACCCGGCGCTACCTCGAGGCCAAGAAGGCCAAGATGGGGCACCTCCTCAAGATGGTCTGAGGGACGGCCCTCACCCCTCGTCGCCGGCGCCGGTTCCGGGGCGAGGGCGGACGGCAATGGTGCAGCGGGCCGCGCACACGAGACTTCCCTCCTCGTCGGTGATGTCGATGGCGTAGACGTGGGTGGACTTGCCCCTGAAGAGCGGCCGGGCGGTGGCGGTGATGGTACCGCTGCGCTTGCCCTTGAGGTGGGTGGCGTTGAGGTCCACGCCGGCGATGGTGTTGGCGCGCATGTCCACGCTGGCCGCAGCGGCCATGGACGCGGCCGACTCGGCGAGGAGGGCCGACACGCCGCCGTGCAGCATCCCCAGGTGCTGGCGGTGGCGAGCGTCGATGTCGAGGGCGACCTGAAAGGCATCGGGGTCGTAGTTCGTCACGCGAATGCCCAGGGGGGCGAACACCGTCTGCGCGTTGGTCTTCTCGACGAACGCCACGAACTCGGACTGGTCCATCACCGCTTCCTCCCCACGCGCGGCGAATTCTAGCCCGCCCACGAACCCGCTCGCGGACACGACGACGGGCAAGGGCCGCGCGCGTATACTGCAACGCCGTGGCGGACCGGGTCGTACCGGGGTTGGAGCAGCTCGTGGAGGATCCGGCGCTGGTGCGGGGGCGGCGGATTGCCGTCCTTGCCAACCAGGCGTCGGTGACGGGGGAGCTGGAAACGGCCTGGCAGGCGCTCTGCCGGGCAGGGTGCCGACCGGTCCGCCTCCTGGCGCCGGAGCACGGCCTGTGGGGAGTGGCCCAGGACATGGAGCCGGTGGCGAGCGAGGTGGATCCTGCGACGGGGTTGGAGGTGGTTTCCCTCTACGGCACGGATGCGGCGAGCCTGTCGCCGGAGGCGGCCGTGCTGCAGGATGTCGAGGCGGTGGTCGTCGATCTTCCGGACATCGGTTGCCGCTACTACACCTTTGCCGCCACCATGGCGCGAGTCCTCGCCGCCTGCGAGGCGACGGGCGTGGAAGCCATCCTTTGCGACCGCCCCAATCCCTTAGGCGGCGAGGTGCTGGAGGGCGGGCCGGTGGAGGCGGCGTGCCGCTCCTTCGTCTCCGAGCTCGCCGTGCCGGTACGCCACGGCCTGACCCTGGGGGAGCTGGCGTTGCTCCTCCAGGCCACCCGCTGCCCGAGGTTGGCCCTCACCGTGGTGCCCTGCCGGGGGTGGCGGCGGGACCTTCTCTGGGAGGCCACGGCGCTTCCCTGGGTGGCACCGTCGCCCAACATGCCGACGCCGACGACGGCGCGGCTCTATCCGGGCGCGTGCCTCGTCGAGGCCACGAACCTCTCCGAGGGGCGGGGTACGACGCGCCCGTTCCAGCTCATCGGCGCCCCGTGGCTGGACGGCGAGGCGCTGGCGGCAGCCCTGAACTCGCTGGCGCGCCCGGTCTTTCGGTTTCGGCCGACGCGGTTTCGCCCCGAGTTCGGCAAGCACGCTGGCTGTGTGTGTTCGGGAGTCGAGTGGCACGTGGCCGACCCCGAGGCCCGCGGCGCGCTGCGGGTAGGGGTGGAGCTGCTCCGCCAGGTACATGCCCTGCATCCGGAGCGATTCCGGTGGCGGGAGGAACCGTACGAGTTCGTCCGCCATGTGCCGGCCATCGACCTCTTGACCGGTTCGACGCTGGTCCGGCGAGCGGTGATGGGCGAGGTCGCCATGGCCGAGGTCGTGGACGCGTGGCGTGACTACAGTGAGGCGTTCCGGCAAGAGCGCCGCCCGTTCTTGCTCTACCCGGAGCGTGGATGAACGCTGGCGCGAGGGCCCCCGGCGGAGCAGGGAACCGCTGGCCCCAGGCCGTGCTCTTCGATCTCGACGGCACCCTGGCCGACTCCTTTCCCGCCATCGAGCAAGCCCTTGCCGTCGCCCTGGCCAGCGAGGGGTTGCCGCCGCGCCCCCTTGCCTGGGTGCGCCGCCATGTGGGCCGGGGCGCCGCCGCCCTCGTCCAGGCGGCGGTTGGTGGCGTGATGGACGAGGAGCGCCTGGAGCAGTTGCGCCAGCGGTACCTCGCGGCGTACGCGGCCATTGGAGCCGGCGCGGCACCGCCCATGGAAGGGGCGCGGGACGCCCTGGAGTTCGCGGCCGCGGGTACCGGGGGGCGGGTGGCGGTGGTCTCCAACAAGCTCGCCTCCGCGAGCCGCATCTGGCTGGCTCACTGGGATCTGGAGCGCTTCATAGCGGTCGTTAGCGGCCCCGACGTCTGCGGCGCGTTGAAGCCGGACGCGGCGGCGGTGGACGGGGTGCTCGACGCCCTCGGCGTCGCCGCCAGCGAGGCGCTCCTCGTCGGCGACATGGACGTGGACGCGGCCACCGGCACCGCCGTCGGCATGCCGGTGGTGCTGGTCGGCGCCTCGGTACCCGCCCCGCCGCAGCCGGGGTCGGTGCTCGCCACCTTAGAAAGCGTGGCCCAGCTGCCCGCCTGGCTCGTTCACAACGGGGTGGGGTGGCGGTAGGATAGGCGGCCGAGGAGGAATAGCGATGTACCAACCGAGCGAGAAGGAACAAGAGTACTTCCTGCGGCAGGAGATGGAGCGACTGAAGGCCATTCGCGAGGAACGGGCCCGGCGGCAGGCCGAGGAGGAGCGCGCCAGGCTCAAGGAGTTGCACTACCTGCACTGCGCCAAGTGCGGCCAGACCATGGAGACGACCAAGGTGGCCGAGGTCGAGATCGAGGTGTGCCCGGATTGCGGCGGCGTGTACCTCGACGCCGGCGAGCTCGAGAAACTCGTGGATGCGCACAAGCGGGGACCCTTTGCCAACGCCCTGGGCTTGGTACGGCGCCTGTGGGGCGAGGTCAACGGGTGAGCCGGAAACTGCGGGTGGCGTTGGTATTCGGGGGCCGCTCGGGCGAGCACGAGGTGTCCGTCATCTCCGCCCGCTCGGTGGCCAGGAACCTGGACCCGGAACGGTTCGAGGTGGTGCCCTGCGCGGTGGATCGACAGGGTCGCTGGGCAGATGCCGAGAGCTCGGCGGCGCTGCTGGGCGCTCAGGGGAGCACCCCCGACACGGTACCCGAGGTGCGGGGCGTTCGTACCCTCGATCCGCGTCTGCTCGACGGTACGGTTGACGTGGTGTTCCCGGTGCTCCACGGCCCCTTTGGCGAGGATGGCACCATCCAAGGCCTGTGCGAGATGCTCGACCTGCCGTACGTCGGCTGCGGCGTGGCCGCCGCCGCCGCCACCATGGACAAGGTGTTGACCAAGCGGGTGCTGCAGGGGGCGGGGATCGCCACGCCCCGTTTCGTGTCCTTCAGCGAGGAGGCGTGGCAGCACGATGGCGGCGGCTGCGAAGCCCGGTGCCGAGAGTTGCCGTTGCCGCTCTTCGTCAAGCCTGCTCGCCTGGGTTCGTCGGTGGGGGTGTCCAAGGTCACGGCCTGGGAGCGGCTGGCCGAGGCCATCGAGGGGGCCCTGGTGTACGACGACCTGGTCATCGTCGAGGAGGGGATCGACGCGCGAGAGATCGAGGTGGCGGTACTGGGGGAGTCACCCCCCTTCGCCAGCGTACCCGGCGAGGTGGTACCAGGGCACGAGTTCTACGACTACGCAGACAAGTATCTGGACGATGCCTGTACGCTCCTGGCACCGGCACCGCTGCCCGAGGCCCTGGCGGCCGAGGCCCGACGGCTGGCGGTGGCGGCCTTCGAGATTCTGGGCTGCGAGGGGATGGCGAGGGTGGATTTCCTCCTTCATCGCCACAGCGCCACCCTCTACGTCAACGAGCTCAACTCGATCCCGGGTTTCACCGCCATTTCCATGTATCCGCGCCTGATGGAACTGTCGGGAGTCGCCTACGAGGAGCTGCTATCGCGCCTCGTCGAGCTGGGGCTCGCCCGGCACGCCCGTCGCGCCAGGCACGCGGCTGCCGCCCGACTCCCCCTGGCCGCGCGCGCGGGGAGCGCCGAGACGTAAGGCTGGGGCGTCCTCTGCGCCGCGGTTGCCTTGACGCGGCGGCGGTTCGGACTACAATGAATTGTGACTTTTTTCATTTAAGTCACGCACAATCGGAGGAACTATGAGTACGACGAAGGTAACCCGCGAGGAAGCGCTCGCCTACCACACCGGCAAGCGGCACGGCAAGCTGGCGGTGGTCGCCACCAAGCCGTGCCTGACCCAGCGCGACCTGTCCATGGCCTATACCCCGGGCGTCGCGGAACCCTGCCTGGAGATCCACCGCGATCCAGCCCTCGCCTACGAGTACACCAACAAGGGGAACCTGGTGGCGGTGATCTCCAACGGCACGGCGGTCCTGGGGCTGGGGGACATCGGGGCCCTGGCCGGGAAGCCGGTCATGGAGGGCAAGGGTGTCCTCTTCAAGCGGTTCGCCGACATCGACGTGTTCGATATCGAGGTGAACTCGAAGGACCCCAAGGAAGTGATCCGCTTCTGCCAGCTCATCGAGCCGACCCTCGGCGGGATCAACCTCGAGGACATCAAGGCGCCGGAGTGCTTCGAGATCGAGGAAGAGCTCAAGCGCACCCTGTCAATCCCCGTCTTCCACGACGACCAGCACGGCACCGCCATCATCTCCGGGGCGGCGTTGCTCAACGCCGTGGAGCTGGTGGGCAAGCGCCTGGACGAGGTGAAGGTGGTGTTCTGCGGCGCCGGGGCGTCAGGGATCGCCTGCGCCAAGTTCTACCTTGCCCTGGGAGTTCGGCCGGAGAACCTGCTCATGGTGGACACCAAGGGGGTGATCTACAAGGGGCGCACCGAGGGCATGAACACCTACAAGGAGTTCTTCGCCCGGGACACCGACGCCCGCACCCTGGCCGACGCCATGCGCGGCGCCGATGTGTTCACCGGTGTGTCGGTCAAGGGGATGGTGACCCAGGAGATGGTCAAGACCATGGCCAAGGATCCCATCATCTTCGCCATGGCCAACCCCGATCCGGAGATCCTCCCCGAGGAGGTGCTGGCGGTGCGCCCGGACGCCGTCATGGCCACGGGGCGCTCCGATTATCCGAACCAGGTCAACAACGTCCTTGGCTTCCCCTTCATCTTCCGCGGGGCCCTCGACGTGGGCGCCACCCAGATCAACGAAGAGATGAAACTGGCGGCGGCCAAGGCCCTCGCCGATCTCGCCAAGGAGGACGTCCCCGACTCGGTGATCAAGGCGTACGGGGGCAAGCCCTTCAAGTTCGGCCGCGAGTACCTCATCCCCAAGCCTTTCGACTATCGGGTGCTGCTGTGGGAAGCGCCGGCCGTGGCCGAGGCGGCGATCCGGACCGGCGTCGCCCGCAAGCCCTTCGCGTCCCGGGAGACCTACATCAGGGAGCTGGAAGCGCGGCTGTCCCGTACCCGCCAGGTGATGCACTTCGTCATCCAACGCGCCAAGGCCGAACCCAAACGCATCGCCTTCGCCGAGGGGAATCACCCCAAGATCGTGCGAGCGGCCAAGATCCTCGTCGACGAGGGGATCTGCCGACCCATCCTGCTCGGCAACCGCGAGGCCATTGGTGCCCTCCTCGAGGAGTTCGAGGTTCCGGCCGACAAGCTGGACGTGATCGAGCCGCGCACCAGCCCGAAGCTCGACGAGTACACCCGCGCCTTCCACGAGCTGCGGTGGCGGCGCGGCGTCGGACCCGAAGATGCGGCCAAGGCCATGAAAGACCCCGTCTACTACGGCAACATGATGGTGCTGCAGGGCGACGCCGACGGCCTGATCTCCGGGCTCACCATGCACTACCCGGAAACCATCCGCCCCGCCCTTCAGGTCCACCACACCTATCCGGGGTTGTCGAAGGCGGTGGGCGTCTACCTCCTGCTCTTCGAGGAACGGATGATCTTCGTCGCCGACACCACCGTGAACCCGGATCCCGACGCCGAAGGGCTCGCGGAGATCGCCTACCTGGCGGGAACGGTGGCCAAGAACTACTTCGACGTGGAACCGCGCATCGCCATGCTCTCGTACTCCAACTTCGGTTCCAACACCGACGAGCGCACGGTGAAGGTGCGGCAGGCGGTGGAGATCGCGCGGCGTCGCTGGCCGGAGCTGGTGATCGATGGCGAGATGCAGGCGGACACGGCGGTGGAGCCGAGCATCGCCGCCGAGACCTACCCCTTCTCGCGGATCCGCGGGGACGCCAACGTCTTGGTGTGCCCCGACCTCGACTCGGCAAACATCGCCTACAAGCTGCTCTGGCGGCTCGGCAAGGTGGAGGCCATCGGTCCCATCCTCGCGGGAATCCACGCCCCGGTGCACGTGCTGCAGCGCGGTGTCGAGGTGAACGATATCGTCAACATGGCGGCCATCTGCGTCCTCAAGGCGCAGCGTCTCCAGACGGCCAAGTAAGTTCGTGGCACAGCAGGGCAAGGGCCCCGGTGGCGCCGGGGCCCTTGTCGGTGTTCCGGGGGCAGGAACGCTCGTTGTGTGCCAGCCGTTTCGTCAGCCCGCGGCTGCGCAGCAGTCGAAGCCGCTCGTCGCGTTCGAGGATGGCGATGCGCGGGCGGCGGCGCTGCATGTGCGTCGAGACCCTTCGCTTCGCTCAGGGTGACAGGGCTGTCCAGGGTGACAGGGGCGTCGAGACCGTTCGCCCGCCGCACGTTGAGGGCCGGGGCAGTCGCCCGCCGCCGAACGCTGTCCGCCGTGTGGGCCACGTCCGACTTGACTTGCGCAGGTGGCGTGTAGAATGAAGGCGTGAGTCGACGGGAAGGGGAGGTACGCATGCAACGGGAATGGCAGATGATGTTGGTCGCGGTCGCAGCGCTCGTGGTGGGAGTCGGGTCAGCCGTCGCCAAGCCGCGCGTGGCGGTATTGGAGTTCGGTCACAAGGCGCTGGAAGCGCACTGGTCGCGAGCCGGCGAGGCCGCGCAGGACATGTTCATCACCGAGCTCGTGAAGGGGGGGAAGTTCACGGTCATCGAGCGCGAGCGGCTCGATGCCATCCTGCGCGAGAAGAACCTGTCGCTGTCGGGCGAGATCGACCCGCGCACCGCGATCCAGGCGGGCAAGCTTTTGGGCGTGGAGTACTTGCTGTTCGGGAACGTGACGGAGTTCGGCGAAGAGGAGGCCAAGGCGCAGGTGGGCTGGGGACTCGGGGTGGACGTGAAGCGGAAGAAGTTCGTCTCCGCCCTCGACGCCCGGCTGGTGTCGACGACGACGGGCGAGATCCTGTGGGCCGACAAGGCCAGGAAGGAAGAGTCCAGCGTCAAGGTGTTCGTCATGGGCAGCGGTGGCGGGGTGGACGACCGCCGCATGTTCGACAAGGTGCTGCTCCCGTGCGTCGAGGAGTTGGCCGGCAAGCTCAACAGCCTGGAGCTCTCGAGCTCGCAGACGGTGGTGGGGCGGGTAGCCGGCAAGATCGCCAAGATCGCCGGCGGTATCATCTACATCAACCTGGGTTCCGAACACGGGATCAGCGAGGGCGATACCCTGGGAGTGTTCCGGCAGGGCGAGGTGATTCGCGACCCCGACACCGGCGAGGTCCTGGGTGCAGACGAGAAGCAGGTGGGGACCATCAGGGTGACCGCCGTCAAGGGGGCCAAGTACTCGGAGTGCCAGGCGGTGACGGGTTCCGGCTTTGTGGTCGGCGACGTGGTGAAGTGACCCGCGGCGGTGCACCACCGCCCGGTGCTGGTGCTTTCATGCTCGGAGGGGCGCCATGAGGGTGTTTGTGGCTGTGGGAGCCTCGATCCTCGTTGCCATGACGGCGGCAGCGCAGGAGACACCTGCCTTCAAGGTCTCGGAAAATCCCTACCAAGAGGAACTCCCCTTTGCCGTCGGCCAACCTGTCCGCCTTTTGGTGGACGTGGACGGTGTGCGCTTCACCACGCTGACCGTGACCCCACGGGGCGAGACAAAAGGGGGAGAGGTGACCTGCGAGGTGTCCCTTGACGGCACCAACCAGCGTCCGGGCAAGGTGGAGGTCTCCGGCGTGCTTCTGCTGGAGGACGCTCGCGGCAAGGGCATCGAGCGCCTCCCCCTGGAGGCATTCAAGGCCAAGGGGGGCAAGGACTTCAACGAGTCGTTCCGGGTGTCGCTCCGGGCGGAGACCCTGCAGGCGGCCGAACGGGTGTACGTCTTCCTCGAACTGAAGTAGGGCGGGCCGCTTTCGGGGCACGGTGAGGCTACAGCGTCCGCGGCCTCGCGAGAATGGCGAGGAACTCCTCGCGGACCCGCCGGTCCTTGAAGCAGCCGCGGATGGCCGAGGTCACCGTGAGCGCCCCGTGCTTCTGGACCCCTCGCATCTCCATGCACAGGTGACGGGCCTCCACCACCACCATGGCGCCCAGGGGCTGGAGGCGCGATGCCAGGAAATCGGCCACTTGCTCGGTGAGCCGCTCCTGGATCTGGGGTCGGCGGGCGTAGAACTCGAGGATCCGGGGCAGCTTCGACAGGCCGACGATGGTGCGGTCGGGGATGTAGGCGATGTGGGCGTGGCCGTAGAAGGGGACGAGGTGGTGCGCACACATGGAGTAGAAGGGGATGTCCCGCTCCATGACCATGGCCTGGTAGTTTTCTCGGTTGGGAAAGGGGGCGATGACCGGCGCTGCGCCCTCCTTGAGGCCGTGGAACATCTCGAGGAAGAGGCGGGCTACCCGCTCCGGGGTCCTCACGAGGTTGGGATCGGAGCGGTCGAGGCCGAGGAGGTCGAGGATGGCGGCCACATGCTCGGCGATGCGTCGCTCCACCTCCGGTTCGTCGGCGGCGGCAATGAGGTTGGAATCGGACTCCAAGATGCCGACGGTCTCGCATCGGGACGGCGCCTTGGCGGTCTTTGGCATGGGCACTCCTTTCGCGAACCTAGCCCTTCGGCCCCCCGCGGCGAGGGGTCGCAGCGCGGAGGGTATAGGATACAGCGGTAGCGCCGAGGCGAGGGGGTCGGTGGAGGAGGCGAAGGTGCGTTTTTTTGTGACGGGGCACCGAGGGCAGCTCGGAAGGGCGGTCATGGAAGCCGCCGCCAGCAAGGGTTTCGTGGCCGTCGGGGTCGATCTGCCCGAGGTGGACGTGTGCGATCCGGTCCACCTTGCCGAAGCGGTACGCCGTACCAGCCCCGAGGTGATCGTCAACTGTGCCGCGTTCACTGCCGTGGATGCCGCCGAAGGACGGCCCGAGGAGGCGTTTCGCGTCAACGGGGACGCGGTGAGGACCCTGGCCGCTCTGGCCAACGAGCTCGACGCCCTGCTCGTCCAGATCTCGACGGACTACGTGTTCGACGGTACGCTGGGACGCCCCTATCGCGAAGGGGACCCCCCCTGTCCGCTATCGGTGTACGGTCGGAGCAAGCTGGCCGGCGAGGAGGCGGCGAAGCTCTCGCGGCGCCACCTCGTCCTTCGCACCGCCTGGCTCTTCGGGCACGGGGGCAGGAACTTCGTCGAGGCGATCCGCTCCCAGATTGCCGGCGGCGCCACGGTGCTGCGGGTGGTGAGCGACCAGCGGGGGTCGCCGAGCTACGCCACCGACGTCGCCCAGGCGCTGCTCCGCCTCGTCGGGATCGGCGCCGAGGGCGTGGTGCACGTGGCCAACCACGGTTCGGCCAGCTGGTTCGAGTTTGCCGCGGCCATCGCTCGCCTGGCCGCGCCGGCGGTGACGATGGTGCCCATCACGACGGCGGAGAGCGGGCGGCCGGCGAGGCGGCCCGCCTTCTCGGTCCTCGACACGTCGCGCCTGCGCGCGCTCCTCGGGGCGCCGCTTCCTCACTGGGAGGACGCGCTGCGCCGTTACCTGGCGAGGGAAGGCGCGAGGTGATGGGGAGGATGCGTCGGCAAGGAGGTGTGGCGTGAGGCGAGCACGGGCGCTGGTGACCGGTGGGGCGGGTTTTCTGGGTTCGCACCTGTGCGAACGCCTCCTCGACGAAGGGATGGAGGTCGTCTGCATGGACAACCTCCTCACCGGCAGCATGGCCAACATCGAACACCTCTTCGGGAGAGAGGGGTTCGTTTTCGAGAAGTACGACGTCACCAACTTCATTCACGTTCCAGGTCCCCTTGCCTTCGTGCTGCACTTCGCCTCGCCAGCCTCGCCCATCGACTACCTCGAACTACCCATCCAGACGTTGAAGGTGGGTTCCCTGGGCACTCACAAGGCCCTCGGCCTCGCCAAGGCCAAGGGCGCTCGATTCCTCCTGGCCTCGACCTCGGAGGTGTACGGGGATCCGCTGGTGCACCCCCAGTGCGAGTCGTACTGGGGCAACGTCAACCCGGTGGGGCCGCGCGGTGTCTACGATGAGGCCAAGCGCTTTGCCGAGGCGCTGACCATGGCCTACCACCGCTACCACGGCCTCGACACGCGGATCGTGCGGATCTTCAACACCTACGGGCCGCGCATGCGGGCCCACGACGGGCGGGTGGTGCCGGCGTTCATCTGCCAGGCCCTGGCGGGCGAGCCGTTGACGGTGTTCGGCGACGGGAGCCAGACCCGTTCCTTCTGCTACGTGGACGACCTGGTGGAGGGAATCGTCCGCGTCCTCTTCTCCGAGATCGTCGACCCGGTCAACATCGGCAACCCGGCGGAGATGACGGTCCTCGCCTTCGCCGAAAAGGTCCTGGCCCTCACCGGCAGCTCCTCACGGCTGGAGTTCCGGCCGTTGCCGGTGGACGATCCGCGGGTCAGGCAACCCGACATCACCCTGGCCCGCACCCGCCTCGGCTGGCAACCTCGCACCCGGCTGGAGGAGGGGCTGGCGCACACCATCGAGTACTTCCGGAGGCTGCGCGGGCGTTGTGCTGTGTGAGGCTCAGGTGCGGCGCGCCGAAAGGGCACGGCTGGCGAGGCGGCGGACCAGGACGAAGGTGAGGGCGGCGCCCGCCATGGCGATCAGGGCAGCACCCACGAGCCAGGACAGCAACAGCGGTCGTACCCAGGCGGCGTGCTGTCGCCAGAAAGCCGGATCGGTGAGTTCTCCGGCTGCCGGCCAGGGGGGGAGGGCCAGGCGGGTGCCGAGGATGGTGGCGCCGAGGGTGGTCGCGAGGGGGAAGTAGACGGACAGGGTCCAGGGGTTGGAGACGAGGGTGCCGAGGAGGACGTCCACCTTGTTGAGGCGGAGGAGGAGGGCGAGGGCGAGGGCGAGGAGGGTGTGCGCGCCGAGCAGCGGCGAGAGTCCGATGCCGACGCCGACGGCCCACGAGGCGGCGAACTGCGACGGATCGCCGGCTGCGCCGGTGGCCTCCTCGAGGCGGGCGAGGATGCGCCTCCAGGTCCTCGTCACGGTTGCTCCGCCGGTCCTGGCGCCGGGCGCAGGGCGAGCTCGAGGGCCTGCTCGGCGCGGTCGAGGAGGTGGACCGTCATGGAGCGGCGCAGCGGCAGCGGCAGTTCCTTGAGGTCGCGTTCGTTGGCACGGGGGATGGCCACCTCGCGGATGCCGGCGCGGCGGGCCGCCAGGACCTTTTCCTTGATCCCGCCGACGGCCAGGATCTCGCCCCGCAGCGTGATCTCCCCGGTCATGGCGAGATCGCGACGAACCGGCCGCCCGCTGGCCGCCGAGGCCATGGCAGTGAGGAGCGTGACCCCGGCCGAAGGGCCGTCCTTGGGGATGGCACCGGCCGGCACGTGGACGTGGAAGGAGCACTCCTCGAAGATCGAGGCTGGCAGACCGAAGCGGGCGCAGTTGGCGCGCAGGTAGGAGAGCGCCGCCTGGGCCGACTCCTTCATGACGTCGCCCAGGTGGCCCGTGAGGCGCAGCTCCCCTTTGCCGGGGAGGGCGAGGGCTTCGACGTGCAGGATGTCGCCCCCCACGGGAGTCCAGGCGAGGCCAGTGGCGACGCCCACCCGCTCCTGGGCGAGCTGGACCTCGGCGAGGAAGCGGGCGGGGCCGAGGAACCGTTCGACGAGGCGCGGCGTGACGGTTGCCGGGGGACGCGTACCTTCGGCCACCCGCACCGCCACCTTGCGGCAGATGGCACCGATCTCCCGCTCCAGGTTACGCAGCCCGGCCTCCCGCGTGTAGCGGCCGATGATGTGGCGGAGCGCCCGTTCGCTGAATCGGAGGTGGGCGGCCTCGAGACCGGTCTCGCGGAGTTGCTTGGGGACCAGGTGGCGCCGGGCGATCTCGATCTTTTCCTCCTCGGTGTAGCCGGACAGAGTAATCACCTCCATCCGGTCGAGGAAGGCCGGGTGGATGGTTTCGGTGACGTTGGCGGTGGCGATGAACATCACCTTCGAGAGATCGTAGGCCACGTCCAGGTAGTGGTCCCGGAAGGTGGCGTTCTGTTCCGGGTCGAGGACCTCCAAGAGCGCCGCAGCCGGGTCGCCGCGGTAGTCCGCACCGATCTTGTCGATCTCGTCGAGGACGAAGACGGGGTTGGAGGTGCCGGCGCGACTGATCCCCTGGACGATCCGGCCGGGCATGGCGCCCACGTAGGTCCGCCGGTGGCCGCGGATCTCCGCCTCGTCATGGACTCCCCCCAGGGAGAGACGCACGAACTGGCGGCCGAGGGCGCGGGCGATGGAGCGACCCAGGGAGGTCTTGCCGACGCCGGGTGGGCCGACGAAGCAGAGGATGGGGCTCTTGGTGTCGGGCTTGAGCGTGCGAACGGCGAGAAACTCGAGGATCCGCTCCTTGACCTTTTCGAGACCGAAATGATCCTCGTCCAGCACCCGGCGGGCGTTGGCGATGTCCAGGTTGTCTTCCGAAATGGTCTGCCACGGCAAGCCGGTCAGCCAGTCGAGATAGGTGCGGATGACGGAAGCTTCGGCCGACTCCTCCCTGGTGGTGCGGAGGCGCCTGAACTGCTTTTCCGCCTCCTCCCGGGCCTCCGCGGATAGCCCCTTCTCCTCGACGAGCTTGCGGTACCGCTCGATCTCCTGGTCGAAGTCGTCGTGTTCGCCGAGTTCCTTCTGGATGGTCCTGAGCTGCTGGCGGAGCAGGTACTCGCGGTGCGATTTGTCCATCTCCCCCTGTACCTGCGAGCTGATCTGCCGTTGCACCTCGAGGAGCTGGATCTCGCGCTGGAGAAACTCGTTGGCAAGACGCAGCCGGTCAAGAAGGGAGGTGGCCTCGAGGATCGCCTGGGCGTCCGCCGGCTTGAGGTCCAGATTCGAGGCCACGAGGTCGGCGAGGCGGCCGCCGTCCTCCAGCGAGGTGGCGATGAGCATCACCTCGGGTGAGATCGACTTGCCCAGCTCGGTGGCGCGCTCGAGACCGGCGCGGAGGTTGCGGACGAACGCCTGCTGCTCCAGATCGTCGGGGGAAGGGGTGGGCTCCGGCAGGCGGGTGATCTTGGCGCGGAGGAACGGCTCCTCCTGGACCCAGTAGTCGATCCGAGCCCGCGCCAGTCCCTGGACGAGGACGCGGATGCGCAGGTCCGGCAGCTTGATCATGCGGACGATGACGGCCACGGTGCCGACGTTGTACAGGCCTTCGGGTGTCGGCTCCTCCTCAGAGGCTTCCCGCTGGGTGACCAGGAGGAGCAGGCGGTTTTCCGCCAGGGCCTGGTCCACGGCTGCCACCGAGCGCGGCCGGGCGACGGCCAGCGGCACCATGACGAAGGGGTAGAGGACGGTGTCCTTGAGGGCCATGGCCGGCAGCACGTCGGGGATGGCGACGGTCTCTTCCGGCTTCTGATCCTGCATCTCGCTGGTTTCGCTCATGATTCCTCGGCAATGATGGGGATGGTGTGCCGGCGATGGCGGCGGTCGTCGATGCGCCGCAGGGACACGTGCAGCACGCCTGCGGCGAGACGCGCGGTGGAGCGGGCCGGGTCCACGGGCGCCGGCAGCTCGATGGTGACGGCAAAGCGGCCCGACGAGCGTTCCACGCACAGGAAGCGGCGCGGCACGGGTTCGTCGGAGCGCGATCCCTTCCACCCCGCCACCTCGAGCTGGCGGTCGCAGAGCGACACCGTGACGCCGTCGGGAGCGACGCCGGGAAGGTCCACCGAGATGTGGAACCACTGGGGGGACTCGACCACGTCCACTGGCGGCGTCCAGGCGCCACCAGCCTCGGCCATGGCGCGGGCCACGAGCTGATCGACCTCGCGTGCCAGCGCTTCGATGAGCGGGATCCCTGTCCGTCGGCGCTCCACCGTCAGCTCCGCGGGGACGAGCGCAAGCGCTCCAACTCTACCAGGAACTGTTCCACGTCTTCAAAACGTCGGTAGACGCTCGCGAACCTCACGTAGGCCACCTGGTCCAGCTTTCGCAGCTCCTCCATGAGAATCTGGCCGATCTCCTCGGAACGGATCTCCCGTTCGTCCTTGCGGTTGACGGCCGCCTCCACGGCGTCCACCGCTGCTTCGAGCTCGCGCAGCGCCACGGGTCGCTTCTCGCAGGCCCGCAAGAGCCCGGCGAGGACCTTGGCCCGGTCGAAGGGCTCGCGCCGCCCGTCGCGCTTGACGACCAGGGCCGGGACCTCCTCGACCCGCTCGTAGGTGGTGAAACGTCGGCCACAGCGAAAACACTCCCGCCGTCTGCGAATCTGAGTTCCCTCGGTCAGTTCGCGGGAGTCCACCACGCGGTCCTCGAGGTTGCCGCAGAAGGGGCAGCGCATCAGCCTCCTCCCTCTGTGCCGTTGCCCGCCCCGACGGCAGCGCGGCGCCAGCTGGCCCCGCTGGCTGCCAGGTAGGCGAGGCCGAGGGCGGTGATGGGAAAGAAGCACACGGCGTGATGGACGAGGGCAAAGGCGGTGGCGATCTCGAGGTCGATGCCGAGGATGGCGGTGAGGGCGAACTGCACGGCCGCGTGGAACGCGCCGACCCCACCCGGCGTCGGCACGGCGAGGCCGAGGACCGAAACGCCCAGCACCACGAAGGTGGCGGCGAGGGAGAAGGGGAGATGGAACGCCCGCCCCGTCCACTGGAGCTGCCAGCACACCGGCATCCAGACGCAAAAGCTCGACACGAGGAGCTCGGCCAGGGTTCGCGGCTCGCGAACCGCGACGATGCCGGCGACCAGGTGGGCAAGGACGCGGGCGGCGCGGGTGCGGACGCGGCCGGGCAGGCGGGCGGTGAGCAACGACACCACGGTAGCCTCCTTGCGCACGAGGGCGGCGACGAGCCCGATCCCGAGGGCGAGGGCGAGGGCAGCCACGCCGGCGGCGCGGCCGAGGGCAGGGAGGGCGCTGGCGAGCAGCGAGTGGCGGGCGAGGACCACCCCGACGGCGAACAGGGCCAGTACCGACGCGAGGTCGAGCAGGCGCTCGGTGGCGATGGACGCCAGGGTGGCGGCGGCAGGGAGACGCGACCGGGAGGCGAGGAGGAGCGGCCGGACCACCTCGCCGGCACGAGCGGGCAGCACGGTCGACACGGCGAAGCCGGCGGCGGTGGACCCGAGGAGGGGAAGCGTCGGAGCCCTGCCCGCCGGGCGGAGGATGAGGCCCCAGCGGAGGGCGCGAAGGGCGTACGAGAGGAGGGCACAGGCCACCGCGGCGACGAGGGAGGGCAGGTGCACCCCGGCAAGCGCGGCCACGACCTGGTCGAGGGGGGCGCGCCGGAAGAAGTAGGCGAAGAGCGCCACGGCAAGGCCGAGGCTTGCAACGGTGCGGAGCGCCGTGGCGCGATGCGGCTCCATGACGGCGGCAGGGTAGCGGCGGCGGGCGGCGTCGGCAACTGGGGGGATCGGGACGTTACGGAAGCCGCGTCGGTGATGCCTCGACGGTGGGGCGACGGGGCGGGAGTGCGGTGGATGAACGCGACGCGCCAGGATGCGAGGCGGCGGCGCCGCTTGCTCTTGACTTTTCCGGGGGCTGCTCTTATGTTGGCTGCAAGGTGTTCGGGTGAGGACGCGAACCATTCGGGAGGAACGGTAATGCGCGGAACAGAGCGGTGGATCTTCCTGCTCGTGACGGGTGTTGTGATGGCCGGGGTGGCGGTGGCAGGGATCAACGATCGTGGTGTCGCTCAGCCCTCGAGTCAGACCATCTTCGGCATCGAGACGCCGGCGCCGGATGCCACGGTGTTCGGCATCGTCCAGGTGCGCGGCTTCGTCCTGGATCGGCGTGGCGTGGCGCGAATTACGCTGCTGGTCGACGATGCGCCAATCCACGATGCCGACATCAACCAGCCGCGCGACGACGTGCGTCGCAAGTACCCCAGGTTCCAGGGGGAACCGTTCCCCTTCGAACCGGGGTTCGCCACCTCGTTCCTGGCGGCGAACTTCAGCGACGGACCCCACACGCTGGCCATTCGCGTGGTGTACTCCACCAGCGAGCAGGAGGTCCTCGGCGTTCGCACGGTGATGGTGGACAATAGCATCAACCAGGCCCCCATCGGCGCCCTCGACAGCCCGCGCGATCCGGCCATCTACGGGATGCAGGACGTGGTCTCGGGGGCGTACCCCATCGTGGGGTGGGCCATCGACGATCAGGGCATCCGCACCACCACGGCACCGGACGGTCACCTGCGCGCCGATATCGAGGTGATGGTGGACGGCCGGGTGGTGGGGCAGGCCCTCTACGGGCTGCCTCGCCCCGACGTGGCCCACGCCCATCCGGACGTGGCGGCCGCGGCCAACTCCGGCTTCCACATGAACCTCGACACGACGCGGTTCACCAACGGCATGCACGAGATTGCGGTTCGCGCATGGGACACCCTGGGGCACAACCGGGTCATCGCCCGCCGCGTGGTGATCTTCGACAACAACTACTCGACCCTCGGGCCGTTCGGGCGCATTGACTACCCCATGGCCAACGCGCGCCTGTACTCCACCTCCTGTCGGACGGGAACGCCGCCTTCCGGCATGGAGTACGAGGTCGGCAACCGCATCGAATGGGTCTCGGGGTGGGTGGTCGACCAGAACGATCAGGACCGTTTCGCCGGCGTGAAGTACGTGGAGCTGCTCCTCGACGGCGTCATCCTCAAGTCCACGACTCGTGACTGCATGTTCCTGCCGCAGTTCTACATGGACGTGAACTGCTACGGCAAGGAGCGGCCCGACATCCTGTTCCAGTACCCGCAGTTCGGCGCCGATGCCAAGTACGCGGGGTTCTTCTTTGCCATCGACGTGAACTACCTGGTGGCCTTGCCCCCCTACGGACTCGGCATCCACAAGGGACTCCACTACCTGGCCATCCGGGTGGGAACCCAGGATCCCGACCGCCCGCCGGCCATCATCGATACCATCCCGGTCATCCTGGAGTGCCCGGAGTGGGGCGGCTACCCCTCCTTCGGGGAGCTGGAGCGGCCGCTGCCCATGGAGGATCTCCACGGGGTGGTCGAGGTGTCCGGCTGGGTATACGACCCCGACACGGTGCGCGTGATCAACGTCTACGTGGACGGCATCCTCGATGGATCGCTCACGTACCCTGATCCCAACATGCTGATCCCGCGCCCGGACATCCACAAGAAGTACCCCTTCTACCCGGCCTTCGTCTTTTCCACGGCGGGGTTCCGCTACCAGCTCGACACGGCGAGGTACGTGGACGGGGTCCACCAGCTCGTCCTCGAAACGGTGGACGCCGGCGGAGAGAGCAACTACTGGGTGCAACGGGCGGTGGTATTCAACAACCACAACTGAGGCGCTGGCCCACGTACGACCGCCCCGGCTGCCGCCGGGGCGGTTTTCCACGTCGCCCGGGCTGCGATACCATGGCGACGGAGGTGGCGCGGGGATGAAGTCGTTGTGCTTTTCGAGACACGGGTCCGTCGACGAGCTGCACCTCGAGGAGCTGCCGCAGCCGCAGCCTGCCGCCGGCGAGGTGCGGATCGCCCTCCGCACGGCGGCGCTCAATCACCTCGATCTGTTCGTCCTCGCCGGCCTTCCCGGCCTGTCTTTGGAGTTCCCCCACGTGGGCGGCGCCGACGGGGCCGGGGTGATCTCGGCGGTGGGGGAGGGGGTGGCGGAGTGGCACGAGGGCGACGAGGTGGTCTTCAACCCCGGCCTGTGGTGCGGCGAGTGCGAGTACTGCCGGCGCGGCGACGAGGCCCTCTGCGTCCGCTTCGGAATCGTCGGCGAGCATCGGCGGGGAACCTTTGCCGAGGAGGTGGTGGTACCGGCGGGTAACCTGGCGCGTCGGCCGGCCCACCTGACGTGGGAGGAGGCGGCCGCCTTTCCCCTCACCTTTCTCACCGCCTGGCGCATGCTCGTGAGCCGGGCGCGGCTGCGGGCGGCCGAGACGGTCCTCATCCACGGTATTGGCGGGGGGGTCGCCTTGGCCGCCCTCGCCATCGCCAAGCGGCTCGGTGCCACGGTGTTCGTCACCTCGTCGAGCGACGAAAAGCTCGCCCGGGCTGAGGCGATGGGTGCCGACGCGGCCATCAACTACACCCGCGCCGATGTGGTCAAGGAGGTCCGCGCCCTCACGGGCAAGCGTGGCGTGGACGTGGTGGTGGAGACGGTGGGTGCGGCCACCTGGATGAGCTCGCTGCGAAGCTGCGCCCGCGGCGGCCGCATCGTCACCTGCGGTGCGACGACGGGACCCGGGCCGACCGAGGAGATCCGTCTCGTCTTCTGGAACCAGCTCACCATCCTCGGTTCCACCATGGGCAGCACCAGGGACTGGCGGGAGCTCGTGGCGGCGGTGGACGCCTGGGAACTGCGGCCGGTGGTGGACACCGCCGTGCCCCTCGCGGCCGGTCGCGAGGCGTACGAGCGGCTGGCCGCTGGCCGCCAGTTCGGCAAGATCGTGCTGGTTTGCGGGCATTGAAGAAGGTGACCCTGGCCACGTCGGAGGACGCGCCCCCGGAGCCGCCCAGAGGGGCCGTGCCGCGCATCCTCCCGCGCGCCGAGCACAACTTGTCGCGCTCGGAGATCTCCGAAAACGCCCTCAAGGTCCTCTACCGGCTCCATCGCAGCGGGTTCACCGCGTACCTGGTGGGGGGGGCGGTGCGGGACCTGCTGCTGGGGAGGCGTCCCAAAGATTTCGACGTCGGCACCAACGCCCGTCCCCAGCAGGTACGCCAGCTCTTCCGCAACGCCCGCCTGATCGGCAGGCGGTTCCGCCTCGCCAGAGTGATCTTTGCCGACGAGGTGGTGGAAGTGGCCACCTTCCGGCGTTCGCCGGAACCCCCGGAGATGGAGGACGGCGACACCAGCGACGTGCTGGCTCCTGCCGCCGAGGTCACCGAGTACGGGACGCCGGAGGAGGATGCCCGTCGGCGCGACTTCACCGTCAACGGGCTCTTCTACAACATTGCCGACTTCTCCATCATCGACTACGTGGCGGGGCTTCAGGATCTCGAGGCGGGGATCATCCGCACCATCGGGCCGAGTCGCGAGCGCATCGGCGAGGATCCGGTCAGGATGATGCGGGCCGTCGAGTACGCCGCCCGGCTAGGGTTTCGTCTGGAGGACTCCCTCGCCCAGGCCATCCACGAGATGGCCGCGGAGATCCACCGTGCCGCGCCGGCACGCATCGCCTACGAGCTCATGGAAAGCTTGCGGAGCGGCCATGCCCGGCCGATCGTGCAGGGTTTTTCCCGGCACGGCCTGTTGCGGCAGCTTCTGCCGGAGGTGCAGGAGGGGCGTGGAGGAGAACAGGCCGACTTCCTGTGGCGCCTGCTGGCGCGGGTGGACGCCACGGTGGCCGCCGGGAACCCGCTCACCGACGATGGGTTGCTGGCCGTGCTGCTGCTGCCGCAGCTCGCGCCGTGGCTGCCGCGGGCGGCGGGCGACGCAGGAGCCTTCGAGCGGGCGGTGCGCGAGGTGACCGGGCAACTGGCGACCCGCCTGCTGCTGTCGCATCACACGGGCCACGTCCTGCGCAGCGCCTTCCTCTGTCTCTCCCGCATGGCCGTTCCCCCCAAAGGGGGCAAGTTCGTGCTCCGCACCATGCGCCAGGAGGGGTATGCCGTGGCGGTGCGCCTTGCGCACCTGCTCGTCGAGCTGGGCGCATTCCCGGGCGAGAGCCTGGCCCTGTGGGAGCACGCGGCAGCGAGGGCCTTGGCGGGGCTTGCGCCGGTGCCGGAGCCTCGGCCTCGCCACCGTCGCCGACGGCGGCCGAGGCGCCGCACCGTGGAAGCGCCTCGTCCTGTGGGGAGCGTGGCATGAACGAGGAGGTTCGCCAGCGCGTCGACTGGTTGCGCCGCGAGATCCGCAGGCACGAGCACCTCTACTACGTGGAGGCGCGGCCCGAGATCAGCGACTTCGAGTTCGACCAGCTCATGGCAGAGCTCAAGGAACTCGAGGCGCGCTTTCCCGAACTCGCCTCGCCGGACTCGCCCACCCAGCGGGTCGGTGGCGCCCCTGTGGAGGCGCTGCCGCAGGTGCGCCACGCCGTGCCCATGCTCTCCCTGGACAACTCCTACGACGAGCACGAGCTGGCCGAGTGGTTTGGACGCGTCGTGCGGCTTCTCGGCCGGCCTCCGCGTGGGCTGGTGGCCGAGCTGAAGATCGACGGTGTGTCCTTGAGTCTCCTCTACGAGGAAGGCGTGCTCCAGCGGGCGGTCACCAGGGGCAACGGCGAGGTGGGGGACGAGGTGACCGCCAACGCCCGCACCATCCGCAACCTGCCCCTGCGGATCGCGCACGGAGGGGGGAGGGTGGAGGTGCGAGGCGAGGTGTTCATGCCCCGTGCCGTCTTTGCTGCCCTGAACCGGGAGCGCGAGGCGGAGGGAGAGGAGCCCTTTGCCAACCCCCGCAACGCCACGGCCGGTTCCATCCGCCTGCTCGACCCGCGCCAGACGGCTGGCCGGCGTCTGTCGTTCTTCGCCTACCAGGTGGTGAACGCCTCCGAGCTGGGCATGGCTCGCCACTCGGAGGCGCTGGAGCGGCTGGGGACCTGGGGGTTCGCCGTCAACCCTGGCTGGGCGCGCTGCCGCGACCTCCAGGACGTTCACGAGTTCATCCTCGCCTGGCGCAGCCGCAGGGCCTCCCTCCCCTTCGAGATCGACGGCGTGGTGGTCAAGGTGGACGATTTCGGCGAGCAAGGGGCGCTCGGAGCGACGAGCAAGTTCCCCCGCTGGGCGGTGGCGTACAAGTACCCGCCCGAGGGGGTGCGGACGGTGGTTCGCGCCATCACGGTGCAGGTGGGGCGCACGGGGGTGCTGACACCGGTGGCCGAGCTGGAGCCCGTTCGCCTGGCCGGCAGCACCGTCTCCCGGGCCACGCTGCACAACGCCGACGAGGTGGCACGCCTGGACGTGCGGGTCGGCGACACGGTCTGGATTGCCAAGGCCGGGGACGTGATCCCCAAGGTCATCGCCGTCGACCCCGCAAGGCGGCCGCCCGAGGCTGCCCCGTTCATCTTTCCGTCGGCCTGCCCGGCGTGCGGCACGGCAGCGGTCCGGGAGGCGGGAGAGGTGGCCGTTCGCTGCCCCAACCGGGCCTGTCCGGCGGTGCGGAAGGCCCGCTTGCGCCACTTCGTGTCGCGGGCCGGCCTGGACATCGAGGGGCTGGGCAAGCGATCGGTGGAACAGTTGATGGAGGCAGGACTTCTCACCGACCCGGCATCCCTGTGGGACATGGACCCGCAGCGGCTGGCCGCCTTGCCGGGGTGGGGGGAGCGGTCGGCGGCGAATCTCGTGGCAGAACTCGCCGAGGCCCGGAAGAAGCCCCTCTGGCGGCTGCTGGTGGCGCTGGGCATCCGGCATGTGGGGGAACGGGCTGCCAAGGTGCTGGCCGGACGGTTCGGTTCCCTCGGCAGGCTTGCCGCCGCCAGCGTCGAGGAGCTCGCCGCCATCAACGGTATCGGGCCCGTCATTGCCGAGAGCGTCGTGGCCACCCTTGCCGATCCCGAGATGCGGGAGCTGGTGGCGAGGTTGCAGGCGCGTGGGGTGGATCCGCAGGCCGAGGAGGCAGCGGGCCCCGGGCCGCTTGCGGGGCTGAGCTTCGTCCTCACGGGCACGTTGTCGAGGCCGCGGGACGAGGTGGCGGCACGGCTCGAAGGCGCGGGCGCACGGGTGGTGGATTCGGTCTCCAAGCGGACCAGCTACCTCGTGGCCGGGGCGCAGCCAGGGAGCAAGCTCGACCGGGCGCGAGCGCTGGCGGTCCCGATCCTGGACGAGGAGGGGTTGCGGCGCCTGTTGGAGGCGCGGGGAGTGGCATGGTGAGCAACGCGCGCGTGGTGCTGGTGGACGACGACGACGGTTCGCGACGTGCCATGGCCATGGGGCTTCGCCGGGTGGGGTGGGAGGTCGTGGAGTTCGACAATGGCGAGGGGGCCATCGCCTACCTGCGTTCCGGGGAAGGGGTCGATGTGCTCGTCACCGACGTGCGGATGCCCGGAATGGACGGCTACGAGGTGTTGCGGCTGGCGCGCGAGTACCGGCCGGAGATGGGGGTCCTCATGGTGACGGCGTTCGGGGACGTGGAGGACGCCGTCCGGGCCCTCAAGGCCGGCGCCGACGACTACCTCACCAAACCGGTGAACCTCGTCGAGTTGCGGCGGCGGGTGGAGCACCTGCTCGAGCGCCAGTCGCTGACGCGCCGAACCCAGGAGCTCGAGGCGCGTCTCGAGAAGCTGCTGGGCTTCGAGAACATCATTGGCAGGTCGGCGGCCATGGCGGCGGTCCTCGAACGGGTGCGCGTGGTGGCACCCGCCCCGACCACGGTGCTCATCGTCGGCGAGTCGGGGACCGGCAAGGAACTCATCGCCAACGCCATCCATCAGCATTCGCCGCGGGCCACGGGGCGCTTCTTGGCCTTGAACTGCGGGGCCATCCCCGGCGAGATCTTGGAGGCGGAGCTCTTCGGCCACGAGCGTGGCGCCTTTACCGGCGCGCACCAGCGTCGCATCGGCAAGATCGAGAGCGCCGCCGCCGGGACGCTGTTCTTGGACGAGATCTCGGAGCTGTCGCCCGATCTGCAGGTGAAGCTCCTGCGGGTGCTGGAGGAACGCAAGATCACGCGGGTGGGCGGCAACGAGGAGATCGCCGTGGACTTCCGGCTCGTGGCTGCCACCAACCGCGACCTCGAGGAGGAGGTGGCTGCCGGGCGCTTCCGCCAGGACCTCTACTACCGCCTCAAGGTGGTGACCATCGCCATCCCCCCATTGCGCGAGCGCCGCGAGGACATCGCGCCCCTGGTGAGCCACTTCGTCGAGCGCTTCAACGCCGAGCTGGGACGCGAGGTGCGGCGGGTGGCGCCGGAACTCCTTGCGGCATTGCGCGACTACGACTGGCCGGGCAACGTCCGGGAGTTGCGCAACGTGGTGGAAAACATGGTGCTCTTCGCCCGCGGCGACACCCTGACCCTCGCCGATCTTCCCACCGAGCTCCGGATCGGGAAGGACCGGGGCATGGTGCGCGCCGCGCCGCTGGAGGCGGGGTGGACGCCACGGACCATGGAAGAGATCGAGAAGGAGGCCATCCTCCGCACCCTGGAACTGACCGGCGGGCACCGCGCCAAGGCGGCGAACCTGCTGGGCATCGGGCTCCGCACCCTGCAACGCAAGCTCAAGGATTACGGCATCACCCAGGAACGGTAGAATCGCCGCGGAGGAACCATGGAGCTTCCCACCAAGGTCCGCATCTACAGCCAGATCCTGGGTCTCTCCGGGAACCCCGGCACCCTCATGGGGATTCGGGACGAGGGGTACTACGAGCTGCACATCCCGAGCAAGGAGGGGGAGGTCCACGTGGTGCTGCTCCCCGTGGCCCAGACCGGCCTCATCGTCGCCGAGCCGGAGCCGCGGGTCGAACCCCTGGTCGGCGTGGAACGGTAGGGTCGCCGACCCGACGCCCTCGTCACTCGCCGGATCCGCCTCCCTCGGGCAGAGGCAGAAAGTGGGCGTCGGCGAGGATCTCGCGGTGATCGAAGGCCAGGGCCAGGCCAGAGAGATCGGTACACCAGGCAGCCTCGGCTGCGTCATCGGCCGCCGCAAGCCGACCGCCGGCGACCCGACACAGGTAGGCCACCGACACGGTGGGGCCGCGAGGATCGCGGCCGGGGCGCGAGTAGACACCGAGGAGCGCCACCACCGTGACCTGGAGCCCGGTTTCCTCGCGCACCTCGCGACGACAGGCCTCGGGGCAGCTTTCGCCCCCTTCCACGAATCCCCCCGGCAGGGCCCAGGCACCTTCGAAGGGAGGGCGACGGCGGCGAATGAGGAGGACCCCTTTCGAGGGATCGACGATCACCGCGTCCACCGTCAAGGCAATGGCTGGATGGGCAGACACCTTACGCCTCCTCGGGAAGTCCGTAGCGGCCGTCGGGCGGCTCGGCAGGCAGCGGCGCGGTGGTTGCAGCCCGCCGCAGCTTGCCGAGCAGGCTCGAGGTGGGAAGCTCCAGGGCGGTTGGCGGTTGCCAGCGGTACGTGGCCACCTGGTCCGCGGCACGCAGGCCCGCGTGAGTAAGGGCGAAGGGGAGCACGGTCAGTCGGCGGTGCGTGATGCTGTGCCGGATCTCGGGCAGCGGTCGGAGCACGCCATGGAGGTCCAGGGTGCGGGCGAGACGGCGGGCGACCTCGACGGCGGTGGGCGAGGCCCTGTCCACGGGGGCCAGGGGCGGGAGCCACAACCCGCCGAGGAGGGAGCCCGGCGGCCGGCGCTGCAGCAGCACCCGGCCGTCCGACCGCGTTACCCAGAGGGCGACCCAGAGGGTCCGCTCGGCGGGTCGGGACCGTGGGGAGAGGGGGAAGGCGGTGGGGGTGCCGAGGGCGTGCCCCCGACAGGTCGTGGCCAGCGGGCACGCGTGACAGCGCGGGGAGGTGGGGCGGCACAGTTGCGCGCCCAGATCCATGAGCGCCTCCCACACCTCGGGGGTCGGCTGTTCGGCGTGGAGGGTACGGGCAAAGGCGTCGGCGGCGCGGCGGACCCCTTCGCGCTGCTTCTCCCCGGGAAGGGCCATGACGCGGGCTGCGATGCGCAGGATGTTGCCGTCCACCGGCGGGTCCGCGCCGCCGAAGCAGAAGGCCGTCAGGGCTGCCGCGGTGTAGGGCCCGATGCCGGGGAGACGGCGCAGATCCGGGGCTGTCCGCGGCCAGCTCCCCCCCTCGACCACGGCGCGGCACGCCGCGTGGAGCAGGCGAGCCCGCCGGTAGTAGCCAAGGCCGCTGAACGGGACGAGGACGGCCTCCTCGCTGGCGGCCGCTGCCGCCTCGACGGTGGGGAAGGCAGCGAGGAATCGCTGCCAGGCCGCTGTGGCGCGGGTCGCCTGGGTCTGCTGCAACATCACCTCGGCCACCAGCGTCCGGTAGGGATCGCGCGGAAAAGGTTCCCGCCACGGAAAGGCGCGGCCGTAGCGGTGAAACCACGCCAGAAGGTCAGGCCCCGGTGCCAGCGGCATGGGGAGAGCATAGCGCAGCGACGCAGCTACAATGGCGAGGTGCGCGTCGACAGCCAAACGTGGTGTCCCGACTGCGGCGGTTCCGGGTGGCGGATCGAGCAGCGCGAGGGGTGGGAGGTGGCGGTGCGTTGTCCCTGCGTGGGAAGGGAACGCATCGAGCGCCTCCTCGCCGCCTGCCGCATCCCGCCCCGCTACCAGGGATGCACCCTGGACAACTTCGAACTCTGGGACCCTGCCAACCCGTCCCTGGGGCAGGCCAGGCGGAAGACGCGGGAGTTCGTCGACGCCTATCCGGCCGTGACGCGGGGGCTCTTGTTCATGGGCCAGACGGGGGTCGGGAAGACGCACCTCGCCGTCGCGGCCCTCAAGGAGCTGGTGCTCGGCAAGGGGGTGCGCGGGCTGTTCGTGAACTTCCTCGAACTCGTTCAGGAGCTTCAGCTCTCCTTCGACGGTTCCGGCCGGAACCGCGAGGAGATCCTGCGGCCCGTGGTATCCGCCGAGCTGCTCGTCCTCGACGAGCTCGGCACCGGCAAGGTGACGCCCTGGGTGAGCGACCTGATGTACTACGTGGTCAACGCCCGCTACATGGAAAAGCGCATCACCCTGGTGACCACGAACTTCTCCGACTTTCCCAAGCACTCTGGCGAGGAAAGCCTCGCCGACCGGGTGACGGCCCCGGTGCGGTCGCGGCTCTACGAGATGTGCGAACGGATAGACCTGAGAGCGGCCGACGACTACCGGCGGCGGTCGGTGGAACGGCGTGGTGGCGTTCCCTAGAGGTGTGCCGTCGCTGGCGGTGCTGGCGGCAGGGCTCCTGGCCGGTTGCCGGGCTGCCGTGCCGGTGGCGGTGGCGCCGGAGGTGGTGGCCGGCCCGGCGCGGCCGGCGGAGCTTCCCGCCGCGGCCGAGCCGCAGCCTGCCGCCGGGGCGGTGGCGGCGTCGCGCGTGGGGCTGGTGCGCGTCCTCCTCCACGTGGCGGACACCGTCACCTTGCCGGAGCCGGGGCGCCGCTACCTCTGCCGGGGCGACGAGGGGGAGCTGGTGGTGCGGGGACCGTTGCGCGTGGAGCTGGAACGAGGCGCCCCGGCCGTCCAGGTGGGGGCCTTCGCCAGCAGGAGCAATGCCGAGGCGCTGGCCAGGAGACTGCATGCGGCCGGGATTCGCAGCGAGCTCCGCCGCACAGGAGCCGGTCTCGACGCCGTGGTGGCGGTGGGCGACGCGGGGATGTCGGTCCACGACCTCGAGGGGCGCGTGGCGGCTCTCGGCATCGAACGGGTGCTGCGGCTCCCCGGCGATGGGCGACTGACCCTCGCGGGGGAGGCGGGGAGGGTGGGCACATCGCAGAGCTTTTCCCTGCACCCCATAGACCCCGTGCCCGTGGACACGGGAACCGTGCGCGTGCGGGGCGGGCTCGTGGTGCGCGTGGACGCCAAGGGGGTGGCGCTCATCAACGTGTTGCCCATCGAGGAGTACCTGCGAGGTGTCGTGCCGGCGGAGATGGGGCCGCGCGCCTTCCCCGCCCTGGAGGCCCTCAAGGCCCAGGCGGTCGCGGCACGTACCTACGCGGTGGCCCACCTGGGCGAGTTCGCCTCGTTGGGCTACGACATCTGCGCCACCACCGCCTGCCAGGTCTACCAGGGCGTCGGCGTGGAGCATCCCCTCACCGACCGGGCGGTGGCGGAAACCAGCGGGCTCGTCCTCACCTTCGAGGGCCGGCCCATCGACGCCATGTACCACTCCACCTGTGGCGGCCATACGGAAGACGCCGCGGCGCTCCTTCCCGAGCGTGCTGCGCCGTACCTCCGGGGCGTGCCCTGCCGCGGCGAGCGGCTGGTCCGTCTGGGAGCCGGCAGAGGGAGATGGCTCGGCGAGGGCGAGCGGCTTGCCCTGGTCGCGGCACGACTGGCGGAGGTCCTGGGGGTGGAGCCCGAGGCAGGCGCGCTGGCCCGGCGGTTGGGGGCCGGCGGTGCAGGGGCGGGGGGAGCCGGCGTGCTCGGGGCCTTTGGCCTTGGCGGCCTTGCGAGCCTCGTGGCCGTCGAAGGCAGTGGGGACGACGCCGCCACCGAGCTCCTGCGGCTGTTCCGGCTGGCCCTCCCGCCCCCGGGCGATAACTTGTCCCGGCGCGGGTGGGAGCTGGCGCTGGTGGTGCGGGTCGGGCAACTGGCCGGGATGGTCGAGGAGCGGGAGGGGCGGGTGGTGGCTGGGGAGGAGGGGACGTGGTTCGTTCCGGAACGCGGCGGCGAGCGGCTGCCGCTGGGCGGGGGCGAGACGGTGCTGGTCCGGCAGGGGAGTCTGGCGCGCGAGGGGGCGGTGACAACCGTTTCCGGATCCCCCGCGTCCCTGTGGTGCGTGGGGGGACGATGTCCGGTCCTCGAGGTGGTCCCCCTTGCGGCCGCCGATGGACGTTCCAGCTGGAGCTCGTGGGTGCGCGAGATCCCGGTCGACGAGGCCGCCGCCAAGCTGGGGGTGACCTCCCTCGACCAGGTCGTGGTGACGGCGCGGGGGCGGTCCGGGCGGGCCACGGCCGTGGAGCTCGTGGCGGCGGGAAACCGGCAGACCATGGCCGGCTTCTCCTTTCGGCTGCGCCTCGGCCTGCCGGATACCCTCTTTGCCGTGGTGGTGCGCGAGCGGGACGGAGGGCGGGTGCTCCGCTTCTTCGGCCGGGGGTGGGGACACGGCATCGGCTTGTGCCAGAACGGCGCGTACGGTCTGGCCCTGGGCGGGGCGGGTTTCGAGGAGATCCTCAAGAGCTACTACACTGGCGTTTCGGTGGAGCGGTGGTCCGGAGGGTGAGGATGATGGTCGACGCAGACGTCAAGGAGATTGCGGCGATGGTGCGCGCCTTTGCCCGGGAGCGGATCGCGCCCCAGGTCAAGCGGTGGGACGAGGAGGCGCACTTTCCTCGGGAGATCTTCGACGAGCTCGGCGAACTGGGCATCCTCGGCGTGCTGGTCCCCGAGGCGTACGGGGGCGCAGGGCTTGCCTATCGCCACTACGTGGCCATCGTCGAGGAGCTGGGAGCGGTGGAGGGCGGCATCGCCCTCTCGGTCGCCGCTCACAACTCCCTCGGCACGAATCACATCCTGCTGTTCGGTAGCGAGGAGCAGAAGCGGCGTTGGTTGCCGGAGCTGGCGACGGGCCGGTTGCTGGCCGCCTGGGCCCTCACCGAACCCGGCGCCGGTTCGGATGCGGGCGCCACTCGCACCGTGGCCGAGCGCCGACCCGGCGGCTGGGTGCTGCGCGGCAGCAAGAACTTCATCACCCACGCGTCGGTGGGTGGGGTGGCCGTGGTCATGGCTCGCACCGCGCCGGGTACCGACCACCGCGGCATCTCGGCCTTCCTGGTCCCCCTCGACACGCCGGGAATCGCGGCGGGCAAGAAGGAGGACAAGCTCGGGATGCGGGTTTCCGACACGGCCTCCCTCGTGCTGGACGACTGCTTCGTCGGCGAGGATGCGCTGATCGGTCAGGAGGGGGAAGGGTTCCATCAGGCCATGGAGGTCCTGGACGGCGGCCGCATTTCCATTGCCGCCCTGGCGGTGGGCATTGCCCGGGGCGCCTTCGAGGCGGCTCTGGCCTATTCGCGCCAGCGCCTCCAGTTCGGCACGCCCGTCGGCGACTTTCAGGCCATTCGCTTCAAGCTCGCCGACATGGCGACCCTGGTGGACGCGAGTCGGCTCCTCACGCGCCACGCGGCCGAGCTCAAGGACCGGGGCGAGAAGACGACGCGCATCTCCGCCGAAGCCAAGGTGTTCGCATCCGAAACCGCGGTGCGCGTGGCCGAGGAAGCGGTCCAGATCCATGGGGGGTACGGCTACACGCGCGACTACCCAGTGGAAAAGTTCTGGCGAGACAGCAAGTTGTGCACTATCGGCGAAGGTACGAGCGAGATCCAGCGGCTGGTGGTGGCGCGCGAGCTGGTGCGGGAGTTCGAGGGCGGTGGCGGGCGGCCCTGAGAGGCACCTCGCGGACGTGCGCGGCCTGGGCCGGGCGCTCAGCCTGCTCGAGCGCGGCGGGCCCGAAGCGGAGGCGCTCGTCCGCAGCATCTACCCGCAGCCGCGGCTCGCCTACACCGTCGGCCTTACCGGCGGTGCGGGGGTGGGGAAGAGCACCCTCGTGCAGGCCCTGGGTGTGGCGCTGCTCAAGAGGGGCGAGAAGGTCGCGGCCCTCGCCGTCGACCCGTCGAGCCCATTCACGGGCGGTGCGTTGCTCGGCGATCGCGTGCGGATGGGGGCCTTCGTGGCCATGGGGGGCTTCGTCCGGTCCATGGCGACGCGGGGAGCCGTGGGCGGGCTGTGCGCGGCGGCCGCCGACGCCATCGACCTCCTGAGCGCAGCGGGGTTCGGGTGGCTCCTGGTGGAAACTGTCGGGGTGGGTCAGGACGAGGTGGACGTGGCCGGGGTGGTGGACACGGTGGTGGTGGTGGGGGTGCCGGGCACCGGCGACGACATCCAGGCGGCCAAGGCGGGGCTACTGGAAATCGCCGACATCCTGGTGGTCAACAAGTCGGATCTGCCAGGGACCGAGCAGTACGTCAGCGCCCTTGCGGAGATGCTGGAGCTGCGGCCGCCCTCCGAGTGGCAACCGCGCCTGGTGGTGACGCGGGCCACCACGGGCGAGGGGGTGGAGGAGTTGCTGGCCGCCGTGTCGGCGCACCGGGAGTTCCTGTCGGCGGACGGTCGGCGCGTGCAATTGCGGCGCGAGCGGGCGACCCGTCGGGTGATGGGCGTGTTGCAAGGGTTGGTGCAGGCGAAGGCGAGCCGCCTCGACGAGTACGGCACGACCGTCGAGGAGGTGGCGGCGGGCTCCCTCGACCCTTACGCTGCAGCGCGGCGGCTGCTAGAAGCCCTGGCCAAAGGAGGGTGGTGATGGTTCTCGATCACATTGGCGTTGCCGTGTCCTCCATCGACGAACGCCTGGCCTTCTACCGGGCCCTGGGCCTCGAGGCGAGGGGCCGGGAAGTGGTGGAGGGACAGAAGGTGGAGGTGGCCTTCCTGCCCCTCGAGGGCACCAGGGTCGAGCTGTTGCAACCGACGAGCGCCGACTCGCCCATCGCCTCCTTCCTGGAGAAGCGAGGCGAGGGGCTGCACCACCTGGCCGTGCGAGTCGAGGGCATCGAGTCGGTCATGGCCCGCCTGGTCGCCGCTGGTGCCAAGCTCCTCTCCGACCGGCCACAGGCGGGCGCGCACGGGTCGAAGATCTGCTTCGTCCACCCTCGATCCACCGGTGGGGTGCTGCTGGAGCTGTGCGAGCAGGAGTCGTGAGCGTTGGAACCCGGCACCCTCGTTGTGGCGAGTTGCTGTGGTCCGCGGGAGAAGTTCTGGGGCGTGCTGCTGACCATCTCGCCGGCCGGTATCACCCTGCGCGGCATTGCGCTGCCTGCGTTCGAGGACTACCTGCGCCAGGAAAGCAGGGATGCCCCTCGCCTCATTGCCGCCACCACCGTCTTCTTCCCCATTCACCGGATCGAACGTGTGGAAGTGGACGAATCGGCGGGCGGTACGGAAGGGTTCTCCGACCGTTTCCGGCGAGTCACCGGCCGCGATCCCCGGGGCGTGCTGCTGGGGGAGACGCCGCTCGCCACCTGACGGGGGTTCTGACCGGCGAGGTACGCCAGGTGGGAGGCGATGCCCCGGAGGATGGCGAGCTCCCTCGCGGTGGGGAAAGCACGGCCCAGCAGGCGGCGAAGCTGCTCCGCCACTCGCGCGGGGTTCGCCGGGTCCAGGAACCCGGTGGCCAGGAGCGCGCGGCAAAGGTGGTCGACAGCCGCCGCGAAGTCGCCGGCCGAGGCGGGGGTGTCGAGGGGGGAGCGGGGCGGGGGGGACGACGCCACCGGCGCGAGGAGCGCCAGCACCACGGCCACGGCCTGGGCCAGGTTGAGCACGGGGAAGGAAGGGTTGGTGGGGACGGCGAGGAGCAGGTGGCAGGTGCTGAGTTCCTCCGCCGACAGGCCGCTCCCTTCGGGCCCGAAGACGAGGGCGACCGTCGAGGGAGAGGCCTGGGCGAGCATGGCCGCCGCCTCGGTCGGGGTGTGGAGGGGGCGGGGGTCGCGGGCCCGCCCGGAGGTCGTGGCAATGGCCACCTGGTAGCTGGCCACCGCCTCGGGGAGGGACGCCGTCCGGCAAAGTTCCACGTGCGCCTGGCCACCCATGGCCATCTTGATGAACTCCGGATCCTCCAGCGTGCACTGCGGCGCCACCAGGTGCACCCGCCGAACGCCGAAATTGGCGGCCACCCGGACCACGGCTCCCACGTTCCCCGGGTAGTGGGGTCGGACGAGGACCACGGCCACCTCGCGAGCGGTGCCGGAACCGCTCATGAGGCCACCGCCGGGAGCGCCCCCCCGCCGGGAAGCTGCTGCAGGGCCAGCAGCACCGCGTAGCGCCCGCCTCGCCGGGCGAGCTCCGCCGGCGAACCTTCCTCGACGATGCGGCCGCGGTGGAGGACCAGGACGCGGTGGCAGAGCTCCGCGGCTGCCAGGCGGTGGGTGGCGAAGAGGACGGTGGTGTCGGGGAGCGAGGCGAGGATCACCCGCTCGGTCCTGGTATCGACGGCGGACAGGCAGTCGTCGAGGAGGAGCAACCTCGGTCGGGCGAGCATCGCGCGGGCGAGGCTGACCCGCTGGCGCTGCCCGCCCGACAGGGTGACGCCACGCTCGCCGACGACGGTGGCGAGCCCCGCCGGCATCTCCTGGATGTCCTCGGCGAGGCCGGCGGCCGTGGCGGCAGCCAGGATCTCCTCCTCCGAGGCCTCGGGTCGAGCGAGGGCGATGTTGTCCGCCAGGGTGGCGGAAAAGAGGAAGCTCGTCTGCGGGACGAGGGCCACCTCGCGGCGCAGCAGGTCAAGGGGGAGCTGGCACACGTCGACGCCGTCGAGGAAGACGGCCTCGGCTGGCGGCTCGAGGAGGCGCGGCGGAAGGGAGAGGAGGGTGGACTTGCCGCTTCCCACTTCGCCCACCACCGCCACGCGCTCCCCCGGCGCCAGCGCCAGGGTGATGTCGCGAAGGGCAGGTCGCGCTGCGCCGGGGTAGGCAAAGGAGGGCAACCGGATCTCCAGGCGAGCCGGGTCGGTACGGCTTTCGCGGTGAGCGGGAGCGACGGTGGGGGATTCGGCGAGGGGCGGCTGGGCAAAGAGCTCCTCGATACGACGGGCGGAGGCGGCGCCCCGCTGCACCAGGCTCGTCACCCAGCCAATGGCGATCATGGGCCAGATCAGCCGCACCAGGTACAGGTTCATCTCCACGAACTGACCGAGGGAGATGCGGCCGGCGCGCACCGCGGCCCCGCCGAAGGCGAGGATGAGCACGAACGCCACCCCCACCAGGGTCTGGAGGAGCGGCTGGAAGGCGGCCTGCACTGCGATGAGACGGGCGTTGCGCTCGAGGTAGGCCTGGCTGCGCTCGGCCATGGCCGCGCGCTCGCTCGCCTCGCAGACGTAGGCCCTGAGGATCCGCAAGCCCACGAGGTGTTCCTGGAGACGGGCGGTGTAGTCGGACAGCGCCTCCTGCGCCCGGGTCCAGCGCCGGTGGATCCGCTGGGCAAAGACGCGAGTGGTGGCGCCGACCAGCGGCACCACGGCGAGGGAGAGGGCGGTGAGGAAGGGATCGATGCGCAGCATCAGGAAGGTGCTCACCACCACCACGGTGACCGTGTTGAGGGCGTACATGAGGGCAGGCCCCACCGCCATGCGAACGGCGCCGATGTCGCTGGTGGCCCGGGTGAGGAGGTCGCCCACGCGCTCGCGCAGGTAGAAGCTGCCGGGCAAGGTGAGCAAGTGACGGTAGAGGTCGGTGCGCAGGCGGTGCTCCAGGTGCCGGGAAACCCCCACGAGGAGGCGGCGCTGGAGGAAGAGAAAGACGCCCGAAAGGGCTGTGACGGCCAGCAGGAGGACGGCTAAGCGGAGCACCGTGCCCATCGGCTGTCCCGTGGCCACGGCGTCGACGGCGCGGCGGACGATACCCGGCACCGCCAGACCGATGACGGCGGCAGCTACGACGGCGATGGCACCGGCGACGGTGGCCGGCAGGTGGTCTCGGTAGTAGCCCAGCACGCGGCGGAAGACGGCAAGCGAGCGCACGGCGACACTTTACCCTGGTCAGGAAGTGCCGGGGCTTCGTGCGACAATACCAGCCGTGAAGGAGCAGGGGTGGTACCGCACCGGCTACGCCCTTGGCCTGCTGCTGGCCGGATGGCGGCGAACGGTGCGTCTGGAGGTGCGCACCCCTCCGCAGCTCCCTCGTCGCTGGTTGCTGGCGCTTTGGCACGGCAGGATCGTCGGCGTGCTCTTCGAACGCATGGGCACCGCGACGGTGGCCATGGCCAGTCGTTCGGCGGACGGCGCCGTGGCGGCCGGCGCTCTGGCTGCCGTGGGCATCGGTACCGGCCGGGGTTCCACCGGCAAGGGCGGCGGGCAGGCCCTCATGGCCATGGAACAGATGGTGCAGAGCGGTCAGGCCGACGTGGCGGCCCTCACCGTCGACGGTCCGCGGGGGCCTTTCCGGCAGGTCAAGCCGGGCGTCGTGATCCTCGCACGTCGTCTGCACGTCCCCATCGTGCCGGCCAGCTTTTCCTGTCGCCACGTCTGGCGGTTGCGCTCCTGGGACCGGATGCTGCTTCCCAAGCCGCTGTCGCGGGTCGTCGTGGGCTTCGGGACGCCCATCGCCCCGGCCACCTTGCCGAGCGACGTGGAGGAGGCCGCCCGGACGGTGGCCGAGGCCCTGTGCAATCTCGACGCCGCTCTCGACCGCGAGGTGGCGGGGCGCGATCTCTGGCCGCCGCCGTGACCCGACCCCGCCGCCCGGGAGGCGCGCGCCACCGTGCGCTCCTTCGCCGCTTCGCGAAAGCCTTTGGAACGCGGCCGTCCGGCGCCACGAGCGCCGTGGTCGTACGCCGGGGCGCTGGCCAGATGATCTCCCTCGCCTGGCAGCTCCAGGTCGAGGCGAAGCACACCGTGGAGGTCCGCCGCGCCCTGGCCGCCGTGGTGGGCGGGGTGGCCTCCGGCTGCGGCGGTGGCATCGGCTGGGTGCGGATCGTCCCCGGGGAGGAGCCGGTCCTCCTGGCGCTGGCGCCGCGGATCGATCTGGTGGCGGAGCAGGTGACCACCGCCCTGGGCGGGCCCTCCGCTCACCACCTGTGGCTGGAACTGGAGCCAGCACGCTACCTGGGCGAGGTCATCGATCCGTACCGAGCCTTTGGCGGCAGCGACGCCGAGCTCGAGGCCCTGCTCGGGAGCGGTGGCGTTCGCTGCATCCTCGCCATTCGAACCGGTTCGTCGAAGGAGGGGCAACGGCTCGAGCTGGTCCTGCACGGCACTCGCGCATCTCTCCGACGGATCGTTGGGGCTGCGCGCCCTTACCTCGCGACGCTGCGCGCGCTGCTCGCCGCCAGCACCAACGTAGCCGCGGCGCCGAAACCGAGGGTGAAGAGCATGTTGTAGAGGTGGGTGGCGAAGCCCGTGGCGAGGGCCTGGGCAGGTGGCACACCGATCAGGCTCAAGGCTGCAGCCCACCCGCCTTCCAGGGTGCCGAAGTTACCGAAGGCGTTGAAGGGGAGACTGGCTCCGAGGGTGGCACCCAGCATCCCCAGGAGAACGTTTCCCGACGGCCAGTCGAAGCCCATGGCGCGCAGCAACGCCACGGTGAGGCCCCACAACCCGAACCACGCGGCCAGCGAACACGCGGCGAGGGAGGCCAGACGCCACGGCGAGCGGGCCATGGCCCGCCACTCCCGGCGCAGTTGCAGGCTCTGCCGCACGAGCCGCCGGCGCATCCCCCGCCGGCCGCGCCAGGAACGCGCGAGGAGTCGCAGCGACCGGCCTCCCGCCACCACTGCGGCCAGGCCAGCCGCCCCCACCGCGGCGAGGGCCACGCCCACCGCCGGCGCGGCCACGCCCAGGATCGTCGCCGCCACCACCGCCAGGACCAGGAGCGAGGTCAGGTCGAGAAAGCGCAGGAAGACGAGGATGGAAAGGCCGCGCAAGGTTCCCGGCACACCGGCCAGTCGAAGGAGGGGAAAGAGGGCGAGCTCCCCGAGCCGCATGGGCAACAGCGAGATGGCCAGTTGCGCCAGGGCGGTCACGGCGCTGGCGCGGAGCAGGGGGACTCGGGCACCCGTCACCAGATGCAGCCGCGCCCCCCGGGCGGCGACGATGCCCGTGGCCCAGGCCAGGGCCACGAGGATCCCGCCGGGGCGGGCACGGCGCACCAGCGCCACCACCTCGGCCGGCTCGGCGGCCAGCAGGAGGGCGACGGCGAGGAAAGCGCCGACGACGGCGAGGAGGAGGCTGCCGGCTCGCAGCACCTTCACGTGCGGGCCCGTTCCCTCGCCCGGGCTTCCTCGAGGAGTCGGCGGTTGACCGCCGTCAGGTCGGCCAGGATCCCGAGGACCACGAGCTGCACGCCGGTGAGGCCGAGCACGGCGGCGGCGATGAGGGACTGGAGGTGACCGGCCGGCGAGAGGCCGGTGACGTAGAAGTAGAGGAAGCGCAGGGCGAGAACGGCGCCGGCGGCGAGGCACACCGTGGCGAGGAGGAGAAACGAGCGCAACGGACGGTAAAGAAACACCAGGCGCAGCAGGGTGAGGAGCGAGCGCACCACGTAGCCGGCGTTGCTGCGAAAGAGACGCGACGGCCGGGGGGTGGGGGAGGCGGTCACGGGCACGGAGCACACCGACATCCCGGCCTGGCCGGCCTGGATCAGGGTTTCCAGGGTGTAGGTGAAGGTGTCGAAGCAGTTGAGGCGAGCGGCTGCCGCCCGGGAGAAGGCGCGGAAGCCGGTGGTGGCATCGCGCACGGGGACCCCGGCCAAAAGCGCCACCGTGCGGGCACCGAGGCGCTGGAGCAGTCGCTTGGTCGGGGAAAAGTGGCGCAGGGTGGCCACCCCCCGGTCCCCCAGCACCATGTCCGCCTCGCCGGCGAGGATGGGGGCGACGAGGGCGGGGATGGCGGCAGGGTCGTACTGGCCGTCGGCATCGGTGTTGACGATGACGTCGGCACCGCGCTGGAGGGCGTGCTCGAGACCGGCAGTGAAGGCGCGGGCGAGACCGCTGTGAGCAGGAAGGCGCACCACCGTGGCACCGTGGCGACGGGCCACCTCGGCGGTGGCGTCCTCGGAACCATCGTCGACCACCAGGAGCTCCACCTCGGCAAACCCCTCGACGGAGCGGGGCAGGGCCGCGAGGGTCGCCCCCAGCGACGCTTCCTCGTTCCAGGCCGGGATCTGGATGACCAGCTTCATGCCCCCCTCCCCGAGATGACGAGCCCAAGGAGCAGCAGCGCCCCCATGGAGGGCGCCGACAGCGTCCACGTCGGCACGCGCGCCGCCAGCACCACCTCGCTGCGGCCGGCGGCAACGGGGATCCCCGTCCACACCGACTCGACGCGCTCCGTCGCCACCGCGCGGCCGTTCACCGTGGCCCGAAAGAGGAGCGGCCGGTACTTGACCTGGAGGACGAGGATGGCAGGGACCTGACTGGTCACTGCCACCTCCACCCGGCTCGGGCGGCGGTGGATCCGTTCGATGCTGGCCCGACCGCCGCTCCCAGCCCCGGCGGTGGCGGCACCGCGGGCGGCGCGGGACGGCGCTAAGGGGTCCGCATCGGGAGCGGTCTCGCGGCGCTCTGCGGGCGACACCAGATGGACGAACGGCCGGGCCCCTCGTCGTTCCCACACGCGAAGATGCTCCTCCTCGCTGCGAAGGAGCAGACCGGACCGATCCCACGCCAGGGCAAGGGAGGGCGCGAGCTGGTTCGGTGGCGCGGCGACAGCGAGGGTGGCCGTCCCATCGGCCGCCACCGGTGGCACCGCGAACCAGTTCCAGGCGTCCGTCTCGCCGGCCAACGCCTCGTCACGCCGCAAGGGGATGACCTGGTCGGCGATGCGAGCCAGAACCGAGTTGGTGGGAAGGGAGCTGGGGAGTCCGACCCGCGAGGCACCGACGGGGATGGGAGCCTCAGCAAGGAAAAGCCTGGTGGGGCCGGAGGCGCGCTCCACCTCCGTCACCTCCACGCCCGCGAAGATGGCACCGCTCACCAGGTGCAGCGGCGCGGGTTCGAGGAGGAAGCGGGCGCCCAGGCGGCCGAGGGCCGGGTCGAGGGCGCGGGCGATGGAAAGCTCCCCCTGGGCACCGAGGGCGTGGGCGTAGGTGGGCTCCTGCCGCAGATCCGCGGCTCGCAGGTCGGCGAGGCCGAAGGCGGCAGCACTGTCGGCCGGGAGGGCGCCGACGAGGCCGACGACCCGTGCCCCGTCCTCCTCCGGCAGGGAAGCGAGGGGGGCCGGGAGGGGCGGATCGTCGGCGGGAGCGAGGGCGAGGGTCGCACTCGCCGCAGGCAGCAGGGTGGCGAGGGCAGCGAGGCAGGCAACGGCACCGCCGAGGACGTGGGCGCGGGGGCGGCTGAAGCCGAGCAGGCCCTCGAGGCCGAAGGCGGCCAGGGCCGCGGCGGCGAGGGCGAGCACGGGTGCCGGGTGGAGCGAGGGGTGGTGGAGAAGCGCTGGAGCGGGGACGGCGGCGAGCAGCGCCGCAGCACCGAACACGCCGAACCAGGGGGCCGCCTCGCGGCGGCGGGGCGAGGCGAACGCCAGAGCTGCCAGGGCGAGGATCGGCCAGCCGAGAAACATGGAAGGGACGAGGTCGAGGGGGGGCGAGGAGGCGCGCTCGGCAGGGGGGGCGTGGCGCACCAGCTCGACGAGGCGGATGGAGGCCGGGGACGAGGGCGGCAGCAGGCTGGCGCCGGGTTCGGCCGCTGCCCGCTGGAGCCACAGCAGCGGCAGGGCCAGGAGCAGGGCGAGGGCGAACCCGAAGACTGCGGCCGAGGTACGACGCGAGCGTTGCCGTTGGTGGCCGAGGAAGACGAACACCGCCGCTGCTGCCAGGAAGGGCCAGAGGGGCGGGCCGCAGATCACCACCAGGAGCAGGGCCAAGGTCCAGCCAGCGAGGGCGAGGCGCCAGCGGGCAGCCGTGGCGAGGGCCGGGAGGAGCAGCAGCGGGCCGAGGGCCACGGCCGGTCCCTTCCAGTCCAGCCACAACGAACTCGAGGGAGCGGCGAGGGCGAAGCACAGGGCGCCGGTGGCGGCCGGCCAGGGAGGCAACCGCTGCCGCCGCAACAGCCAGTAGCAGGATACGAAGGCGGCCAGCACCTCGATCGCCACCAGGGCGGTCCACGTCCAGCCGGGACGGGCGAGGAGGACGGCCAGCAGCACCAAGGGCGTGCCCCCTTCGGAAGGAGCGGTAAGCCAGCCGCCGCGGCCGCCGCCGATCAGGGGGTTCCAGAGGGCGAGGGTTGTCCCTTCGCGCGCCATGGCGGCAAGGCGTGGGCCGAGGTGGCGGGCGGCGTGAACAGCGCTCGAGGGATAGGGCGGTGACGGCCCGAGCTGCGCTTTCCACGGCGGCGAGGTACGCAGGGACGCCTCCGGCGCCACCCGCTGACCCAGGAACAGGACGGGGTAGAACACCGTCACCAGGAGGAGGAGCAGCACCGTGGCCGCGACGGGGAACTGCCACCGGTTCACCGCGCCATTGTATTGCGTTCGCCTCGGGCCCGTTGACAGCCCGCCCCCGTCTCGCCATACTTCCCGGGCCTGGCGTGCCCAGGTAGCTCAGTTGGTAGAGCAAGGGACTGAAAATCCCTGTGTCGGCGGTTCAATTCCGTCCCTGGGCACCACCTCTCACCCCTGTCACCCTGAATCGCGAGGCCCACCCCTGTCACCCTGAGGCGCCGAGCGCCGAAGGGTCCCGACGCACCTGCAGCACCGGCGCCTGCGCATCGCCATCCTCGAACGCGACGGGATCGCGGCCTGGATGTTCGTCGAAAACCTCGAACGCGACGAGATCCTTCGGCCGCCTGCGGCGGCCTCAGGATGACAAGAGGGGTGCGGCCTCAGGATGACAGGACTGCCGTCCTGTCACCCTGAGCGAAGCGAAGGGTCTCGACGTCGCGGCAGGGCGGCCGGTCAACTAGGCGGGACGAGGGTGGCGTCGGTCCCGACCGTCAAGCGTCCGGCGGCGCCCACGGACACCCCATTGCGCAGCACCACGCGGTTGCCGGCGCGGAGGGTGGCGTGGCCGGGCGATTGCACGACGAAGGGCTGAGCGGCATCGCCGGCGGTGATGGAGTTGCACGCTTCCCAGGTGGTGGTGGTGGTCACCGTCTGGTTGGCGAGGACGAGGTCGCAGACGAAGCCGGCGCGCACCTCGAAGGTGTCGGCGTCGGCCACGGTGGTCTCGTTGGCGTTGGAGCTCGCGTCTACGGCGCGGATATCGACGCTGTAGAGCTGGGAGATGGCGCCTGTGGAGTCAAAGGTGCCGCGATAGGTGGCACCCGAGACGAGACTCATGGGAACGGTGGCCACCAGCGCCTCGGCGGGGTCGCGCACGTACGCGGTCACGCTCGCGATCCCCGAGGCGTCGGTGGCGTCGGCATCGATGCGGAAGAGCTGCCCCGGCGCGGCGAGGCGCGGCAGTACCGCCACGTTGCTCACCGCCGGCGGGGTGGTGTCGGGGGGGACGAGGGGAAAGATGCAGACGCCGATGTTGGCGGTGGTGCGGGTGTCGATCAGCGCCTCCACGGTGGGGTGGAAGACGTCCGACTTGCATCCAAGTCGATTGCAGTAGCTCATGAGCGTGCCCCTGACGTTGGGTATGCCGCGGATGGTCTGGGGATCGGGGCAGCTCGTCGGTCCAACGTAGCAGTACTCGATGCAGGACCCAGACTGGTTGTACCGCTTGCACTCACCGGAGTAGCACCGATCGATCTCCGGGACGTAGCAGTGGGTGTGGGGCGAGGCGAAGTTGTGGCCCAGCTCGTGGCCGACGATGGGCGCGTCGGCTCCCCCGGTCTGCTGGGCGTAGAGGAACACCTGGATAACGCTGTAGCCTAAATCCTTCCGGCATAGGACATCGACCCAGGCGATCCCGACCGCTCCATTGGGGTTCGGCGACTTTCCCGACAGGAGCATGGCCAGGGCGCGGTCGACGCCGGGGTAGTTGGCGGCCCAGTAGTCGGTGAACTCGTCGAGTTGATAGAAGAGGTCCGACTCGTCGTAGGGGTCGGGCTGGGAACTGGTGCGCAGGTAGGTGGTGCCTTGCAGCAGGCGGACGTTGAGGTCCCGCTCGTAGATCACGTTCATCTCGGCAAAGAGCGTCGCCAGGTAGGTCGTCGCCGCCCCGGTGTCGTTGTCGAACTTCAACGACATGAACTCGTTGTCGGTATCGACGGCAATGGTGGCGGTGTGGGTGGAGGGAAGTGCGAACTCGGGACCGAGGGCGTCGGCAAACAGCGCTTCGCTGGGCAGCCGCTGCGGAAGGTCGTCGGCGCTGCACTCGCTCGTCAAGGTGATGCCTCGCGCGCTGAGCTCCCGACCCTCATCCACCACCCGGATCCGGGCCGGCTCGCGCCGGTCGCCCTCGAGGCGGAAGGAGCCGCCGGAGCCCACGACCCGGCCGTCCAGCGCGCCGCTCCCCGGGTCCACGGAAAGCACCACGGTGGTGCCGGGATCCCCCTCGACGGTGCCCCAGAAGTAGTGGCGGGGGGAGCGGGGAACCTCCACGACGCCGCGGGCGCTCACCTCGAAGATCCGCGCGTCCGGGGCGTAGATCTCGTGCCGCTCAAGCTGCACGCGAGCCCGCCGCCCGGGCGCCACGGGCCAGTTGGGCAGCGAGATCCGCCCCTCGAGGGGCACCTCGCGAAGCCGCCCAAGGGCGTCGCCGAGGAGCACCTCCTCGGCCAGCTCGTCCCCGCGCGGCGTCATGGCGCCCGTCGGGGGGAGGGTCGATGGGGCGGCCGACGACACCACCGCCCAACAGCTCACCAGGGCGAGCCAGGGCCAGTTCCTCATGTCATCAATATAGCGCCTCGCGGACCCGACGGCGGTGATCCCGGTGACGGTTTGTCCCGCCGGGAACCAAAGCCCTGCCCCTCGGTCACAGGAAGGGAGGAGGCGAACGGGTCGTGGCTCGTCTATCCTTGGTGCGTGACAGACCAAACCTCCGAAGCGGCGGCCGTCGAGGCGGCGGAGGTGGCGCGGGCACGGGCCGGCGACGAGGAGGCCTTCGAGGCCCTCGTGCGCCGGCGAGAGGCTGAGGTGTACCGCCTGTGCGCCCGCGTGCTCGGTGACCGCACCGAGGCCCTGGACGCCACCCAGGACACCTTCCTGCGCGTCTTTCGCGGCCTGCCGAGCTTTCGCGGCGAGGCGACGTTCCGGACCTGGGTGCTGGGGATCGCCATCAACGTCTGCCGGACCAGGATGGCGAGCCGCAAGCGGCGGGAGCGTCACCGCTGGCTGCGTCTCACCCAGGAGAACGCAGCGTCGGGGGAAGAGGTCACCCTGGAGATAGAAGACCGCGCTCCGGGCCCGGAGGCCCGGGCTCGGGCCAGCGAGCTGCGCCATGCCCTCGAACGGGCCCTTGCCAGCCTTCGCCCCGAGCACCGGGAGCTCATCCTCCTCCACCAGATGACCGGCCTCGAGTACGAGGCCCTGGCGCGGGTGCTCGGCGTGCGGCTGGGAACAGTGAAGTCGCGGATGGCCCGGGCGCGGGCGGCGCTACGTGCGGCCCTCCGGGAGGTCTGGCCATGACCTGTAGCGAGTTTCGCGCCCTGCTCGACCGCGAGGGGGCAGCCGCCGAGAGGCTCGGCGCCGATCACCTGCGCGGCTGCGCCGCCTGCCGGCAAGAGCTGGCCCGCGTTCGCGAGGCGGAGGCGCAGCTCTCCGCCATGGGCGAGGAAGCGGTGCCGGAGTTCCTGCACGAGCGCATCATGGCCCACCTGCGCGCCGAGGGGGGACGCGTCCCCGTGCCCCTGCCCTGGTGGCGGCCGGTCTGGGCAGGGCCGCTCCTCGCCATCGGTCTGCTCGTGGCGCTGGCCGGCGCCGGTCTCTGGCACCTGGCGCAGCGGGGAGGCTCACAGCCACCCGCCGGCGTCGTCGCCGAGGCGGGGCGCGAGGCGAAGGCACCGCCCGTACTGGTGGGAGGGGGCCAGCCGGTTCCCGACCTGGTGCCGGCACCCGTCGCCACGCGCTACGCACCGGTACCGCCCGCGGCAGCGAAGCCGAAGGAAGGTGCGGTCCACGCCGACGCCACGCCGGTGGCCGTGGCACAGCCCATGGGAGTGGTGGAGGTGGAGAGAGGCGAGGCCGTGTTGTACGACGAGAGGCTCGCTGCGGCAGCGCCGGCGGTGCCTCTGACGGCCGATCAGGCGCCGGCAGCCCACGTGGCCGAGCCGCTGGCCGACGGGACGAGCCGTCCGGAACCGGCCCTGGCGGCGCGGGCGCTGCCCGAGCGGGGCAAGGCCCCGATGGCGCGGGGTGCGGTGCCGCCGCGCCTTGTCCGCTGCCAGCTCCTCGACGAGGCCCATGTGCCGGCGGCGACCTTTTCCTTGCCCGCGGGCGCCCTGCCGCAGGAGGGGTTCACGTGGGCGGTGACCGTGGGGGAGAGCGGCGACGTGTCGGTTGTGGACGAGCAGGGCAACGAGCGTCCCGCGGTGGCCGAGGCGATCCGCCACACCGGCTCCCTGCCGCCCCCTGGTCGGTACCGACTCACCCAGGCGCCCGTACCCGAGTACTGAGGCGGAACCTGCCCGACGCCCGCTGGTCTCATGGCGCAGGAGGGCGACGAGATGAAGACAACCGGCAGGTTTCTGGCAGTGGTGCTGGCCCAGGTGGCCACGGCCGGCGCCGCGGCGGCGGCGTCCGCCAACGGCTTCACCCTCACGGTGCTGGTGGACGGGCGCGTTCGGCCCGAGTACCTCCACCGCGGCACCACCTATATCGAGGCGCTCCGCGGGCGCGAGTACCTCCTCCGCCTGACCAACCCGACCCCCAGGCGGGTGGCGGTGGCCCTTGCCGTGGACGGCCTCAACACCATCGACGCCCGTCACACCGACCCCCAGAGCGCCGCCAAGTGGGTCCTGGAACCGTACGGGAGCGTGGAGATCGCCGGCTGGCAGGTGAGCGGCCGCGAGGCGCGGCGCTTCTTCTTCACCACCGAACGGTCGTCCTACGGAGCCTGGCTCGGCGCCACCGACAACCTCGGCGTCATCGAGGCGGTGTTCTTTGCCGAGCGCGAAGCTGTCGTGCCCATCCTCGGCGGCGGTGAGCCCCCGCGGCTGCACCGCGAGTCGGCCAAGGCGGAAGCGCCCCAAGGAGTCTTCGACCTCGCTGCCACCGGCATCGGCGAGCGGATCGACCACCCGGTGCGGCGGGTACGCTTCGACCTCGAGCCGACGCCCGCTGCCGTGGTGCGGATCCGCTACGAGTTCCGGCCGCAGCTTGCCGCCCTCGGCGTGCTCCCGCCCCTCGGCCATGGCGACGCCCTCGAGCGGCGCGAGCGCGCGCGCGGCTTTGCGGGCTCCTACTGCCCCGACCCCGGGCGGAGCTGGTGAGCGGCGCCGCGTGCTGCGCGCGGCTGGGCTTGGCGATACCGGCGGCGGCAACGATGACGGGCGAAGGGGCGGGGACGAGCCCCGCCCGCTCCGACTGCTGCGCGCCGCGCCTCGTCCGTCAGCGCCTCCGGAAGTACGGGGTGCAGAAGACGTTGGCGCAGTGGGCCACCTTGAGGTCGCCGTTGGTGATGTCCCAGTAGCTGATGAGGGGAAGGTCGTCGGTACCGATGGTGACGGAGGTGTGCTGGCCGACGTCGCCTCCGCTGTCGAGGGTGGTGATGGTCTGGCCGGGGCGGGAGTTGTCCGCCGCCGCCAGGGAGAACTGCGTGCCCTGGAGGGTGAGGCCGGTGCCGGCCGTGTAGGTGGTGTCGTTGTCCACGTTGTCGGCAAAGCCCGCAGGCACCGAGGTGAGATTTCCCCAGGCGCGGTAGTAGGAGCCCGGCTGCCCCTGGAGGGTCGCCGCGTTCACGCTGGTCAGCGCCGAGCCGTCGCCGGCAAACGACGTGGCGGTCACCGCTCCCGCCGTCACCGCGCCGCCAGAGCCCACGGCAAAGTAGGAGGCGGCGGCAGCCGACGGCCGCGGGCTGCGGGCCGGGGTGGGCACGAGCCCTGCGGGACTCGTGCCGCCCCCGCTGCTCCGCTCGCCCGCCGCCACCACCGACAGCCGCTCGATGACCTGGTCCACCCAGGCGGCGGGCGCCTCGGCCAGGGGCGGCGCCACGTCGAACCAGGCCGGCTCGGACCACGTGACCTCGCCGTCCCGGTCCACCGCCCCGACCCGCCAGGCGTAGACGCGGCCGGCGAGCAGGCAGTGCTCCAGCGACGGCGTCCAGCTCGACACCGAGGGGGGCAGGGCCAGGTGGACCACGACCTGCGGTGCGGCCGTGTCGTCGGTGGCGTCGTACACGGCGAGCTGGATGGCCGCAGCGTCGGGCACCGCGCCCCAGGAGAAGGTGGGGCAGCGGTCGCCGGCACGGGCGATCCGCTCGGGACTCCCCGGCGAGGCGGGGTGGGGGAGGGTGGCGGCCGGGGCGCTGGCGCCGGCAAGTACGAGGGAAAGACCGATGGCAAGGGGGGTGTTGGTCATGGTTGGTGTCCTTTCTTACGCCATACCGTTGCAACACACATCCTTCGTTTTTGACCAAAATGGGACCGTGGCGCCGGCAGCGTCAAGGCTTCCATGGGGTATGGCCCGGACCCCCGAGGGAGGCCGCCCGACCTCGGGGACCGGCGAGGGCCTCGTGCGAGATCTGGAGGTTCACCGCAGGCGGGCACGACGGTTGCAGGGGCACGTGCCCGGTCGCCCCCCAGCAGCGCGCTCCGGCCCGGGCGGCGCCTACCCCTTGACCACGGCCAGGGGCCGCAGGCGAAGGACCGGTCGCGCAATCCCGGCAGCGGCAAGGGAGGCGACGACCTCGGCGGCGTCCTTGTACGCCTCGGGCATCTCCTCGGCGAGGGTCTTGCGGGAACGGGCAGCGACGAGGATGCCGCGCCGCTCCAGCTCGTCGTCGATCCGGCGGCCGCCGGCCACCTTGCGGGCGGCGGTGCGGGAGAGCCTGCGGCCGGCCCCGTGGGCGGCAGAACCAAAGGTGTCGGCCATGGCCCGCTCGGTGCCGACGCACACGAAGGAGGCCCGCCCCATGTCGCCGGGGATGAGGACCGGCTGGCCCACGGCAGCGTAGCGGCTCGGCACTTCGGGGTGACGGGCCGGGAAGGCGCGGGTCGCCCCCTTGCGGTGGACGAGGAGAGGTCGGCGCTTCCCCTCGACGGTGTGCTCCTCTTCCTTGGCGATGTTGTGGGCCACGTCGTAGACCAGGCGGAAGCCCAAGGAGCGGCGGTCGCCGCCGAAAACGCGGATCATCGCCCGCTCGACGAGGGCCATCATCACCTGGCGGTTGGCCCAGGCAAAGTTGGCGGCAGCGCGCATGGCGGCGAGGTACGCCTTCCCCTCCGAGGAGACCACGGGCACCGCCACGAGCTGCGGGTCGGGCACGGTCACGCGATGGCGGCCGCGGGCCCCGTGCATGGCCCGGAGGGCGTCGTCGCACACCTGGTAGCCGAGCCCCCGGGAGCCCGAGTGCAGCAATACCGCCAGGGTTCCCGCGGCGAGCCCGAAGGCGGCGGCTGCCGCGGGGTCGAAGATCTCGTCCACCACCTGCACCTCGATGAAGTGGTTCCCCGACCCGAGGGTGCCCATCTGCGGGGCGCCGCGCTCCCGCGCCCGGCGGGAGAGGGCGCGCGGGTCGGCCCCGGCGAGGCAGCCGCGGGCCTCGGTGCACTCCAGATCCTCGGCCTCGCCGAAGCCGCGCTGCACCGCCCAGGCGGCGCCGTGGCGCAACACCTCGTCGAGGTCGTGATCGCCCAGGGTCGCGATGGCACCCTCGCTGCCGACGCCGGCCGGGACGTCGCGGGCGATCTGGTGGACGAGGCGGGTGAGACGTTCGCCGAGTTCGCGGGCCTGGAGGGACGTGGCCATGAGGCGAACGCCGCAGTTGATGTCGTAGCCGACGCCGCCCGGGGAGACGATCCCTTCGGCGAGGTCGAAGGCGGCCACGCCACCGATGGGGAAGCCGTACCCTTCGTGCATGTCGGGCATGGCCAGGGAGGCGGTGACGATGCCGGGAAGGTGGGCGACGTTGGCGGCCTGGACCAAGGAAGCGTCGTTCTCGATCCCGTCGAGGAGTTCCTCGCTGGCGTAAATGCGAGCCGGGACGCGCATCCCGCCTTGGGGAGGCAGTTGCCACAGCGCAGGGCCGAGCCGTTCGAGCCGTCGCTTCACGCTTCGAGTATAGGACCTGCAGCGGCGAGGGGAACAGCGGCGGGCCGCCTACCGGCGCCGCCTGGCTGGGGCCACGGTTCCGGGAGGTGTCGGTTGGAAGCGGCGCAGCACCTCGGTCCAGCGCCCCTGGGCGATGAGGATCGTTTCGATGACCTCGCGCACGGCGCCGTTGCCGCCCCGTGCCTTGCAGACCAGGTGGCAGAGGCGACGCACCTCCGGCGCGGCGTCGGCCGGGCAGGCGGCGAGGCCGGCCGAGCGGAGCGCCGGCAGGTCGGGGATGTCGTCGCCCACGAAGGCCAGCTCCTCCATGGACAGGTCGAGGGCGACCGCCAGGCGCTCGAGGTCGGCCGCCTTGTCGCGGCTGCCCTGGATGATGAGCTCCGGCGCCACGCCCAGGTCTCCGAGCCGCGCCTTGAGAGGGGCTGCCACTCGGCCGGACAGGACGGCCACGCGCAACCCCTGCTCCTGGGCCATCTTGATGCCGAAGCCGTCGCGGGCGAAGAAGCGTTTGAGGGTTTCGCCGCGCACGCCGTAGTACAGCGAGCCGTCGGTGAGCACGCCGTCGACATCGAGCACCACGGCGCGGATGCGGGACGCGCGCTGGGACAGCTCGGCATCGCGCGAGGACATGGGCACCTCCACCGAGTATCCTAGCGGGGCTCGGGAAGGGTGGAAAGGGATGGATGAACGGAGCAAGTGGGAACAGCGTTATCGGCAGGCGGCCGAGCCGTTCTACGGTCGGGAACCTTCGCCGTTCCTCGTTGCCTCGCTGCCGCTGCTGCCCAGAGGGGGCCGTTGCCTCGACGCGGGGGGCGGCGAGGGGCGCAACGCCTTGTACCTGGCATCGCTGGGGTGGGAGGTGGTGATGGTCGATCTGGCCCTGGCCGGGGTGGCGCGGGCCAGGGCGCACGCCGCCCAGCGCGGCCTTCGCCTGCACCTGGCGGTGGCCGACCTGGATGCGAGCCCCCTTCGCCTTGGCGAGGGCCGGTTCGACCTGGTGCTGGCCATCAACTTCCACTCCCGGTGGCTGGTTGCCGCCGCCGCCGACTGGCTCCGACGCGGCGGGGCGCTGGTGGTGGAGGGGTTCGCCCAGGAACAGCTCGGCCGGGGGTCGGGCGGGCCGCAGGACCCGGCGATCCTCTGGCACCCCAACGAGCTGCCCCGTCTGGTAGAGGACAGGCTGCGTCTCGTTTGGTACGAGGACCGGCTCCTCGAGGGGGACGACAACCCCCGCCACCGCGGGCCCAAGTGGGTGGTGCGCCTCGTGGCGGTGCGGGAACGGTAGAATCGTGCCGTGTCGCGGCTTCTGGACGTCGAAGACTTGGCCATCGCCTTTGCCGGCGCCGCGCGTCGCGCCGTGGATGGCGTGAGCTACGCGGTGGGCGATGGCGACGCGGTGGGCATGGTGGGCGAGTCGGGAGCGGGCAAGACGCTGTCGGCCCTGGCGGCCGTGGGCCTGCTGCCGTTTGCCGGGCGGGTGGTCGGTGGGCGGGTGACCCTCGCTGGCGTCCATGTCCGGACCGCCGACGAGGCCACCTTGTGTTCGCTGCGGGGGAGGGTGGTGGGCTACCTCTCCCAGGAGACGTTCGGGGCGCTCAACCCGTTGCGCAAGGTCGGCGGCCAGGTCACGGAGGCGGCCCGCCTGCACCTCGGTGTGCGGGGTGTCCAGGCCGAGGCCAAAGCCGTGGAGCTCCTCGCCGAGGTGGGGCTCGAAGAGCCGCACCGCATCGCTCGCTCCTACCCCCACGAGCTGTCCGGTGGGCAACGCCAGCGGGCCCTCCTTGCCGCGGCGCTGGCGGCCAACCCTCGGCTGCTCATCGCCGATGAACCCACCTCGGCCCTCGACACCGTCTCCCAGGTGCACCTGCTGGCCCTCCTGGAAGCCTTGCGGGCGGCCCGGCGCCTGGCCGTGCTCCTCATCAGTCACGACCTGCGAGTGGTGGGCCGGGTGGCCGAACGGGTGGTGGTGCTCCACGCCGGCGAGACGGTGGAGGAGGCGAGGGCGGACGTGATCTTCTCCCGTCCGGCCCACCCCTACACCCGCGCCCTGCTGGCCGCACCTGCGGTCTCGGCGACGGCCGTGAGCACTCGCCGCCCCGAGCGCGGCGATCTGCCGCCCAGCGCGGCGACGGGCTGTCGCTTCCTTTCCCGGTGTCCGCACGCCGTGGCCGCGTGTCGCCGTGCCCGACCGGCCCTCGCCTCGGTGGAGGAAGGCCACCTGGTGCGCTGTTTTCTCCACCACGCCCACGAGGACGCCGATGGGTGAGCCGGCCGCCCCGCCGGTGGTGGCGGCGTACAGCGTGGTGCGTCGGTTTCGGTTGCGCAGCCCGAGCCGCACGGCAAGCATCGTCACGGCGGTGGACGGCGTTACCCTCCAGGTGGCCGCAGGGGAGATCTACGGCCTGGTGGGGCGGTCGGGGGCGGGCAAGACGACCCTGGGGAAGATCCTCTGCGGCCTCGACGCCCCCGACGAGGGTCGCGTGGTGGTGCTGGGGCGCCCCCTCGTCCTTGCCGGGGGGCGCATCGACCGAGGGCTGCAGCGACGCGTCCAGATGGTGTTCCAGGATCCTGCGTCCTCCCTCGATCCGCTGCACTCGGTGCGGCGGCTGGTGGCCGAACCCCTCCACATCGCCGGCCGGCTGCCACGCCGGGAACGACTGGCGCGGGTGCGCGAGCTGCTGGCCACGGTGGAGCTGCCGGACGACGAGGAGCTCCTGGCGAGGAGACCGGGCGAGCTGTCGGGGGGAGAGCGGCAGCGGGTGGTCATCGCCCGGGCCTTGGCGTGCGAGCCGCGCGCGTTGATCCTGGACGAGCCCGTGTCCGCCCTCGACGCCGCCATCCGCGGGCAGGTGCTGGCGCTCGTGGCCGGCCTGGCGTACCGACTGGGGCTCGCGGTCCTGCTCATCGCCCACGACATGGACGCCATGCAGCGGGTGGCGACGAAGGTCGGTGTTATGCTCGCCGGTCGGCTGGTGGAGGAGGGGCCGGCGGGCGAGGTGGTGACGACACCTCGCCACCCCTACACTCTGGCCCTCGTCGAGGCGGCCATGCTGCACGCGGCGCCGACGCTCGAGGGGGGTGGGATCTTTCCCCCCGGCGGGTGTCGCTTCGCCGGGGAGTGCCCGCGTCGGATCGCGGCCTGCGCGCGGGAGCCGGAGCTGGTGGCCGGCGACTTCGGGCACAAGGTGGCGTGCCACCGGCCCCTGGGGCCGTGAAACCTGGGCGCCGGGGTTTTCGTAGGTGCGGTGAGAAGGGATGGAGGTGCACGTGGGCAAGGTAACGAGGAACGCAACGGTGGCACTCGTGCTGGCGGGGTGGCTGGCGGCAGCCGGGATGGCGGAGATGTCCACCCACACGGTGGTCGTCACGCCGGGACAGCAGGTCCGCGGTCAGCGGCTGGGGGCCAAGGTGCTGCCCCTGTCCCTTTCCGACGCGGTGCGAGTCGCCCTGGAGCACAACATCAACCTCGAGATCTCGCGGCTGGGCGCGGCGCAGGCGCGCCAGGGCGTGCTGGCGGCGGCCGGCGTGTTCGACAGCCTCGCCGACGTGAGCTTCACCGAGTCCTCCGCCGCCTCGCCGGCCACCAACGTGCTGCAAGGCGCTCGGGTGTCGGAGAGCAAGCGACGCACCCTGGGCCTCTCCCTCGGCGCGCTGCTCCCCACCGGCGCCCAGACCAGCGTCTCCCTGGACACCACCCGCGCCGAGACCAACTCCCAGTACTACTTCTTGAACCCCTACTGGAATACCGGCTTGAGCTTCAGCTTCAGCCAGCCTCTCCTCAAGGGGTTCGGCACCGACGTCAACCGGGCGGCCATCGAGGTGGCCAGGCGCAACCGGGAGATCAGCTCGTTGCAGTTCGAGCAGATCGTCATCGGCACCGTGCAACAGGTCGAGGTGGCCTACTGGAACCTGGTGTACCAGCGGGACAACCTGGAGGTGAAGCGGCAATCCCTGGCCCTCGCCCAGGACCTCTTGGAGCAGACGAGGATCCGGGTGCGGGTCGGCACCTCGGCGCCCATCGACATCGTCCAGTCGGAAGCGACGGTGGCCGCTCGCGAGCAGGAGATCATCGTGGCCGAGAACCAGGTCCAGGAAGCGGCGGACCTGTTGAAGCAACTGCTCGGCTTCGAAAGCCCCGAGGACTGGGAGAGCGAGATCGTGCCCACCGACTCCCTCCACGTGGTGCCCGAGCCCGTGGACCTCGGCGCGTCCATCGCCGCCGCTTTGGAGAGGCGGGTGGAGCTAAAGCAGCAGGCGCTGGACCAGGAGATCCGGGCCATCAATCTGCTCACCGCCGCCAACGCCACCAAGCCGACCTTGAACCTTTCCGTGGGCTATGGCTGGACGGGGGTGAACTCGGTCACCGAGGTGGGTCCCGACGGGCAGCCGCAGGTGCGGCGCGGCGATCTGGGCGACGCCTTCGGCCAGCTCGTCGACCGCGACTACCGGCAGTGGTCGGCAGGGCTCGCCCTTCGCTACAACCTCGGCAACCACACGGCCAAGGCGCAGCTGGCCCAGCGCCGTTTCGAACTGGCTTCGGCCCGCGAGCGGCTGGCGGCCGAGCGTCAGCTCGTGATCCTGGAGGTGCGACGAGCCGTCCGGGCGCTGCAGGACAGCGCCAAGTCCATTGCCGCTGCGGAAAAGGCGCGGGAGCTGGCGGAGCGTAACCTGGACGCCGAGCAGAAGAAGTTCGCCAACGGCATGTCCACCAACTTCCAGGTGCTGAAGATCCAGGAGGACCTGGCGGCAGCCCAGGCGGCGGAGCTGCGCGCACGGGTCACCTACCGGCAGGCCACCGCCGCCTACCACGTCGCGCAGGGCGACCTGCTGGCGACCATGGGGATCGGGATCGCTGCAGAGGAGGCCGTGCCGGAGCCGCACACCTTCCTCAAGGACGTCAAGTGGCTCAAGTACGGCCACTGGGCGACGGTTGGCGACGAGGTGACCGCCGCGCCGCCGACGGATCCGGCGAAGGTGGAGGAGGAGCCATGAGCACCCCGTACGAAACCCTCGAGTCACCACCGTCCACGACCCCGCAGGCCCAGGGGGGCCAGTTCACGCGCGTGGTCAAGATGTTCACGCAGCCGACCGCGGCCTTTGCCGAGCTTGCCGCTCGGCCGACCTGGCTCGTGGCGCTCGTGGTGTTGGTGGCCGCGTCCCTCGCCGTGCAGGCGGTGCTGGTGCCGCGCATCGACTTGGAAGCGACCATCCGCCAGAGCATGGAAGAGCGGGTCGGGGACAAGGTCGACGAGGCGCAGCTGGAGCGGATGGTGGAGGGGGCGGAGAAGGCGGGTCGCATCACCAGTTACCTCGCCCCCCTGGCCATCCCCCTCGTGCTGCTCGTGGTGGCCGCGGTGTACTTTCTCGGCTTGAAAGCGCTGGGTTCCGACACCGCCTATCCGGCCGTCTTTGCCACGTGCGTGCACGCCGCCGTGCCGCCTTCCGTGGTGGGGAGCGCGGTGCTCGCTATCGTCGCCTGGCGCCGCGACGCATTGACGGCCCAGGAGATCCCCAACCTCGTCAAGTCGCACCTTGGCGCGTGGCTTCCTCCCGACACGGCCAAGCCGCTCCTCGCCCTGGCGAACGCCGTCGACCTCTTCAACGTGTGGCAGTGGATCCTCCTCGTGCTGGGGTTCGAGATCGTCGCACGGGTGGGGCGCAGCAAGGCCATTGCCCTCGTCGCGGTGGTCTGGGGCGTGTGGATCGCGGGCAAGGTCCTGCTGGCGGTGGTTCTGTGAGCGGCCTGCGAGCGGTGACCCCTGCACGTGTCGCCATCGTCGGCATCGTGGTAGCCGTGGCGGGACTCGTCGTCTGGGCTTCCCTGGCCTCCTCCAACGGGCGCGGCAAGGTGGTGGAGGTCGGCAAGGCGGGGCGACGCACGGTGGTGGCCAGGGTCAAGGCGAGCGGCACGGTGAACCCCAAGACCAAGGTGGAGATCCAGTCCAAGGTGATGGGGGAGATCATCTCGTTGCCGGTGCAGGAAGGGGACCGGGTGGTGGCGGGGCAGGTGGTGGCAGAGATCGAGAAGGCCCTCTACGTGGCTGCCCGCGACCAGGCCCGGGCGGTGCTGGACCAGACGACGGTGAACCTGGAGCGGGCGCGGGTGGAGGAGGCCAACGCCGCCCTGACCCTCGAGCGCGTGCGGCGGCTGCGCCAGGAGGGGATCGCCTCCCAGGAGGAGCTGGACCGGGCCACCCTGGCCCACCAAAGCGCCGTCATTGCCGTGCGGGCCCAGGAGGAGACCATCCGCCAGGCGCGCTCGGCCCTGCAGCGGGCCGTCGAGGACCTGGAGCGCACCACCATTCGCTCGCCCATCGACGGCGTGGTGACGGCTCTGAACGTGGAGAAGGGCGAGACGGCCATCATCGGTACCATGAACTTTGCCGGCTCCGTCCTCATGACCATTGGCGACCTGTCGGAGATGCTCGTCGAGGTGGACGTGGCCGAGAGCGAGGTGGTGTCGCTGTCGCCCGGGCAGGAGGCCAGCGTCACGGTGGACGCCATGCCCGAGGTGACCTTGGCCGGCAGGGTGGTGGAGATCGGTTCCTCGGGGCTGCGCCAGGGGGACGTAGTGAAGTTCCGGGTGAAGGTGGCCCTCCTCGACCCCGACCCGCGCGTCCGCCCGGGGATGACGGCGCGGGTGGCGGTGACGACAGCCACGGCCAGCGAGGTGGTGGCCGTGCCGCAGCAGGCCGTGCAGACGCGCTGGCTCGACAGCCGGGGCAAGGAAGTGGAGTTTCGGGAAGGGGACACGTCGCGGCGCGAGGTGAAGGTCGTCTACACCATGGAGGGGGGGAAGGCGGTACGCCACGAGGTCACCACCGGCATCAACGACGAGCTGTGGGTGGAGGTGCGCGAGGGCCTTGCCGAAGGCGCCGAGGTCATCGTCGGCCCTTACCGGGTGCTGCGGCAGCTCAAGGATGGCGATCCGGTGCGCCTGGACAAGGCCAGAAAGAAGGGCGCGCCAGCCGGGCAATCCACCACGGGGGGTGCCGGTGCTGATTGAGATCCGCAACCTGACCAAGGTCTACCAGATGGGCAGCGAAGCGGTGAAGGCCCTGGACGGCATCGATCTCGAAGTGGCCAAGGGCGAGTACGTGGCCATCATGGGACCTTCGGGTTCGGGCAAGTCCACCCTCATGAACCTCATCGGCTGCCTAGACACGGCCACCTCCGGCAGCTATCGGCTCAACGGCCAGGAGGTATCCTCCTTCGACGATGACGCCCTGGCGCGGATCCGCAACCGTGAGATCGGCTTCGTGTTCCAGACCTTCAACCTGCTCGCCAGGACCACGGCCCTCGAAAACGTCGAGGTACCCCTGATCTACGGCGGCGTGCCGCGCCAGGAGCGGCACCGACGGGCGCGCGAGATGCTCGAGATGGTGGGGCTGGGCGATCGCATGCACCACCAGCCCAACGAGCTGTCCGGGGGCCAGCGGCAGCGGGTGGCCATCGCCAGGGCCCTGGTGAACCGTCCCTCGCTGCTTCTGGCCGACGAGCCGACGGGCAACCTCGACTCGCGGACGGGCGAGGAGATCATGGCGCTCTTCGACCGGCTCAACGCCGACGGCAACACCATCGTCCTCGTCACCCACGAGGAGGGGATCGCCGCCCACGCCCGGCGGGTTGTGCGACTGCTGGACGGCCGGATCGTCGAGGATGCGGAGCGGCGCGGCTGATGCTCTTCGAGAACCTGCGTATTGCCCTGCGCTCCATCATGGCCAACAAGATGCGCTCGATCCTCACCACCTTGGGCATCATCATCGGCGTGGCGGCGGTGATCGCCGTGGTGTCCATCGTCCAGGGGCTCTCCTTCTGGATCTCCGATCAGCTCCAGGGTGTGGGCGCCACCTACATCCTGGTGGTGGCCGAGCACGACCCCAACAACCCGGATGTGGCGGGCAAGGACGTGCGGGTGACCTTCGAGGACGGGCTGGCCATCGTTGAGCGAGTGCCCGAGATTGCCGCGTTCACGCCGCTGTTCTTTCGCGGCGAACGGTTGCGCTACGGCGACCGCAAGGCGACCTCGTTCCTCCTGGGCGTGGGCAACGCCTACCAGGAAGTGGTGAACCACTGGGTCGAGCGAGGCCGTTTCTTTTCCGATCTCGACCAGGCCGGCCGGGCCAGGGTCTGCCTGGTGGGGCGCAAGGTGCTGGAGGACCTGCGCCTTGGCGACAACCCCCTCGGCAAGGACATCGTGGTCGGTACCCGCACCTTCACGGTGGTGGGGATCATGGAGAAGAAGGGCGAGTTCTTGGGCCAGAACCGCGACGAGCTGGTCATCGTCCCGTTCTCCACCGCGCGGGAGATCTACGGGGACGACGCCATGCGGCAGATCCGCCTCGACTTCAAGGCCCGCTCGCCCGAGGACGTGGATCGCGCCAAGGAACTCATGACCGCCGTGCTGCGCGAACGCCACCGGATCAAGCCCGGCGAGGCTGACGATTTCCGCGTCATCCTGCAGGAGGAGATCCTGAAGACGACCTCGTCCATCCTCGGCACGGTGACGCAAGTGGTGGGGGCGGTGGTGGGCATCGCCCTCCTGGTGGGCGGTATCGGCATCATGAACATCATGCTGGTGACGGTGAAGGAGCGGACCAGGGAGATCGGTGTGCGCAAGGCGGTGGGGGCTCGCCGCCTGGATATCCTCGTCCAGTTCCTCATCGAGGCGGTCACCCTCTCGGTGATTGGCGGTTCCATCGGCATCCTCCTCGGCTGGGGGTTGGGCGCCCTCGGCGCCAACGCCATCCCCGGCTTCCCGGCCGCCCACGTACCTCTTTGGGCCGTGCTGTTGGGGTTCTTCTTCGCCTCCACGGTGGGGGTCTTCTTCGGCATCTACCCGGCCGCCAAGGCGGCCGCCCTCGACCCCATCGAGTCGCTCCGCTACGAGTGAAGGCCACGAGTGGCCGCGCTGTGGCACACTGGAGCCCATGGACGCGGCTGCTCCCGAAGCGGTCGTCGTGGGTAGCGGTCTTGCTGGGCTTTCCTGCGCCCTGGAGCTGGCGCGCCACGGGCGGCGGGTGGTCGTGGTGACGGCGGGCCGGGCCGGGCTGGACGGGTGCAGCCACCGGGTGCACGCCCTCGCGCCGTGGATCCTCCTCACCGCCCCGCGGGTGCGGGGGGACAGCCCGGACGCCTTCCTCGCCGATCTCGTGGCCCGGGGCGAGGGGTTGCTGCGCGAGGAGGTGACGGCCGTGTTCGCCGCGAGCGCCCACCGAGCAGCGGAGGAGATCGTCGAGCTCCTCGGCCTCGAGCCCCTCGAGCATGGCCCCGTACGCCTGCCGGGCGATGCCCACCCGCGGGGCTTGCGCTGTCGGCCGTCGGGGCGCGGCCCGCTCCTCGCACCGTTGCTCGCCGCCTGTCGGCAGGCCGAGGTGAGGTTCGTCGAAAGGGCGGTGGTGGTGGGCCTGGTCGTGACCAGGGGCGGTCGCGTGTGCGGGGTCGTGACCCATGGGCAGGGGGAGTGCCTGCGCGAGATCGGGGCGGAGGCCGTGGTACTGGCGTGCGGTGGCACCGGGGCCGTGTTCCCGGTCAGCACCGCGCCCCGCTTCTGCCGGGGAAGCGCCGTGGCGCTGTCGGCGGTGGCAGGCGCCATGGTGCACCATCCTCACCTGGTCCAGGTCTTGCCGCTGTCGGCGACCCCTCGGGGGTTCTTCCCGGGATCGGCGGCGCTGGGCGCGGGGGAGGTCACGGTGGGGGGGGAACCGCTGGGCTGGGACGGTCGGGACGTGGATCACCTGGGCCGGCTGGTGGCCCGGGCCGCCCTCGCCCAGCAGCAGGCGGTGCTGCTGGTGGCGGAGGACGCCCGTCTGCCGCGGCCGGTGCAGCACGCAGCGCGAGCGCGGGGGGATGGGGCAGTACCCCTCGTGGCCGCCGTCCATCACGGCATCGGCGGGGTCGCCATCGACGCCTGGGGGCGCACCTCCTTGCCCGGTCTCTACGCCTGCGGCGAGGCGGCGGGGGGGGTGCAGGGACGGCATCGCACCATGGGGACGGGGCTCATCGAGGCCCGGGTCTTCGGCGTTCGTGCTGCCCGGGCCGTCCATCACGACCTCCAACGGTGGCTCGACGCCGCGGGGCCCGAGCAGCGGTGCACCTGCCGTGCGGCCGCGCGACCGGCGGAGCTGGACCGGCGTCTCGATACCATCATGGGACGGGTGGTGGCAGGGGAGCCCGTCGCCACGCCGGTGGCAGCCGAACTCGCCGCCTGGCCGGAGGAGGAGCGCCCGGGCCGTCGCTCGTGGCTTGCTGGTCTGCGGCGCACGGCCGCCCTCGCCATGTGGGAAGCTCAGGGTGGCGGGGCGATGGGGAACAGCAACGCGACGATCGGCGTTGGGCAGGCAGGGGGTGAGACGTGGCGGAGCGAACGGTAACAGTCGAGCTGTCCCAGAGCGAGTGGCAACTCATCTCGGCGTTGCGCGACGTGCCGCCGAGCCCGGCGCGCACCTTGCTCGAGGAGGTGGTGCGGCACCTGGTGGAAATGGTCCGCGAACCGAGCTGCGCGGAAATGCAGGCGGACGGGGTGCCCTGCGATCGGGTGGACGCCGACTGCGAGGAGTGCCGACAGCTCGAGCGCCTCCTCGCCACCCTCCGCGCCCGCGGCCCGTTTGCCCAGGGCTGAGCCGCCAGGCGGCTCACGAGATCTCGAACTTCACCCCTTGCGCGAGGGGCAGTTCCGAGGACCAGTTGATGGCGCTGGTCTGCCGGCGCATGTACTGCTTCCAGGCGTCCGAACCGGCCTCGCGCCCGCCGCCGGTCTCCTTCTCGCCACCGAAGGCGCCGCCGATCTCCGCACCGGACGTGCCCATGTTGACGTTGGCGATGCCGCAGTCGGAGCCCTCGGCCGACAGGAACGTCTCGGCGGCCAGCAGGTTGGTGGTGAAGATGGCGGAGGACAGCCCCTGGGCCACCGAGTTCTGCAGCGCAATCGCCTCTTCGAGGTCCTTCACCTTGAACACGTACAGGATGGGAGCGAAGGTCTCGACGTGGGTGATGGGCATGCCCGGGTGGGCGGCCACGATGGTCGGCTCCACGAAGTAGCCGGGCCGGTGGAGGCGGTTCCCGCCGTGGAGGATCGTGCCGCCCTGCCGGCGCACCTCCTCGAGGGCGGCCATCATGTCGTGCACCGCCGCCTCGTCCACCAACGGACCCATGAGGGTGGCGGGGTCCAGGGGGTCGCCGATGCGCACCGTCGCGTAGGCCGTGCACAGGCGCGCCACCAACTGGTCGTAGACACCTTCCTGGACGATGAGTCGGCGCAGGGTGGTGCAACGCTGGCCCGAGGTCCCCACGGCAGCGAAGAGGATGGCCCGCAACGCCAGGTCCAGGTTGGCGTCGTCGAGGACGATGACGGCGTTGTTGCCGCCCAGCTCCAGGATCGCCCGGCCGAAGCGCCGGCCCAGCGCCTCCGACACCTTGCGCCCCTGCTCGGTGGAGCCGGTGAAGGAGATCAGGGGCACCCGAGGATCGTCGACGAGCCCCTGCCCGACCTCTCGGCCGGGGCCGATCACCAGGTTGAAGATCCCGTCGCAGCCGAAGCGCTGGGCGACGCGGTTGGCGATGTGCTGCACGGCGATGGCGGTGAGGGGGGTGAGGGAGGAGGGCTTCCAGATCACCGGATCGCCGCAGACGGCGGCAAGGGCGGTGTTCCACGACCACACCGCCACGGGGAAGTTGAACGCCGTCACCACCCCCACCACCCCGAGGGGGTGCCAAGTCTCCAGGAGCTTGTGGCGCGGCCGCTCGGAGGCGATCACCAGGCCGTAGAGCTGGCGGGAAAGCCCCACGGCAAAGTCGCACATGTCGATCATCTCCTGCACCTCGCCGAGGCCCTCGGAGAGGATCTTGCCCATCTCCAGGGAGACCAATCGCCCCAGCGCTTCCTTGTGCGCGCGCAGCTCGTCACCCAAGGCGCGGACCACCTCGCCGCGCTGGGGCGCCGGCACCGTGCGCCAGGTGCGGAACGCCTCGTGGGCCACGGCGGCCACCTGCTCGTAGGTGGCGGCGTCGGCCTGGATCACCGTCGCGATGACCTCACCAGTGGTGGGGTTGATGGAGGGCAGCTCTTTGCCGCCGGGGGTGTGGATCCAGCCCCGGGCGTAGGCGCCGTGGTTGACCGGTTCGATGGACAGGGCCTTCAAGATCTCCTGGGGTGTCATGGGACCTCCTCGCGGTCCGGCCGGGAACATGCCGAAGGTGGCCAGCCGCAGCGCCGCAAGTGTAGCGCGCCCCACGGGGTACCGGTGGCGCCCGCCCTCGTGAGTTGCAACTTGGGGGGTTGATGAGAGAGAGAGAACAGGAACAATTCAGATGGTGGGGAGGAGGAAGTCGAATGAGAGTTGCCTTATCGAACACGCGATACCTGCTGATCCTGGTGGCCCTGGCAGTGACAGTCGCTGTCCAGCCCCATGCCGCCCGCGCCGACGAGTTAAACTATCCGGACACTGATCCTTGCGTCTGGGGTGATCCAGAGATCTGGGGGGGGCGTCTTTTGGGGCTCGAGTGGCAGTAGCGGCTCCACGCCGTGCAAGAGGTGTTTGCGATGCAACTGCGCAAATTTCTTTAGCGCAAACTGCGCCTCGGCAAGCTGCTGCGATCCAAACAGCCCGAACTGCACGAGGTCTGCCTCCTGCCCGCACCTGGAAAACGTTGTCCGGAAGCAGTGTTTCGTCATACGTGGTCCACGGGGCCAGGAATGCCGTAGTACTGGGCCATACTGTCAATGATGGTAGCGCTCCTCGCTCCTCTCGTGGGCCTGGCGCTGGCAGGCGATCCGGGCGCGGGCCCGGCGGCGGAGGGTGTAGGGGTGGTGTTCCCCCCCTCGCTGTCGGTGCCAGTTGCCGCGGCGCTGCTTCGGGAGGGCGGTGAGGCGCCCATCCCGGTGGCGTTGGAGCGGCGGCGGGAAGGGTGGGTGGCCCTGGTAGGGGAGGACGTACTGGCCGGTGATGTAGTCTGGGTGCTCGTGGGGGAAGGGTGGATGAGCGCCCCCGCCAGGGGCACGCCGACGGAGGCGCTGCCGCTCCTGCTGGCCGGGCACATGAGCGGGTTCGTGGTCAGCGCGACGCCAGGGCAACTGCCCAGGTGGGGTTGGGTGGTGGTGGAACCTCCCGACGCATCGGTGCAGCTTCCCAAGCGGTTACCCATGGTCCTGAGCGGAGGTGACTTCCTGACGCCCGTGCCGGCTGGCACCTGGAAGACGACCCTCGAGTTTCCAGGCTTCTCCCGGGTAGAGGTGGGCGCTGTGGCCATCGCCCCCGGGGCCACCGTGGCCCTGCCAAGCCCGGTGGCGCTCGAGCCAGCGGCCACGGTGGGCCTGCACTTGCACGTCCAGGGCGCCGCCGCCCTGCCCGGCCCGTGCCGTACCTGGCTGTTCGCGGCCGAGGAGCTGGACGCCGCCCAGTGCGCCCTGACCTTCGAAGGGACCGACGCCTGGCGGAGAGGCACCCTCGTCGATCGCCTCGGCGGGGTCCAGCTTGTCGCCGACGCTGCGGGCGAGGCCCTTGGCGTGGTGGAGTGTCGGCCGTGGCCACCACAGCTCGTGGGGCCGCTGACCCTCGAAGTGGGCGAGGAGGCCGTGGTGTAAGCCAACGTCGGGCCGGCTGCGGCGGTGGAGGTGGTGGCGCCCTTTGTGGCCGAGTTCCTGCACACCCACCCCCTGAACCGGGCCATCCTGGCGGCCTACCCCCGCGCCACTCGGGCGCTGTCGTGGTGCGCCTTCGAAGCCGAGTTCTCCCCCGACGCGGAGGCCTCGCTGCCGCTGCTCTTTGGGGGAGAGTGGGAGCTGGAACTGCTCGTCGGTACGCGCCAGCCGGAGCTGCGAGGAGCGCCCATCCTCAAGGAAACGCTCCACCTGACGCCTGGGGATCGCCAGCGACTGGTGCTGCCGCAGCCGCCGCTGGTGCGCGGCCGGGTGGAGTATGGTCAGGCAGGGGCCGCCTGGCTCCTGACCTTCGAGGGCGTGGGGCTGCCAGAGGGCGAGCGCCCAACCTGGTCCGACGCCGATGGCCGTTTCCTCCTGCTGGGCGTCGAAGGCGGCCGGGCGCAGGTGACGGCGCGCTGCACTCGCCCGAGCCTCGAAGCGGTTCTGCCGGAGGTGGAGGTGGTGCCCGGCAAGCCCCTGCGCTTGGCTTTGCCCGCCGGGGAGATCCTGGCGTCGGTGGTGGATTCCAAGGGGCTGCCGCAGCGGGGAAGGACGCTGGTGTTGCAACTTCTGGACGGCCCCGGCTCCGTCCACCCGCGGTGGGGTGTGCAGGGGGTGAGGCGAACCAGCGACGCCGCAGGGCGGGCGCGGTTTACCGGACTGCCCGCGGGTCGGTACCGGCTGGAGACCTTTGCGGACAAGAGTCGGCGGGGCGCGGCGGAGGTTACCCTTGCGGAGGACGAAAAGCGCCGGGTAGAGGTGCGCGAGCACGGCAGCGTGATTCGGCTCCGCCTCCGCAACGCGGCCGGCCAGCCTCTCGCCGGGGCGACGCTGTGGGTCCTCGGACCACCCGGCGGTGCGGAGTCGGGCCTGCCGCCGGGCGGGCTCGCTCTGGAGACCGACGCCGCGGGCGAGACGGAGCTGTCGCTCTCGGCACCGCTGTCCCGCGCCCTCAACGTCGCGGCGGAAGTGCCGACGTCGGGGGTCTACCTGTTCCTCGTCGGCCCCGCCACTGGCGACGAGGAGGAGGCGGTGGAGCTGCGCCTGCCGCCCGCCGGCGGTGAGATCGGGGTACTGGCACCGCCGGGAAATTCCGAGGGACCACAAATGGTCTTCCTGGTGCGCACTGACGGGGCGTACACCGCGTTGTCCGTGCACCCTGAAGGGCGCTGGGTTCGGACCGAGGGGGAAGGGCGCTGGGTGCTGGGGCCCCTCGGGCCCGGCTCCTACCAACTGCTGCGGCTGTCCTGGGCTCCGGCTGGGGGCGGGCCTTTCGGCTTCGACGAGTTTCTGCGCGCCGCCTGGGCGGCGACGCGCGCGCAGGGGGCGTGGGTCACGGTGGTGCCAGGCCAGCGCACCGTGGTGGCGAGCGGCCAGTAGTTCCCACCCGAATGCATGTGGTTGCTGCACGAATCGCCCCGACGGGCAGCGCCCCGCCCGCGGACGAAGGGGGAAACGCGACCGTCCTCCCGCGCACCGAGCGGGCGAACGACCACAGCCCGCAGGGCACGCGGAGCTCGAGCGGTTCGGCTGCGGTCAGGAGCCGCTGGGGCCCAGGAGGGACTCGACGGCACGGACGACCTCGCCGGCGGGATCGACCGCATCGGTCACGTCGACGACGGTGGCAGTGTCGGCGCCCAGCTCTTCGAGAAACGCCGCGAGTAGGTGGCGACGGACCCCGAGGAGCAGGGCGACGGGTTGGTACCGCCGCAAGGCCCGACACACCGACGGCCAGTGGCCTGCGCCCCGCAGTTCCACGGGTCCCACCTCGTCGACGACCAGCACCCCGCCGCGCGGGCCCTTCGCGAGGGCCTGGCGCGCCAGGGCAAAGCCGCGAGGGTCGAACTGGAAGGGGGTGCCGTGCTCGCCCCCTTCGGGACCGACGCGGCGGGCGAGGGGCGCCTCGCGCAAGGTACGCACGTCGCGCAGGCGAAAGCTCTTTCCCTCCGGCCCCACTTCTGCCGGCTGCACGAACCCGAAGACGGCCACGCCCCGCCCCTGAAGAACGGCGAGGGCGGCGAGGAGGGCCGGGGTCTTACCGGTACCCGACCTGCCCGTCACCGCGACCACGGGCGGCATCCGTGCTCCGCCGGCGAGGGGGCGGCCGAGGGCGGGGTGACCGCGCAGGGCGGCCGCGGCCGCCGCCTCCTCGGCGATCCTGGCGGTATGGGCGAGGAGCGTCTCCGCAAGGCGCGGCAGGGCTGAAAGGCGTGGATGGCGTCGCCGCGAGCGAACGGCGAGGGCGATCCACGCATCTCGCCACGCCTCGGCCAGGTGCGGGAGGCAGTTGAGGGCGAGGCCGAGGGCGAGACCTAGGCGGGGCAGGTGGAGACGTCGGGCCAGGGCGTGGAGCGTCTCGGCGTTGAGGTGGCGCGAGGCCGCGGTGGTGATAAGGAGGAGCACGAGTAGACGCAGGAACACGGCCCCGCCCACCGCGACGCCGCGACCGGCACCGGCGCTCGCGGTCACCACCGCTGCCGTGAGGGCGGTCGCCAGGGCCGCGAGGAGGAGCGGCCGAAGGGTGAGGGAGGTACGAAACGCAGAGGGCTCAGTCAGGAGCACGGTGACGACAGCGAGCGCGAGGCCGACGAAAGGCGCCGCCGGGATGGGGAGGAGGGCGGCGAGGAGGGCAGCCACCCCGCACAGGGCAGCCACGGTCCCCTTCATGGCGCGCCCCGGAGCCGGCGGCGGACGCGCCCGGCGACTCGCCAGGCGAGCGCTCCGACCACAGCGCCGACGAGGGCCGTGGCCGCCGCGAGGGCAGCGATCAAGGAAAGGGGGGCCGGCCCGCGCCAGCCGACGGTAGCGGCGACCCTCCGCAACGCCCCTTCAAAGGCAGCCGCCCCTTCCGGGCCGGTGACGAAGACCAGCCACAAGACCTTCTGGAGCGGCGCAGTGGCGAGGGCCAACGCACCGCCCACGAGGGCGCCGGCGGCACGGCTCGCGGTGGCCGTCATGGCGAGTTCCACCATGCACGCCTCCGTCAGGATGCCGAGGACCGGGCCGAGGATGAAGCCGCCCGCGGAAAACACTTTGAGGAAGGCCGCCACGACTCCCATGAGGAGATTGATGCCCACGCTGGGAAAGAGGCGGCGGGCGGTGACCAGACAGAGAACCCCGATGGCGGCCATGAGGACGCCCGCCAAGGGCACCCGCGCGGCGCTCAACAGTGCTCCCAGGGACACCTCGGCAGCACCCCAGAGGCTCCCGAAGAGCGCCGCGTAGGTCCAGGCACGGGCATCCTTCATGCTTCCTCCACCATCGTCCCGCCGACCATCCGCAGTCGGCGATGGGCCAGGGCCGCCAGCTCGGGGCGGTGGGTGAGGAGCAGGTAGGTGCGCCCCGCGGCCGACCGCTCCCGGATCGTGGTCGCGAGCTGGACGAGATCGTCCGGATCGAGTCCCTGGCCGAGCTCGTCGACGATGGTGACAGCGGGATCGAGGGCGTCGAGGGCAGCGTGGAGGAGGCGCTGCTTCTCGCCGCGGGAGAGCGTCCAAGGGGCGCGGGCCACCAACGTTTCCAGGCCGTACGTGCGCAGGCGTTCTCCCGCCTCGGCCAGCGCGTGTCCGGAAAGACCCAGCTCCTCGGCCACGGTGGGGGCGAAGAGCTGGAGCTCGGTCTCGGCCATGGCGAGGGCGACGAAGGGCGGGCGCGCGAGGCGCGACCGGCGATCCACGGCGATCCCCGCCGAGCGAGCGTGGCCGGCGAGGACACGGGCGAGCGAGGACTTGCCGCAACCGTTGGCCCCCGACAGGAGCACCACTTCGCCCTCGCGCAGCTCGAGGTGGGCGTCGACCATGAGGGAGCGACCGCCCCGAGCAATGCCCAGCGAGCGCGCCGACAGCACCGGCGCTCCAGGGCCATGGGCTGGCGGGGGGAGGACTGGGGCCGCTGGCGGCGGGGTGGGGACGAGGGTACCGTTGGCCAGCGCAAGCCAGCGGATGGCGGCGTCGGACAGTCGCCAGCCGGCCTGCTCGACCAACAGGACGCTACCGCCCGCCCGGCGGACCAGCTCGAAGGCCGCCACCAGACCGCGCACCCCGGCATCGTCCAGGTGCGCGCACGGTTCGTCCAGGAGCACCGGCCGCGGCGTGGCGACGAGGGCGGTGGCCAGGGCCAAGCGCTGGCGCTCGCCGGAGGAGAGGCTCACTACTCGCCGGTCGAGCAAGGGGAGGACCCCCAGGCAGTCGACGATGGCGCTCGCCAGCGGGGCCGGCGCGTAGCGGGCGACGGCCGCAGCCAGTTCCTGCCGGGGCGTGGCCAGGAAGAGCTGGGCGTCTGGACGATCGAGACTGATGGCCAGCAGGCGGGCGCGTTGGGCGGGATCGAGATCGCCGATGCTCTCGCCGTCGAGGGCGACCACCCCCGCCACGAGGCCCGGCCTCGCCCACGGCACCAGCCCGGCGATGCACGCCAGCAGCGTGGACTTGCCGGCGCCGGAGCGGCCGGTCACGCCGACGATCTCGCCCGGCCGTACCTCGAGATCGACGCCGGCGAAGAGCGGCGCCGCCTGCGGTCGCGGGCGCACGGCGAGACCGGCGAGTCGAAGGCTCGGCGTCATGAGGAGGGCTGAGCTTCGGCGAAGATATCCATGTCGCCGTCCCGTCGGCGCAGGGCGCCCTCGAGGGCCCGCGACTCCTCCCGCGACATGGTGGCGTAGGTGCCGCGCGCCCTGGCCACGACGATACCCGCCGCCAGGGCGCTCCCTTCGGCCCGCAGGTAGGGGCCGCGGGCGACGGTCACCCAGGCGGCGATCTCGACCGGATGTCCGAGGGCAATGGGTCGCTGGTAGCGGACTGTGAGTTCCCCCGTCGAGCAGAAGCTGCGGCGCGCCACCGCACAGGCCCAGGCCATGGCCTCATCGAAGAGCGCGGCCGTGAGGCCGCCGTGGAGGCGGTTGGCGTAGCCGACGTGCTGCGACGTCGGGGTAAAACACCCCACCACGCGGCTGGTCGCAGGGTCCCACCACCAGCGCACCGCGAGGGTCGCCGGGTTGCGCTCGGGGTCACCACAGACGGGACACGGTGGGTAGATGGGGAACGGCCGACGCACCGCTAGATCGTAGCAGGGTCGGTCGGTGGCTGCCCGGGGTCGCAAAAGCGAGGCGATGCGAGCACGGTGCCGCCGCAAGATAACGCTACGTCCACAGGGAGGGCGCCTGCGGGTGGCTTTCGAGACCGCGGGGAGTGGGGAGTTCTTGTCCTGTCGCCCTGCGGCGCGCGACGCCCACCCCTGTCACCCTCAACAGTCCTGTCACCCGGAGGCGCGCCGCGCACCCGCCTGTCACCCTGAGCGACGCGAAGGGTCTCGACCCAATCGCCAGCCCGTGACCCGTCGATCGGCCGCTTCCTCGCACGGACGTCGCCCGTTCGCCTAGCCCTCCCGTGGAGCAACGCGGTCTGCCGACGAAGACGGCCCGTCCGGGCTACAATGGACGCGGAGGTCGTGTGCACCCGTTCCTGGTTCCCGGGGCGTGGCTCCTCGAGGGTGACTACTTTCCCGCCGGCAAAGCTCGCCAGCGGGTCAGCGGCGTGACCCAGACCAGCGCCTCCGATGCCTTCCCCGAGACCATCGAGGTGCGGGGCGAGATTCGCGACGCCGAGGACCCGGCTTCCAAGCCGGTCCTCAGCACCTTCCACCTGGACGTGGTCAGCCGCAGGGAGCTTCGTTTCCGGATGGACTCGATCCCCCTGGGCACGGTGCTCCTCGGCCACGGGTGCTTCGACGACTACGCCCTGGTGCTCCAGTACACCTCTCCCGACCGCCGCATCGTCGGTTTCGAGAGCTATACCCAGGCGAGCGATGGGCGACTGCGGGCGACCGGCGTCCTCATGGCCGATGGCGCCCGTGTCACGTCCTGGCTCGCGCTCCTCGAAAAGGTGACGACGCCCTCTGTCCGTTGAACCCTGGAGGGTTCAGCGCCCATGGCAGCACCGGGGCACGAGCGGTGGGCGGGATAGAATAGCGTCCCATGGCCGAGCCGTTCGTCCACCTCCACCTCCACTCCCACTACTCGCTCCTCGACTGCACCATCAAGCTCGACGAGCTGATCCGCCAGGTGGCGGCCCTCGAGATGCCGGCCGTGGCCCTCACCGACCACGGTAACTTATTTGGTTCCTATGAATTCCAGATGCTCGCCCGAAACAGCAACGTCAAGGCGGTGCTGGGGTGCGAGGTGTACGTGGCGCCCGGCAGCCGCACCGACCGCTCGCCAGCCGCCTCGGGGGGGCGCAAGCCGTACCACCACCTGGTGCTCCTCGCCGAGAATCAGACTGGCTGGGAGAACCTCTCCAGCCTGGTGACGAGCGGCTACCTCGAAGGTTTCTACCACCGGCCGCGCATCGACAAGGAGCTTCTGGCGTCCCATGCGGCGGGGCTCATTGGCCTCTCCGGGTGCCTGAGCGGTGAAGTGGCGGCCAGGCTGCTGGCTGGCGACGAGAAGGCCGCTATCCGCGCGGCCGAGGAGTACCGGGAGATCCTCGGCCGGGACAACTTCTTCCTCGAGATCCAGGACCACGGCCTGGCCGACGAGGAGGTGGTGCGCGAGGGGGCGAGGGCGGTGGCGGCGGCCACCGGTATCCCGCTTGTGGCCACCAACGATTGCCACTTCCACCGCCGGGAGGATGTCGAGGCCCATCGAGTCCTCATCGGCATCGGTCAGAACAAGACCCTCGGCGAGCTCGCCCACGAGTACGCGTACAACGACGAGTTCTACGTCAAGTCTCCAGCGGAGATGACGGCCCTCTTCCGCGGCTATCCCGGTGCGGTGGCGCGGACCGCCGAGGTCGCCGCCCGCTGCCGAGTGAGCCTGCCAGAAGGAGGGTTTTTCCTGCCGCGGTACCAGCTCGAGGCCGGGGAGTTGCCGGAAGATCGGTTGCGCTCCCTCGCCCGGCAGGGACTCGCCGAGCGGCTCGCCGACGGACGTTCCCGCAGACACCCCGAGCGCGAGTACTGGGCTCGCCTCGACCACGAACTGGAGGTCATCCACCGCGTCGGCTTCGAGGGGTATTTTCTGGTGGTCTGGGACTTCATCCGCTTCGCTCGCGACCACGGCATCCCGGTGGGGCCGGGGCGGGGGAGTGCGGCGGGCTCGGTGGTGGCCTACGCGCTGCGTATTACCGACATCGATCCCCTCGAGTACGACCTGCTCTTCGAACGGTTCCTGAACCCCGACCGCATCTCGATGCCGGATATCGACATCGACTTCTGTCAGCGGCGCCGGGACGAGGTCATCGCCCACGTGCGCCAGCTGTACGGCGAGGAGAACGTCTGTCAGATCGCCACCTTCAACCTTCTGCAGGCCCGCTCCGTCATCCGCGACGTGGGCCGGGTGATGGGGATGTCCTTCCAGGAGACGGACAGGATCGCCAAGCTGGTACCGGAGAGTTTGGGCGTGACCCTGGAGCAGGCGGTCCGTGATTCACCTCGCCTCGCCGAGGCGGTGGCCAAGAACCCGGAGGTGGCCCGGCTCATCGACATTGGCAAGCGCCTCGAAGGGCTGGCGCGGCATTGCGGCGTCCACGCTGCCGGGGTCGTCATCGCCCCGCGGCCGGTGCGGGAGATCGTCCCCCTCTACCGCACCTCCCGCAACGAGGTGGTGACCCAGTTCGACAAGGACGTCATCGAGAAGCTGGGGCTGCTCAAGATGGACTTTCTCGGCCTGCGCACCCTGACGGTGATCGCCGATTGCCTGGAGAGTCTGCGCCGCAGCGGCATCTCGCCGCCGGACTTCGGGCGACTGCCCCTCGACGATCCCAGGGTTTACGAGCTGTTCTGCGCGGGCGACACCGACGGCGTGTTCCAGTTCGAGTCGTCGGGCATGCGCGACCTCTTGCGGACCGTCCAGCCCCAGCGCTTCGAGGAACTCGCCGCCTTGAACGCCCTCTTCCGGCCGGGTCCCATGCAGTGGGCGACGGACTATGCCGACCGCAAGCACGGTCGCGCCAAGATCGCCTACGTCTTTCCGGAACTCGAGGAGATCCTGGCCGAGACCTACGGGGTGATCGTCTACCAGGAACAAGTGATGCGCATCGCCGTCCGGATCGCCGGGTTTTCCCTCGCCCGGGCCGACACCTTGCGCAAGGCCATGGGCAAGAAGATCAAGGAATTGATCGACGAGCAGGGGGAGCACTTCGTCGCCGGCGCGGTGGCCAAGGGGTATCCGCGCGGCAAGGTCGAGGCCCTGTGGAAGCAGATCGTCCCCTTCGCCCAGTACGGCTTCAACAAGTCGCACTCGGTGGCCTACGCCTTCGTCGCCTACCAAACCGCCTATCTCAAGGCACACTATCCGTTGCACTTCTGGGCAGCGCTCCTGTCGAGCGAGGTTGCCAATACCGACAAGCTGGCCGGGTACCTGGCCCTCCTGCCGCCACGAGGCATTCGCATCGTGGGGCCCGACATCAACGCCTCCCAGCTCCCCTTCACCGTGGAAGGGGAGGCCATCCGGGTCGGACTGTCGGCCATCAAGGGTGTGGGGGACGCGGCGGCCCAGGCCATCCTCGCGGCTCGCGAGGCGGGGGGCGCCTTCTCGAGCCTGGCCGATTTCGTCCGCCGGTGCGGTGAACGCACCATGAACCGGAAGGTCATCGAGTGCCTGGTGCGCGCCGGCGCCTTCGACACCCTCTACCCGGACCGCGGCGCCCTCCTCGCCGACCTGCCGCAGGTGGTGGACCAGGCCCTCCGCCAGCGCCAGTCCCTGGAGGTGGGGCAAGGGTTCCTCTTCGACCTGGACAGCGTCCCCGAGGCGCCGGCCACGCCCCGCGAACCGATGCCCCGGGAGGAGTTGCTGCGCGGCGAGCGGGAGACCCTGGGGTTCTACCTGTCGGGCCACCCCCTGGACCGCTGGGCTCCGGTGCTGCGCGAGTTGCGGACGCAACGGGTGAGCGAGCTCGCCGAGCTCTTTGCCGCCGACCGGAAGACCGTATCGGTGGCCGGCCTGGTCACTGCCTTGAAGGTGCGGACCACCAAGAACGGACGCAACCAGGGCCAGCGGTGGGCCTCATTCTTGCTCGAAGACCAGACCGGGGCGGTCCGGACCCTGGCCTTCGGCGAGGTCTTTGCAAAGGTGGAGCGAGTCCTCGCCGAGGGCGTTCCCGTCCTCGTCGACGCGTTGCTCCGCTCCGAGGACGGGGAGCAGGTGGAACTGGTGCTCCAAGGGGCCACCCTGCTCGAAGGGATCGAGAACCGCCGGGCGGCGACCCTGCTCATCGAAGTGGATCTCGACCGCTTCGGCGATCTGGAGAGCCTGCGTCGGCTCCACGACACCTTGCTCCAGCACGAGGGCAAGACGGCGGTACAGCTGCGGCTGCGCAGCCACGCCTTTGTCGCCTTCCTGAGGCCGGCCCGCCTCCTCGGCGTCGACCCGGAGACCCTGGTTCCGGCTCTCACCGCTCTCCTGGGCCCCGGCTGTGTGCGCTACCTCTTCGCGAGCAACGGCGCCTGACGCACAGCGCCCCGAACGGTTGCGCGCCGCCTTCTGATGCAGTAGCCTTGCCTGTCCGCGGCACTCCCGCGGATTCTCGGAGGACAGCATGGCAACAACCTATTCCGCCGCCGACCTGATTCGGCTGGAGGAGCAGTACGGCGCCCACAACTATCACCCCCTCGACGTGGTGATCACCCGCGCCAGCGGGGTGTGGGTGTGGGACGTGGAGGGACGGAAGTACCTCGACTTCCTCGCCGCCTACTCGGCGGTCAACCAGGGGCATTGCCACCCGCGCATCGTCGCCGCCCTCAAGGAGCAGGCCGACCGGGTGACCCTGACCTCGCGGGCGTTTCGCAACGACCAGCTCGGCCCCTTCTGTCGCCAGATCTGCGAGCTGGCCGGCTATTCGCGCTTCTTGCCCATGAACACCGGCGCGGAGGCGGTGGAGACGGCGCTCAAGGCCGCCCGCAAGTGGGGAACGACGGTCAAGGGAGTGGCCGAGAACCAGGGCGAGATCCTGGTCTTCGAAGGGAACTTCCACGGGCGCACCACGACCATCGTCAGCTTTTCCACCGAGGAGCAGTACCGCGCCGGCTTCGGGCCCTTCACCCCCGGCTTCAGGGTGCTGCCTTATGGCGACGCCAGGGCCGTGGAAGAGGCCATCGGCCCGCAGACGGTGGCCATCCTGGTCGAGCCGATCCAGGGCGAGGGCGGGATCATCGTGCCCCCCGACGGCTACCTGCGGCGGCTGCGGGAACTGGCCACGGCCCATCGCGTCCTCCTCATGGTGGACGAGATCCAGTCCGGCCTCGGGCGGACCGGCGCCCTCTTCGCCTACCAGCACGAGGGGATCCGGCCGGACGTGGTGATCATCGGCAAGGCCCTGGGCGGGGGATGCGTCCCCATCTCGGGCATCCTGGCCGACGACGAGGTCATGGGCGTGTTCAAGCCGGGGGACCACGGCTCCACCTTCGGCGGCAACCCCCTGGCCTGTGCCGTGGCCCGCGCCGCCCTGGCGGTCCTGGTGGACGAGGGGATGGTGGAGAACTCGGCGCGCCTCGGTGCGTACTTCATGGCGCGATTGCAGGAGCTCCGTTCCCCGCACATCCGGGAGATCCGCGGCAAGGGGTTGTGGATCGGCGTCGAGCTCCACCCGGAGGCGGGCGGGGCGCGCCGTTTCTGCGAGGCCCTCGAGAAGCACGGGCTGCTGTGCAAGGAAACCCACGTCAACACCATTCGCTTCGCACCGCCGCTGGTGATCACCCGCGAGGAGCTCGACTGGGCGCTGGAGCGCATCGCCAAGGTCCTCGGCTGACCCTCGCGTGGCAACCCCCGAGCGTCCCGGCCCGAAGGGGAGGGGCGCGTGTGGTGACGGTCACGTTCGCAGCGTCGTGTGCCGGTTTGCCGCCAGGAGGGCGAAGAGCACCGAGGGAGTCCAGGCGGCCAGGGCTGGCGGGAGCAGCGAGGTTTCGCCGAGCTTGGTGAGAAGGGCGGTGAGCCCGAAGTAGGCCATCCCCAGGACCAGGGCAAGGGCGATCCCCCGGACCGTTCCCCGCGGGCCGCCGCCGAAGGCGAAGGGCAGCGCCAGCCAGGCGAGCAGGAACACGCTTGCCGGGTACGCCAGCTTGAGGTGAAGCTGGACGAGCTGGCGGTCGACCCGGTAGCCGGCGGTGCGCAGCAGGTCGATGTACTCGCGCAGTTCCCGGAAGCTCATCTGCGACGGGCGACGGTACTCGCGGCCAAAGTACTGCGGCTCGACGGGCAAGGGCAGGACGGCAAGGTTGGCGTCGAAGTCGGAGCTGCCATCGGCGAGCCAGCGCCGCACCCAGCCGCCCTCGGCACGCCACTCGCCATCCTGGTAGACGGCACGTCGGGCCCCGCAGTGGGCTCGCAAGTTGAGGCGGGTTCCAAAGACGTAGACGGAGGGGCGCACCAGCGTGCCGGTATCGGGATCGTACTGGAGGAAGTTGACGAGGGTCCGGCCGTCGGGGAGGAAGAGCCAGGGGCGGTCGGTGGCTCGATAGGAACGGGCCACTCGGCGACCGCGGACGAGGTCCTCCAGACGCTGCGCGTCCCGGTTGCTTTGCTGCATCACAAAGTCGCTCAGCAGAAACAGGCCCAGGCCGCAGAGCGCCGCCACCGCCAGGAGCGGTGCTGCCACGCGGGTGAGGGAGATGCCCGATGCCTTGAGGGCCGTGGCTTCGTTGGAACGGTCCAGGAGGGTGGCCGTGGCCAGGAAGGCGATGAGGAAGGAGATCGGCAGGATGTCGTGGAGGATCTGGGGCAGGGAAAACCAGTAGTAGGTGGCCACCGTCAACCACGGCACCGCGTTGCGCTGGATGTCGTCGATCTGATCGGTGAGCTTGACGGTGATGGAGATCCCCACCACGGCCACCAAGACGGCGGCGAGGAAGGCGAGACACTGGCGGAGGAGGTGGGCGTCGACCATGCCGAGGAACTGGGGGAGCGGCGCCTCGAAGGCACCGCGGGGACGGAGGAGGCGCCGGACTCGCCAGGCGGCACTGTTGCCACGCAGTCGCCCTGCCGTGGCGTCGCCGCGAAGCCGTGCCAGGAAGGAGGCCGCGACACGGAAAGCGCGGCCGAGGCGCGATGGGCGGTCGTTGGCGGCGGCGGAGGCGCGCCGCACCAGGGCAAGGCCCACCGCAGCCAGCGCCAGGTTGGCGAGCCACACCCCGAGCCCCGCCGGCAGGGTCCCCGAGCGGGCCAGGAGGGTGCCGTTGTTCAAGAGCACGTAGTAGGCGAGCACCAGGCCCACCGACACCGTCAACCCGAACCCCTTCCCGCCGCGCCGGTTGCGCAGGCCGAGGGGGAAGCCGACGAGGACGAGTACCAGGGTGGCGAGGGGAATGGCGACGCGCTTGTGCAGCTCCACCACGGCGTCGAGGCGCTCTTCCCGGGCAAGATGGGGGTCGCCAGCGCGGCGCAGCAGGGTGGGCGAGTCGGTGGCCCGCACCCCGAGCTGTCGGTGCGAGACCGCCGCCGCCGGCGGGGTCAGGCGGATGCTGAGCTCGCGGTTGGCGGTTCGCTGGGTGCTCGCCGGTCGCTCCGGCTTGATCACGTACGTCGCGGTATCGGTGAGGTTCAGCCAGGTGGTCCCGTCCGCCGGATCCACCGTCACCACGCCCGCGTCCGCCGTCACCAGGCGCTCCTCCGTCGTCACGCTGAGGTCGAAGAGGAGCACGCCCTTCCAGTGGCCGGTCTCGCGCTCGATCTGGTCCACGTAGACCAGGAATCCAGGGAAACTCTCCTCGAAGAAGCGCGCCTCCACCGCCGCCGACGCGCCCGAAAGGGCCACCTGCGCCGTCTTTTCCGTAATCGCGCGGTTGGTGGACGGCAGCAGGACGATGGTCAACCCCAGATCCACGACCGTCAACACCGCGCCCAAGGCGAGAAAGGGTCGAAGCAGCGTCCGCGCCCGGATGCCGCACGCCTCGGCAGCGATGACCTCCGAGTCGCTGGTCAGGCGTCCCGCGGTGGTCAGGACTGCAAACAGCGCCGACATGGGAAGGGTGAGCGCCACCACGTGCGGAATCGCGAGAACGAGCAGCTCCGCCACGTCGCCCACGGCAACGTTGCGCGACATCAGAAGATCCGCGAGGGTGAACAGCGAACGGATGAGCAGCAGGAAGGTGGTCACCGACAAGGCGAGCACCAAGCCAGGCAAGGCCTCGCGCACCACCGCCCGGGCAAGGATCCAGCGTCGCCGCCTCATGGGGCGGCAGTGTACGCCAGAAGCGGCCTGGCCGCCACGTCCCAGCGTTTCCACAGAACGTTCCACAGCCGCCGGGTTTTCAACAACCCTGCCATCGCGCACAATGTCCGATAAGAAATATTATGTAACATTACAAGGGCGAGGATGACCCTCGACTTCGACGGGGGCTGCTCTCCTGCCCCAGCGCCGTTGACCTCGCTCGCTTAGGAACCGGCAGGACCGAGGCGGTCGTCGAACTCGCCAGCGCGCAGGCGCTCGAGGAGCTCTTCCAGGGTCTGGATGATCTCGGCGCGGCTCACGTCGGGCCGGCGCAGGGACAGCGACAGGTGCACGGGGGCATCGGGCCGGGGCCGAAAGCGCAGGCTCCGTGGCCTCGGGCGAGGCGCAGCGGCCTCGCCAGCTGGACCGTCGCCCCCTCCCTCCTCTGGCGTCTGGGACGAGGCGGGCTGGAGCTGCGCAGGTTCGCGGAGGGCGGCCCGGGCCGCCTCGCGATCCAGGTTGCCATCGACGATGTCCTGGATGAGGCGTTCCATCTCGGGAATGGAGCCGGCGCGGGCCACAAGCAGCAACATGCTCTTGGCGGTGATGTCGGCATGCCGACAAAGGTCGCGGATTGCCGGCGGAATGGCAAGGAGGGCCAGGGTCTCCGTGATGGAGGTGCGAGAGCGGCCGACGGCGCGCGCCACCTGTTCATGGGTGTACCCGTAGCGCTCGACCAGGGCCCGGTACCCTTCCGCCTCTTCGAAGGGGGTCAGGTCCTTGCGCTGGAGGTTCTCGACCAGCGCGAGCTCGAGGGCTTCCTGGTCACTGGCGGTCACCTCGACGCACGGCACCTCGGCAAGCCCAGCGGCCACGGCGGCGTGGAAACGCCGCTCCCCCGCCACGAGCTGGTAGCCGTTGCCGGTGGGGTTTCGGCGCACGAGGAGTGGTTCGAGGACGCCGCGGGTGCGAATGGACTCGGTAAGTTCGCCGAGGTCGCCCAGGTGGCTGCGAGGCTGCTCGCGGTTGGTTTCGATCTCGCTGACGCGGAGGAGAACGCCGATGCCAGTGACCGAGTGGTTGGCGAGCTCGTCCACGAAGTGGCGGTCGTGGCGCATCTTGCGGAATTCCGGCAGACCGCGGCGGCTAGACACGGGCGAGTACCTCCTCGCAGAGGGCGTAGTACTCGAGGGCTCCGGACGACTCCGGGGCGTGTTCGAAGATGGACGCGCGATAGGCGGGGCTCTCCTCGAGACGGACGGAGCGAGTGATGACCGTGCGAAACACCTTGGGTCCAAAGACCTGGGTGATCTGGTCGAGGGTGTCTCGCGCCAGCACCGTGCGCCGGTCGTGGAGGGTGATGAGCACACCGAGGATCTGCAGGTCGGGATTGGCCCGTGCCTTCACCTTCTCGACGGTCTCCAGGAGGTCGTCGGTCCCTTCGAGAGCGAAGTACGAGGACTGGATGGGGATCAGCACATGGGTCGCCGCGACCATGGCGTTGACCGTGGCGAGGCCAAGGGTCGGAGGCGTGTCGACGATCACGTACTCGAACTCGTTCGCCACGCTGGCCAGGCGGTCCTTGAGGCGAAAAGGGGCGTCCAGCTCGCCAACGAGGGAGGTCTCGAGTTTGGCCAGGGAGATGCGGGCCGGCGCCAGGGAGAGGCGCAACACGGTGGTGGGGACAATGACGTCGGCAATGGGCAGCCCATCGACGAGCACGTCGAACATGGAGGCGTGAAGGGGGCGCGGGTCGACGAAGGAAAGCGTCGTGTTGGCTTGCGGGTCGAGATCGACGAGGAGCGTCGAGAAGCCCTTGTGCGCCAGACCCGCGGCCAGGTTGATGGCCGTGGTGGTCTTCCCCACTCCCCCTTTTTGGTTGGTGATGGCGATGATCATGGTGCCTGGAGGTCCTCGCGTCCGAGGGAGAACGATATCGGGGCTCGGCCAGCCTGTCAACCGGCCCCGCTGCCATGGCGGCGGGGCTGCACGCGCGTCGAGACCCTTCGCTTCGCTCAGGGTGACAGGAGTGTGCACTGCGCGCCTCAGGGTGACAGGACCGTTCAGACTGACAAAGGGCGCGGCCACCCACAAGGGAGGTTCGCCGTTTCCTCCCCGCCCCTCGGCCCCGGGGACACAGGTGCCACGAGCTACATCTTGTACTTGCCCAGCTCTTCGGGCGAGAGGGACTCCAGCCACTCGCGCAGTTGCGCCTCGCTCGACTCTCGGCTGGAGAAGTCGACGGCATGGGCATCGCGGAACACCGACTCGGCCACCCGGATGACCGCGCCGCAGCGAAGCGCCAGCGCAATGGCATCGGAAGGCCGGGCGTCCAGCTCGATGGGCTGGCCACCCCTGCTGCGGAGGTGGATGGTGGCGTGGAAGGTGTTCTCGATGAGGGCGTGCACCTCCACGCTCTCCACCATGGCCCCCAGGCGCTCGATGGTGGCCCGCAGCAGGTCGTGGGTCATGGGCCGCGGCGTTTGCACGCCTTCGAGTTGCAGGGCAATGGCGTTCGCTTCGAACACGCCGATCCAGATGGGCAGGTACACGTTCTCGGCGGGCTTCTTCAAGATGACGATGGGAGTGTTGGAGACGGGGTCGAGGATGAGCCCGCGGATCTCCACCTCGTGCAGGGTCCGCGCGTCGGGTCGTTCGTCGCTCACACCCCCAATGTCAGTCCCGGCGGGCCGGATGTCAAGTGTCGCTTGAAGGGCGGACGCCACCGGTCTCGGCCCGCCGGCCGATGAGGGCGTGGGCCGTGGCACCGCCGATGGTGATGGGCGCCAGCTCGCCCGGGTGAATCCCCTCCCAGGCCGGGAAGTTCACCACCCGGTTGTCGTCGCCCCTGCCCTGCCACAAACCGGTACCCCGACGGGCCGGGCCGTCGACCAGAACCTCGACGGTGGTGCCGATGCGCGATTGGTTGAGGGCAAGCTGGATCTCTCCCTGCACGGCAAAGAGCTGCTCGATGCGTTGGCGCGCCACCGTCCGTGGCACCCGCTCGGGGTAGCGGGCCGCCGGGGTACGGGGACGCGGCGAGAATACGAAGCCGTAGAGCTGCCCGAAGCGCACCTCTTCCACCAGGCTCAACGTGGCGGCAAAGTCCTCGTCGCCCTCGCCCGGGAAAGCGACGATGATGTCCGTGGACAGGTTCACGTCGCCCAAGGTCCCGCGGATGCGGTGGATCGTCTCGAGGTACTCCTCGCGCGTGTAGCCGCGGCGCATGCGACGGAGCACGGCGGAGGAGCCCGATTGGACGGGCAGGTGCAGGTAACGGCCCCGGTTGGGCAGTCGAGCGAGCGTGCGTATCAGCTTGTCAGTAAAGAATTTTGGATGCGACGTCAGGAACTGCACGCGCCACACCCCGGCGATCCCGGCGAGGGCCTCGAGCAGGTCGGCGAGATCCGCGCCGGTGTCGGGACAGCGGTACGCGTTGACGGTCTGGCCCAAGAGGGTCACCTCGCTGTTGGGCGCAACCTGAGCGATGTGTTGGACTTCCGCGACGATTTCCGCCAGCGGCCGGGAGAGTTCGTGACCACGAGTGTAGGGAACGACACAGAAGGTGCAGTGCTGACTGCAGCCGTGCACGGCCGTGACCAGGTGGCGGTGGGCCGAACGCCGGTCGACAACGGCAAAGTCCAGCTGGCGACCCGAGGCAAAGCCGGTGAATACCGCCTGTTCGCCGCTATTCGCCGCCTCGACGGCCGCCCGCACGTCGGCCAGCCGCGCTGGCCCGAGCACGAACGACAGGGCGTGGTCCTTGGCGAGCAGCCGGGCCCCCTCGTGCTCGGCGACGCAGCCGCACAGACCCACCACCTGCGGACGACCGGACTCCCGGCGCCACCGGCGCAACTCGCCCAGGCGGGTCAGTACCTTCTGCACCGCCTTGTCGCGCACCGAGCAGGTGTTGAGGAGCGCCACGTCGGCTTCTTCCATGCGCTCGACCGCGGAAAGCCCCATGGCGCGCAACTCCCCCGCCAGGTGCTGGCTGTCCAGCACGTTCATCTGACATCCCCAGGTCTCGATGCAAAAGGTTCGAAGACTCACGCGCTCGTGTTCTCCTCCTCGCGCCCCGGGGCCGCAGCCCTCCAGGCGCGTCCTGGCGACCTCCATCCGACCTCCCTACCCTCCACCGCCCTGCGACGCGTCGGGGGGCGGGTTGCGGCGCAGGGTGCCGCGGAACCAGCCTGGAAGGGCGCCATCCCGCAACGCCTCGTCGCGCACCCGCTCCGGCCCCGTCCGCGCCTGGGCCAGGCGGTCGCGGGCCGCCTCGAGATCGGCGAGGGCACGGTCCCAGGCCGGTTTGACGACACCGTCCCGGCGAGCCGGGTCGTCAGTGCTGTAGAACTCCGTCTCGAGGCGGGCCACTTCCGATTCGAGGCGGCGGACTTCGTCCTCCGCCGCTTGCAGCTCGGCCTGCGCCTCCAGGTACTGCTCCTGCCAGTGGGCCCGCTTGCGATCCTGCTCCTCGGCGTCGAGAGCGAGGCCCGTCTCGTCGACGGGGGGTGCGGCAATGGCGGTGGTCAGCTGGACCCCCCTGGCCATGCTCTTCACCGACTCGTTGGTGATGGTCCGGCCTTCCTCCCCCTCCGGCAGTCGCAGCTTGATCCGCCGCGCAACCTCGGCGAGGGACCTGGCAGACGGCGAGGGCGCCTCTGCCTTGGTGGCGAGCACGCTCACCGGGGCAGGTGTCGGCGTCGCCGGTGGTGGCGACGCCGCCTGGGCTGCTGCCAGCGACACGGCACACACGAACCACATACATCCCTCCCGGACGAGTCAGGGGGCGCTGGTGCCAGTGCGCCCGTAACGATCTTCGAGGCGCACCACGTCTCCGAGCTCGGGGGTGGAGACCTCGACCAGGCGCACGTCGGTGAGGGCGATGAGTCGGTGCAGGACGCCCGGTGCAATGCGTCGCACATCGCCGGGTCCGAGGATGTGCACCTCGAGTTCCCGCGCGCCCGGCCGAGAACCGAGGTGTAGCTCGCAGCGTCCCTCCAGCACCCGCATGGTCTCGTCCTTCATCTCATGATACTGCAGGGAAAGGGCATGACCGGCGCGGACGGTGAGGATCTTGCCGACGTACCTGTCCGTTTCCGCGAAGATCTCCTCCCCGCCCCACGGCTTGTTCACCACACGGATCACGGTCGAATCCTCACTTTCAGATGCGACAGCAAGCCTGACAGCTGCTCCAGCAAGAACTCCTCCACCGCCTTGGCGCTCGGCAGGGCAAGGGCCCGCTGCGCGATCCGCCGCGCATCGCGGAACAGGAGGGCCCGCACGAGGCTCCGTACCACGGGCAGGGCCTGCGGATGCATGGAGAACTCCTCCAAGCCCAAGCCGACGAGCACCGGCACCGCCAGGGGGTCGGCGGCCATCTCGCCGCACAGGGAGACGGGGATGCCGGCGCGTCGGCCGGCGGAGATGACCCGCTCGATGAGGCGCAGCACTGCGGGATGGAAAGGGCGGAAGAGCGCGGATACCTGCTCGTTGGCCCGGTCCACGGCGAGGGTGTACTGGGTCAGGTCGTTGGTGCCGATGGCAAAGAAGTCCACCTCTCGTGCCAGGTGCTCGGCGATCAGCGCAGCGGCCGGCACCTCGATCATGGCCCCGAGGAGGAACGTTTCCGGGACGGCTCGCCCTTCCCGGACCAGCGCCTCCCGTTCGCGGCGGAAGAACACGCGAACGGTGCGGATCTCTTCGATGCAGCCGACCAGGGGCACCAGAACCCGCAACCGTTCGGGCGCGTGGGCTGCAGCGCGCAGCAGCGCCCGCACCTGCACTCGGAAGAACTCCGGCTTTTGCAGGCAAAGACGCACGCCGCGCAGGCCCAGCACCGGGTTGACCTCCGGCGATCCCAGCAGCTCCCGTGCCAGCTTCCGCCCCCCCAGGTCGAAGGTGCGCACCGTCACGGGGTGGTCGGGAAACGCGTCCAGCAACTGTTGGTACGCGGCCGCCTGCGTGTCCTCGTCGGGCAGGACGGGGCTCGAGCGGATGAAGAGGAACTCGCTGCGGTACAACCCGATCCCCTCCGCGCCCGCATCCCGAGCGGCGGCCAGCTCCTCGGGGAGATCGATGTTGGCGGCGAGACGAACCAGCCGGCCGTCGCCGGTCACCGCCGGGAGACCGGTCAGGCGCAGCAGCTCGTGCTGCCGTTGCCGGTGCTCCGACGCCCGCAACCGGTACACCTGCACGAGGGCAGGATCCGGATCGATGAGCACGTGTCCCTCGAACCCGTCGACGATGACGAGCTCGGCGGCGTCCACCGCGGCCACGAGACCGCTCACGCCCACCACCGCCGGGATCCCGAGGGAACGGGCAATGATGGTCGTGTGGGCGGTCACCCCGCCCATTTCCGAGGCGAAGCCAGACACGCGCTGCGTCGCCAGACGGAGGGCCTGGGAGGGGGGGATGTCGTCGGCGATCAGGATCGTCTCCTCGTTGTTGGTGTCGAAGGACGGCGACTGCCGCCCCTGGAGGGCGCGCTGCAGCTCTGTGGCCACGTCGAGGAGGTCGCTTCGCCGCTCTCGCAGGTACACGTCGGCGAGCTGGTCGAAACGGGCGAGCAGCTCGCGCACGACCACGTCCAGGGCATGCTCCGCACTGACGAGACGTGCCTCGATGGTGCGCTCGATCTCCCCGAGCAGCGTCGGGTCCTCGAACATGAGCCGGTGGGCATCGAGAATGGCCGCATACTCGGGCCCGACCCGCTGCCGCGCCTCCTCCACCAGGGTGGCCAGGTGGCGGGCGGCCTCGGCGGCCGCATCGCGAAGGCGCTGCACTTCCGACGCCACCTCGTCGGCCTTGATGGCCTCGCGGCGAACACTCACCGGCTGGTTCTGCACCACCACCGGGCGACCGATGGCGATCCCCGGCGACACCCCGAGACCGGCGAGGGTACGCGGCTCCCTCACTCGTCCTCTCCAAAACGCTCCTTGATGAGGGCTTCAATGGCGTCGAGCGCCTCGCGGGCATCCTCGCCTTGGGCGGCAATGGTGAGGCGGGTGCCGCAGGGCGCCGCCAGCAGCAGCAGGCCGAGGATGGATTTGCCGTTCACTTCCTCGTCGTTGTGCCGGACCGTGACCTGCGACGCGAACCGCGACGCCACGTGCACGAACTTGGCGGCGGCGCGGGCATGGAGGCCGAGTCGGTTCACGAGCTCAACCGTGCGACGAACCATCGCTACCTCGGGCCGGGCGACGGGCCAGGATCTCGCTCACCACGTAAATGCTCTTCTGCCCCTTTTCGGCGACCAGGCGCGCGAGCTCCCGCAGCGCGAGCCCTTCCTGCCGCCGCGTCGAGGCGAGCTTGATGAGCATCGGCAAGTTGACGCCGGTGATTACCTCGGACCGGCTGGGGTCGAGAAAACCCAGGGAAAGGTTGGTCGGGGTGCCGCCGAACATGTCCGTGAGCACGATCACTCCCTGGCCAGTGTCGAGCTCCTTGAGCGCGCGGGCGATCTCCCGCCGCGCCGCATCAGGTTCGATGTTCCACTCCAGGGTGATGGCGCGGCTCTGCTCGGCGAGCTCCGGCTCGATGGTGCGGGCGGCAGCGAGGAGTTCGGTCGCCAGGCGCCCGTGCGAAATCACCAGGATCCCCGTCATGGGCGGATTATTTCAAGGGTTGCCCGTCCCTGCAAGGGAGGAAGCCTCGCTCCTCACGACTCGCGGTCTCGGTCCCGATGCTCCACCGAGGCAATCCAGCGGTTCTCGAGCAGGTGGGCGCCGAGACGATCCGCCAGATAGACGGATCGGTGCCGACCTCCCGTGCAGCCGAAGGCGATGACCACCGAGCTCTTCTGCTCCCGACGGTAGGCTGGCAACAGCGTGTCGCAGAGGTTCCGGAAGAGGGAGAAGGCCTCGTCGACCTCCGCATGCGCGGCGAACCACTTCTTGACCGCGTCGTGGTCGCCGGGCAGCGGACGCAGCTCCGGCACGAAGTGCGGGTTGGGCAGGAAGCGGACGTCGAACACCAGGTTGGCATCGGCGGGGACTCCGAATCGGAAGCCGAAGCTCACGCAGCGGACCACCATGGGGAGGGCGTGCTCCGTGCTCCCGAAGCGGGCCGCCACCGCCGCGCGCAGCTCGTGGGGTGTCAGCCCGGTGGTGTCGAGCACCACGTCCGCCGCCGCACGGATCGGCTGCATCTCCTCGCGCTCGCGCCGCACCGCCTCGCCCAGGGGCAAGTGGCGGTAGGGGTGAGGGCGCCGCGTTTCCGAAAACCGCCGCACCACCGCCTCGGTGCTCGCCTCGACGAAGAGGAGCCGCACCCCGTCGTAGCGATCTTTGAGGCGGCGCAGCAGGGTCGGGAACCGTTCGCCGAACCCCTCGGCCCGCACGTCGCTCACCACGACCCAGGGCGGTCCGCTGGCACGCGCTGCATGGGCGAAGAGCGGCTCGATGAGTTCGAGGGGGAGGTTGTCGACACACCGGTACCCCAGATCCTCGAAGCAGCGGGTGACGACGCTCTTGCCCGCGCCCGAGAGGCCGGTGACCACCAGGGCCTGGAACGTAGCGTCGCTCATGCTTCGACGAGGTTGCGGTCGTGGCGCTCGAGGTACTCGCGGGCGGCGTCCGGCACCCGGCGTTGCGCGAGGAGGTACTTGCGCGCCGCACATTCCACCAGGAGCGCGAGGCTGCGGCCCGGCGCCACGGGCACCGTCAACCGCGGGCGCGCCAACCCCAGGAGTTCCTCGGTGTCCTCCACGAGGCCGAGGCGTTCCAGACGGAGGGAAGCATCGGGAACCAGGCGGATCACCAGGTCGATGGGCTTGTTGTCGCGGACTGCCACCACCCCGAAGAGCTGCTCGATGGAGATGAGGCCGAGGCCGCGCACCTCCATCAGGCCACGCACGCTCTCCGGTGCCTGGCCAACGAGCTCTTCGCCGCGAACACGGTAGATCTCCACCACGTCGTCGGCCACCAGCCGGTGGCCCCGGTGCACGAGCTCCAGGGCGCACTCGCTCTTGCCCGAGCCCGAGTCGCCGAGGAGCAGCACGCCGATGGCAAAGATATCCAGGAGATCACCGTGCCGGGTTTCCCGGGGCGCGAGGAGAAACTCGAGGGTGGCCGAGAGCTTCTGGATCACCGCCGAGGTCGACTGGGGGCTGACGGCGAGCGGCACCTGCCGCTCCTGACAGGCGGAGGCAAAACGCGCCGCCGTGGCCTCCATGCCCTTGGTCACGACGATGAGCGGCGGCTCGAGGCCCACGAGCGCGGCAATGCGCTCGGCGGCGGTGGGGGCGGGGAGGGTCTTCAAGAACTCGCCTTCGCTCTCGCCGATCACCTGGACGCGACCCGCCTTGACGTACGCCAGGTAGCCGGCCAGCGCCAAGCCGGGCTTCTGCAACCTGGGGTTGGCGATGGAGCGGGCAAGCCCCCCCTCCCCCGCCAGCAGTCGCAGTTCGAGACCGGCCAGGCGCTCGTCGCGCAGCAACGCGGCCACGGCCACGTCACTGCTCTTCACGGCGTCCCCCCGAATCGATGCCACCGAGGCGGGCGAGGAGCTGTTCCCCGCTCACTGCAGTCCGGCACGCGTCCCGCGCCTCGGGGTTGCGCAGCAGCCGCGCGATGGCGGCCAGCACCTGCAGATGCGCCGCCGGCTGCTCCCGAGGCGACAGCACGAAGAAGAAGAGGCGCGCCTTGCCCTCCCCGAAAGGGATATCGGTGGCCGTGCGGGCAAAGGCGGTGACGATGGTCTTGAGCCCGGCGACCTTGCAGTGCGGGACGGCGGTCTCTTCCTCGACGATGGTGGAACCCAGCCGTTCGCGCTCAAGAAGGTTCTCCGCCACCGACTCCGGGTGCTTGACGAGGCCGCGGGCGGCAAGGCGCTTCGCCACTTCCTCGACGAGGGCTTCGCGGGAAGCGACGCGCACGTCCAGGAAGACGTTCTCCACGTCGAGGAGGTTGCTCAGACGCACGGCTGCATGCCTTTCGGAAGCGGCGCCCCTAGTACTCCGGGGTCACCAGTCCGTAGGTGCCGTCGCGCCGCCGGTACAGGACGTTGATGGTGTCGGACGACGCCTCGCGAAAGACGATGAAATCCTCCTTGGTACCTTCCAGTTGCAGCGACGCCTCGTCCACCGTCATCGGCACCACGGGGACGGTACGGGTCTCGACCACCCGCGGTGCCCCGCGGCGCACCGATTCGGGCTCCACGACAGCCACCTGCCACGCCGTCTCCTTGCCGCGAGCCGAGCGCTTGCGGCCCGTGAGGCGCTGCTTCATCCGGCGAGCCTGCTGCTCGAGCTTGCCCACCACCTCCTGGAAGGACGTTGCCCAGTCGCCGGTCTCGGCAGACGCCGCGACTTCGAAGTCCTTGCCGCGCACGTAGGCTTCTACCAGGACGCGGTGCTTCTCCTGCGTGGCCGTGATGCGGGCTTCGTGGACCGAGCTGAAGTACTTCGACAATCGAGCCATCTTCTTCCGGGCAAGGGACCGCTGGTCGTCGGTGATGTCAGTGTTGCGAGCGATGAACTCTAGCTCCATGGCTCTCCTCCCTGCACGACTGCCACCCTCCATGCGCCATTGTACGTGTCTTTGGGCGTCCCGTCACTTGAGGATGCGACCGCGCTGCTCCGACGACGGGATCCCGAGCTCTTCCCGGTACTTGGCCACCGTTCGTCGGGCGATGCGGATCCCCTGCCGGTTGAGCTGCCTGGCCACCCGTGCGTCGGAGAGGGGGTGCTGGGGATCCTCCGACTCGATGAGTTCGCGGATCCGCTCCTTCACCACCACCGACGAGATGTCGCCCTCCACCGCGTGGGAGATGGCGGAATGGAAGAAGAACTTCAACGGAAAGACGCCGCGCGGCGTGGCCATGTACTTGTTGGCCACCACCCGGCTGACGGTGGACTCGTGCATGCCGATGTCGTCGGCGATATCTCGCAGGACGAGGGGCCGCAACCCGGCCACGCCCACCTCCAGGAACTCGCGCTGCCGCCTCACGATGGCCTCCGCCACCTTGAGGATGGTGCTCTGCCGTTGCTCCACCGAGCGCAGGAACCAGAGGGCGGCCCGCATTCGCTCGCGCAGGTACGAGGCGGTCTGGCCGTCCACCGCCCGCTCGTGGAGGAGGCGCAGGTAACGCGGCGAGATGCGCAGACGAGGAAGCCCCTCGTCGTTGAGGAACACGCGCCACTCGCCGTCGATCTTGCGGACTTCGAGATCCGGAAGGACCGTGGCGTTCTCCACCGGCCCGAGCTGATTGCCAGGCCGTGGATCGAGGCGACGGAGGAGGTCGATGACGCCGCGCAGCTGTTCGTTCGTCACCCCGAAGCGCTTGAGAAGCCGCGGCCAGCGCTGATTGAGGAGGTCGTCGAAGCCCTCCTCGACGATGCGCAACGCCAGCTCTCGCAGCGGTTCGCCTTCGCCGGCCGGCAGCCGCCGCAACTGGATGGCGAAGCACTCCTTGAGCGAGCGGGCCCCGATCCCCGGCGGTTCGAGTCCATGCACCGCGGCGAGGGCAGCCACCACCGCCTCCTCCCCCACCCCGAGTCGTTCCGCAAGTTCCGCCGTCGGGGTTCGCAAGTAGCCATCGGGGTCCAGGTTGCCGATGATGAACTCGCACACCCGGCGAGTCTCCTCCGCAAGGTCCAGCAGCCCGAGCTGGGCGTTCAACACCTCGAACATGCTCTGCTCGGGAGCCGGCGTGTTGGCCAGGGGCGCTTCCTCCTCCTCGTCCCAACTGGCCGCAACACTGGGCGAGTCGTGCAAGTAGTTGGAAAACAGGGCATCCAGCTCGACCTCGCCGTAGGCTTCGGCGCCCGTCCCGTCCCCCTCCTCGCTGGCCGCAGCCGTCGACACGTCGGCGCCACCCCCCTCGCCTACCTCCCGGCTGTCGCCCCCGCCCGAGCCAGCGGCTCCCTCGGCGGCGAGCGGTTCCTCCTCGAGCTCCAGCAGCGGGTTGACCTGGACTTCCTGCGCCAGCGCCTGTTCGAGTTCCAGGCGGGACACTTGCAGCAGCTTGATGGCCTGCTGCAAGGTCGGCGTCATCACCAGCTTCTGGGCGAGCCGCAACTGAAGCTTTTGTTCGAGGCCCATGACGCTAGAGCTGGAACTCCTCTCCCAAGTACACCTCGCGAACAAGCGGATCCATGGCCAGGGTTTCCGGCCCGCCGCTTGCAAAAATCTTGCCGTCCTTGATGATAAAGGCTCGATCGGTAATTTTCAAGGTGTCCCGCACGTTGTGATCGGTGATGAGGACGCCGTAGCCGCGGAGCTTGAGGTGCTTGATGAGGCGCTGGAGTTCCAGCACGGTGATGGGATCGATACCGGCGAACGGCTCGTCGAGGAGCAGGAAGCTGGGTTCGGTGACCAGCGCGCGGGCGATCTCGACCCGGCGACGTTCCCCGCCCGACAGGGTGTCCGCCCGTTGCCGCCGCAACGCCTCGAGGCCAAAGTCGGCGAGCAACCGGTCGGTGCGCGCCTGGGCTTCGGGCCACGGCACCCGCAGCAGTTCGAGCACGCCGAGGAGGTTCTCCTCCACGGAAAGGCGGCGGAACACCGAAGTTTCCTGGGGCAGGTACGAGATTCCCAGCCTCGCCCGCTGGTACATGGGGAGGTGTGTGACCTCCCTGTCGCCGAGAAACACCCCGCCCCCCTCCGGCTCCACGAGGCCCACCAACATGTGGAAGGTCGTCGTCTTGCCCGCGCCGTTGGGACCCAGAAGACCGACGATCTCGCCGGTAGCCACGTCGAGACTGACACCGTCGACCACCGGCCGCTTGCGGTACCGTTTCACCAGCTCCCGGGCCTCGAGGCGGATGGATTCGGTTGCTATGGTCGCCTCCTCGGGGGCGGTGGGGTGCGCCGCGGCAGCGGCAGGGCCTTGCCGCCCTCCCCCGCATGGTAGAGGGCCTCGCTGGGATTGTCTTCCTCCCCCACCACGACGAAGGTCGCGCTCCCTCGATACCAGCGGAAGTGATGTGCTTTCAAGAGACTGCCATTGGCTTCCCGGGCCAGCACGGGGGTTCCCCAGATGTCCAGGAGGTCGGCGCCGGGATCGAAGGTTGCCCGTTGCCCTTCCACCGACCTGCCGGTCCCCGTATCCACAATGGAGACACCACCCGAAAGGGTCGCGTGGCGGACGTTGCCCCCTTCGTCGAGCTGCGCGACGAGCCGTTGACAGCGAACCACCGCTCGCGGATCCACGAGTTCCACATCCCCCTCGTAGCTGGCTTCCCCTGCGTTGCGGTCGTAACTCACGGCCCTGGCCCGGACCTTCGCCTCTTCCACCCCTTCCTGTCCGCGGTCGAAGGTGGCGATGCTCAGGACCTCTCCCGCTCCCCGCAGGGTCGCCCGCTCTCGAAAGTACTCCAAGCGCTCCGCCCGGATCAGGCGATCCTGCTGCCACAATCGGGCGTTGCCCTGGAGCACGATGGGGTCCTCCTCCGAAGCGCTCGCTTCCACCAGCTCGCCGGCGAAATGAACGGTCTCCTCCGAGCCGTCGGGGTTGGTGCGGACACTCTTGCCGGCAACCCGCCCCCGCGCTGCCACCCTGCCGTCCCTCGCCCCCTCCACCAGGTCGCAGGAAGCCGAGAAGCCGGTCCCACCGAGGCGCACCGGCTGGCCGGCAAGACCCTGGAGGACGTAGGACTGGCCCTCGGTCGAGTACCTCAGGACCTCGCCCTCGGCCCACCGATCCCCGTCTCGAAGCCGGACAGCGCCTTGCCCCACGGCGCCGGCGGGACGACCGCCCGAAAACTCCACCCGCAGGTTCCCGGCGGTCACCAGGCGCGGCGGACGCGCGGGGTGGCTCTCGCTGGCCCGGGCGTGCCCCTGTCCCTCCAGCCACTCGATGGCGCCGTGGGCCGCCGCACCCGTGAGACGGTCCGCGGCGAGTTCGCGCACCACGCCGGTGGTGTCCTGCCAGTGCGCGCGTGCCGGCTCCTCGCCTCCACGCGCATCGGCCACGAACTGCAACTGCTGCTCGCCGACCGCCACGAGCTCGACACGGCCGGCAACCATGTCCACCTCCCCGCCGTCGGCCAGCTGCCCTGCCAGCGACACGCCTCCCTCGAGGAGCAACCGGCGGAGCGCCCCCTCGGGGGCAGCCATGAGGAGCGACGCGCTGGCGGCTTGAAGGCGGAGATCGTCCTGACGGAGCTCCACGCCCTGGGGGAAGGCGAGGGTCGCCCGGCGCCGGGAGTAGTGGGCCACGGGGGCCAGGAGCACCGCCGTCCGCCGCCCTCGAAACGACACCGATAGCCCGCCTTCCAAGGCCATGGTGTTGTCGGCGAAGGAGCCCGTGACCCGCGCGACCGTGCCGCCCCACCCCCGACCGGCAAAGGCGACGGGACCGATGCTGGCAAAGCCGCGAGCCGCCCCGTGAAAGGCAAAGCCGCTGGCGTGCGCCGCAATCCCGGCACCGAGGGACAGCCGGGCGTTGCCCACCGCTTCCGCCTCGCGCCGCGACGGGTCGAGCCGCGCCGCGTCCGCCGTCATGCCGTAGGCGACCTCTCCGGCGTCGTACAGGGTGACCTCGACATCGTGCATCTCGAGACGGCCGGAAACGAACTCCAGGGTCTCGCGGGCGGCGATCCGGAAGTTCGGTTCGATGCCCACCGTGTCGCTGTACACGAAGCCCTTGTGCACCCGCACCGCCGGTTCCGACTCGCTACTCGCCGGAATCCGGCTGTCGGCCCGAGCGACGGGAGCCGGTCGCCGCAGTTGCCGCACCGCGAACCCTGCGAGGACGAGGAGCCATGCGACGATGAGGGCCGCCGAGACGCGGCGAATCACCTCCGGGGCACGTCTCACCGGTCGACAAACTGCCCCATGGCGCGGAACTTGGCGTACCGACGGACGGGCAGCTCGGTGCGCCGGATCCGGCGCAGCTCCGCGAGAGCCCGGCGCAGAGCGGAGCCGACGTTCCTGATGGCAAGGGCCGGGTCCATGTGGGCGCCGCCCAACGGCTCGGGGACGATCTCGTCGATGATGCCGAATTTCAACAGGTCGCGGGCCGTGAGGCGCAGCGCCGCCGCTGCCCGTTGCACCTCGGACTGGTCCTTCCACAGGATGGCCGCGCATCCCTCCGGGGAAATCACCGAGTACACGGCGTGTTCCAGCATGAGCACCCGGTCGCCGACCCCGATGGCGAGGGCGCCTCCGGATCCACCCTCGCCGGTGACGATCACCACGATGGGAACGGAGAGAGCAGCCATCTCGCGGAGGTTCCTGGCGATGGCCTCGGCCTGGCCGCGCTCCTCGGCGTCGATGCCGGGGTACGCGCCGGGCGTGTCGACGAAGGACACCACCGGTCGACCGAACTTCTCGGCCAGTTTCATGACTCGCAGCGCCTTCCGGTAGCCGTCCGGGCGCGGCTGACCGAAGTTCCGGAACACGCGGTCGCGCGTGTCGCGCCCCTTCTGGTGCCCGACGATGGCCACCGGCTCGTCGTCGAGGGTGGCGAACCCGGCGACGATGGCCGGGTCGTCGGCAAAGGCCCGATCACCGTGCAGCTCCACCCAATTGCCAAACAGACCGCGAACGTAGTCGAGGGTGTAGGGCCGGTCCGGGTGGCGCGCCAGCTGGCACTGCTGCCACGGTGTCAAGCTGGCGGTGACCCGTTTCGCCTCCTCCTCGATCTGGGCGCGCAACTCCCCCACCTCGCCCCGCCCCTCGCCGCCCTGGCGCTCCAGCTCGGCAAGGCGCTGCCGCAGCTCCTCGAGCCGGGCCAGGAACGGAGGGGCAGGGACGCCCGCCATGGGGAAGGACTCTAGTCAGCTTCGCTCGTTTTTACAAGCCGGCCGATCCCTTCCGCTGCCAGCCGCTGCCACAGCCAGGTGGCCCTCGTCATCCGCCCGGCAATCACCCGCGTCCGACGTTGCCAGCGAGGCGAGCGAGTGAGGGGGTTGTCCGCCGCGGGCGCCGGGATGGCCGCCGCCAGGCCGGCGGCTGCGGCGGCGTCCAGGGTCTCGGCGCTGCAGCCGTAGTAGTGGCGCGCCGCTGCCTCGGCGCCGTAGATACCGGGGCCGAACTCGACGACGTTCAGGTAGAGTTCGAGGACGCGCCGCTTGCCGAGCTGCCGGTCGAGCCAGAAGGCCAGGCGGGCTTCCTTGAGCTTGCGCACGGCACTCCGCTCGGTGGACAGGAACAGGGTCCTGGCGAGCTGCTGGGTGAGGGTCGATGCGCCGCGCAGGCGCTTGCCTTCCCACCACTCCTGCATGGCCTCGCGAACGGCGGAGAAGTCGATGCCGCGGTGGGAGAAGAAGCCCAGATCCTCACCCACCAGGACTGCCACCACGAGTTCCCGGGAGATCTCCCCGATGGGGCGGTAGGTGTAACGGATCTGGCGATGGCCGCCAGCGGCAGCCCATACTCGCTCCTGCCGCTCGCGAGCCGCCCACGGCTCGGGAGGCGGACCCTTGGCGTACGCGGCCAGCTCCGGCGGCGGCTGCAGCCACCACACGATCACAGCAACGCTCGCTGCCGCCGCCACCGCCGCGGCCGTCGCCAGGACCCGACGGAAAGTCACGCTAGCATTGTACGGGGCGTCATGGACGGAAGGCTCGTGCGACGACGGGTGTGGCTCTCGCTGGGGGCAGTGGTGGTCGGTGCTACGTTGTCCGTACCGTTTCGCCACCTCACCGAACCCGACGAGGCACGCTACGCCGAGGTGGCCCGCGAGATGGTGGTCTCCGGCAACTGGCTCGTCCCCCACCTGCACGGCCAGCCCTACACCCACAAGCCGCCCCTGTTCATGTGGCTGGTTGCCGCTGCGTCGAGACTCACCGGCAACTGGACCGCAGCCGCGGTGGGGCCGGCCCTCGCGGCGCTCCTCGCCACCCTGGCCATGGTCCCGCTCCTCGGCCGCCGCCTGGGCATGGAGCGGGAGCACTCCCTCCTCGCCGTGGCCATCCTGGCCTCCACCCCCTTCGTCTGTGCCTTCGGCCTCATCGCCCGCATGGACATGGTGCTCGTCTTCACCCACACGGTGGCCATGAGCGAGCTGGCTGCCCTCGTCGCCAACGACGACCATCACGGTCGCTGGCGCCGGCACCACTTCATCTTCTGGGGGGCCGTGGGGGTGGGCATCCTCGTCAAGGGCCCGGTGGCCCTCGCCCTGGCCGTGATCACCGTCGTGGCCTGGGCGGTGGTCGGTGGCGATGGGGGTGTGGCGCGGCGGGCGCTGGCAGGGCTTGGCCCGCTGTTGTGCCTGGGAATCGTGCTCCTCTGGCTGCTCCCTGCCACCGCCGCTGCCGGAAAGGACTACTTCGAGGAGCTGACAATTCGCCAGACGGCGGGGCGCATCGCGAGCTCCTTCGCCCACCGCCAGCCGTTTTACTACCACCTCCTCACCTTCCCCGTCACCGCCCTGCCGTGGACGCCTTTCGTGGTCCTGGGCGCGGTGCAGGCGTGCCGACGGGGCGCCGCGAGCGCGACGCGGCTGCTCGCGGTGGCACTGGCCGCCGGGATCCTCTTCTTCTCCCTGCTTTCCGGCAAGATCGTCATCTACCTGTTGCCGCTCTTTCCCCTCGCGGCGTTGCTGGCGGCCCGGGCCGTCGCCCGGGAGCACGCCGCCGGGCGCCTGTGGCCCGCCCTGGCCGGACTGGGCGTGCTGCTCTTCGGGCTCGCCGCTGTCCTCGCCCCCCACCTCCGTCGCGAACTGGCGAGCGCCAGGCTAAGTCTCGCCATCGTCGGCGGTGTGGTGGCGGCGGTGGGTGGGCTCGCTGCCGTCATGGCCCTGGCCGGCAGGCGCGCCGCTGGCCTCGTGACCGTGGGCGGCCTCGCCGTCGCGGCGGGTGTTCTGCCGGTCGCGCTCGGGGGCGCCGATCGTGCGCTCTCTGCCTGGGAAATCGGCAGCTTCATCCGCACCCTCGAGCCTGCGGCCGAGGATGTGGCCACCTTCGACCTCGAGCTCTACGGACTGTCGCTCTACGCCGGCAGGCTTCCCTCCCGCCTGTCCACTCCCTCGGAGGTCCAGGCGGCGCTCGCGTCGGGGCGAGCGGTGGTGGTCCGCCGTGGGCGCTGGGATGGTATGGCCAAGGGCGTCTCGAGCGTCCCCGTGGCGCTGTGGCAGCCACCCTTCGAGCGGCCGCCGGTGGTGGTGGTGGTGCCGCGCGCCACAGCTCACGGTCGGTAGATGGCGGGCAGGCTGGCGTCGATCGCGCGCCACACCTCGAGGGCACCGCTCGCGCCGTACAGGCCCGTTTCACGGTTGTCGTCGAATCCGACCCAGACCACGGTCACCATGGAGCGCCGCAGGCCGACGAACCAGGAGTCGCGCAGGTCGTCGCTGGTACCGGTCTTGGCAGCCAAGAAGCCCGTCACCTCGGGCGCGAGGGCAGCGGCGGTGCCACGCCGGGGCACCTCGGTCAGTGCCTCGAGCACCGTGGCCGAAGTCCACGCTGGCCAGACGCTGCTCCCTGCCTGCGGCGGGCCTGCCAGGAACGCGGGCTCGCGCCGCACACCTCCCGACAACAGGATCGTGTAGGCCCGCGCCACCTCCAGGGGCGACGCCTCGAAGGCCCCCAGGAGGATGGCGGGGCGCCCGCTCGGCGGGGTAAACCCGGCCTGCTGCAGGGTGGCCTCGACGCGGGGCAGGGAGATCTCCATGCCCAGACGGACCATGGGGACGTTGAGAGAGTGGACGAGCGCCTCGCGCACCGACACCTTGCCGCGAAAGCGCCCGTCGCTGTTGCGCGGCGCCCATTCGCCGCCCGGCACGGCGAGGCGAATGGGCGCATCGTCCACTTCGTCGTCGAGGGTTCGCCCGAGCTGGAGCGCCGCCGCCACGACAAAGGGCTTCACCAGACTGCCGATGGGTCGACGAGCCGCCACCGCCCGGTTGAAATCGCCCGGTCGATGGGCCCGGCCACCGGCAAGGGCCAGCACCCGACCGTCCGCCGCCACCACCGCCACCGCCACTTCCAGCGGCCGTTCCGGCCGGCGCAGCCGGGGGTGGCGGGCCTCGAGCCGCGACAGGCCGGCCTGACACCCGGCCACCACCGCCGCCTGGACGACCGGGTCCAGGTGGGTGGCAACGTCCATTGTCCGGGAGCTCACCCGGCGGGCAGCTACCTCCGCGTAGGCGGTGGCCGGCGGCCAGCGCAGCGGGTGGGGCGACGACGGCAGGGGTGCCGCCTCGGCCTGCTGCCGCTCGCCGGGGCCGAGATGCCCCTCCCGCTCCATGGCCTGCAGCACCGCCTTCCGCCTGCGCCGCGCCTCCTCGGGGAAGGCAAAGGGGTCGAAGCGGTTGGGAGCGGCGATCAGACCAGCGAGCAGCGCCGCTTCCTCCAGGCGCAGCGCCGCGGCGCTCGTGCCGAACAGACGCTGCGCCGCCGCCTCGACGCCGTGGATCTCCAGGCTGCCGTCCTGGCCCAGGTACACGCGATTGAGGTAGCTCTCGAGGATGGTCCGCTTGTCGTAGCGGACCTCCATGACGGTTGCCAGGAACGCCTCGAAGAGCTTGCGGGGCACGGTGCGCAGCGGGCGCAGGAGCACCATCCGGGCGAGCTGCTGGGTGATGGTCGACCCCCCCTCGCGAACCCCGCCCGCCTCGAGGTTGCGCCACATGGCCCGCAGCGTGCCACGCACCGACACGCCGGCGTGCGCCAGGAAGGTGCGATCCTCGATGTCGACGACGGCGGTGAGCAGCACGGGGGCGATGGCGGCGAGGGGCCGCGGCCAGCACACACTGCCCCCATCGTCCATGACCCCGATGACTCTTGGGGGCAGTTGCAGTACGCCGACGCTGCGACCCGCCTCGTCGGCGAGCTGGACCCCCGAGGCTCGGCACCGCACGGAGATGCGTCCCGGCGGGACGGCGCGCCCGCCACCGTCGACCACCAGGCCGTCGGCCACCCGTGCCAACTCGCCCGCAACCGGCATCGCCGGCGTCACGTCCCGCACCCCCCACAGCGCCAGCACTGGCGCCAACTCGCGTGTGGACCAGCGATCCCCGGACCGTAGTTCGAAGGGCGCACTCAGGAGGCGGGGGGTTGCGTTCCTCGCGCCGCGCCCTAACGCTTGGTCGACCAGGATGATGCCGTAGCACACCAGCAACAACGCGCTGGCCAGCGCCAAGCTGCCGACGATCGCCGCCCAGCGACCAGCCCGCCGCACGGCGCGGCGTCTTGCAGACGTCGGAGGAGGCGGAGCCCTCAAGGGATACTGCGGACGAGGACGACGGTAATGTTGTCGTTGCCGCCTTTCCGGTTGGCCTCCATGACCAGCTCGCGGGCGGCCGATTCCAACTCGGGGCAGCGCGACAAGATGGCAGCGATCTCGTCGCTCTCCAGCATGGTGTTGAGGCCGTCGGAGCAGAGGAGCAGGAGTTCATCAGCATGAAGATGCCGCTCCTGTACGTCGACCTCCGGTTCCTGCAACCCCCCGAGGGCGCGCGTGACCACGTTCTTCAAGGGGTGGTTGCGCGCCGCCTCTTCGCTGAGCAGGCCGGCAACCACCTGCTCGTGTACCCACGAGTGGTCGGAGGTCAAGAGGGAGAGGGTCCCGTTGCTGAAAACGTACGCACGACTGTCGCCCACGTGGGCCACGGCCACCGATCCGTGCTCCCAGTCGACCAGCGCGGCCACGATGGTCGCCCCCATCCCCTTGAGGCCCGCATTGCCGACCACTGCGGCCGTCACCCGGCGATGCGCGGCCAGAAGCGCCTGGCCGATGCGGTTGGCGCTCAGGGACCGAGACGGATCCCACTCGTTGGGCCAGGTGTTGTCGGAGAAGTCGCGGGTGGCCTCGATCACCGCCTCCACCTCGCGAACTGCGAGGTCGGCAGCCACCTCCCCGGCAGCGTGCCCCCCCATGCCGTCGGCCACCACGTAGAGACCCAGGTCGTCGCGGACGAGAAAGGCGTCTTCGTTGTGGTACCGGCGCAGGCCGCGATCCGTTATGCCAAAAGACTCAGGTCTCACGATCCTGCACCTCCACGCCAACGGGAACCGCCTGGCATCTCTCCACGCCTCGCCCCCTCCTCCAACTGCGCCAACCATGATTCCACCGTCGGGTCTCCCGGTGCAAGCTCCGCAGCCATGCTCGCCAGCCTGCTCGCCCGCGCGAACATGCGCGCCTTGGCGAACGCCCGCGATGCGTCGAGGAGCAATTTGAGGTTGAGAGCGTCGAGCTTCACCGCCTGATCGAGCTGGCGAAGCCCTTCCTCCAGCCTCCCCGCCTGCTGGGTTAGGTACATCCCGTAGAGATGGCGGGCCCGCGCATTGTCCGGGTCGTGGGCCACCGCCTCGGCGAGGAGTTCACCCGCCTGGTGCGCGTTCCCCCCCTTCATGGCGCCGATGGCCTTGGCCAGGAGGGCCTTGGCGAGATCCCGAGGCATGCTCCGCGAAGCCACGGTGGGTCGCGACAGGCTCTCGTCGTAGCGGGCTCGAGCAGCGGGATCGACGAGCACGTTGAACGCCTCGGTGATGGCCTGGAACTGCAGCTCCGCCTGGTGACGCTCTGGCCCGGAGAAGCGATCGGGGTGGCGCTCCCTCGCCAGCCTGCGGAAGGCCGCGCGAATATCGGCCTCCGACGCGTCCGGCGTCACACCCAGGACCTGGTAGTAACTCTGTTTGCCGCCCACGATCCCTTCGCTCCGCCTACGATTCTAGCGCGGCCTCACCGATCCCGGGTAGCCCGGAGGTTGCGCGCCGCCCGGCGCACGGCCTCGCTCACGTTGTGATCGCGCGTCAGCATGCCCAGATCCCTGATGCTCAACCGCCCAAGGTGCGGAATCACGATGCCCGGCGGTGTCTTGGGATTGAATGCAAGATTGCGAACGACCTTGTACCTCCGGAGCCAGCGGCTACGCGCAGCGATGAGGCGCAACGCCTCCTCGTTGACCGATCGCATGCCGGCGATCTCCTCCACGTCGCTGTCCTGGAGCTGGGGGCTCATCATCACCGCGCGGACCACCAGGAGGCTGCGGTCCCGCACCAGGATGAGCCGCTCCTGCCGCGTTCCCTTGAGGGCCTGCATGATCCGCTCGAAGGTGTTCATCATGGCGATGCGCAAGAAGGCGTCTCGCTGCTCCCGTGGCGCACCCGGCTCCGGTTCCGGCGGCCGATCGGCAGGCACCTCCCCCCCAGGCAGCTGCATACCCAGCGCCTTGAGGGCCGCGAGAGCCTCTTCGATGGAGGGTCCCTCGGGCTGCTCGAGTTCGGCCACCTCGCCGGCCGCCCAGCGGCACGCCTTTTCGAGGAACTCCTCCTCGAACTCGCGCACTCGCCGCAGCACGTCCTGCGACACCTGGGGATTGGCCCGCAGGTCGGCCAGGATCTCCAGACACCCCAGAAGGCGCGTCTGGTTGGTGACAATGGCGTTCTGGACGGCAGGGCCCCCCACCAGGGCCAGCCAGCGGAGGGTCTCGTTGGCCACTCGTCGATCGCGGACCACGGCCGCCCGGAACTCGTCGTCCTCGCAACTCCGCGCCAGAAGGTCGAGGTCGAGGGGCTCCAGGTCGTCCAGCTGCAGGACCGCGGCAAAGTGCTCGACGGTGAAGGTGGCAAGGGTCTGTCGCGCCAGTTCGGCGATTTCCCGGTCCCCTTCCGTGACCAGCAGCACCAGCAGCCGGATCAACTCCTCGCGGCTGACCGGCAACAGACCTTGCGCCGCGAACACCCGCACGGCCCGCGGCACCAGTCCCTGGCGGATCCCCTTGACGAGCTCGCCGACGCTGGAAAACGTCCCGGTGCTGCTCATGATCCCCCCGCCGCGCCTTCGAGGCGGAGGCGCACGACCTCTCCCGGACGGCCCGGCGAGGCGTTGTGTCGGCCCAGATACGAGACCTCCACCGCCCCTCCATCGCCGAGGAGGAGATCGACGGCCTTGCCGCCGGCGTCGATCTCCCACGACGTTCCGGCGGGCAGGAGCCGCTGGAAGCGGCCAACACCCTCAATAAGGACTTCCACCCAACACGGACGCGAGCTGGTCGCGAGCACCAGCAGCGTCGCGGGCGGCGGTGTGGGTGTCGGCACGACCGGTTCATTGGCGGCGGGAGGGGTCGCGGCGGCCAGGGCCTCGCGCACCACCATCTCCGGTGTCGGTGGCACGTCGCCCGCCGGCGCCGGCGCGGGCGAGCGGCCAAGGAGCAGGAGCCCCGTCACGCCCGCTGCCACCAGCGCCAGAGCCAGGAGCCACGGCCACACCCGCGCCGGACGGGTCGGCGGCAGGTGAACGACCGGGAACGACTGACTGGAGTGCTCGAAGCGGTCGTAGGCGCGATCGAAGGCTTCGAGCCACACCTCCGGCGGCTCTCGCAACAGGGCCAGGATCTGGCGCAGGAACATCCGCGCGAACACTCGCTCCGGCAAGCGGGCAAGATCGCCCTCTTCCAGGCCTTCCAGCACGCGACGCCCGATCTTGGTGCGCTGGACGATCTCGTCGAGGGACACCCCCCGCTCGTTTCGTAGGCGGGCCAGCGCCTGGCCGAACTCCTTGGGCGTGTCGAGGGGCACACGTACCATTGCCGGGGAGTGTAAAGGCTAGTTGGCAAAGTTCAAGAGGGTCAGTGGTGCGCCTTTGCCTGGCGCTGCCGCTGCGCGATGAGGCGGGCGATCCCCTCGCGAACCTTGGCGCCCACGTCCTCATCCGCCACCGCCCGCTGCAGCTGCGCCGTGGACAGCGTCGCTGCCAGGCCCAGGGCCACGCCCAGGGGCACCGCCGGGCTGCGCATGGCCGCCTGGATCACCCCTGGCAGCCTGCCCCAGCGCGGGTGGCGCAGGACCACGAGGACGGCCGCCGGTTCCGGGTTCGTCGCCACGAGGCGCACGGCATCATCCTCGGTGAAACGTGGGTTCTCCAGCAGGGCTGCAACGGCGGAGGCGTTGCCCTCGCGAAGCAGGGCGGGCAGCACACCGCGGGTCGCGAGGCGCGCCAGGGACACCCGTTCCCCGACGGCCAGCTGCCGCAGCCGCTCGAGGATCTTGCGCTCCGCCTGGCGGCGTACCGTCGGCAAAGCGCGAGGATCCGAGGCCACTCCCAGCAGATCGCGCCACCCCAAGGTGGGGAGCGAGTCCCAGGCGAAGGCCCGGGGACATGCTGGGTGGCGCACCACCAGGGCAACGAGCGCCCGGGAACGCCGCATGACCGGCTGGACGAGGAGCAGCTCCACGGCCCGCGCCGAGCAGTGGGGGGAGCGGAGGAGGCGGAAGGCGGTCCCCTCGTCCAGCTCGGCCCCGGCTTCCATGGCCGCCACCAGCGCAGCCACGTCCAGCGATCGCACCTCGGCCACCTGACGATGGTAATCCACGGCTCTGCTATGCTCACTGCTGGAGTGCAGGGCGCGCCTCGTGCACGCAACGATCCAGAGGTCGGCGGACTCCTTCGTCGCGAGGGGCGCTGCTGGCGGGAGGGTTTGACCGTGCGTCCATTCCCGCGGTGGCGGAGATCCCTCGTGGCCGTGCTGGTCGTGGCCTGGCTCGGCGCATGCGGCACCCAGTCCCAGAACCGGGCCCGTCTGACCGTCGCCACCTCCTGGGGTCAGCTTGCCGCGGCCACCTTCCAGCAAGAGCTCATCGCCGTGGCCGAGGAGCTGGGCGCGGTGGACCTCGAGCTCCAGGTACTGGGGGCGCAGCTCCTGCAAGAGCTGCTCTTCCGCCAGCCGGCCGCGCCCGAGGAGACGTCGGTAGACCTGGCCGTCGTGCCCAACGAATGGCTGGGGCGGCTCGCCCAGCGGGGGATGCTGGCGGAACTGCCGCCCAGCCGGGTCGGCGCGTTGCAACAAGCTTTGGTCGGGCAGGCGATCTTGGCGGTCACCGAGGGGGACCGAGTGCTCGCCTACCCGCTCTCCGGCGAAGTGCTGGCGTTCATCTACAACCCTCGCTTCTTCTCCTCACCGCCGCGGACCATCGACGAGGTCGTGGCCAACCCGTCGCTGCCCGCCGGGGTCGTCCCCTTTGCCTTCGACATCTCCAGCCCGCAGCACGTGCTCCCCCTTGCCGCCAGTCTCGGCCACCTGACCGCCGACGAGACGGGCGTTCCTTTCCTGGACGAGGCGGTCCTGGCCGAGCTGGTGCAGCGTCTCGCCCCCCTCTGGCGGGATGGGCGGACATGGAGGTTGTTCCGGGGCGCTGACCTCGAATCCTTGCACGTGCAGCTCTTTGCCGAGGGCAGGCTGGCCTCGTTCATCGGTGGTCCGTGGCTGCTCGATGCCCTCCACAGTGCCGGCCAGCCTGTGGCGGTGCTCCCGATCCCACCCTTCACAGCCGGTGGCAGCCCCGGCGGAACGCTGGTGGCGTACCAGTGTGTGGCCGTCAGCCAGCAGACTCCGTGGCTCGACCTGGCCCTCGAGGTGGGCGCGCGCCTGTCCACCTCCGAGGTCAACGACCGCCTCAACCAGGCCATTCGTCGACTGCCGGTCCGGGTCGAAGCCTACCGCTCCCACTCCTTTGTCCACAGCCCGGGGATCCCGGGCTTCCTCCGCGCTCTGGAGGAAGGCCGGTCCCTTCCGGCTTCCCCTCCCAGCCTGCAGCGCCTGCGGCGACTCGAGGAACGCCTCGCCTCCCTGGCCTTGTCCTCCGCCCCGCCGTCAGCAGCGGAACTGAAGCGACTCCTCGCCGTCGAGGGCGCGCCATGAAACTTCGCGGCCAGCTCGTACTCTCCCACCTGGCGTCCATCGTGGCGGTCGTGGTGGTCATCAGCACCATTGCCGTCGCACTCCTGGTTCGAGCGACCCGCGAGGTCGAGCGCCGCAGCGCCGATGAAGCCCTCACCACCGCGGCCCATCTCCTCGAGGAGCACGTGGCCGGCTTGCAGGCGGCACGCGACGGCATCGCCACCCGGCTGGCCCTTTCGGGGCCCCTCGGCCGCGATCCCGAGAGCCTGGGAACCCTCCACGATCTCCTGGCCCTCTACCGGGTCGAGCGCATCGAGGTCTTCCACGGTCTCGCCAAGGAGGCGGAAGCGTACCGCTGGGAGCGCGGCGCCCATCCCGACTTCCGGACCGAGTGGCTCCCCAGCCATCCGTCCGTGGCTGCCCAGCTGGCGAGCGGCCGAGCCGTCGTCTGGACCCAGAAGGGACAGAGCGGCCTCGTGTCGCTGAAACTGTCCACTCCGGTGCCGTCCGTCGCCGGCCAGGTGCAACGCTGGGTCGTGATCACCGAGCCGCTCGACCGCGCACTGCTCGGCCGCATCCTCCCCCGCCGCTCCTTCGGCGCCCTGTCGGAGGGGCAGAGCCTGGTGGTGGCGTGGCCCCTCGCCGCGGACCGTGGCGCTGACGGGGCCGGGGCTCTCGTCCAGCCGGTGCCCAAGGGAGCTTTCTCGGCGCTGCTTTCGCCGGTCGACGTGCGGCGCCCCGTCATCCAGCTCGACAGCGGCAGGTCGCTCGACCTCACCCTCATCGCTCCCGCCCAGGCGTCCGGCGACATGCTCCTCGTCGGCCTCAGGACCGCCTTCTTGGTCCTCGTCGGTGGTGCCCTCGCCGCCGTGGCCCTCGGCAGTGGCCTCGCCGCTCGCTTGCTCGCTCCCTTGCAGGCGCTCCTCGAAGGCACGGCGGCCATGGCTCGCGGCCATCTCATGGTGCGCCTGCCAGCGACGCAGTCCGACGAACTCGGGGTCCTCACCCAGGAGTTCAACAGAATGGCGGACGAGATCCGCAACACCTACGTGGGGGTCATCGCCACCCTCGCCGAGGTGGTCGAAGCCAAGTCGCACTATACGAGGCAGCACATCGATCGGGTGGAACGCTTGACGCTCATGACCGCCGACGTCCTCGAGCGGCGCGGGTGGGTCCGATTCTCCAGCCACCAGCGGTTCCTCCTGTCGGTGGCCGCCATCCTCCACGACGTGGGCAAGATCGCCATTGCCAACGAGATCCTGAACAAGTCGGGACCCCTGTCCGGGCACGAACGGGCGCAGATGCTCACCCACCCGGAGGTGGGCGCCCTCATCGTCGAGCGGATGGGCAAACTCGAGCGTGCTGCCGAGATCATTCGCTGCGCCCACGAGCACTTCGACGGCTCGGGCTACCCGCGCGGCCTGAAGGGCGAGGCCATCCCCATCGAATCGCGCATCATCCTGGTGGTGGACGCCTTCGACGCCATGACCATGGAACGCCCCTACTCCCGCACCCGACCTCGGGAGGAGGCCATTGCGGAACTGCGGAGCGAGGCCGGCCGTCAGTTCGACCCGGTGGTGGTGGAGGCGTTCGTCGAGGCGATTACCGTGATGGAACCCCCGGTAACCCAGTCCACGCCTTCCGACTCCGGGTTATACCGGATCCTCCACGACGGCGCCGAGGTTACCCTCCCACCTCCCCCCCCTCGGGAGCGCCCAGGATAGCCAGCAGCTTCGCCTTGGCCTCCCGCAGCGTGGCGGCGTCGCGCGCTTCGAGGACGAGGCGCAGGAGAGGCTCGGTGTTGGAGGGTCGGACGTTGAACCACCAGTCGGGGTACTCGACGGTGATCCCATCGAGAAAGTCGACCTTGCCGTCGGCGAACGCCTCGGCCAACCGCGCAATCATCCCCGGTTTGTCGTCGACGTGGAAGTTGATCTCGGGGGTCTTGGCGTAGCGACGCAAGGGCTCCAGCAGTTCCCGCAGGGAGCGTCGCTCCTGTCTCAGCACGTTGAGGATCTCGATGACGGTGATCAGCGAGGAATCGGCAAAGAAGTTCTCGCGGTAGTAGAAGTGCCCAGCCAGCTCCCCGCCGAAGGGGCTGTCCATGGCGCGCATGGTGGCCTTCATGAAGGAATGTCCGACCCGCTCGCGTACCGGCATGCCGCCCGCCGCCTCGATGGCCTCCCGGGTGGCCCACGACGAACGGATGTCGTAGACGATGGGGGCGTTTGGAAAGCGCGCCAGGATCTGCGGCGCCAGGATGGCGGTCACGAGATCGGCGCCCACCACCTCCCCGCCCTCGTCGACGAAGATGGCCCGGTCGGCATCGCCGTCGAAGGCCACGCCGAAGGCGCAGCCGTTCTCCCGTACCGCTCGCTGGAGGTCCCGCAGGTTCTTCGGCTTCAATGGGTTGGCCTCGTGGTTCGGGAAGCTGCCGTCGAGGCCGAAGAAAAGCGGTACCAACTCGATGTTGAGGGCTTGCAGGAGATCCCGGTAGAGGGTGGCCATCCCGTTGGCCACATCCACGGCCACCTTGAGCCGTGGCTCGTGCTGCCGGCAAAAGGCGAGGACGTGCTGCCGGTAGGCGCTCTGAATGTCCGCGTGGGCGATGGGAGCCGCCGGCTCGGGGTCGGGAACCGGCCCGCCCATCACCAGCTCCTCGAGACGACCGATCCCGGTCTCGCTGGATACCGGGATGGCGTCCCGGCGCGACAGCTTGAACCCGTTGTAGGCGGCTGGGTTGTGGCTGGCCGTCGTCTGCACCCCGGCCGAGCAGCGAAGGTGACCGATGGCAAAGTAGTTCATGGGTGTGGTGGCCAGCCCGATGTGGACCACGCCCAGCCCTGCCGTCCGGAGCCCGTCCGCCAAGGCGGCGGCCAGGCGCGGCGAGGAGCTGCGCATGTCGTGGCTCACCACGACGTTGCCGCCACGCGCCAGATCCTCCTCGTCCAGGATGGCTCGCAGGTGGTAGCCGACGGCAAAGGCAGTTCGTTCGTCGAGCTCCTCCGGGTACAAGCCGCGGATATCGTACGCCTTGAAGATCCCTGCCATCGTCCCCCTCCCGTCGCCCGGAAGCATAGCGCAGCCGCTCGCGGGCCCCAACGGACCGCGTCCGCCCTGGCGCGCACGGAAAACGGCCGCAGCAGCCCGCAGGGTCAGGTGGCGAGACCGCCGTCGACGCGCAGCGTGGCGCCTGTGAGGTAGGAGGCGCTGTCCGAGAGGAGAAAACGCACCACCAGGGCCACGTCCAGGGGCGTTCCGAAACGACCGAGGGGGATCCCCTTGAGTGCCGACTCGCGCCGCGCGGCCGGGAGCGCGCGCACCAGGTCGGTGTCGATCCACCCGGGCACCACGGTATTGACGGTGATGCCGTACCGCCCCACTTCCCGCGCCAGCGCCTTGCCGAGGGCCACGAGCCCCCCCTTGGCGGCGGAGTAGTTGGCTTGCCCACGCTGGCCGAGGGTTCCGCTCAGCGAACCGATGTTGACCACTCGCCCTCGTCCGGCCACCAGCATCTGCCGCAGGAACCCGCGGGTGAGGCGGTAGGCCCCCTTGAGGACCGTCTCCACCACCGCGTCCCAGCGCTTCTCGTCCATGAGGGCAAAGTGGCCGTCCCGCAGTACCGCGGCGTTGTTGACGACGGCGTAGACGGCTCGGTCCTCGAGCTCGCGCACCAGGGCGGCCACCGC